>OKTW01001097.1_pt1 | contig 10743 bp, 10 predicted proteins | sample 1606371 | NCBI WGS metagenome assembly OKTW01 (sample SAMEA3879568, study PRJEB24766) | human gut metagenome | biome: human-associated habitat; feature: feces | place: USA | collected 1985/1987
ATGCAGTTTATTGATAAGGAAAACAGATATCTACTGTAAATATTCCACAAGAAATCAGCTGCCAATCAGAATAAATATCAATAAAGGATGATAAAATTAATGATAATTAGAATAAAAAATAGGGTAATAAAATATATATTTGTAATTCTCATAGCATTACTTATAGGTGTAATGTTTCATGTAGAAAGATATGAAAACATGGATTTTAGTCGATTTCAGGATATAATGGACACCATTCGATATTCTAACATGAATTTTCAAGAATTTCTTGCGGACGATACTAATTTATTGAAGTGGTCAAATCGTACGTTTCCGTATATGTACTCATTTGATCTGCTCATTTTTTTAATAAGTAAATGTTTTGAAAATAATTATGTGATTGTGTGGGTTTCTATTATAATTGATTATACGATTGTTGCCTATATAGCGTACGATTGGAGAAGAGATAGTAGATACAGTAATAAAGAAGTTTTTTTGTCTATTTTAGCATGTTTTGCTTTATTACCAATGGTTCATGCGTGTTCTGGATTAAGAACAGCTACATCAGCATGTTTTATGTCGTTAGCAATATATAAGTTTTTGTATCAAAATAAAAATTGGTTGATTTTCGCATTTTATTGTGCAATAGCAGTTACGTTTCATCCTGTAACACTTTTTGCGGTTCCAATTGCAGTTGCAATTAAAGTATCACCAAGGAAATTTGTTTTTTTTATTGTACTTTTGGGATGTTTGTTCATATCACGGATTGCTGTTTTTCTTTCAAACTCAGGAAACACTTTTTTGCAAGGACTGGGAATAAAGTATGCGACATATACAGCGGAAAATCAATTTAGATCATATAGATTTTCAATGTATGGAGTCATTGTCTTTGCTATACTGATTGTTGGCTATTATTTTTTGATCTATAGTAATAAATTAAAAGGTGATGTAAATCAAAATGAAACATTGGCTATAGATTATGATGAGTATAAAAAAACAAAAAAGTTATTTTTATTCTATGTGTGCTATTTGGCATTTTTAGTAGGAAATGCTAATAGTTATGAAATTGTTTGTAGAGGTGCTTATTTAATAGGTGCAAGTGCCCCTGTTATTATTGGAATGTTGTTTGATAATCCAGGTAGTACACAAAATCGCAGTGTTGCACAAATTATTAAATTAATGCTTGCGGTTCTACTCACATATATGTGTTTTTGTTGGATTAGATACAATGCTAAATTCTTTATTTAAGGAGGAAATCGAATGCCGAATTTAAAATCAGAGATAAAAAAACATATACCGGATAGCATCATATTGAAATATGATTTTAAGAAAATTCTTGGTCGTAAGTTGGATTTGAAATGTCCCAAAACACTGAATGAAAAACTTCAATGGCTAAAGATTTATAATCGAAAGCCAATCTATACCATTATGGTTGACAAGTATGCTGTTAAAGATTATGTAGCTTCTATTATAGGCGAGGAGTATATAATTCCGACGATAGGCATATGGGAAAGTTTTGACGATATTAATTTTAATTTATTACCTAATCAGTTTGTTATGAAGTGTACTCATGATTCTGGAAGTACAATAGTATGTAAGAATAAGAAAGAGTTTGATATAGAATTTGCCAAATCAAAGATTAATAAATGTCTCGCACAGAACTTTTATTATAGAGTTGGACGTGAATGGCCTTATAAAGATGTTAAGCCTCGGATTCTAATAGAAGAATTTATTGCGGATACGCCATATGATTATAAATTTTATATGTTCAATGGAAAAATGGATAGTGTGATGGTGTGCACAGACCGTGAAAAAGGACATGCTAAATTTCGATTTTATGATAAAGATTGGAAACGCCTTATTTATATGCATCCTGAACTTGAACCGGATGGAGATGTATTTTGCCCAGATAATTTTGGGAAGATGATTGATATTGCGGAAAAGTTATCAAGTGGATTTCCACACATTCGTGTTGATTTGTATAACATTGAAGGTCAGGTCTATTTTGGTGAACTCACTTTTTATAATCAGTCAGGATTTGATACTGATATTACATATGAAACTGATTGTAAATGGGGTGACATGACGAATCTAAACTTAGTTAGAAATGATGGAGAATAAGTTCTGCAATATCAGCTTTATGATAACACGGATGGTTATAACTACATCTGCAGTATTAAGTGGAAACATCTTAATCATATGTATCATATGTATTCGCAGTTTCAATATGGAGCAGTGGTTGCTTTGTTCATATTGATTTGCTATCTCATTACTAGATGGACAAATAGTGTTGTTGTAGGAATAGTGTTTTAACTTATTGAAATATTTACATTTATAATTTTAGTGAAAAATACTAAGGAGATTAATGAAATGACATTGGCTCATGATATTAAAAATTCCCTATACTTGGCATCAATATTATACGGCCTATACTGGCAATTTTGATCCGTATTATGTTCCTGAGCTCTTGTATATTCCTGAATTTGAAAGATTTATGAATATTTACCCGGAGTACGTGAAAGTATTTGAAGATAAAAATATTCTTCCATATGTAGCTAAAGCAGCCGTGATAAAAATGCCAACGAATATTTTGACATATGCATGCGGTTTATTGTAGGAATGAGGAGCTTCGTGTTATTTCCAAAGAAGAAGCAATGTCCTGCATAAAAGATGTTGGAGAAGTCTTTATTAAACCTACAATTGAATCAGGTTCTGGAAAGGGGTGTTTTATTGCCTCATTTCATAAAGGAATGGATGAAATTTCAGGAAAATCAGTCAGCGACGTTTTAGACATAGAAGAGGACTATGCGGTTCAGGAAAGACTTCGTTGTCACGAATCTATCTCGAAATTATATAACAATTCGGTTAACACATTTAGAATTATAACTTACAGATGGAAAGATAGATTCTACAGCGTTCCTGCAGGTATGAGAATTGGCAAGGGGGGGAGTACTCGACAACGCCCATGCAGGTGGAATCTTTATAGGAATCTCTGCTGATGGTAAATTAAAGAAGAACGCTTTTACAGAGTTTCACGATGTTTATTCTGCGCATCCTGATTCGGGAGTGATTTTTGAAAATTATTCTATTCCTTTATTTCCAAAAGTTTTGGAAGCTGCATTTCATATGCATGAGGCGCTGCCAGAACTCGGGTGTGTGAATTGGGACTTTACAATAGATGAAAATGGTGACCCTATTTTTATAGAAGCAAATATTAGCGACGGTGGTATTTGGCTTCCTCAAATGGCAAATGGTGTAGGACCATTTGGACAAAATACTCTGGAAATTCTGGAGTGGATTCATAAAATGGAAGGTGTTAGATTAAGTGACAGATATAAATATAGATTTGGAAAATATAGAATTACGAAAACAAAAGGACACTTGTTCGCGAACAAAAAAATTATATTTTAATACAGTTAGTGCATTGGTGTATCGATTAGTGATGGTTGTTAGTGGATTTATACTTCCAAGATTTTTTTTGGTTGCTTATGGCTCAAATGTCAACGGATTAGTAAATTCCATTTCAAGTTTCCTTGGTTTTATTGCTTTGGCTGATTTTGGGGTCAGTAGTGTTGTTGAATCTTCTTTTTATGGCCCACTAGCAAAAAATCAAAGAAAAGAGGCAAGTGGAATATGGAAATCATCAAGTCGGTTTTTCAGAGTTATTGCCATTGTTTTACTCATATATGTTGCAATACTTTGCGGTGTATACCCTTTGATTGTAAAGAGTAATTATAGTTACTTATATATAGACTTACTCTTTCTTGCAATATGTATAGGAACGTTTGCTCAGTATTTTTTGGGTATTACTAATTCTCTTTTGTTGCATGCAGATCAACGTGGATATGTAGTTTATATTATTGATAGCGCTGCTATTATTTTTAATACAGTTATATCATGTGCTTTAATTTATTCTGGCGTACAAATACATCTTGTTAAATTTGTTTCATCTATAGTATTTATTGGGAAACCAATACTTTATCAGGTTTATGTAAGTGTTCATTATAATCTTGATAAAAAAATTAAACTTAATGGTGAACCGATTAAACAGAAATGGAATGGATTTGCTCAACATATATCAGCTGTTGTACTTGATAAGACAGATACTATTGTGTTGACGGTCTTTTCAACGCTAGAGAATGTATCTATCTATGGGGTATATAACCTTGTAGTTACTGGTGTTAGGGATATTGTTCAAACTATGGCAAGTGGGATACAGGCTTTGTTTGGAAATTTGCTAGCTAATAATGAAATGAAGAAATTGAAAGATTTCTTTTCCATTACTGAATGGGGCATTCATACAGCTACAACATTTGTATTTACGGTAACAGGAATATTAATAATGCCTTTTATTAGCGTGTATACGAGAGGCATACATGATGCAAATTATATGGTTCCATTATTTGCAATTATAATTACATTGGCACAGGCAGTGAGGTCATTAAGACTTCCATATAATCTAATGGTTTTGGCAGCAGGCCATTATAAACAGACACAAACCAGTTCCTTTATTGAATCAGGTTTGAATATCCTGATATCAATTATTGCGGTTTTTGAGTTTGGCCTTGTTGGTGTGGCTATAGGTACACTTGTGGCCATGGCTTATAGAACAATCTATCTTGCTTGGTATTTGTCTAGAAATATCATAAATAGAAATATCAGTAGTTTTATAAAGCATATTTTAGTTGATGCGCTTTCTGCTTTTGTTATATTATTTTCTACCAATTGGTTACTGTATTTACCGAATGGATATAATGCATGGATTATATTAGCAATAAAGGTAAGTGTAATAGGATTGGGAGTATGTATTTTATTAAATTTGATATTTTACAGAAAAGAAATGATAAATCTTCTGAGGTATGTAAAGAAGCGAAGGAAAAGCACCTAATATAATGGATATAATAATCGTATATACAGAGAGGATTTAAAAGAATGAATAATGACTATAATATTGAATCCAATAATGCTTGGAAAAATATAGGGAGAACTCCGTTTGTTACTGTTGTAACACCTGTCTATAATCGTGAAGATACGATACTTCGAGCAATGCAGTCCGTGGAGAGACAATCGTACAAAGATATGGAGTATATTGTTGTTAATGATGGATCCACAGATTCAACTGAAGAAATTATTATAGACTTTTTACACAAAACAACTATGCCAATGCTTTATGTAAAAAAAGATAATGGAGGAGTTCATACTGCAAGAAATCTGGGAATCAAGTTAGCACGCGGAGAAATGTACATGTGTAATGATTCTGATGATGAATCTTTGCCTAATGCAGTAGAGACATTTGTTAACGCTTGGAAGATGATTCCTAAGGAACAAAGAAATCTTTACTTCGAAATAAAAGCTAGATGTATAAATGAAGCAGGTGAAGAAGTGGGACCACGATTTCCTGAGGATATTAATATTCGAGAATGGGTCGAAGTAAAACAATACTATGAAAGTATTCTTGCTGAAAATGTAGGATTTCGTAGGATAGATATTATGAAAGCAAATCCATGGCCTGAGCCTGAAAATGTAACATTTGTAGGAGAAGATTTTGTATGGAAGAAACTTCGGATGCAATATAGGACTTGGTTAATTAATGACATTGTTCAAGTTTATCATACAGAAGGAAATGATCATTTGGAAGGCAAATTGAATGCTACCAAAAAAAGATCTTTTCAGACATGTCGAAATGCATATTGGAAAAGTTCATATGTGTTAAATAATTATGATTTATTTGGAGTGGGGCATAGATTTAAATATTTTTTAAGTCGAACCATTATGTGGCATGCGCTGGGGGCTTCTAAAGAAAAAAGAAATTATATAGCGCTAGATTCAATGAGTAACACGATAGCAGATATACTAATTTCTCCCATTGGGTTCATTTTAGCCAAACTATATATTCGAAAATATAATTTGAAAGAGAAAGGTATGAGATGAAAGAGAGTGAAATTTCTAATGTTAAAGTTAGTAAAAACACTTTTTATAGTGGTTCAGTTGTCAAGACAAAAATCTAAGATTTATCGGAGTGGCTATTGGTACACTTCTTGCTATGGGATACCAGACTGTGTGGATGGTATGGTACGATTCTAAGCATTTGATTCAGTGGCCTTTTGCCAATTTCGTGAAACAGATAACAGTAGATGTGTTTTCACAGTTGTGTTGTCTTGTTAGCCGTTTGATTTCGATGACTGTGGTAAGCTATATTGCTTGGATTGTTAACGCTATTGAAGTAACTGTTATATGGCTAGTTATAATAATGGTTGTTAACTTGATCTTTTACAGAGACAAAATGCTGAAACTCATAAATGCAGTTAAATCAAGAAAGGTGAAATAATGGAAGAAAGACTTGAGATTAATGACAATATTAAAACTGCAATGATGCTTGCAGTAGTGCTTTATCATTCTTGTATGTTTTTTACTGGAACATGGTTTGATAAGGCACAGCCAGTATACAAAGCTAATTATATAGAATATTTTGCTAAATATTTAAATACTTTTCATGTTCGCACTTTTGTAATGACGGCAGGATTTTTGTTTTATGCATTGAGGAAGGAAAAGAAAAAATACAGAAATAATTTGAAAAAAGATGCTTTTAAGAGGGCGAAACGTTTACTCCTTCCATATGTTTGCACGATTGTATTTTGGACACTTCCATTTTACATTGTTTATAGTGGATTCGATATCACAGAAATTATATATAAATATATTTTTGGATGTGCACCATCGCAATTGTGGTTTCTCCCGATGCTCTTTTGGCTTTTCATAGTTTACTATATTGTTTTTGAGAAACATACGCCAAGTAAAGCTGGATTTGTTATTAATACTTTAATTTCAATCGGGGGGGGGTATGTGGTTAATAAACTTGGCTTAATAAATTTCTTGCAATTTGTTACAGCAGTGCATTATGCTATGTTTTACTATATGGGAGCATATCTCTACGAGCATGGAATAAAGTTGCCTGTTAAAAAGGTTGCGTTTAGTTTTGGAATTTCTTTTGGATGCTATATCTTATCGCAGGTGTTTTTGAATAAAGAATCAGTTGCATTAAAAGTAATGCTGTTGGTTTCTGATAATATTGGACTTCTTGCTGGTGTTCTTGCCGTATATGGTATGGCAAATTTGGTTCATAAAAGAAATGATTTTGTAGGGATGCTACTGAAGAAGAATAGCTTTGGAATTTATCTTTTTCATCAACAATTGATATATCCATGCATTATGCTGCTGAACGGAAAAGTTCATCCGGCTGTTCAGGTAATTGTCTGTTTTATAGCTGCTATTTGCGGAGCAACTGTAATAACTGAATTCCTTCGAAAGTTTAAAGTGACAAAAGTAATGTTTGAAATTTAACATAGAAATCAAAATGTAAAGTGAAAGCTCATTTTGGTACTATGTGAATCTAACTACAGTAGAAAAGGAAATCAAAGTCGTGTTCAACAGCAAAGAATAAGCAGATGGTTTCCAAGGAATGTGCTATAGCGTGAGAAAGAATGTAAAAATGAGGCGAGGAGGAAAAGAAAATAATGTATGATTTGTCATCAAAGTTTAATACTTTTTATACATCATATGTTGTTCTGTCACAGGATGAACAGAATAATTTACATAACAAAAAGGATCTTAATGTTCAGCGCCTCAAGGATGGTTTAAAAGAATATAACATCGAAAATAATACATCATATACTATTGCCGAGACTTGCGTACAAGGGAGCGTGGCAATGTCAACTGTCGTTCAAAATGAGGATGGAGATTATGACATTGATGTTGCTGTGGTCTTTGACAAAAGTATATTGGGAAATAAGGGGGCACAAGCTACTAGAAATCTAGTGGCAAATGCGCTAAAGCGAAAAACAAAACAATTTAACGCCGAGCCAGAAGTAAAAACAAGCTGTGTTAGAATTAAATACGCAGATGGATATCATATTGATTTTGCTGTTTACAGACGGCATTATGATTCTGAAAATGAGTGCTGGATTTATGAACACGCAGGTTCGGATTGGTCTGAGAGAGAACTCAAGGGGTTAACCGATTGGTTTAAGTCACAAAATGATGATTCAAATGGTAAGTTGAGGAAGATAATTCGGCTATCAAAAATGTTTTGCAAATCGAGAAAATCGTGGAAAAATATGCCGAGTGGATTGCTTCAAACAGTGCTATGCGATGAAAAATTACAGCAATCATACGAACGGACAGATGAACTGTTTTATTATACGATGCAAGAAATCGTAAATCGTCTTAAAACAAGTACATCGGTTATAGCACCTGTAGATGACGGTCGTGATTTGACACCAAGAAATATCGATCATCAAAGAATGACAAACTGGAAAAACCGCCTAAAAAGCAAACTGGAGGATTTGGAAGTCTTATTTAGTGAGGACTGCACAAAGGATGATGCAATTCAGGCATGGTATGGCTTCTTTAACCATGATTACTGGGGCGAACAGGTGACGGTAGAAGAAAGCTATGCAGTCTCTTCTGTGTCTAAATCTGTATGTAGTTTTTTCGATGGAGAACAGTATATCGAGGAAATGTATCCGATGCGGTTGATATATCAATGTGATGTATCCTGCAAGGTTTCGGGTGATGGGTGGAGACCAAAGCCGATAAGTGAGTTCCTGTCGATGTGGCGACATTATTTGCCACATAATTTTGAAATTCGATGTGAAATGGAGTATACCAATTGTCCATGGCCATATAAAATACTGTGGAAGGTTAAAAATGTAGGTCCTGAAGCAGAAAGAAAAAATCAGATAAGAGGCCAAATTGAGGAACGTGGACGCAATATAGTAGAACATACTTCTTTCTTTGGCAATCATTATATTGAATGCTATATCGTAAAAGATGGTTCATGTGTAGCAAGAAAAAGAATTAAGATTCCAATAGCCAGGAGGTGATTTTGTGAAGATTCTTAAAGTAGTTGGGCTTGGGGGATTATCGTTAATTTTAACAGGAGTAATTATATTGTTTGAGTACAATAATTGGCCTGTCGGAAGTAGTTTATCTGGAATAGCACTTGGTTTTTCATTGCCCGCTTTTTGGAAATCTTTACAAGATCTTACAGACACTACAAATTGGAAAACCTCTCAGAGAAAGTTGAAACGCGGGGATTTTATTAAAAATGATACACTCGTCCGCATTTCATTTGCCTATCTTTATAGAATTAAAGTTGGCAACAAGTATTTACTGGTGAAAAACGAACGAGGTACGGAAAAGTATCAGCCAGTCGGAGGTGTATACAAACTTGCGGGGAATGAGAAAATTGAACTAAAGAACCGTTATCAAGTTAAGGATGATGACAAGATTTCAATTGATGAGTCGTCACGAGATGATTATCGTCTCAGAATTGAAAATAGGTATTTGCGAAATTTTATGAAACGGTTTGATCGTAGAGCAAATCGTGAGCGTATCGATAATTTGAGTCGAGAATTCAAAGAAGAATTGATTGACAAAAGTATTGTGAATTGGAACCATATATCGTATCGCTATTGTGGTAGACATATAACAGAACTTTATTGGGGAGAACATTTTCAATGTTATGAACTCCTCCTTGCTGATATCATAGAATTGCTTCCGACACTGGAGCAAGAAAACGATTTGAAAAATTTGATGGGACAGCCTTCGGAAAGCTATCGCTTTGCAACAGCAGAAGAAATAATTTCTTTGGGAATTGATACTAATCGTGGAGAATTAAGAGAAACAATCGCTGATCATACCGCAAAGATTATACAAGAAAATGAAGGAAAGCTAATCAAAAATAAAAGCGTTGGAAAAATATATAGAGTCATAGTCTAGGGAAACGGGGACAGGGCAGTGTCGTGGTGGAAAACATTGGGGACAGGCACGATGAATGCAATATGAACAGAATTTAATAAACTATCAGATAATAATGATAAACACTTCATAGTGTTCACCATCTAAATAGGAGTTATAAAAATGAGAAAAATGATGGATTTAAACAACAAAACAATCTTAGTAACAGGAGCTGCGGGGTTTATCGGATCGAATCTGGTTCTGGAGCTGATGAAGAAGGTGTCACCGGTGACTATCATCGGTATTGACAACATGAATGACTATTATGATGTCAGCATCAAGGAGTGGAGACTCGCGACCATTGAGGAGCTTGCTAAGGAGAGAACGGATGCGTCCTGGACCTTTGTGAAGGGTTCGATTGCGGATAAAACGCTGATTGATAAGGTGTTTGCAGATTTTTCACCGGATATCGTTGTGAATCTTGCTGCGCAGGCTGGTGTTCGTTATTCCATTACGAATCCGGATGCGTATATTGAGGCGAATCTGATTGGCTTCTACAATATTCTTGAGGCCTGCCGTCATTCCTATGATAACGGTGCAAAAGGCGTGGAGCATCTGGTATATGCGTCTTCATCTTCCGTGTATGGCACCAATAAGAAGGTTCCGTATTCTACGGATGATAAGGTGGACAATCCGGTGTCCTTATATGCTGCCACCAAGAAGTCCAATGAGCTGATGGCGCATGCGTACAGCAAGCTTTACAATATTCCTTCCACCGGACTTCGCTTCTTTACGGTTTATGGTCCTGCGGGCAGACCGGATATGGCGTACTTTGGCTTCACCAATAAGCTGCTGAAGGGCGAGACGATTCAGATTTTCAATTATGGCAATTGCAAGCGTGATTTCACTTATGTGGATGATATCGTTGAGGGTGTGAAGCGTGTAATGCAGGCTCCGCCTGAGAAGAAGGATGGTGAGGATGGACTTCCGATTCCACCATATGCGGTTTACAACATTGGTAACAGC
>OKTW01001098.1_pt1 | contig 10742 bp, 9 predicted proteins | sample 1606371 | NCBI WGS metagenome assembly OKTW01 (sample SAMEA3879568, study PRJEB24766) | human gut metagenome | biome: human-associated habitat; feature: feces | place: USA | collected 1985/1987
CCGGAATAATAATCATTCTCTTTATATCCGTTTCCAAGAACCTGTTTCATCATGTTATCCGGATCTGTCTCCAGGGCAGTCAGTTTAAATGCAACTGAATTTTTGTCTTTTAATGCCTCCTCCGTAACGGAAACCGGATATCTCCGCTCAAACACAGAGCCATCCTTCATGTAATACCGGAACGATGTATAATAATAATTTTTTCCCTTTTTATAGACAGATAAATATTCATCTTTGCTGTCAATACACTGTTTCTGTAATTCCAGTACTTCCGGGATCTGCTCTTTTGAAACACAGACCGGATAATCCATATTCACAAATGCAGCTTCAATCTCAGATGCATCCGGGATCTTGCGCTCAATGCCAAAGACATCCACGCGGAAACAGGTCAGTAATATCAGCACAACCGCCACAAAACCAGCCCACTCTGCAATTCTTTTTTTGCACAGTACACGGAAATTCTTCTGCAAAACCATTTCTGCCGCAAAAAAACAGATGCTTCCAAAAATGACCATAAAAATCATAAGGCTGATAAATTCATTCACTTTGATATATTCAAGTACCAGAGCAGATACGGCAAGTGCGATCAGTCCGCCGCCACAGATACCGGATATCCAGCGGAATACCGGTCTTAAAGCTGCAATACTGACTACGTCTCCGGTTGTTTCGATTTTACGATTTTTATATAAAAAGTACGCAAAAACCGTGATCACAACTGCTGCCACAGCATAAACTGCAACTGTTTTTCCGCCACTGATCGTAACTCCAACTGCCTGCACATAGTCCTTATCGTATTTTACTCCCATAACCAGATTACGGATCAGATAATCAAGCGGTGACAATCTACTGGTCTGACTCGAAGTCCATGTATCTGATACACCGTAACAGATCAGACTTGATATATTCTGCACCATCTTCATACAGCCGATCCATAGATAATTGACTGCCAGATAATAAAACGGCATGGCAAAAATATTTCCCGTCAGCATAGCCACAAATACCGCAAGCGCATATGCGAAAAAAGATACGCCTGCCATGTATAAAAACCAGTAAAACAGATACTGGATACAGGTAATCTGGTTTGCCAGGCAGACCAGTACACCGGCAATAAATGCAATCAGTTCCGGGACAAACAGAAAAACAAAACCGGAAACATAATTGGTGATATAAAGTTCCCGCCTGTCTAACGGCAGGGAGTGTATCATATTGGCATTTCTGGGATTATATAAATAAGAAAACACTGCAAGTGCTGCCGCTGCCGCTGCAATAAAAACCGGTATTACCGATCCCGCACCTGCTAACGCCGACCCAATCACATAATATTGTTTCTGTGTAAGGGGCACGTTTCCGATATAATTACTCTCATTATTTGCATAAAGCCAGATACTGAGCGGCACTACCACGATCAGATAGCACAGGTATACGATCCAGATCGGCCAGTGATGTGTAAGATTCTTTTTAAATATCGTTGTATTAAAAGAGGATGTCTTTGACTTCATAATCAGCACCTCCCATTTCATAGATAAAGATTTCTTCCAATGTCAGTGGAAGGACATCCACGATTGCCGGATCTGCTGCCGCTAAAGCTTTTTTGGCATCTTCCGGATCTCCTTTTACGATCAGCGTGTATACACGTCCCGTATTAGACATATGAAGGACTTCAAATTCTTCCGGCAGCTTCGGCACACCATTCTGACATGCAACCTGGATTTTTGATACGCTGCCCTGCAGATCGCTTAAAGACCGCTCGATCATGATCGTTCCCTGATGCATAATGCCGACATGATCACAGACATCCTCCAACTCTCTTAAATTATGGGAGGATACCAGAACTGTCATCTGATTTTCCGCAACTTCCGACATGATGATGCTCCAGATCTGTCTGCGCATAACCGGATCAAGACCGTCTACCGGCTCATCTAAGATCATCAGTTCCGGCTTTGCACAAATTGCAAGCCAGAAAGCAACCTGTTTCTGCATACCTTTTGACAGACGGCGAATACTTCTTTTTACGTCAATATTCGGAAAGAACTCCTGAAGACGGTAAAAAAGTTTTTCATCAAATGCAGGATAAATTCCCTGATAAAAACGCTTCATTTCCATCGTATCTGCCTGCATAAAATAAAATATTTCATCCGGGATATAAGAAAATTTCGCTTTTACTTTTTTATTCTCATACACCGGTTTCCCCGCAATGAGGACTTCTCCTGCATCCGGTTTATACACCCCTGTAATATGGCGGATCAGTGTCGATTTTCCTGCTCCGTTCGGTCCGACCAGTCCATAGATCGCACCTTTTTCCACATGCATGTCCACGCCTTTCAATGCATGAAATCCCTCAAAAGACTTTTCCAGATGATTTACCTGTATCATTGGTCCACCTTCCCTTCTGCCAGATTATCCATACGTTCGACCAATTCCTTTTCCTTTACAGACAAAAAGAATAATTCTTCCACGATCTCATCAAATTCTGTCAGTAACTCTTTCGCCCTCGCGTCATAAACTTCTTTTCGTTCTGCAACAAAAGTTCCTTTTCCAGTAACCGTATAAATATAGCCTTCACTTTCCAAATCCCGGTATGCTTTCTGGATCGTGTTCGGGTTGATTGCAAGCTTCGCCGCAAGTTCCCGGACCGATGGCAGTTTTTCATCCGCAGAAAGAGAATTTGATATTACAAGTTTTCTGAGTCCATCCTTGATCTGTTCGTAGATCGGTTTGGAATCACGATAATTTAACTGTATCAATCAGATACCCCCTGTCTGTACTAACCGTACTATTTTCTATCATACGGTCACTATAACACGGGGTATCTGCTGATACAATAAAGATAATCCTATGATATTATGAAGATTTTATGAAGCCTGCTCAAAGTTCCTGTAAAAATGTACGCCCGATTCTTTAACCCAAGTAAGCGCGCAGTAACTCAAATGTATTTTTCACGCCGTCCTTATGGCTTCTCTCGTATCCGTGGGAGGCATACACTCCTGCGCCAATCAGACCGTGGCGCACATCATAACCTGCCGTCAGTGCCACATCCGCATCTGAACCGTAGTATGGATAAACGTCCACGGCAAAATCAAGATCGTTGTCTTTTGCAGCTTTGATCAGACCTGTGACTACATCATAATTGTAAGGTCCCCTGCTGTCTTTTGCGCAGATGGAAACCTGTGTTTCTTTGCAGGAAAGTCCGTCTCCCACGCATCCCATATCCACGGAGATCACCTCTGTCACTCCCTCCGGGATAGATGCCGCACCGCCGTGTCCGACTTCCTCGTAAACTGTGATATGCTGGTATACCATACGCTCCGTTGTGATATTTTCTTCTTTTAAATATTTTGCATATCCAAGTAAAATGCCGACACTTAATTTATCATCTAAGAAACGGCTCTTGATATAACCGGTCTTTGTCACTGTGGTGCGCGGATCAAAACATACAAAATCCCCTGCCATAATGCCAAGTTTTTCTGTTTCTTCCCTGGAATCTGCTTTTTCATCAAGCACGATCTCCATCTCATCCCAGCTTCGCTTGGTATCACTGTAATCCCCGTTCACATGGACGGAAGCGTTTGAAAGCTGGCAGGTTCCCTCAAATGTACCGGAAAATCTGGTTGCCACACGGCAGTTTTCCGCCTCTGCATTATTGGCATTCATACCACCGATCGGAGATACCTTTAATCTTCCGTTTGACTTGATCTCCGTTACGATCGCACCTAAGGTGTCAATATGTGCCTCTAACATCACGGCATCCTCTTTATTTTTGCCGCCCAATGCGACAAGGACGCCGCCCTTTACGGTAAGTTTTGGCTCATATCCCAATGCACGGTATTCGCCTAAGACATACTCTGCCACCTCTTTGGTGTAGCCGGACGGACTGTCGATCGCAAGGATCTTTTTTGTCTCTTCCACGATATAATCAATATAATTTTTCTTTTCCATTTTTTATTTTCCTCTTTTTTATTTTATATTCCAATGACTGTTTGCGTTCATTGTATTTATGCGTTTCTCAGATAAATAAACGCGCCAAGATTTCCGCGTTTTCCATGGCTTGCACGGTGGGAAAACAGAAGATCCGGGTTACAGCAGGTGCAGATGTTCGTGACTGCGATCTTTTCTTTTAAAACTCCTGCTTCTGTCAGGACGATCTCGTTCGCCCTCCAGAGATCAAGCTGGTACTTGCCATTTTTCTTATCGAGCAAGATCTCATCTGCATGCCCCGGGAACGCCTCTTTAAAAGCATCTGCGACATCCTCACTGACCTCATAGCAGTCCTGGCAGATGGACGGACCGATGGCACAGACTAAATCTTTCGCCTCCGTGCCAAATTCACGTTTCATCGCTGTGATCGTGGCCGCTCCCATTTTTCCGACCGTTCCCTTCCAGCCGGAATGGCTCATGCCAATCGCACGGTGCACCGGATCCACAAAGTATAACGGCACGCAGTCTGCATAAAACGTCGAGAGTACAAGTCCCGGTTCGTTTGTGATCAGTCCGTCAATATCCGTATAATCCCTCTCTTTTACAATCCCTTTTCCGGCATCCTCCGCCGTCACCCTGCGCACATTTGTCGTGTGTGTCTGATCGGTAAACACAAACTTTGAAACATCTGTTTCCATTGCGCCGGCGAGCCGCCTGAAATTTTCTCTTACGGCTGCATCCTCATCCCCGCGCGTAAAACTTAAATTCAGGGATTCATAAATCCCTTTACTCACACCACCAATCCGTGTGGTAAAACAATGTTCTACGATACCCGTCTGCTCAAGCAGTGGATATTTAAGGAGCGGTAATGTGCTGCCCGCTCCATTTTCACACCATACTCCTTCTAACACAATGTCATTATTTTTCTTTTTTAGATTCACACTGTTGCCCTTCCTGTTTTTTTTCTAAAGATACCCCTGATACTCAAACGCATTCTTTATGAGTTCCACCTCGTCACCGGACACCGCCGCAACATCAAAACGGCACGGCGTATCCATCCCGCATCCATGGGTCAGCAGATAATACGATGCAACTTTGCTGATCGTACGCTGCTTTCTTGGTGTTACTGCCTCCGCCGGATGTCCGCAGCTTTTGTCTCTGCGGTATTTTACCTCTATAAATACAAGATATCCGTGATCTTTTGCAATGATGTCGATCTCGCCCATACGGCAGCGGAAATTATATTGCAGGATCTCATATCCTTGTGTTTTTAAATATTCACCTGCCATCTTTTCATATGCAGTCCCCACTGCACGCCTGTTTACTTTCTCCGTACTTTCTCCCCCGTTTTTATACTATTTTATTTTACATTTCCAGTGCATCAAAAACAAGATCTGATCAAAGTAACCCTGCCCTGCTTAATTTAGCTTTCATCTTATCCATATCATCCACAAACACCAGAATCTCTGCCACAACATCATAGAGCTCCGGCGGTATCGTATCCCCGATCTGCAGTTTTGAGAGTGTTTCGGCTAACTTATTATCCTGATAAAACGGTACATCATTTTCTTTTGCCTTTTCAATGATACGCTCTGCGACCTCGCCTTTTCCCGCTGCTAAAATCTTTGGTGCCGCATCCCCCGGCTCATATGCCACCGCTACTGCAGTTTTTTGTTTTTTCTCCTGTTCTTTGTTTTTTCCATCAAACCACATATCTGCCTCCTGCGCTGTCTATGCACGCACATCAAACGAATATCTGTGAAGCGTTCCTGCCTGTGGCATGTCCCGCTGCAGGAAATCTTCCACAAATTCAACCTTTTTTTCTTCTTTTGACATCGTAATGCTGCATCGGTACCCCTTCTGTGCCAGCCGTTTTTCCAACACCGGAAGATGTTTTTCGATCAGGTCATAGGACGCGTCATCCGCAATGTAAAAATTCGTCTTTACATTTTTATCTTTCATGCGTATGGAAACATCCGTGGAACCTAAGTTGTCAAGATCCAAATGTAAAAATGCAGTCAGTTCCGCTTCCGGATCATTCAGATTCTTTTTGTTTGTGTATACATACAGATCTCCCGATGCATTCTGCCCTGACAATTTGAGCGGAAGCTGTACATATGTGTAGACCTGGTTAATCTGATTCATAAATTCTACATTACTGCGGATATCTGCTGCCGTCTGTATAAAGGAATTCTGTGTGACTCCGGCAGCTTTCATCACATTTTCCATCTGTTTCATCTGGTGATCCAGCCGCTCATAAAGGTCGCTTACTTTTGATGCTTCTCTCAGCTGTTCCGGTTCAAGCAGCCACTGTTTTTCGGCACGGTTCTTTAAGATTGCAGCAAATTCCTTACTTCCAAACAGCTTTGTCATTCCGGCAAATCCATACTCCTGATTCTGTTTTAACGCATCACGAAGCGTATTCAGGAAATCTTCCGCCGTCATGGACTGCTTTAATGTCACTTCCGGTTCTGCCTGTGCAAGTTCAAATGCCTTCTTACCTGCATCGTCCCCCGACATTGTGTCCACAAATACATCTTCCTCTTCCTGCACTTCAAAAAGATCTGTATTTCCGGTGAGCGTCGGTATATTCTGCAATAAACGTTTTAAATGATCCAGACCGTTCTGGTCTAAGATCTGCTCTAAGGTGTCCGTCTGTCCCTGCACATTTTTGAAATCTGCGGCCGTATCCGCCTGTGTATTTTTCAAAACGTCCGCTGCATCTATGCCTGTCTGCATACTCTGCGCTGCATTTCCCGCTGTCTGCTCCCCCACAATATTTTCTGTGTTTTCTGCCACACCGGCACTCTGTTCCTGCCCGGCTGCTCCCATTGAAATCAGGTCTTTCGTATTCTGCTGCTGTACCTGTTTCTGCACACCTTCTGCAGCAGCACCATCTTTGCTCTGCTGCACTGCCGCTTCCATCTCTATATTCTCACCAGCATTTACCATCGTTCCTGTATCGTTCTGCTGCAATCCGTCCGTCGTCTGTGCCGGCGTTTCTCCCTCTCCGTTTAAAATGTCTAAAACCTTTCCATATAATTCAAAGGACTGTTCTTCTCCTAAATCTGCATCTCCTAAAAGACGTCCAAGCTGGTTCATTGCAAGATCCATCTCATCCACAATCGCATGCTGGTCCACCATATAATTTTCAAACTGTGATGCCATTTCCGCACTGACCGGCAATCCGATCTTTGTCATAAGGACGGCTGTATTTACATTGACATTCGGATTGCTTCCAACGACTCTGCCCATGTCAAGGATGCTCTGTCTGCTGATCGACATCTGCTCTTTCATCATGGAATCCACCATTGTGATATTCCGCTCTGTTGCCGGAACTCCAGCCGCAGTCAGCGCATTTAACAAAATCGGATTATTAATGTTGCCCGCCTGGACATAGGGACGGAGTGCGATCGTCGTCCCGTCATTCGAACGAACCTGAAAAAACATGGATTCACCCGGCTGAATGGACACTTTTCCATCCAGCCTCGCCGTGATCGTCTGCCCGTTTCCAAGTGCTAAGACAACCTTACCGTTTTTGACACTGTTAACCGTTCCCTCAAACGTGCTTCCCGGTTCTAATTCCTGCATGGACGACACAAGTTTCTGCGTTCCCTGCGCACTCATAAGCTCCTCTGTTCCATTTTTGACATTCTGGCTGTACTGCCCCAACATATCTCTGATCTGCATAACAAACCCTCATTCCAAAAAGTCTGACACTTTATTCCTCTATAAAATTATGGATAAAACTTCTGCGGTGGATCGGGGAAGGACCATATTTCTTCAATGCCGCAATATGCTCTGCCGAACCATACCCTTTATTTGACGCAAACCCGTATTCCGGCAGGATCTGATCATATTCTACCATCAGCCTGTCCCTTGTCACCTTTGCGATAATGCTCGCTGCACCAATTGAAATACTTTTTGCATCTCCTTTGATGATCGGTACCTGTGGTATCTCAATCTGCGGTATCTTTACCGCATCATTTAACAAAACCTGTGGCCGGATACAAAGACCGGCAATCGCCTGGCGCATCGCCCCATACGTTGCCTGCAGAATATTGATCTCATCGATCCTTGCCGGAGAAGCCATTCCAACGGAAACGGCAAGTGCTTTTTCCATGATCTCATCATACAGTTCTTCTCTCTTCTTCTCGGAAAGCTGTTTCGAATCATTCAGCCAGAGGATCTCACAATCCTGTGCTAAGATCACAGCACCTGCCACTACCGGGCCTGCAAGCGGTCCTCTTCCTGCTTCATCGATCCCGCAGACATAGCCATAGCGTTCGTACTGATGTTCATAGCTTCGCATCGTTTCCAGACGCATGCGCTCACGCTTCATGATATCCTGCTTTTTATGATAACGGTTTACAATGGACTGTACCCCACTTCTTTCATCCATCTGATACTGCCCGATCAGCCCTTCCCATTCGTGTTCTTTCGCTTTATCAAATTCCTGTCGGATCTGTGCAATACTTTTTCTGTCTGTACCCATAGTTGTTTATCTCCTTTAAAAAAAGTGCCACTTAGCGTGGCACTTTTATTTTAACCCATAATATGTTTTTCGTCTACTGGTGTCTCACAACGCATATACGATCCAAAGGCCAGATACGCACCCAGGCACGTCCGACAATCTTGTTCCGGTTCAGATTTCCTACATTTTCATAGCGGCTGTCATCACTCCGGTTCCGGTTATCTCCAAGTACAAAATACTCATCGGCTCCAAGTGTGACCGGCTCCTCTGCCCGTCCTCCGTCCTGCATCACTTCCGCACCATAATTTTCTTCAAGCTGTTCTCCGTTGATGTAAATATATCCGTCTTTGATCTGTACCGTCTCTCCTGGAAGACCAATGACACGTTTGATATAATATTCTTCCTTTCCATCCCTCATAACCGGAAATACGATAATATCAAATCGCTCCGGATCGTGAAAACGATAGGATATCTTATCGGAAGCACCACTTACTGCCAAAGTTGTTGTATTGTTAATCCCAGTACGATAGAAGTTCTTCCAGTTATCTACAGGAGAATAGGCATATTCGTTCCCCAAGAAGTTTACTGCTTTTTTTCCATCCATTACTTCACCCCAGCTGGATGTTTCCGTTGCTTTTGCCACATCTGCAGAAAGCGGACGGTTACCCTGAGTTCCTTGCCCGTAGACATTCTGGAAATCGCGGTAATCATAAATCACATCAAAAGCCAAGTTATTGTTAAATTCAACGGAGACCGGTTTTCCTTTCTGACCGGATTTAGTAGTAATCAAGATAGCACCGTTACCACCACGATATCCATAAAGAGCAGATGCAGCAGCACCTTTCAACACTTGAATATCTGCAATATCATCCGGATTGATACTTGACAAACCATCGCCCATATCTTTACCTCCCCATTGACCTGCACTACCAATATTAGTATTATCAAACGGAACACCGTCGATAACATAAAGCGGCTGGTTGTTTCCCGTCAAAGAAGCATTACCACGAATTACGACACGGCTACTACCACCCGGACCTGTTGCATTTCCGGAAACGGAAACACCGGCAATCTTACCGGAAAGTGCGTTACCAATGTTCGTTGTACGAGCTTCCGTGAAATCTTTTCCTCCTACTGTCGTTGTAGAATAGCCGAGGGACCTTTTCTGACGCTTAATCCCCAAAGCTGTCACTACAACTTCATCGAGTGTCTGCGTATCTTCCTGTAAGGTAATGTCTAAAGGTTTACCCGTGAACTTCACTTCCTGTGGGGTATAACCTACATAAGAGATTTGAATAACTGCCCCATCAGGAACATTGGATAGAACAAAATTACCGTCAAGATCGGTAATTACACCATTTGTAGTACCCTTGACTACAACTGAAGCTCCAATAACCGCTTCACCTGCCTTGTCTTTTACTACACCTTTACACGTACCGTTTTGCTGTGTGACACTCACACTTGTTGCTCCATTCTCAGAGGCTGCATAGGAAATTGCTGCCGGCATGGCAAACAAGAGCAACAGCACACTTACTGATTTGAGTGGTTTAAACATAATACTGCTCTTTTAAGGTTAATAAAAATTGTCTGTGTGTAGAGAGGACGTCAATATTTCATAGTTTGGTTCTGACTACGATTACAAAAATATGAATTTATTTTAAATAACAAGAAAATAAGTAGTTTTTTTTCTTTAAACAAAAAGAATAATTATATCGGCTAACAAAATTACAATATTCAAAACAGAATGAACCTTCTTTGGCATTAAATGAAAAGATAATAAAGAAATCCCTGGAACTGCTGTAGACACTCAGCATTCCAGGGACTCTAACACACAAAAGTTATTATTGAAATTGAAAACAGTTTCTAATTAAAAGCGTAAACCTAAAGTCATCATCACTTTACTACGGCTATTTGTCACATCAGTCTTTTTTAAAGCTCCATCATCAAATGGATAGAAATCTTCCTTATAAGTACTATACATGTAAGCCAAGTCTGCGTAAAAAGTCGATCCTCTATAACCGATACCTAATGTATAATTATTATTTGCTTTTGCATTCGCAAAATCCGTATCCGTATTAATTGAATTGTAGCTCAAATCTTTAAAAGCTGTTTTTTTGAATGCTGCTGACATATAATTATAGCCTAAACGAAAAGCAAATTGAGGAATAACTTTCCACTCAGCACCGATACGGAAAGTATTCACACCTTTCAACATTTCTTTTGCTGTAGGATTCTGCCATCCCATTGCTTCTCCATCCGAATAACTAAAATGCATAGCGGAGTAATCCTGATATTCATATTCTGCTCCAATAGCGAAAGATGATCCATAAGTATACCCAAGACTTAAATTATA
>OKTW01001099.1_pt1 | contig 10724 bp, 9 predicted proteins | sample 1606371 | NCBI WGS metagenome assembly OKTW01 (sample SAMEA3879568, study PRJEB24766) | human gut metagenome | biome: human-associated habitat; feature: feces | place: USA | collected 1985/1987
TCTATGATATCGTCGACGGCAAGCGCGTCGGCACAAGATTCTTGATCCCAAAATCTGAGGAGGAACTGCTATGACGACTCTCGACATTCTCAAGCGGACGAAGTCCGCATGGCCCAGCATCTGCAACGCCACCGCCGAGGAAAAAAACCGCATCCTGTCCGCCATGGCCGACAGCCTGCAGGCGGAGTGCGATGCGATTCTGCGCTGCAATGCCGAGGACATGGACGCTGCACGCGGCCATATCTCGGACGTGATGCTCGACCGGCTCTATCTGGACCGGGGCCGCATCGACGCCATGGCCGACGGCATCCGCGCGACCGTGGCGCTGCCGGATCACACGGGGCGCATCCTTGCGCAGATCGACCACCCCAACGGCATGAAGATCTATAAAAAGCAGGTGCCGCTCGGCCTTGTGGCGATCATTTATGAGAGCCGGCCGAACGTCACGTCCGACGCGGCCGCGCTCGCCATCAAGAGCGGCAACGTCTGCATGCTCCGCATCGGCAAGGAGGCCTTCCACACGGCCAAGGCTATCGTGGCCGCGCTCAAGCAGGGCATCGCGTCCGTCGGCGGCGATCCGGACATCGTCAACATCGTCGAGGATACCAGCCACCAGAGCGCCACGGAGATCATGCAGGCCAAGGGCCTCGTCGACCTGCTCATACCGCGCGGCGGGGCAGGGCTCATCCGTGCCTGCGTGCAGAATGCCACCGTGCCATGCATCGAGACCGGCACCGGCATCTGCCATGTCTATGTGGACCAATATGCCAATCTCGACAAGGCTGTGCGCATCATCGAAAACGCCAAGACCAGCCGCCCCTCGGTCTGCAATGCCGAGGAGGTCTGCCTTGTGCACCGGGCGGTCGCGGCTGAGTTCCTGCCCATGCTCAAAAAGGCACTGGTCGATGACCGTGCGGCGAAGGGTCTCACGCCGGTCGAGCTGCGGCTCGACGCTGCTGCGGCGCAGATCATCGACGGCACGCCTGCATCCGACAAGGACTTTGACACGGAGTATCTGGACTATATCCTCGCCGTCGGCGTGGTCGACAGTCTGGACGCCGCCATCGCGCACGTGCTTGCACACTCGACGCACCATAGTGATGCCATCGTAACCGAGGACGCCGCGAGTGCCGAGCGCTTCATCAATGGCACGGACAGCGCGGCGACGTATGTCAATGTCTCCACCCGCTTTACCGACGGCGGCGAGTTTGGCCTCGGCTGCGAGATGGGCATCTCTACGCAGAAGCTCCACGCCCGCGGCCCCATGGGGCTCGACGAGCTGAGCACCTATAAATATGTCATCACTGGCAGCGGCCAGATTCGATAACAGGAAAGGCGCACACTCCGATGTACCACAACGACAAAAAGTACGCATTGACAAACTGCGTGCTTCTCGACGGCTCTGAGCACATGGAGCCGCAGACGGGCAAGGCCGTCTGCATCGACGGCGAGAAAATCAATGAGATCGTCGACGCACAGCATATCCCCGCAGGCTATGAGGCAGTCGACCTCGGCGGAAAATATGTGCTGCCGGGTCTCATCAACATGCACGTACACCTGCCCGCCTCGGGCAAGCCGAAAAAGAAGGCGAGCGACCCCAAAAAGCTCGTCAAGCTCATCACCTTCTGCGCGCTGACGAACAGGATCGGCGTCAACATGTGCGAGGGCTACGCCAAAACCGAGCTGCTCTCCGGTGTCACGACCATCCGCACAGTCGGCGGCGTCGCCGATTACGACACGAAAATTCGCGACCTCGCCGCGGCGGGCAAAATTCTCGCCCCGCGCGTGCTGGCGTCGAACATGGCGGTCTCCGTCCCCGGCGGGCACATGGCGGGTTCGCTCGCCTACGAGGCGCACTCCGCCGAAGAGGCCGCGGCGCTCGTCGAAAAGATCGCCGCCGAAAAGCCCGACCTCATCAAGCTGATGATCACCGGCGGCGTGCTGGACGCCGAAGTCGTGGGCGAGCCGGGCGTGCTGCGCATGCAGCCCGAGCTTGTCAAGGCCGCGTGCGACAAGGCACATTCGCTCGGCATGATCGTCGCGGCGCACGTTGAGAGCCCTGATGGCGTGATGGCCGCGCTGCAAAACGGCGTCGACTCCATCGAGCACGGCGCGCAGCCAAGCGATGAAATGATCACGCTCTTCAAGCAGCGCAAGGCGTTCCAAATTTCGACCATTTCCCCCGCCCTGCCCTACGCGCTCTTCGACCGCAGCATTTCGCACGCGACGTATGAGCAGCAGGAAAACGGCAAGATCGTCTTCGACGGCATCGTCGCGCTCGCAAAGGCAAACCTCGCCGCGGGCGTGCCAGTCGGTCTCGGCACGGACGTCGGCTGCCCGTACATCACACATTACGACATGTGGCGCGAGCTGCACTATTTCGTCAAATACTGCGGCGTGACGCCCGCGTTCGCGCTCTACAGCGCGACGAAACTCAATGCCCGGCTCGCGGGCATCGGTGATCTGACCGGCAGCATTGAGGCGGACAAGCAGGCCGACCTGATCGTCTGCTCCGGCAACACTCTTCAGAATTTGAGCGCGCTGCGTGAGCTCGACATGGTCGTCAAGGGCGGCTATCGCATCGACAAGCCGCAGATCAAAAAAATGGATGAGGTCGAGCGAGAGCTCGACAAGTTCCTGTAAGCGCTATGAAATACTTGGTACTATCCGACTCGCACGGTAATGTCGACAACATGGTGCGCGCGGTAGAGCTCGTAAAGCCGCAGGGCATCATCCATCTTGGCGACGGCTGGCGCGATGTCGAGGAGTTGCATCAGCTCTACCCTCGCCTGCCGCTCGAGCAGGTCCCCGGCAACTGCGACTTCGGGCGCTTTGAAGCGCTTGAGCGCGTGCTGATTCTGGACGATCACCGCGTGCTCATCGCGCACGGGCACACGTTAGGGGTGAAGACCGGACTTCTCCGCGCGCAGTACCGCGCGCTCGAGATGAACGCCGACATTCTGCTCTTCGGCCACACGCACGTGCCGCTCGTGGACGCGGCGTCGCGGCCGATGATGATGAATCCCGGTTCGATCGGCGATCCCCGCCGCCCGACCTACGGCGTGCTTGAGTTCAGGGACGGACAAATTTACCCGTCGGTCTTTCGGCTGGACGCATAACAAAAAAAGAGATGTACCATGCGGTACATCTCTTTTCCTTTTCTCACCCGTTCCAAGCGCGCACCTGTTCGCGCAGCCAGTCGCACCAGGCGTCCACCCCTTCGCCGGTCTTGGCGGAGAGGGGGAATATCTTGAGCTTTGGGTTGCGCATGTGCGCGTATTCGACGACCTTTTCCATGTCGAAGTCAAAATACGGCAGCACGTCGATCTTGTTGATGATGAGCGCGTCGCACACAGTGAAGATGAGCGGGTACTTGAGCGGCTTGTCGTGTCCCTCCGGCACGGAGAGGATCATCGCGTTTTTGACCGCGCCCGTGTCGAACTCCGCGGGGCAGACGAGGTTGCCGACGTTTTCGAGCACGACGAGGTCCAAGTCCTTCGTGCCGATCTCCTTGAGGCCCTGCTCCGTCATGCTTGCATCGAGGTGGCACATGCCGCCCGTGTGGAGCTGGATAGTCTTGACGCCCGCGTCCGCGATGGTCTTCGCGTCCACGTCGGAGTCGATGTCGGCCTCCATCACGCCGATGCGCAGCTCATTCTTGAGCGCTTCAAGCGTGCGCAGCAGCGTCGTCGTCTTGCCGCTGCCCGGCGAGGACATCAGGTTCAGCAGAAACGTTCTGTCCTGCTTGAGCTGCGTGCGAAGGCGTGCGGCCTCGCGGTCGTTGTCGGCGAAGGCGCTCTCTTTCACCTCGATGATCTTATAGGGTTCTGTCATATTGCCTCGATCTCCTTTAAGTTGATCTCGCTGCCCTGCTTGAGCCACGTTTTTTCGCTGCCGCAGTGCGGGCAGGTGCGGCCAAACTGCACCGTGGGATAGTCGCGCCCGCAGCCCTCGCAGTACGTAACGGCGGGGATGGTCTCGATCTTGAGCGCGGCCTCCGGTAAAAGCTCGGTCTTCTTGACTGCCCAGTTCCAGCAGCTTTCGAGTTCGTGCGGGATCGCACCGGACACCTCGCCGAGCTCGAGCGTCACGGACGCGACGTTCGTCAGGCCGTTTTCCTCTCCAATCTTTTCCACGCTCTTGATGACGTGGAAGACAATGCCCAGCTCGTGCATTACTTGCTCTTTCTCGCCGCACGCTTGATCTTGAACTCACGCTTGATCATGTACGGCAAGATGGCCTTCATCTTGTCCTCACAGGCGTACATCTTGCTGCACTCCGGTCTCTCGCGGTGCAGGTGGATGGCGTCGAACGCGCACTTCGTCGTGCAGACGCCGCAGCCGATGCACTTGTTCGGGTCGACGATGCTCGCGCCGCAGCTAAGGCAGCGCGCGGTCTCCTTTTTGATCTGCTCTTCGGTGAACGCGACGCGCTCGTCGCTAAACGTCCTGCGCAGCGTCTCGTTATAGCCGATGCGCTGGCGCGGCGTTGTGTCGTAATTGACGGGGATCAGAGCGTTCTCCTTGTCGAGCTCAATGAACTGACGGCGGTTGCGGCCGACCGTCAACGTCGCGTGCTGGACAAAACGGTGCAGCGAGATCGCGCCCTCCTTGCCCGCGGCGATGGCGTCGATGGCAAATTTCTGACCCGTATAAGCGTCGCCGCCGACGAAGATATCCTTTTCCGCCGTCTGATACGTGACGGGGTCTGCCTTGACCGTGCCGTTGGGGTTGAACTCAACAGCGGTGCCGGTGAGCAGCTCGCGCCAGTCGACCTTTTGGCCGATGCAGTAGAGAACCGTCGTGCACTCGGCCTGCTCGCTCACACTGTCGTCAAACTCAGGTGCGAAGCGGCCCTCGTCGTTCTTGACGCGCGTGCACTTGCGGAACCTGATGCCCGCGCACTTGCCGTCCTCCACCACGATCTCGGTCTGGCCCCAGCCGGCGTGGACGGTGATGCCGTCGCGCTCGCACTCGCTGCGGTCTTCCTCGCCCATCGGCATATCGTCGTAAGCCTCTAAGCAGTAGAGGTCAACGCTCTCCGCGCCGCAGCGCACCGCCGTGCGCGCAACGTCCGCGCCGATGTTGCCGCCGCCGATGACGACGACCTTACCGGAAAGCGTCTTCTTTTCATGCAGGTTGACCTGCCGCATAAAGTCGATACCCGCCATGACGCCGTCCGCGTCGCCGCCGGGGATGTTCAGCTTGCCGCCGGACTGGAGACCGACGGCCACATAGAAGCCCTGATAGCCCTGCTCGCGCAGCTGCGCGATGGTCACGTCTTTTCCGACCTCCACGCCGCAGCGGAACTCGACACCGAGTTCACGCAAGATGTCGATTTCTGCCTCCACCACGTCTTTTTCAAGGCGGAAGCTCGGAATGCCGTTCATCAGCATGCCGCCGGGACGCGCTTCCCTTTCAAACACCGTCGGGCGGTAGCCCTTTTCAGCGAGGTAGTATGCGCACGACAGGCCCGCGGGGCCGCCGCCGATGACGGCGATCTTCTCGGAAAATTCGCCGTCGACCTTCGGGATGACCTTTTCGGGCACAAAGCGCGTTTCCGCGTTTAAGTCCTGCTGGGCGATGAAGCGCTTGACCTCGTCGATGGCGACGGCCTGATCGACCGTACCGCGCGTGCAGGCATCCTCGCAGCGGCGGTTGCAGATGCGGCCGCAGACCGCAGGGAACGGATTTTCGCGCTTGATGAGCTGCAAGGCCTCGCGGTACTTGCCCTGCGCGGCAAGCTTCAGATAGCCCTGCACCGCGATGTGCGCTGGGCAAGCCGTTTTGCACGGCGAGGTGCCGGTATCGTAGCAGTTGATGCGGTTCCTGTCGCGGTAGTCGACGCTCCACTTTTCCGGCCCCCACTTGACATCGTCGGGTAATTCCTGACGGGGATATTCAATGTAGCCGTCCTTCGTGCAGAGCTTCTGTCCCAGCTTGACCGCGCCCGCGGGGCAGTTTTCGACGCAGCGGCCGCAGGCGACACAGCTCTCGCTCTCGACTCTCGCGACATAGGCGCTGCGCGACAGGTTCGGCGTGTTGAACAGCTGCGATGTGCGCAGCGCGTTGCAGACGTTGACGTTGCAGTTGCAGATGCCGAAAATTTTCTGCTCACCGTCGATATTCGTGATCTGGTGGACAAAGCCGTTGTCCTCGGCCTTTTTGAAAATTTCGAGCGCTTCGTCCTTCGTGATGTATTCGCCGCGCTGTGTTTCGACGATGTAGTCGGCCATGTCGCCCACACCGATGCACCAGCTCTCGGCGTCATCGCCGCAGCCCTCGCCGAGCTTGGCGCGGCTAGCGCGGCAGGAGCACATGCTCTTGGCGTACTTGCCCTCGTACTTGCTGAGCCAGTAGGAGATGTGCTCTAAGTCAACGGACTCGTTCCCTGTCTCGATGGCCTTTTCCACAGGGATGACGTGCATGCCGATGCCTGCGCCTCCCGGCGGCACCATGGGTGTGATCTTTTCGAGCGGGAGCATCGTCATGCGCTCAAAGAACGCCGCGACCTCGGGATGCTCGTCGATCTGGCTTTTGCGCATGTTCAGAAATTCCGCGCTGCCGGGGACGAACAGCGGCAGCACCCAGCGCTTTTCATGCTTGGGGTTCTTGCCGTCCAGGTTCTCCCAGTTGTACTCGATGATGCCTGTCCACGCCATCTCCGTGAGGAGCTTTTCGAGCGGCTCGCGCTCCATTTTGGTGAGCTTCATCAACTGCTCGGTCGTCTTGGGCTTGCGCACGCCCATTTTGAGCGCAACGTCGACCATCTCGTCGGTCATCACGCCGGCAAGGCCCCAGTACTCGGGGTCGTCCGCCGTGGCCTTGAGGCCGATGCGGTTCGTGATCATACTGCCGAGCTTGAGGACGTTTTCGCGCGGGGCGTCCGTGCGGGGTATTTTGAAATCCAGTTTACTCTCGTCGAGAGGGAAATTCGTGGGCTTGCTGCCGTTGATATCGCTCATGTTCCTGCTCTCCTTTTTCACGGCGTACCGCGTGCTTGCCGCCGCGCAGCAAAAATATCGCGCGGCGATCATCACCTATCTTATCCAAACTCTATTTTACAGGAAAATGTTGGATTTTTCCATTGACTGATTCCATAAACCGCAGTCATATCGCTCAATTCCCCGCATTTTTGCGCAGATCGGCAGAATTGCCCAAATTTACAGATCAAGGAACCGCCGCGCAAGCGCGGGCACATTGGTGTTTTTGAGGCACACGACGTTCAGCTCGTGCACGCCCGTGAGCGGCGGGCAGGAAAAATGCCCGAACTGCGCATCATTCTTGACGACAGCCTCGTAGAGGAAGCTCACGCCGCAGCCCTCGCTCACCAGATGCCGGATGAGCTTGAAGCTGCTGATGCAGACATTCGCGCGAAACGCCTCGACCGTGTAGCCGCACTGCATGAGCTCTCGCTCTAAAATCTTTCGCGTACCGGAGCCAGGCTCGCGCAGGATGAGCCGCTCGGAAAAGAGCTCATCCATCGGCACCTCACAGCCCGAAAACGGGTGATCTTTCGCGCAGATGCCGATGTAGGGCTCGTTGCGCAGCAGAAAGCTCTCGTACCGGCTTTTGTCGAAAATGCCCTCGAGCACGACGAAGTCAAGCTCACCGCCCTCGAGCTGGGCGAGCAGGTGTGCCGTATTGTCGACGGTAAAAAAGAGCTCGTTGTCCGGTTCTTTCAAAAAGCGGATGATCTGCGGCAGCAGGATATAGTCGCCGATGGACTTCGTCGCGCCGATGCGAAGGCTCGTCTTCTCCTGCCGTTTGAGCGCACGGCGCAGCTCCTCGTCCTGATAGCGCTGGCTGATGGCGTAGATCTCAAGCGTTTCGCCCTGCGCCGTTTTTCTGAGCTTTCGGCTGTCGTAGGTAAAAAGGCGCACGCCGTACAGCGCTTCAAGCGCCTGAATTTGTTTCGTCACGGCGGGCTGCGTCAAATGCAGCTGCTCCGCCGCCTTGCGGTAGTTCATCGTGGCGCACACGGTCAAAAAGGTCTCAAGCCGCTGGTCCATGTTCTCTCTCCTTTGTCGATAACAAACAGGAATCGACATATTCTTATTTATAATTTTATTATATCATAAGTCGGTGATATAATACACCCGCAACACGCATTGGAGGAGAGAAAAAGCACATGAAATTTATCGAATCCGTAAAGAAAATGCTGCCCGGCTGCGCCATCGCGCTCGTCATCGCCGTGGTGGCCAAGTTTTTAGAGCAGCTGGAGGAATCCGTGGGGCTGCACCTGATCGGCGCGTCGGTCATCGCGATGTTCATCGGCATGATCGTGAACCGCTTTTACGCGCCGAATGACAAGACGAAGCCCGGCATCAAATTCACCTCGAAGAAAATTCTGAAATTCGCCATCATCCTGCTCGGCGCCAGCCTGAACATCACGACCGTGCTGACGGTCGGTAAGTTCTCGCTCACCGTCATGCTCTTCACACTGGCGACGTGCTTCGGCCTCGGCTATGTGATCGGCAAGGCGCTGGGGCTTGACTGGAAGACGAGCAGTCTCATCAACGCGGGCACGGGCATCTGCGGCGGCAGCGCCATCGCCGCCATCGCGCCGGTCATCGAGGCAACGGACATGGACATCGCCTACGGCATGTCGGCAACGTTCCTCTTTGACACGATCATGGTCGTCGTGTTCCCGCTGCTCGGCCGCGCGATGAGCCTTTCCGACGCGGCGTTCGGCCTGTGGGCCGGCACGGCGGTCAACGACACCTCGAGCGTCGTCGCCACGGGCTACGCCTTCAGCGAGGCCGCAGGCGACTTTGCCACGATGGTCAAGCTGACGCGCACACTCGCCATCATCCCGACGGTGCTGGTCTTCGCCGCCATCAGCGTGCACCTCAAGAAAAAGGCCGCCGCGCAAAGCGGCGACCATGGCGTCAAGGTCAATATGAAGTCGGTGTTCCCGTGGTTCATCCTCGGTTTCCTTGCAATGTCCCTTCTGTGCAGCGTCGGCGTCATTCCCGCGGGCCTCGCTACGACGCTCAAGAGTATCAGCAAGTTCCTGATGGTCGCGGCGCTCGCCGCCATTGGCCTCAATACGAACTTCGCGGCGCTGTGCAAGTCTGGCGCAAAGCCGATGCTCCACGGCTTTATCATCTCGCTGCTGGTCGTTCTTGTGGCCATCGCAGTCGAGTACGTGCTCGGCATCGCGCCGAGCGGCACGCTCATTTAATCGTCCGCCGAAAGGATGAGATCGCAGCGGTCCTGCACGTCGAGCGCGTCGAAATAGCGCTGCTCGAAAGGGATCCAGCGGTCGAAAAACTGCTTTGCATGCGCGGGCGCATTCCGTTTGAGGATGCGCTCGCGCTGTTTTTCTGCCGAAATCGGCAGAAAAACGGATAGATCGTAGTACAGCGCAAGGTCGGGGTGCATGGAGTACGCGCCCTCGACAATGTTGAGTGTTCCCGCCTTAATCCGCTGCGGCGGGGCGATGGTAAACGTCGCGCAGTCGAAGCGGCGGTAGTCGACGGGTCTTCCCTCGCGCAGAGGGATCAGCACCTCTTCCAAAAAGCGCTCGCGGTCGACGTTGCCGCCGGGCTGCGCGAAGCGCGCCTCCGTGCGCTGCTCGGGCCGGAGGAAAAAGTCGTCCATGTGGAAGACAGGGCAGCCGTAAACATTTTGCAGCAGCTCGCCGAGCGTCGTCTTGCCGCTGGCGCTGCCGCCCTCGATGGCGACGAGCACGCGGCTTCTTTCCGCCGCCAGGCGGTCGATGCGCGCAAACAGCGGCAGCGCGCGGGCGAAGTCGCGCCGCAGGACGCGGTACGCGGGCGCGTAATTCTGCCGAAATATCTCGGAGTGGTGCAGCGGCGGAAAGCCGTCCCTGCGCCATGTTTCAACAGCTTCCGCCGTCTCCTGCGCAGAAAACGGCAGCTCGCCCGCGTCGGCCATTGTCTGCAAGGCGGTGAGCATCGCTTCGAGCTTTTCGCGCCCGCACCCCTCGTGCCGCGCAGAGAGGGCGAAGAGCCGCGCAAACGTCTCCGCGCTCAAGCCGTCCTGCAAAATGCCGAGGTGCACACGGCAGTAGTCGCCGCCGAGCAGCTCGACGAGCTCGGAGATACGGTCACCGCTTCGCGCCGCTTCGGCGCGGATGTAGTCTGCGGCGGCGGACGGGTCGGCGATCAGATGCTCGCAGCCAAAGGCGCTCTGATAGAGCGCCTTGAAGACGTCCTGAAGCGCCAGCTCTGGATAGCGCGCGCAGTGGACGCGCAGAAAGTCGCGAATATCGGTAAAATTCGTCATAGCGGCGGGGTTCCTTTACCAAAAAGTTTCGTTTATCATAGCGCTTTTTCGCCTCTTTCGCAAGGGGCAAGGGATTGACAGCCCTGCGCTTTTTTGATAAAATTTCTGCGTCGGCACAAGCCGGCAGCGTTGGCACAAGCTGACTTTTCTTTCGCGCGTTCCCTGAAAGCAAACGAGGTATCACCAAGGTATCAATCTCCCTGCAAGGGGAATATTGATGCCTTTTCTTTGTCTTTTCAAGGGTTTTCGCGCAGAAAACAAGACGCAAGAGAGGATGAGAACACCGTGACGATCCTTGTCATCGACGGCCAGGGCGGGAAGCTCGGCAAAACTTTGGTCGAGAACATCAAAAAGTCCTTCCCGCACCTCGAGATCATGGCGGTCGGTACGAACAGCGCCGCTTCCGACGTGATGCGCCGCGCGGGCGCTGACCGCGTGCTGACGATGGACCTCCACGCCGCGCAGATTCAG
>OKTW01001103.1_pt1 | contig 10708 bp, 11 predicted proteins | sample 1606371 | NCBI WGS metagenome assembly OKTW01 (sample SAMEA3879568, study PRJEB24766) | human gut metagenome | biome: human-associated habitat; feature: feces | place: USA | collected 1985/1987
CTATATTTAATTTAGATATTTCTTTATACTTATCTAAAATAGTATTATTATCTATTTTATTCATAGTACCACTTCCTTACTATCTAAGATAATTATACAATAAAATTATTATCTATACAATAGAAAAGATAAGACTACTATTAAATCTTATCTTTAGTTATATCTTCTAATGTATAATTTATTACTTTAGCTAATTCTTCTAGTGTAGTATCTATTTGATAACCGATTTTACCTCCACTAAAGATTATTCTTTCTTGATTTTTTGCACTTTTATCAATAACAGTTGGAAAATATTTCTTCATACCTACTGGTGAACATCCTCCATGAATATATCCGGTAAGAGGAAGTAATTCTTTAGATTTAATCATCTCGATACTCTTTTCTTCTACTACTACGGCGGCTTTTTTTAAGTCTAATTCTTTATTTACTGGTACTAAGAATACATAATGATTACCTGATTTACCAATGGTTATTAATGTTTTAAATACTATATTATAATCTTCACCTAGATAGTCTGCTACTTCAGTACCACTAATCGCAGTACTATTAATATAGTTATATACTTTAAAATTTATTTTATTTTGTTCTAATATTCTAATTACATTAGTTTTTTCTTCATTCTTTTTCATGTTCTATTTCCTTATCATAATCTTCTAGAAAACTCTTATATACACCATTAGTCTTAGTACCTAGAATACAATTTAAATTAACATTATTCATACTAGTAAAGATATTACGATCAATACTAGGATTATTCTTTTTTAATTTTTTAATTAATTCTTTTATTTCTTTTCTCTTACTAGTACCATCATTAGTATTATAATTTCTTTCGGTAAATTTGCAAGCACAATTTATAAAAGTTAAATTATTACTATTCTTCCATGATATTATTGATGCTTCTTCAACCATATATAATGGTCTAATTAACTCAATGCCAGGAAAGTTATCACTATGTAGTTTAGGCATCATTGTTTTTACTTCAGAACCATAAAACATTGATAATAGTGTTGTTTCAATAACATCATTAAAATGATGGCCTAAAGCTATTTTATTACAACCTAACTCTTTAGCTTTACTATATAAATATCCTCTTCTCATCTTAGCACACATATAGCAGGGACTATCATAACTAATTTTATCTACTACTTCAAAGATATCACTTTCAAATACTCTTATTGGTACATTTAATATCTTAGCATTCTCTAATATATTATCTCTATGTTTTTCACTATATCCAGGATTCATTACAACATATTCAGCAGTAAATGGTACTTTACCATGTCTTTCTAATTCTTGTATACATTTAGCAAGTAAAAAGGAATCTTTACCTCCTGATATACATACCATTACTTTATCATTTTCTTTTATTAGTTCATATTCTTTAACTGCCTTTATAAATTTACTCCATATCTCTTTACGATATTTTTTTATAATACTTCTTTCTATTTCTTTATATCTTTCCATATATAAATCACCTCAAAAATAAACTACAATAATTATATCATTTGCTTATATAAAAGTAAATATTTTAGAAAATAAAAAACATTATATAATTTTTCTATATAATGTTATATAAATTTATTCCATCTATACTTGTTTTATAAAGCCATTCTTTTAAATCTTTATTATCATTAGTTTCGTAATATTTAATAAGTTTCTCAAAGAATAAGGGTTGATTTTCTTGAGCGATAGTTATAATACCACAGTCATTATCAATCATTTTATCAATTATAATCTACGATATTTCTTTTGGCTACAAATACATTTTATTCTCTTGTTAAATTAAATTTATTTTTCATATTTTCTCTCCTTAACTAAAAGCGGAGCCCGGTTTAGGGCTCCTTCAGGGGGTTTTGGTTATCACACCTACATTTTACTTCGTAGAGTGTGGTCATATCTCTATGACATATTAATCATAATATATTTTTTTATAAAATACAATAGTTTTTTATTTGGTTTACACTTTTTTTATAAAATATGTAAACTAGTCTAGAGTGTCAACCTTTTTAAGTTCTTCTAGTATTGGTCCAAATTCTGGATTGGTTTCAAATGTTAAAAGCATATTTATAAATTCGTCAGCATCTTCTTTCGCTTTAAGTAGCATCTTGAAGTCTCTCTTAATATTAGCCATTTTAAGACCTAATTCTCCACTTTGTCTTGTTCCGAATAAATCGCCTTCACCTCTTGTTTGGAAATCATATTCACTAATTTCAAAGCCATCACTAGTGCTTTCTAAGAATCTAAGTCTTTCTTCTGATTCTTTAGCTACTAGTACACAATAGCTTTGTGTATCTCCTCTACCTACTCTTCCTCTTAATTGATGTAAAGTAGATAAACCAAACATATTAGCATTAAAGATTACGATCATTGAAGCGTTTGGAACATTAACTCCTACTTCAATAACAGTAGTAGATATTAGGATATTAATTTTATTTTTTTCAAAGTCTTTCATTACTTTATCTTTATCTTTAGGATCTAATTTACCATGAATGATACCTATCTTACTAATCTTACCAAAAGCTTTATTCATTTTTTCTTCTAAATCATATACGCTTTCTTTTTCACTATCACTTTCGGTATCAATCATTGGGGCTACTACATATATTTGATGGTTAAGTTCTAGTTCTTTTTTCATCATTTCTAGAATATCAGTAATATCTTTTTCTTTTTTAAATACTGTAATGATTTCTTTTCTACCTTTAGGTTTACTCTTAATTGAAGATACATCGGTGTCACCATAGATTGTTAAGGCATATGTTCTTGGTATTGGCGTTGCACTCATTGAAAGGACATCAGGACTTATTCCTTTACCTTTAAATGTATCTCTTTGGTTAACGCCAAAACGATGTTGTTCATCTGTTATTACTAGGCCTAACTTTTTATATTTTACATTCTCTTGGATTAGTGCTTGTGTACCAATGATTAAATCTATCTTACCATTTTCTAATTCTTCATAGATAGTCTTTTTGTCTTTATTACTGGTACTTGAAGTTAATAGTGCTATATTAAGTTTATATTTACTAAATATTTTCTTTGCTTCTTCGTAATGTTGTACTGCTAGTATCTCAGTAGGAGCCATTAGGGCTGATTGATACTTAGATAAATAGTTAGCATATACTGCTATTAAAGCAATTACTGTTTTACCTGAACCTACATCTCCTTGTAGTAATCTATTCATTCTCTTTTTTATAGATAAATCATTAATTATATCATTAACTGCTTTATCTTGATCTAAAGTTAGTTCAAATGGTAAACTTTTAATAAATTTATCTAATTTATCTTTATCTATATTTCTTTCTATTGCTAAATTATCATTATTGATTTTATTCTTTAAATAATTAATTTTAAGTACATACATAAATAATTCTTCATACTTAATTCTTTGTCTTGCTTTTTTTAGTAATAAGATATCTTCTGGTACATGAATATTCTTAATAGCGGATTTTTTATTCATTAAATTATATTTTTCTTCAATATATCTAGGTACCAAGTCTATTACATCATAATCATTTTCTAAAGCTATAGCTTCAAATTTACTTATTTGTTTTACTGTTAAACCTTCTGTAGTATAATAAATAGGTTCTATTTTAGCAGATGGTGGTAATAAACCGAATCTTATATCTGATACTATTACTGTATTCTTTAGTTTATTATATTTACCTATAATTGTTACTTCTTTTCCTGATTTTAAATCTGAATATAGATGGGTTCTATTATATAGTGTTATATTAAGTATCATTGTTTTGGTACTAATTCTAAAAATCATTTTTTTTAGACTTTTATTTATATATATAGTAGTGGGTTGTCCTTCAACTATACCATCTATTATTATTTTATCTCCATCAGATAGATTACTTAAATCACTTCTTTTTATTATATCATAACGATATGGATAGTAATTTAATAAATCTTCTACTGTATATATTTTTATTTTGTTAAGTAATTCTTTTGTTTTAGGTCCAATACCTTCAATTGTTTCTAATTCTTTCATATCTTACAACTCCTAGTATAATTATATCAATATATTTATAAAATGTCTACTAAGTTTACTATATGTTAATTTAAATGTAAAGTAAAAGAAGATAACCTAGTATCTTCTTAGTTTTTTAAAGTAAAATATCCTGGTGTACTTGATGTATCTATTCTAGCATATGTTTTATCTTCATAGCTTGAATTATATTTTGTACCATTACCACCAACTAACTTGGATGAACGACTAAACATTCTATCACTATTTGTAACTGCTGAAGTAGTAAAATTATTACTTGCATATATTGTAGTTAAATTTTCTAAATCGTAAAACATATAACTCATATTTGTTACATTTGATGTATCAAAACTACTAATATTAATATTTTTAACTTTTGAATTGCTCCATATACCACCCCATCCATCAAACATACCACTCATATTAGTTACATTTGATGTATTAAAATTACTTGCATCAATACTTTCTAATGATAAGCAACCTGCAAACATACCACTCATATCGGTAACTTCGCCTGTGTACATATTAGCTAAATCAACACTTTTTAAATTTATCATGTATTCAAATAAACCGGCACCATTTGTTAAATATACTTTCCCATTTTTGGTTGCTATATATATATCATATAAATCGAATCCATTATACTTACTCTTTTCTGAAGATATTTTAGAATATAAAAGGACTGAACCATTTTGATCTCTAGATATATCGGTAGCATTTCCAACTCCTGTAGGAACTTTATCAGATTTTACAACATTAATCGTAGAAATTTGTGCCGCAATAATATTAGAATTTAAAAATTTAGTAGCATATTCAAAAAGACATCCTTCGCCTTCATCAGGAAAAGCTGCATTAGCACACTCATTATTCTGATGATCTACTTCATTAAAAGAGGTATCATAGCCTTTCATATAATATTTTGCAAGTCCTTCTGATCCTTCTGATACTGTTATTGTACCTACTAGTGATTTGTTTATCATATTTAGATTATTTTCACTATTGCCGTCTATATATAAATAAAAGGTAAAATTAGTTGTACCACTAGAGGATATTGAATCACTATATATAGTAGTACTACCAGTAGAAATGGTACTAAAGTCTCCTTCTTGTACTATAGTGTTGTTTTTTAAAAGAACATATTTTAAATTAGTACTTTTTAGTTCAGTAGCTATACTGGTTATATTTAATTTAACATCATAATCAATCGTAGTTCCGGTAGTATCTTTATTATTAATACTAAAAGTGGTTTTTTCACCATCAGTATAATTAAATACTGGAGCTAATGTACTAGTAGATATGTTATTACCACTAGTAAATATTACATCTGCTAATTTACCTATAGTCATAGTAAGTGATGTATTACTAGTACTTTTCCAAGTAAACCATGCATAAGTACCTAATGAACCTACTAAAGACATTAATAAAAGTATTATTCCAAGTATCATGTATTTTTTTGCTTTATTCATAATTATTCCTCCATAGTAAAAGACTATGAAAAATCACTAATATTTCTATTAGTTATTTCATAGTCTTTGTTATATTATTATTTATTATACTTAGGTTAGATTTGTAACCTATCTTAATTAACTTGTAGTTAACGATATTTAATACTTTCATAAGAAGGCTCTCCTTCCTTTATCATACATATAAATAGTAACATAAATTAAATATTTTTACAATATAATTATCTAAAAAATGATAAATATATAATAAATCCAAAATATATAAGAGATAATACAATACCATTTATTTTATTATTATTATTAGATTTATCAGGTACTCCAACTGCCATAGCAATTAATATACCACCTACTAAACCACCAATATGAGCAGCATTGTCAATACCAGAACTAGTAAATCCAATAATTAAATTAAGTACAATTACTGGTATTATTGATCTAGTTAAAGTAGCACCAAGATATGTTCTATAATAATATCCAAAATATAAAAGTGCTCCAAGTAAACCAAATATAGCACCAGAAGCTCCAGCACATATTGTATTATGATTAAATGCTAAAGATAATATACTTCCTGCTATACCACTAAGTAAATATATTATTAAATATTTAACTTTACCAAATACATTTTCTACTTCTTTACCAATAATATATAATGAATACATATTACATAATAAATGTAATATTCCTATATGTAAAAACATTGAAGTAAATAATCTATAATAATCACCATTCTTAGTAAGAGTATCAACATTAGCTCCAAATACTAATAAAGTATAATTATCTGTAGAACCATTACCTAATACATACATTAATATAAATACTAATATACATATAAATATTAAACTATATGTAACAATAGGTTTCTTAAAAGAAAATATTTTCTCAGCAATTTTACTTTTACTTTCATTTTTTTGATTAATATTATCAGTTACTTTAATAAAATATTCAAGCCCATTCTCATCTACTTTAGTCTTTTCTACTATATTAGGAAAAACATTAGTAAGCTTAGGATTATTAATATCTTCTTCTTTATTTATATAAATATCATCATTACTAAGTATCTTATCATCTTCTAAATCAGTATATATACTAAGCACTTTAACTTTAAAAGATAAAGTTTTCTTTTTAACTTGTTTCACTATTCTACTAAGTTTAAATTTATCAAAATCTAATTGTTCCTTATTATGAATATGATGAGATACTATTCTAACTATCTTATAATCTTCATTTAAATTTTCTAACCATATTTCATCATTTAATCCATGTATAATCATTGGATTATAATTCTTTTCAGTAATAAAATAGTTAATTAAACTCATAACTACTAAATCATCACTTTTAAACACAATATCTTCCATAATTACCTCCACAGTATATATTATACTAAATATTTATAAATAAATAAAGTATTTTTCACCTATATACCATTTTTCTATATAATATATTAGAGAGGAGATTATATATATGTATAATAGAAAAATGGTATATCCTTATCAAGATAATCGTTTTGCTGGTGGATTTGCAGCTCCATTTATATTAGGAGGTATAACTGGAGGATTATTAGCTCCTGCCTTTTATCCTAGACCATATCCATATCCTGTATATTATGGACCAAGACCACCATATGGACCATATCCTTACTACTAAAACACCAAAAAGGGTGTTTTTTTACTTAAATATATGATAAAATAAGATTATGAAGAAATTTAATATGATTGATGAAAGTTTTATTTGCGAAAATTGTGGTAAAAAAGTAACTAAATTAGGTTATACTGCTCGTGATCACTGCCCATATTGTTTATATTCTAAACACTTAGATATAAATCCTGGTGACAGAGAATGTACTTGCCATGGATTAATGAAACCAATTGGTATTGAAAAATATAAAAACAGTTATAAAATAATTTATAACTGTACAAAATGTCATCAAAAACATAAAAATATTATGGCAACTGATGATGATTTCAATATAATAATAAAACTATCTAATGAAGTAAATCACTAATCATTGGTAATAAGAATATAAATACCAACAAAATAACCACAATTAAAAAAGCAATTTTAAACTCAGGACCTATCTTAATAGATACGGTCTTTTTCTTTGGTTTATTATTATCAACATAAGTTCTATTAACATTACCACTAGTAGCAACATAATTATTATTAACATTATTATTAACAAAATCATTAGTAGTATTACTATTATTTTGTATATTATTATTTGTATTAGAATATTGTATATTATTATTAGTACTAGTATTTGAAACCTGAACATTATTAGTTATTTTAGAAACATCATTGTTACTAATAGTATTCAAATTAACCTTATTATTATTAGAAGTACTATTCATATTTTGAATATTCATATTCATAGTATCATTAATATTAACACTCGGATTACTAATAACTGCATTCAAATTTCCTTGTGCTGCTCTATAACTACCACCATTAGGTGAATCTTGATTATTCATAAAATCACTCTCCATTTAGATAAAAAATTTAGGAAAATCCTAAATTTTATAATTTCCAATTACCATTTTGCATTTGAATATTTTGATTACTATTAACTTGATTACCATAAGGTATGTTATTAGTAGTATTCATTTGATTAGACATTCCAGGATTTATACTAGAATTAGGATTAAACTCAGGTACATTAGGAATATTAGTATTAACTGTATTAGGAATATCATTTTGAACATTAACTTGATTATTCATAGTAGGCATAACCTGAGGTTGAACATTAACACTAGGAGTTGGAACTTCCATATTAGGAACAACATTATTTGGCTGTATATTATCTATTGGTACATTACCAACCATCATATTACCAGTAGGAATATTATTTACAGAACTAACATTTTGCATAACTGGTTGTACTTCACTCTGTATATTAGGAACTTGATTTTGAACTGGTATATTATTAACAGGCTCCTGATTATATGAAGGAACATTACCAACATTTTGATTAGGTATACCATCTACAAAGTTAGGAATAACATTTCCTACATTTATATTATTATCGGGAATATTAACTTCAGGTATAGGATTAACACTAGCAACAGTAGGTTCTACTACTGGAGTAGGAATACTTTGAACATTGTTAGATTCTACTACTGGAGTAGGAATACTTTGAACATTATTATTCATATTATTATTCATAATAGGAGTACTCTCTACAGGTCTAGGTTCAAAATTATTTGTTTGTTCCATAGGAGGATTAAAGAATCCATTATTAACACTATTCATATCATTAACGTTATTTATATTATTCATATTATTTGAAGCATTAACATTAAAACTATTATTCATACCCATAGAATTAATATCATTAATATTTCCCATCATATTCATATTATTCATATTCATTCCATTATCAATATGTTCATTATTATTATTATTAACACTATCTCTAAGTTTCTTTTTCTTTTTAGTATCTACTAAAAAGCCAACAACAGTAATAAGTAATATTACAATAACAACCACAAACCACACCCAATATTCAAGTAAAAAATCAACTACTATTTCCATTATTTATTTCCTCCCTATTTACTCTATACATAGAATAACATAATTTACTCTAAAAATCAATAATTTTAAAATTTTTCTGTAACATTTTTATCAATAAAACTAAGACTCTTCATTGATAAATCCAAAGATTCCTTATATTTTCCTCTTTTAAATAACTCCTCTGCCTTAGTAAGAGCTATATCTATTTCCTCATAACTACTTCTATAACGATTACCATAAATTATAATTTTTTCAGACATACTAGCAATCTTAATCATATCATTAGTCTTATTATATATTTTAAAAACCAAATCTCTAGCAGTATCTACCCTTATATTAAGTATCTTAATAACAATTGGTTTTCTATCTAATTCCTTAATAATTTCTCTAATAGCATCTTGTGCCTCAGTAAGTTCAATATAATAACTACTAGGTATTACTGGTATTTTATAATCTTTTAATCTATATTTAGCTTTCTTAAGTAAGTTTTCAATCGTAGCAAGCTGTTCTCTTGCTCTTGTTTCATCATCTTTCATACTAGTAATTGATCTAAGTTGAAAATCCAAATCATCTTGTAATCTAGATAACTTAAGTGATAAACCATTTAATTCATCTACTAATTTAGAATAAGCAAATGTTTTCATTTTACCCTGATCAACTAATATTTTATAATCTTGATTAATTTTTTCTAAATTCTTATTAAGAATACTAAATTTATTAATATCTTCATCAGATAAATTATAATTATATTTAATATCATCTATCTGAAGATAAATATCTCTAACAACTTTATTAATATTATCTATCTTATAACTAAAATCTTTAATATTTTGTCTAAATAAATCCTTACATTCTTTTTCTTTATCAAAATCATTATATAATTCATTAAAATATTCAATAAAAGTTTTTAATTCTATTATAGATTCTCCTAATTCTAATTTCTTTAAATTTTCCATAATATTATCTATCTTATTTTTTATTTCTTTAATATTATATTCAACATTTAAATAATCAAGTGGATAACCATCTCTTTTCATACGATAATAGTAGGTTATAGCTTCATCAATTTTATTTGGTACTAATACAGTAGCCATTAATACTATTGTAGGAATATCTTCAAGTAATTTACCTAATTTAGTTATTTTATCATCAAGTAAATTTATTTTCTTCTCTACTGATACATAATCATTATTATCCATAGCTTTCTCAAACTTAGCAAATAAATCATCAATATTATCTATTTCTTTTTCTAAATAATCCGCTATTACACCATATTCTTTTTTTGATCTTTCAAATTTATTTTGATCTTCACGATATACTATTTTTAATTTAGTAATAAGAGCTCTATTTCTTTCTTCTGAATTAGTAATTAATTTAACTTCTTCAAGTAAATGATCTGTTTTCTTTTTCAAAGAATTTATTTCTATTTCAATATTTGTAATCTTTTTAACTGCTTGTTTATAATCTTTTCTATCAATCAAAAAATCAGCTTCTGATATTAAATCAGTAAGTTCAGGTATCTTTTCATCTCTAATTGTAGTAAAAGTATTATCCCAATCATCTAATTTATTTTTTAAATTATCTGTTTTTATAAGTTCTTTAACTTTAGTTATTTCACTAAGTACAGGTACTCCTATTAAATTATTTTTTCTTATATCTAGTTCTTCTATTTCCTTTTTATACTTCTTATTCTGATTTCTTTTTATAATAACAATCGTAACTATAATAAGTATTACAGCCAATATAAAGG
>OKTW01001107.1_pt1 | contig 10684 bp, 7 predicted proteins | sample 1606371 | NCBI WGS metagenome assembly OKTW01 (sample SAMEA3879568, study PRJEB24766) | human gut metagenome | biome: human-associated habitat; feature: feces | place: USA | collected 1985/1987
TCGCGCTTCGCGCTCAGGGCGCCACGTCGGCCTGCGGCCTCCTCGCAATGACAAACTTGGGGGCCTCGCGCCGCTGAATTGCTGCTGTACTACCTGCAACTGCCTTAGGCGCTCAGGGAGCGCCGCTGCAGCCGAGCCGTCCAAATATCCGGGTATGCATCCCTGAAAATGGGGGAAAGCTGTCGCTGTGGGAGGGTTCACAAAACGTTCAAAAAAAACTTCCGTTTGGGTATTGACAAAGTTGCGTTTGGGGGGTATAGTTAGCTTAGCACTCAGGGGTACGGAGTGCTAAAGGAAAACAAGGAGGTCAAAGCCATGGAGCTTTCGGAGCGCAAACAGAAGATCCTGAAGGCCATTGTCGACCTCTACATCCGCAGCGCAGAGCCGGTCGGCTCCAAGACGATCGCCGCGCTGCCGGACATGAACTTCTCCTCTGCGACCATCCGCAACGAAATGGCCGAGCTGACGACGCTCGGCTTTCTGGAGCAGCCGCACACGTCGGCCGGGCGCATCCCGAGCCCCGCGGGCTACCGCTTCTACATCGACCGTCTGATGCAGGATTACCGCCTCTCCGTCGACGAGACGCAGAGCATCAATCAGGCCATGGAATCGCGTATGCAGGAGCTGGACAAGGCCATGAGCCAGGTCGGCAAGCTCGTCTCCAAGCTGACGAACCTCCCGGCCTATACCATGACGGCTCCGGCCGGGGAAGTGACTGTCCGCCATTTCGAGATCATCCTCGCGGACGCCGGGAGCTTCATTCTCGTGGTCATGACGTCCGATGAAAACGTCAAGAACCGCCTCATCAAGCTGCCGCTGCATGTGACGGAGCAGGACCTCAAGCTCCTGTCCGCCGTGCTCAATGCGAGCCTCACCGGGCTTCCCGCCTCCGGCTTCACGCCAGAGGTCATGAACCGCGTGACGCGCAGCGCAGGCGCCGCAGCGAGCCTCGTGCCCGTCATCGTCGATTTTACGACGCATGTGCTCGAGGAGGCTCATCGCTCGGAAATTTACCTTACCGGGCAGAACCGCCTGCTGGGCCAGCCGGAATATCAGGACCTGACCAAGGCACAGGAGGTGCTCGGCGCACTGGATGAAGACACGCTCTCCAACCTGCCCGCCCGGCTCGATCCGGACAGCCCCGTTCAGATCCTCGTCGGCCCGGAAAACGTTGCGCAGGAGCTGAAGGACACCTCCGTCGTCGTGACGCGCTTCGACATCGGCGACGGCATGCAGGGCATGATCGGTGTGGTCGGCCCGCAGCGCATGGATTACGCACAGATCACCGCACGATTAAGCTACTTTGCCGAAGGGCTTGGCCGGATGTTCGGCAAGCCGGAGCTGCCCGCGGCCCCGAAGCCGGAGGTGCACGAGGCAAAGGAGGAGGAATAAATTTTGGCAAAGAAACACGAAGAACCCGAAAAGAACGAGAAGGAGCCTGCCGCTCCGGAGGCCGCCAAGCAGGCGGAAGCGCCGAAGCAGCCGGAAGGCTCCAAGCAAAAGGCCGAGTCCAAACAGCCCGATGCGCTGGAGCAGGCCAAGGCCGCGCAGGCGCAGGAGCACGATCAGTTTCTGCGGCTGGCTGCAGAATATGACAACTTCCGCAAGCGCACGCAGCGCGAAAAGGACGGCATCTATCAGGATGCCGTTGCCGATACGGTGAAGAAGTTCCTTCCCGTCTATGATAACCTCGAGCGGGCCCTGCATCACGAGACCGCAGACGAGGCCTATAAAAAGGGCGTGGAGATGACCCTGACAGAGCTTGTCAAGATCCTCGACGCGCTGGGTGTCAAGCCCTTCGGCGAGGCGGGCGAGACCTTCGATCCGCAGCGCCACAATGCCGTGATGCACATCGAGGACGAGAGCCTCGGGGAAAACGTCATCGCAGAGGTTTTCCAGACCGGCTTTGCCCACGGCGATAAGGTCATCCGCTTCGCCATGGTGAAGGTTGCAAATTAAATCAGTGAGTTACTTCTTTGGGAGGATTTGAATTATGGGAAAAATTATTGGTATTGATCTTGGCACGACGAATTCCTGTGTCGCCGTGATGGAAGGCGGCGAGCCCGTCGTTATCGCGAATGCCGAAGGCAATCGCACCACTCCGTCCGTTGTTGCATTCTCGAAGACCGGTGAGCGTATGGTCGGTCAGGTCGCAAAGCGTCAGGCCGTTACGAACGCAGACCGCACGATCTCTTCGATCAAGCGCCACATGGGCACCGACTATAAGGTCGACATCGACGGCAAGAAGTACACCCCGCAGGAGATCTCCGCAATGATCCTGCGCAAGCTGAAGGCGGACGCCGAGGCCTATCTGGGCCAGCCCGTGACCGAAGCGGTCATCACCGTCCCGGCTTACTTCAACGACGCCCAGCGTCAGGCCACGAAGGACGCAGGCAAGATCGCCGGCCTGGATGTCAAGCGTATCATCAACGAGCCGACGGCTGCTGCACTGGCCTACGGTGTCGATAAGGAATCCTCGCAGAAGATCATGGTCTATGATCTGGGCGGCGGCACGTTCGATGTCTCCATTCTGGACATCGGCGACGGTGTCATCGAGGTCCTTGCCACGAACGGCAACACCCACCTCGGTGGCGATGATTTCGATCAGTGCATCATCGATTACCTTGTTGCCGAGTTCAAGAAGGCCGAGGGCATCGACCTCTCCGGCGATAAGGTCGCCATGCAGCGCCTGAAGGAAGCTGCCGAGAAGGCGAAGATCGAGCTGTCCGGCGTGACGAGCTCCACCATCAACCTGCCGTATATCACGGCGGACGCCACCGGCCCGAAGCATCTGGATGTCACGCTGACGCGCGCAAAGTTCAATGAGCTGACGGCCCACCTCGTGCAGGATACGCTGAAGCCCGTCCGTCAGGCTATGGCAGATGCCGGGCTGAAGGCAAGCGACCTGAGCAAGGTCCTGCTCGTCGGCGGCTCGAGCCGCGGCGACGTCAAGGGTATGGTCCTGCTGGATGTCACCCCGCTGTCCCTCGGCATCGAGACCATGGGCGGCGTGTTCACCCGCCTGATCGATCGCAACACCACCATCCCGACGCATAAGAGCCAGATCTTCTCCACCGCTGCGGACGGCCAGACCTCCGTTGAGGTTCATGTCCTGCAGGGCGAGCGTGAAATGGCTGCCTACAACAAGACGCTGGGCAAGTTCCAGCTCACCGGCATCGCTCCGGCGCCCCGCGGCGTGCCGCAGATCGAGGTCAGCTTTGACATCGATGCCAACGGCATCGTGAATGTCTCCGCAAAGGACCTCGGCACCGGCAAGGAGCAGAACATCACCATCACCGCTTCCTCCAACCTCTCCAAGGAGGACATCGACAAGGCCGTCAAGGAGGCCGAGCAGTTCGCCGCTGAGGATAAGAAGCACAAGGATGAGGTCGACACCCACAACGCAGCCGATCAGGTCATCTACCAGACGGAGAAGACCCTGAACGAGCTTGGCGACAAGGTCTCCGAGTCCGAGAAGGCGCCCGTGCAGGCCGCTCTCGAGGATCTGAAGACGAAGAACAAGGGCAACGACATCGAGGCCATCAAGGCCGCGACCGATGCCGTGCAGAAGGCGTTCTACGCCATCTCCGAGAAGCTGTATCAGCAGGCCGCTCCGCAGCAGGGCGAGGCCAATAACGGCGGTGCAGCGAACAACGGCGGCCATGACGACGGCGTAGTCGATGCGGACTACGAGGAAGTCAAGGATTAAGGACGAATGTATGCGGCAGGCGGCGGCTTCGGCCACCGCCTGCCCTGCGTCGGCCGCCCGAAAGGGTATCAGGAGAGGTGAGCAGCATGGCAAATGAGAACAAGCGAGATTATTATGAGGTCCTTGGCCTCAAAAAGGATGCGACGGACGCCGATATCAAGCGCGCCTACCGCAAGCTTGCCGCGCAGTATCATCCGGACGTGAACCACGATCCGGGCGCGGAAGAAAAATTCAAGGAGATCAACGAGGCCAACGAGGTGCTCTCCGATCCGGATAAGCGCGCGCGCTACGATCAGTACGGCTTCGCGGGTGTCGACCCGAATTTCAACCCGAATGCGGGCGGCAGCCCGTTCGGCGGGGCAGGATTCGGCGATTTCGGCGATATTTTCGGCAGCTTTTTCGGCGGCGGCGGCCGCAGCACGCGCCGCAGCGCCAGCGCCCCCATGCAGGGCGACGACATCGGCGCGCGCGTTGAGCTGACGTTTGAAGAGGCGGCCTTCGGTGCGGAGAAGGAGGTCACGGTCTCTCGCGTGGAGGACTGCGACCAGTGCCACGGCAGCGGCGCAGCTCCCGGCACGAGCGCCGAGACCTGCCCGCGCTGTAAGGGCACGGGCTCCGTGCGCACGCAGCAGAATTTCATGGGCATGACCATGCAGTCTACGGCGGCCTGTCCGGATTGCCGCGGCACCGGCAGGATCATCCGCACCCCGTGCAGCCGCTGCAAGGGCAAGGGCAAGGTGCGCCGCAGCCACAAGCTGATGGTGAAGTTCCCGGCCGGCATCGACGACGGCCAGACGCTGCGCGTGCGCGGCGAGGGAAACACCGGCCTCAACGGCGGCCCGAGCGGCGACCTGATGGTCACGGTCAGCGTCCGCAGCCACCCGCTGTTCACGCGGCAGGGGCAGGACGTCTACTGCGAGATGCCCATCACGTTCACGCAGGCAGCCTGCGGCGCGGAGGTCGAGGTGCCGACGCTCGACGGCAAGGTCCGCTATACGATCGGCGAGGGCACGCAGACCGGCACGACGTTCCGCCTGAAGGGCAAGGGCATCCCCTATGTCAACGGGCGCAGCCGCGGCGACCAGTATGTCACCGTCGTCGTGGAGACGCCGACCCGCCTGACGCGCGAGCAGAAGGATCTGCTGCACAAGTTCGAGGAGGCGACTTCCGAAAGCGCACAGCCAAAACGAAAGAAGTTTTTTGAGAAACTGCGCGACGCCTTCGACAAGTAATAATGAAAGATAATAATCAGCGGCCGTCGTGAGGCGGCCGCTTTTTCCGGGAGAAGATCGATGACCCTGAACGGCAGAAGCATCCCGATCCCTGACCCGTGGTCCGGAAACGCGGTTTGACCGAATCACGACAGAAAGGATCGATCTTTGAATTTGAATAACCCGTTTGCTTCCATGCGGGCCAGAGACTGGGCATTCTGGCTCGGTTCGCTGGCCGTCGTGGTCGTGTCCAACTTTCTCGGCGGCGACGTCGACCCGCTGACGCTGATCGCCGCCCTGACCGGCGTGACGGCCCTGATGCTCGCGGCCAAGGGGCAGGTCTTCGCGCAGTATCTCATGATCGTGTTCTGCCTGCTCTACGGCGCCATCTCCTGCCGCTTCCGCTACTGGGGCGAGATGCTCACCTATCTCGGCATGAGCCTGCCCATGGCGGTCTGGTCCGCCGTGACGTGGCGGCGCAACACGGCGCACGAGGCGGGCAGCGCCGTGGCCATCCGCCGCCTGACCGGCCACGATCTGGCCCTGCTCGTGCTGGCCACCGTCGCGGTGACGGCCCTGTTCGGCTGGCTGCTGGCGGCGCTCGATACGCCGAACCTCGGCTTCAGCATCCTGTCCGTCGCCACGAGCTTTCTCGCGGCCGCCCTGACCATGCTCCGCTCGTCGTATTATGGCCTCGGCTACGCGGCGAACGACATCGTGCTCGTCGTGCTGTGGGTGCTGGCCTCCTGCGAGGACCCAGCCTATATCCCCGTGGCGGTGAATTTCGGCATCTTCCTGTTCCATGATTTCTATGGCTTCCTCAGCTGGAAAAAGCGCGAGCGCCATATGGCCCAAACTGCATAAAAACCGGCGCGCTGCATGTTCTGCAGCGCGCCATTTTTTAGATCCTCTTGCATTTGCCGACCACATCGGGTAATATGATGGTGTGTCAGTGATTTGTAAGAAAGAGCCTGACTGACGCGGATCATGAGATGGAAAGGAGAAAGACGTATGCACTTCTACAGGATCGTCAGACTGCTGTATCATTTCCCGGAGCGCGCGATCTGAGGCTCCGGATCGGAGGAAACGGAGTCCCGGATATGGAGGAACCACAATCAGGGAGGACACGTTTCAAATGAAAAAAACTCTTTCGCTTTTAGACAAAAACAAAAGGTTTTTCCTGCTGACATTGCTCGTCGGCATCGTTTACTCTGCGATCAGCGTCGCGATCCCCACGATCTCCGGCCGGCTGATCACCTCCGTTGTCGCGGATTCCGCCAATCGCACGAAACTGCTCTGCATCTTTCTGCTCATCAGCCTCTTTCAGCTCTGCTTTGCCGAACTGGATGAGTACATGGGCAATACGCTCAAAATAAGGCAGAAGAAGCAGATGCGCCGGAATGCGTTTCATGCCTTCTCCGCGCAGGACAGCGCCAAACGCGAGGATATCTCCGCCTTTGTGTCGTTTGTGAACAACGATATCCCGAGCGTGGCGGAGCAGTATGTTCTGGGCACCATTGATATGATAAAATGCATGAGCATTCTGGCGTTTTCCGCGCTGTCGCTGCTCTATATTCACTGGGTGCTGGCTCTTGTCATCGTGGGCGTGAGCCTGCTGATCGTCGCTCTTCCCAATACGATGCGGAAAAGAGGCGGAGCGGCCAGAAAGCGCTATTCAGGCGTGCTGGCAAACTACAATACGACGCTGCGATCGATCCTGGACGGCCTGCGGCTTGTGAAGGCCTACCGCTGCCGGAAATATGCGGCGGAGTCCGTCGATTCCGCCGACGACGGCATTGCACGCAGCGAAATGACCTTGCTGAAATATCAGCTGGTCACGCAGGGAATCACGACCGCGCTGCAGGTTGCAAAAACAGTCCTGATCCTGCTGATCGGCCTCTATCTGATCTCCAAAAAGGAGATCGATGTCGGCAGCCTTGTCGCGGTGATCCAGCTGGCAGAGGTGATCAGCGCCCCGATCGAGGTTCTGGCGTACCTGCGGCATGGGCGGAATGAGGTTCTGCCGATCCTTGCACAGTATCAGAGCATGATCGGGCGGAAACCGGAAGGGGACGACCGCCGGACGGCGTGCGCCGGGGCGTTGGAGCAGCTGGCCGTTGACCATCTTTCTTACCGCGCAGAGGAACTCGCCATTCTGAAGGACGTCTGCGCCCGCTTTACGGCCGGGCGGAAGTATCTGATCACCGGAGAGAGCGGAAGCGGAAAATCCACCCTGCTCCGGCTGATCGCGCAGATCGGCGATCTTCAGTATGGCGGGAGAATCCTCTATAACGGGCACGAAATCAGAACGATCCCATACGGCGCATATTATGAAAGTATTTGCCCCGTCTTTCAGGAGCCCTATCTCTTCTATGCCACGCTGGAGGACAACATCTGCGTCGGCCGCCCGATCCCGCGGGATATCTATCTGGATGTGATCCGGAAGCTGAATCTGGAGTATCTGCTGGACCGGTATCACGGTCAGGAGCTGACGCCGGAGAGAATGGAGACACTGTCCGGCGGAGAACGGCAGCGCGTGGCGCTGGCGCGGGCGATGGTCGGACGGCCCTCTGTCTACCTGCTGGATGAGGTGACCTCCGCACTGGATCAGGCGAATGCCGAGCTGGTGGAGCGGCTGCTATTGGAGGAGCCTTCGATGGTCCTTCACATCTGCCACAAGCCGAACCCCGCACTGCGGGACCGGTACGACGGGATATACGAATTATCCGACGGCGTATTGACTCCGGTGAACCCATAATAAAAGAAAGTGCAGCCACCGACATAGCCGATGGCTGCACTTGACTGTTATCAGCCCTTTGCGGCGGCGAAGCCCGCCTCGAGGTCGGCGATGAGGTCATCGGCATGCTCCGTGCCGATGGACAGACGGATGGTGTTCGGGCGGATGCCCTGATCGAGCAGCTCCTCCGACGTGAGCTGGGAATGCGTCGTCGTGGCCGGGTGGATAACGAGGCTCTTGACGTCCGCGACGTTGGCCAGCAGGGAGAAGATCTGCAGGTGGTCGATGAAGCGGTGCGCCTCGGCCTCGCCGCCCGCGATCTCAAAGGTGAAGATGGAGCCGCCGCCGTTCGGGAAGTACTTCTGATACAGCGCGTGGTCCGGATGGTCCGGCAGCGACGGATGGTTGACGCGCGCGACCTGCGGGCGCCGCCAGCCACGAGACGATCTTCTTCGTGTTCTCCGCGTGGCGGTCGAGGCGCAGCGAGAGCGTCTCGATGCCCTGCAGCAGCAGGAAGGCGTTGAACGGGGAGATGGTCGCGCCGGTGTCGCGCAGGAGAATGGCGCGGACGTAGGTCACAAAGGCTGCCTTGCCCGCGGCCTGCACGAACGAGATGCCGTGGTAGCTGGGGTTCGGCGCGGCGAGCTGCGGATAGCTGCCGCTGGCCGCCCAGTCGAACGTACCAGCGTCGACGATGATGCCGCCGAGCGTCGTGCCATGGCCGCCGAGGAACTTCGTGGCGGAGTGGACGACGATGTCCGCGCCGAGCGGGATGACCTTGACCCAGTAGGGCGTGCCGAACGTGTTGTCGATGACGAGCGGCAGGCCGTGGCGGTGGGCGACGGCGGCAATGGCCTCGATGTTCGGAATGTCGCAGTTCGGGTTGCCCAGCGTCTCGAGATAGACGGCGCGCGTGTTCGGCTGGATGGCCGCCTCGACCGCTGCGGCGTCGTGCGCGTCCACGAACGTCGCCGTGATGCCGTACTGCGGCAGCGTGTGCGCCAGCAGGTTATAGGTGCCGCCGTAGATCGTCTTCTGCGCGACAATGTGGTCGCCCTGCCGCGCAAGCGCCTGAATGGTATAGGTGACGGCCGCTGCGCCGGAGGCCGTGGCCAGAGCGGCCACGCCGCCCTCAAGGGCCGCCACGCGCTGCTCGAGCACGTCCTGCGTGGAGTTCGTCAGGCGGCCGTAGATGTTGCCCGCGTCCGTCAGGCCGAAGCGGGCCGCAGCCTGTGCGCAGTCACGGAATACATAGGACGTCGTCTGGTAGATGGGCACGGCGCGCGCGCCGGTGGCGGGATCGGGCTGCTCCTGTCCGACGTGAAGCTGCAGGGTCTCAAAATGATAGCTCATGGGGATGTCTCCTTTGTGATTCTTTCAGATCGTATGGACGGGATCTTTCCGTCCGCCGGTATTCCGGCAACAAAAAAGCCGGGGCTGAAAACAGCTCCCGGTCAGAGAAACGGTCTTGGAGTGCGGCTCCTCACTCACGGCATGCTCCGCGCATGGCAGCATGCCCGGCCAGTTCTTCTGCCCGGGAGCCCAGCATTCGTTCTGCTGCAAAGAACATTGCTGCCACCTCACTTCGTTTGATGGACGCATCATAGCACAAAAATCCGACTTTGTCAATAGGCATTCTAGGAAAAGAGGGGAAAAAGCAGGAAATGGGAAATGGAAAGTTAGCACAAGGCTGCCAGTCGGGCGTTGTAGGGGAGGGGACAGCCCGGCCCGGCGCAGCACGAGCGACTGATACAGACTGACGTTAAAATGGTACTGGCCCCCGAATTGTCATTGCGAGGAGGCCGAAGGCCGACGTGGCAATCTTGCAGTACCCGGCTGAATCGTGGGAAAGCGATCGGCAAAAACGCAGCTGCCTTCCCGAGATTGCCACGGCCCCTTTGGGGCCTCGCAATGACAAACTTGGAAGCATTGCGCGGTCGACGATGCCATCCTATCACTTGCCAGCCTGCAAGGCGCGCAGGGAGCGCCGCTACAGACGCAATTGGCTTGTGCGTTTTTGCCGGCAGCCTGTACGAATTGCAAGTGCCTGCCGTATTCCGATTGCGGATACTGCCGCCTGTGCGGCAACGCATGAGAAACAGACAAAATTTCGGAAAATTCCTTTGTTTTTTTATTATGGCGTGCTATAATGAATCTGCAGAATAGGTCCACGTTATTCCTGCGGCCAATTATTGTTGACAATGTGAAAGGAGCGTACTTATGAAATTTGCTGCATGGCGCAAGGTTCTGTCCATTTTTCTTCTCGCGGTGTTCCTGTGTGCGGTCCCGTCTCTGCTGACAGCCTGTTCCCGCAGCCCTGCCTCGGGCAGCACAGAATTGCTCGACAGCACGCAGCTTTATTTTATCGAACTGGGTCGGCTCGTTCCGGGCTTTGAGCAGCCGATGCTTGACAGTTTCCGGGAGGCAGCAGAAAAGCTCGATGCCTGCGTCAAGGCGCATGATGCGTATTTTGCGGAGTATCCGGATGCAAAGGCGGCATTCGCACTCATGGTGCAGCTCCCGGATGTTCTGGAGCAGAATCTGGGAGCTTCCGGGGAAGACGGCTACGATCTGCGTCAGCTTCCGCAGGATTGGTATTCCTGCGTGATCGATCTGTGGCGCTTTGTGTATCCGGGTGTTTACGGTGCAAAATACAGCACGAAAGCTCCGGATGATGTAGATCTGCTGAAGTGGCTTGCGGATGACGGCTTCTCCGATGGTTCGTCCCCCTGCCATTGGTGGCTGGACGGTTATCTGCTCGGCTCCCGCCAGCATGTGCAGTGGCCGACGGCGGTCGAATGGCCGTCGCATTGAGATGGAAAAAAGTCCGGCAGCGCCGAAGCGCTGCCGGATCATTTTTGTGTGGGGACCGAATTCGCCGCTTGCCGCACTGATTCTATGGCGTGAGACTACCAAATTTGTCATTGCGAGGAGGCCGCAGGCTGACGTGGCAATCTTGCAGTACCCGGCTGAATTGTGGGAAAGCGATCGGCAAAAACGCAGCTGCCTTCCCGAGATTGCCACAGC
>OKTW01001109.1_pt1 | contig 10675 bp, 10 predicted proteins | sample 1606371 | NCBI WGS metagenome assembly OKTW01 (sample SAMEA3879568, study PRJEB24766) | human gut metagenome | biome: human-associated habitat; feature: feces | place: USA | collected 1985/1987
CCACCTTGCCAAGGTGGAGGTAGCGAGTTCGAGCCTCGTCGGCCGCTCCAGACAAACAGCAAGGAACCGGTTTACGCCGGCTTTTTGCTTATTATGGTGACGTGGCCAAGTGGTAAGGCAAGGGTCTGCAAAACCCTCATTCGGCAGTTCAAATCTGCCCGTCACCTCCAAAACTCCCGCAGGCAGGTCGCTCGCGGGAGTTTTTCTTCATATAGCCCCTTGGATTTTGTGCGATAGTTGATTCCTCATAAAAATAAGTGACGATATGAAAGTCTCATGCCCTGTAAGCGTGCATAACAAAATGCTTATGGGGCGTTTTGCTTTCCGGCAAAAATATATTACCTTGCGCCTTTCATTGTAAAAACAACAGGTATTGTTTTTAGCAGGCACCAAAGGTCAAACAGTACAGAGCAGTGATTGATATAGATCAAATCATATTTGAGCTTTTCTGCAGGGTTCAAATCATAGCCGCCATTGACTTGCGCGTAACCAGTCAGGCCCGGCATAACCTGCATACGGCTGCGAAAGTTCTCGACTTTGCCGTCAAGGTCGTCATAAACAGTGGGGCGTTCGGGGCGCGGGCCAACAAAGCTCATTTCGCCCATAAAGATGTTGAGCAGCTGCGGCAGTTCGTCCAGGTGGGTCAGGCGCAGGATATGGCCAACGCGGGTAATGCGTGTGTCGTTTTCACTGGTCCACTTCGCATCATCCGGGGCAGTGCTTTGCTGCATAGAACGGAATTTGTAGATAGTAAAAGGCTTCCCGCCGTATCCAAGCCGTATTTGTGTGTAAATGATCTTGCCGGGGGAATCCAGCCAAACAACAAGCGCAATCACAGCCATGAGCAGCGCGCAGGTAACAAGCAGAACCAAAGAAAATACAAGATCAAACCCGCGTTTGAGGATGAGATAGCTCATCCTGCGCAGTAAAGGTACAAAAGATGAGCAGCTGACGGGGCGGGGTTCCATAGCCGAATGATACATGCGGCATCGACCTTTCTGAAATGTATGGGGCCTGGCAAATACAACAAAAGCTATTTACAATGTTAACCCAAAATATACTCAAAATCAATATGTTTCGACAAGATTCATGAAGAAATATTATGAGTGTACGTTAAAATACAGTATAAAGATACATCTGATATGAATTTTTATGTTTAAACAAAGAAAAAAGCTCCCAACTTGTACCAGCTGGGAGCAAATGATAATGAAAAGGAGACGTTAATAGATTGCACATCCGCGTCAGCATCCTTGAAGATGAATCTGCTCGATTTTTTGCGGTCAGTTTTATCATGATGCTGGTCAGCCGCATTCAGGGTACGGCCCGCGTGGTCAACTATGCGGGCTTAGTGCGCGGCGAAACCCAGCGCATCATCAAACTGGAAGGTGCAGGTCTGCCGCAGGACGGCATGATTGAGGATGTTGCCTCCTTTGCCGCTTTCGCTGCGCGATTGAACAGATCGCGGTTTCGGCCAACGAGAATCTTTCGGTCAATAATGATATCAGCGTTTCGCTGTCCATCACGTTCTATGAAAAACAGATCGAAAAATAAGCTGCCGCCAAACGCTTGACAAAAGCGGCAACATATGCTAATTTAGTAAACAGTTAAATGCAAGGACGGGAACGAGTAACCGTTTTGCTGTATGCGAAAGAGAGGCCCCGGTTGGTGTAAGGGGCTGGCAGGCAAAGCGGTGAATACATCCCTGAGCAGCAGGCTGAACGCCTTTGATTAAAGGCTGTTAGGCTGGGCCGTGTGCGCACGTTACAGCGTTTGGGTGTCGCAGTTGTACACTTTGGCTACCGCACCCGCGAAGGCCCGCCGCCGTGAGACACGGGCAAACAGAGGTGGTACCGCGTATTTGATCGCCCTCTGCCAAATTCAACATTTGGCAGGGGCGTTTTATTTTTTACCCTTGCCGCACAAACCAAGGAGGATGCACCCCATGACCATTTATGACGAACTGAAAGCCCGCGGCCTGATTGCTCAGGTAACGGACGAGGAAGAAATCAAGGAAGTAATCAACAACGGCAAGGCTACTTTCTACATCGGCTTTGACTGCACAGCCGACAGCCTGACCGCCGGCCACTTTATGGCCCTGACCCTGATGAAGCGCCTGCAGATGGCAGGCAACAAACCCATTGCCCTGATTGGCGGCGGCACCACCATGATCGGTGACCCTTCTGGCCGTACCGACATGCGCAAAATGCTGACCAAAGAGGACATTGACCATAACGCCGAGTGCTTTAAGCGCCAGATGGAGCGCTTTATTGAGTTTGGCGAAGGCAAGGCCATGATGCTGAACAACGCTGACTGGCTGCTGAACCTGAACTACATTGAGCTGCTGCGTGAAGTTGGCCCCTGCTTCAGCGTGAACAACATGCTGCGCGCCGAATGCTACAAGCAGCGCATGGAGAAGGGCCTGTCTTTCCTGGAATTCAACTACATGATCATGCAGAGCTACGACTTCTACCACCTGTTCCAAAATTACGGCTGCAACATGGAGTTTGGCGGCGACGACCAGTGGAGCAACATGCTGGGCGGCACCGAGCTGATCCGCCGCAAGCTGGGCAAGGATGCTTACGCCATGACGATCACGCTGCTGACCGACAGCCAAGGCAAAAAGATGGGTAAGACCGCCGGCAACGCCGTTTGGCTTGACCCCAACAAGACCAGCCCGTTCGAATTCTACCAGTACTGGCGCAATGTCGGCGATGCTGATGTACTCAAGTGCATCCGCATGCTGACCTTCCTACCGCTGGAGCAGATCGATGAGATGGACCACTGGAAAGGCGAGCAGCTGAACAAGGCCAAGGAAATCCTGGCTTACGAGCTGACCAGCATGGTGCACGGTGCCGAGGAAGCTGAAAAGGCCCAGAGTGCAGCCCGCCAGCTGTTCAGCGGCGTAGCCGACCACGAGAACATGCCTACCACCCAGCTGGATGCCGCATTGGTCAAGGACGGCAAGGTTGGCCTGCTGGCTGCCATGGTTGGTGCCAAGCTGTGCGGTTCCAACCGTGAAGCCCGCCAGCTGGTACAGCAGGGCGGCGTTCTGGTGGACGGCGAGAAAGTGACCGACCCGACCTTTGGTCTGACGGTTGAGCAACTCCAGAATGGTGTTGTGATCAAAAAGGGGAAAAAGACCTACCACAAGGTAATGCTTTGATTGTCTGAATTTATAAAATGAGCGCGCAGGCTGCTGCATCCCCGGCACACCGGGCGGCAGCCTGCCGCTTTATTTTTGGAGCATACCTTGCCCCCACACGAGATTTAGGATATAATAAAAGGGTACGAAAAATGCGGCCGGGGGAGCAACCATGCCAAAAGATAAGCTGAAAACAATTTATGTGTGCAACCAGTGCGGCGAAACCAGTCCCCGCTGGCTGGGCCGCTGCCCGTCCTGCGGTGCATGGAACACGATGACCGAAGATGTGGTGGCAGAACCGGCAAAGTCTTCTTCCGGCCGCGCTGCCGCGCCGGTACGTGTGACGGGTCAGACCAGCCTGAAACCGTTGAAACTGAAAAACGTAAGCACGACCGAAGAAAAAAGCCGCATTGTAACTGGCATTGCAGAGCTGGACCGCGTGTTGGGCGGTGGCATTGTGCTGGGCAGTGTGATTTTGATTGGCGGCGAACCGGGCATCGGCAAATCTACCATTCTGCTGCAGCTGTGCGGCGAAGTAAGCCGGACGCGCTCGGTTCTGTATGTGACGGGCGAAGAATCCGTACGGCAGATCAAGCTGCGTGCCGTTCGGCTGGATGTGCCGCAGGATAATATCTCCATTGTGGCGGAAAGCGATGTGGATGAAATCTGCGGGCTGATTGAACAGATGAAGCCGGATCTTGTAGTGATCGACTCCATCCAGACGATGCGCTGCACGGATGTGGCGTCGTCCTCCGGCACGGTCAGCCAGGTCAAGGAAAGCTCGGCACGCTTCTTGAATGTGGCAAAAACGAATGAGATACCGACCTTTATTGTCGGCCATGTCAACAAAGACGGTGCCATTGCGGGTCCCAAAGTCATGGAGCACATTGTGGATACTGTGCTGTACTTTGAGGGCGACAAGACCCTGCCGTACCGCGTGCTGCGCGCCGTGAAGAACCGTTACGGCTCCACCAATGAGATCGGCATGTTTGATATGACCGGCAAGGGATTGGAACAAATCGAAAACCCCTCGCAGGTCATGCTGGAAGGGCGGCCGATTGGCATTTCCGGTACCTGCGTTGCCTGCGTGATGGAAGGTACGCGGCCAGTACTGAGCGAGATTCAGGCACTTGTAACGAAAACGGCGTTTCCAAGCCCACGACGCACGGCAAGCGGGTTTGACTATAACCGTATGTATCTGCTGCTGGCCGTGCTGGAAAAGCGCGCGGGCTATGTGTTTGGCAACCAGGATGTGTATATCAACATCATTGGCGGTCTGAAACTGGACGAAACTGCCTGCGATTTGCCGGTCTGCCTGGCAATGGCGTCCAGTCTGCTGGATCTGCCTGTACCTGAAAAAACACTGGCCATTGGTGAAGTGGGTCTGGGCGGGGAAGTGCGCAGCGTGCCGCACCTGGAAACCCGCCTGCGGGAGGCCCAGCGCGTGGGCTTTGATACTGCCATTGTGCCCAAGCATAACCTGAACATGCTGGATGCTGCGCAATTCCCGGGGCTGCGCCTGGTGGGCGTTGCATACCTGCGGGAAGCCATCAATGCAATCAAAATCAATAAATAATAAGGTATGGGCAGCGACCCAAACCAAGAGGAGTATATCATGAGCGAACAGGAAAAGAATACGACCCCGGCACAGAATGCAGCCCCGGCAGCACCCAAACCGCCGAAAATTGATAATGCAGCGCTGAAAAAGGCTGCTGCGGCCCTGCGTGAGGAAAACAATCCGCAGAACTTTAATGCGGTTATCAACCTGATGATGCGCGGTGTATTCCTTGCACCGGCTAAGATTGAAATTGGCGAAAACGCTCCTAAACCGGACGAAAATGGACGAATCCAGCTGCCAAAAGACACCAAGGTGACCTTTGCGCTGCTGAAATCTGGTGATGGAAAGTCTTTCTTTACCGCATTCACTGATGCAGAAGAACTGGATAAGTGGCAGAATAAGCCCGCTGGTCAGGTTATGCTGCTGCGCTTTGATGATTACGCCCGGATGCTGAACGGTAACGACCATGTGGCAGGTTTTGTGCTGAACCCGTTCACGGATAACCTGCGCTTTAACTCGGATATGGTTGCATCTTTGCTGAAACAGCGCAATGCGATGCTGGAAAAAATCAAGCAGACCGCCGCGCAGCAGGCAGCCCAGCGCAATGCACAGATCAAGCCCGGCGATAAGGTGACGATCGTGGAGCCTTCGGTATACCCGGATGAATTGGTCAACCCGCTGTGTGCCGAGTTGGAAAAGTACCCGATGGTGGGAGCTGCATACCTGCAGATCATGGTGATCAACGGAGCAACCAAGAGTTATCTTTTGGTTCTGGATGCACCCAAGGACGATGCACTGTTCAAAGCCGCAGGCGATGCAGCGCGCCCGTTCCTGGTCAGCAATGAGAAAAAGATGAACCTGAACATCACGATTTCTACTTCGCCGCTGGGCCAGCAAGGCATGCGCGGCAGCGAGCCGTTTTATATTAAGGGCCAGGGCCGTGTAGATAATCTGGGTGATGACGAAGATTGATAAAAGGCTGAATTTGGTATCGAAAATAAATAAGTAAATAAAAATAGGCAAATAAAAGAGCGAACGGAAAGAAGAATAAAACCAGGAGCTACTGGCATGCAGAGAACACACGAAATCTTGAATCTATCTACAAGCGGGTGCAGGATTTCGTGTGTTTTTGCATAACATGCAATTTCGCTAAAGGTGAGTTTAGCGAAATATAGAGGAGGGCTTTACTCACAATAATGAGTACATACATTGATGTGGCGCACCCAAACCGGCATGCGCCGTATACGGATATTCCGGATCTTGTTATGGATTATCTGCATTATCTGGATGTTGTCAAGCTGCGTTCGCCGCGCACCATTAACGGTTACTATCTGGACCTGCGCGGTTTCTTCCGCTATATGATGATGGTTTGGAACCTTGCGCAGCCAGATACACCGCCGGAAGAAATTGACTTGACCCATATTACCAAGCGCCAGATCAGCACCATTACCAAACGGGATATTATCAATTACCTGGATTACGCCCGCAGTAATGATAACGGTGCCAAGGCCCGTGCCCGCAAGCTGAGCGCCCTGCGCGGCTTTTTTGGCTACCTTTGCCACCAGATCAATGAACTGAGCGAAAATCCAACGGATAATATCAACCTTGGCAGCCCAAAGAAATCCCTGCCCAAATATCTGAGTGCCAGTGAAAGCATACGACTGTTAAAAAATATACAAAGTGACTTTTATGAACGGGACTACTGTATTATTGTTTTTTTCCTGAATTGCGGTATGCGCTTGGCGGAACTGATCACAATCAATCTTGGCGATTTTAAGGACGATACCATTAAAATTACCGGCAAAGGAAACAAAGAACGCCTGGTGTACCTGAACACCGCGTGCCAGGCTGCGTTGGAGCATTACCTGCCCGCGCGGGCTGCGCTAAACAACCTGCGGGATAAAGAAGCACTTTTTGTATCCAAAAAGACTGGCAGACGCTTAACAGCGCGCCGTGTGGAGCAGATTGTTGCCAACTGCCTGAAATCAGCGGGCTTGGACAATATGGGTTATTCGCCGCATAAACTGCGCCATACCGCCGCTACACTCATGTATCAGGGCGGTGTGGATATGCTGGCCATCAAGGAAATCCTGGGGCACGAGAATGTATCCACGACGCAGATTTATACCCATATCAACCAGCAGCAGTTGAAACAGGCGGTGGAAGCCTCTCCCCTTGCGGATACTGGCTATATTGCACCGCAGTCCAAAGCGATGACGGATTCAAAGCAGGACACTGGCGAAGAGGACAGCTGAACCGGAAAACATAAAGCTGCTGACAGCGCACCCTAGCAGGCAAAGCAGATAATGTACAGATAAGCGCCGGATTGCGCCGTTGAGCGCACAACGGCAGCCGGAAAAAACAATGCTGGACAGGCTTTGACTTACCCTGCACGAACTAAGCGCAAGCCAAAGCATGAATGCCGACAGCACAAGCTCCGGCAGGCAGTTCAGGAGCCAATAAACAACAAGCGCACGTGCCCCGCCGGACGCATAAATGGCGGAAGCGCACACACCTAATACAGTGCCCTTGAACGCAAAATAAGCCCCAATAAAAATGCTGCCCCACAAATGAAAACCGCAGAGATAAATCAGCGATGCCTGCAAAAATGCCGCGGCAAACCAACTGCACCAGACAGACCAGAATGCCGTATAACTTTGTGCGGCCATGACATGCTCTGTAAGCGAAGTGAAAGCCCCGTGGAGCTCAAACCGGCCGAGTGGAATGCCGGCGAGATACCCGGTCAGAAACGCAGAAGAGAAAGCGAATAGATCGTTTTTGCTCGCAAGTTTTTGTATGCCCAGGGCAGCAGCCGCACCGGCGGATGAACCGTTGTTAAGAGCCCTTTTGGGCGTGTAAGGGGCCGGTGCTGGTCGCGGGGCGCGCATCAGCGTTCGGGCGCAGTGTTCCCTACTGCGCCCAATGCACTCAGCACGCCGCCTGCGGTGCCGCCGAACAGCAGCGCTGCAAGTAAGGCGAGGTTCACATGATCAAATACAAGCGGTTTGCCGCTCAAAGCGGTAGTGAGGCTCAAACACAGCGCATAAAAGACGCCCACGGAAACACCGCATAAGAGCCGTTTTTGAGCAATACCGTTCGCAAGAACGAGACCGGAAAGAACAGCCCCCACCGCCACGCTGGCACAGGTTGCCGGTTTGACAAGTCCCAGCGAGAGTGCAGTATGGGCAAAAATCTGTGCGGCCAAAGCGAAAAGCAGGATGGCGGTGCCCACGCCGCAGCCGAAACTTTTGATCAGCAGCCAAGATAAATGGCCGCTTGATTTACTGCGGACTTTGCAGATATGACTTGATCGAAGTTTGGCAGATGAAGCCCTTGAATTAGCAGCAAACATAAAGAAAACGCCCCCTTTGCATGGTACAAACTATGCAAAAGGGGCGTTTGTTATTCAGGTAATACAGTCAGAACCAATCAGTTCTTCTTGGCAGGAGCATCTTTCTTGGCGGTATCTTTTGCAGTGTTGCCCATGTCCAGCTTCTCAACGGAGGAAATAGCGGAACGGCGGAAGCGAATCTTCACACGGTCGCTGGTGGTTTCCAGAACAAAGGTATCATCCTTATCATTGATAGCAGCAACGCGGCCAACAACACCACCAATGGTAATAACGGTATCGCCTACTTCGATGGAAGCGCGCATGGCAGCATCTTTCTTGTCCTGCTTTTTCTGGGGCAGGTACAGGATGATGTACATGAACACAAGGATCAGAACCATCGGCAGGAAAGTGACAAGCAGGCTGGCGGTGCTGGAAGTATCAGCGGTCAAAAATTCGATCATAATGTGGAACTCCTTAAATTTTGATTTTACAGTATTTCTATTATTATACAGGCTTTCGCCATAAACCGCAAGGGGGGTAAAGCAAGGAAACGCGGAATCCGCTTAAATTCTGGAATCCAGAAGATGCACATACTTATCATGGAACTGCTGGAATGTGCCGTTATCCAACGCTTCACGAATCCGCTCCATCAAATGATTGTAGAAATACAGGTTGTGCATAACAGCCAAACGCATACCCAGCATTTCATCTGCCTTTTGCAGGTGGCGGATGTAAGCGCGGCTGTAATTGCGGCAGACCGGGCAATCGCACTGCGGGTCAATGGGCTGTTCGTCACGCTCATATTTCAGGTTTTTAATGTTGATGATGCCGTTCCATGTGAACAGGTGGCCATGGCGGGCGTTGCGGCTGGGCATGACGCAGTCGAACAAATCCACACCGCGGTACACGCCCTCAATGATGTTGCCGGGGGTGCCAACGCCCATCAGGTAGCGGATCTTATCCGCCGGGGCGTAAGGCTCTACCGCGCTGATCACATCATACATCACTTCGGCAGGTTCGCCAACAGCAAGGCCGCCGATTGCATAACCGTCCAGATCATATTCAGCAATCTGCTTCATGTGCTCAACGCGCAGGTCTTTGTAGGTGCAGCCCTGATTGATGCCAAACAGCAGCTGGTCCGGGTTCACGGCCTTGCCCTCGTGCTTCAGGCGGGCCATTTCCGCCTTGCAGCGCAGCAGCCAGCGTGCGGTACGCGCGCAGCTGTTTTTGGCGTAATCATATTCAGCGGGGTTTTCCACGCATTCATCAAAGGCCATGGCAATGGTGGAGCCAAGGTTTGCCTGAATCTGCATGCTCTGTTCCGGCCCCATAAAAATGCGGTGGCCGTCCAGATGAGAGTTGAACGTTACGCCTTCCTCGGTAATGTGGCGCAGCTTGGCAAGGCTGAACACCTGAAATCCGCCGCTGTCGGTCAGGATCGGGCCGTCCCAGCGGGTAAACTTGTGCAGGCCGCCCATATCGGCAACGACCTGATCACCGGGACGCAGGTGGAGATGATAGGTGTTGCACAGCATGACCTGTGCGCGGATTTCTTTCAAATCATGTGCCGAAAGCCCGCCTTTGATCGCGGCAGCAGTGGCAACGTTTTGGAAAGCAGGTGTCTGAACCGTGCCGTGCACAGTCTGGAACTCGCCGCGGCGGGCTGCACCCTCTTTTTTAATCAGACGGTATGGCATAAATGATGGTCTCCCCTGTTTTGCTGTTTCATTTTGTTCAAAAACATGCGGCGCCAGAGTGTTTTCCTGCGCCGCTTTGTGATTTTATTATACTGGAAGCAGTAGGATAAGTCAACTGTTCTGCGAGGCAGGCTTATTGGATGAACATGGCATCGCCAAAGGAGAAAAAGCGATATTTTTCCTGTACGGCAACCTTATATGCAGCCATGGTTTTCTCATACCCGTAAAACGCAGAGATCAGCATAATCAGAGTGCTTTCCGGCAGGTGGAAGTTTGTCACCAGGCCGTCAATAGCGTGCAGCTCTACACCGGGGTACAGGAAAATATCGGTAGTACCGCTGCAAGGGACAATCTTGCCGTACTTGGCCCAGACGGCTTCCAGCGTGCGGCAGCTGGTGGTACCGACAGCAATTACGCGATGGCCGCTGGCGCGTGCTGCGTTGATGGCCTCGGCTGCAGTATCATCCACGCAGTACCATTCGGTGTGCATCTGGTGCTCCTGAATATTATCCTCGCTGACAGGGCGGAAGGTGCCAAGGCCAACGTGCAGGGTCACTTCCACAATGTTGACCCCCTTGGCACGGATGGTATCCAGCAGTTCCGGGGTAAAATGCAGCCCGGCTGTGGGGGCAGCCGCGCTGCCAAGCTCTTTGGCGTATACGGTCTGGTACTGGCTCTGATCCTCTAGCTGGCGGGTGATGTACGGCGGCAGCGGCATTTTGCCGAACTCATCCAGCTTTTCGTACAAAGTCTGGGTATCGTATTGGAAGGTTACATATTTGTTGCCATCCGGCAGGGTCTCGTCTATTGTGGCCGTCAGGGAGCCGTCGCCAAAGCTCAGCTTGGTGCCAGCCTGCATCCGGCGGCCGGGGCGGGCCAGGCATTCCCAGGTGTCACCGTGGGCCTGGCGGAGCAGCAGAACCTCGCACACGGCGCCGGTGGGCACT
>OKTW01001119.1_pt1 | contig 10594 bp, 10 predicted proteins | sample 1606371 | NCBI WGS metagenome assembly OKTW01 (sample SAMEA3879568, study PRJEB24766) | human gut metagenome | biome: human-associated habitat; feature: feces | place: USA | collected 1985/1987
GCAGGCGTAGCCGAACATCATGCCCTGGTCGCCCGCGCCGTTGTCGAGCTCGCTCGCGCCGCTTTCCTTATTTTCAAAGGAGTTGTCGACGCCCATCGCGATATCGCCGCTCTGCTCGTCGATGTTCGTGATAACGCCGCAGGTGTCGCAGTCAAAGCCGTACTTCGCGCGGTCGTAGCCGATGTCGCGGATGACGTCGCGCGCGATCTTCGGGATGTCGACATAGCAGCTCGTGGTGATCTCGCCCATGATGTGGACAAGGCCGGTGGAGACGGTCGTCTCGCAGGCCACGCGGCCGTTGGGGTCTTTTTCAAGGATCGCGTCGAGCACCGCATCGGAGATCTGGTCGCAGATCTTGTCGGGATGCCCCTCGGTGACGGATTCGGAGGTGAATAAACGTTTTGCCATGGTTCTTTTTCTTCCTTTCTCATTGTTGGGAAAAACAAAAAATACTCTGTCGAACCGACAGAGTATCGCGCTTTCTGCTCTTCCTCATCTTTCGATTCGTTCGTCGGATTTGGCACCTTGCCTCTTCGGGCAGGTTGTCGTGGTGTCATAGGGCCGATCCCTCAACCACTCTCGATGAAGTATTCACTTGTGGCTTTCGCCAAATCGTATTCTACCATGTTTGTGCGTTTTGTCAATCAGTTTTTGAAGATTTTGTGCAAATACTTGACTTTGTCCGGATTTATGCTACAATATTGTTCACAAATTGAATGTCATCGGGGACTTGCGGCCGCAGCCGCAGCGGTCGAGAGATGTCGGATGCGTCCGGTCAAGCAGTGACCGGACTTTTTTTATATTTTTTGAAACAATCGGAGGCTCTTCCATGCAGATTTCCCTTTCCGATCATTTTACGTATCAAAAGCTGCTGCGCTTTGTCGCGCCCAGCATTTTGATGATGATCATCACCTCTATTTACAGCATTGTCGACGGCTTTTTCGTCTCGAACTTCGTCGGCAAAAATTCGTTTGCCGCGCTGAACCTCATCTTTCCCGTCATCATGGCGCTCGCCGCCGTCGGCTTTATGATCGGCACAGGCGGCAGCGCGCTCATCGCCAAAACGCTCGGCGAGGGCAAGCCCAGGAAAGCGAACGAGATCTTCTCCATGCTCGTCATCGTGCTCGCCGTCGGCGGCGCGATTTTAAGCGGCGTGTGCATCGTTTTCCTGCGCCCCATCTCGTTCGCCGTCGGCGCGACGGACCTGACGATCGACGACTGCGTGCTCTATGGGCGCGTACTGCTGGCTGCTCTCCCTTTTTTCATGCTGCAAAACAGCTTCCAGAGCTTTTTGGCGACGGCGGAAAAGCCGCACTTCGGCCTGCGCGTGACGGTGTTCGCGGGGCTGACGAACATGGTACTCGATTTTCTGCTCGTCTACGTGTTCCCGTTCGGGCTTCTCGGTGCGGCGCTCGCCACGGCGTTTTCGCAGATTGTCGGCGCGCTCATCCCGCTTGTCTACTTTCTCCGCCCGAACGATTCACCGCTGCGCCTCACGCGTCCGCGCTTTGACTTCCGCGCCCTCGGCAAGGCTTGCTACAACGGCTCGAGCGAGATGGTCAGCAACCTTTCGACCTCTCTCGTCGGCGTACTCTATAACGTGCAGCTCATGGCGATTGCCAAGGAAAACGGCGTGAATGCCTACGGTGTTCTGATGTACGTGAGCTTCATCTTCATGGCGTTTTTCTTCGGCTATTCCATCGCCGTCACACCCGTCGTCGGCTATCACTACGGCGCGAAGAATCACGCCGAGCTCAAGAGCCTCCTCAAAAAGAGCCTGACCGTCACGCTCATCACGAGCCTTGCGATGACGGCCTCGTCCATCCTGCTGGCAAACCCCATCGCACATCTTTTCGTCGGCTACGACGCGGAGCTGTGCGACATGACGGTCAACGCGCTGCGCATCTACGCGCTCTCATTCCTCGTCTGCGGTTTCAATATCTTCGGTTCGGCGTTTTTCACGGGGCTCAACAATGGCACAGCCAGCGCGCTCATTTCGTTCCTGCGCACGCTCGTCATTCAGGTCGCCGCGGTACTTCTTTTGCCAAAACTTCTCGGCATCAACGGCATCTGGCTCGCCATCACCGTGGCCGAAGCGCTCACACTGATCGTCACAGAAACGCTTTTCCTCCTCGGACGGAAAAAATACCACTACGCATAAAGCAGATCATCCAAACAGCCGCGGTGGCTCGAACCACCGCGGCTGTGCTTGCGCTTTCTGACGGGCTGTGGCATAATAATTCTGTCAAATTCTACTTTTGGAGGTGAATGTTATGTGCTTTTGGTGGTTTATGTTACTATGCGATTTGATCATTCCTATTGTTATGGTCATTGCAGGAAGAATGATGTGGAAGCATTGCCCAAAACATATAAACAGCATGTTAGGATACAGAACAACTCGTTCAATGAAAAATATGGATACATGGAAATTTGCTCATAACTATTGTGGAAAACTTTGGTGGAAAATAGGATGGGTAATGGTTATACCATCTGCCTTGATACATATTCCGTTATACCATAGTGATAAGAATACGATTGGATTTGCAGGGATAATTCTTGTAACAATCCAATGTTTTATTATGATTCTATCAATTTACCCGACAGAAAAAGCTTTGAAAAAACATTTTAATGATGATGGAATACCCAGATAGATTCCAGTTTGTCATTGCCACATAATTGATTTTTCACCGACCGGTGCAATCACCGGTCGTTTTTTCTGCATTTTCCGCTTGACATCTCATATTGTTGTGATATTATTTTGATATCAAATTTGGAGGTGCTTTTTATGGAAGAAAAGATCATCACCGGTCACAAAAACGGCATGCTCGTACTGCTGCTCGAGCTTGTTCTCTACATCGCCGCGGTCGTTTTTCTGATCGTCGGCATCAATGCGGGCTTTCTGCCCCTTGTCGTCCTTTGCGTCATCCTGCTGTTGCTCGGCTGGATCCCACTGTGCGGCCTGCGCGTTCTGAAGCCGCAGGAGGCGCTGGTGCTGACGCTGTTCGGCAAGTACATCGGCACGCTCAAGGGCGAGGGCTTCTACTGGGTCAATCCCTTCTGCTCGTCGTTCAACCCCGCCGCCAAGACGAAGCTCAACCAGTCCGGCGATGTGGACGGCGGCCACAAGGGCACGGACCTTCTCGCTGCCATGCAGGGCGCGTCCGCCGCGGTCGAGGCAGGCGGCAGCAAGAAGATCTCGCTCAAGATCATGACGCTCAACAACGCCCGCCAAAAGATCAACGACTGCCTCGGCAACCCCGTGGAGATCGGAATCGCCGTGATGTGGCGCGTGACCGACACGGCAAAGGCCGTATTCAACGTGGATAACTACAAGGAGTACCTGTCGCTCCAGTGCGACGCGGCGCTGCGCAACATCGTCCGCCTCTATCCCTACGATGTCGCCCCGAACGTCGACACCACGGGCGACGGTCAGGCCGACGAGGGCAGCCTTCGCGGCTCGAGCGAGGTCGTCGCCGCGCGCATCCGCGATGAAATTCAGGCCAAGGTCGCCGACGCGGGCCTTGAGATCATCGAAGCGCGCATCACCTACCTCGCCTATGCGCCCGAGATTGCGGCCGTCATGCTCCAGCGCCAGCAGGCCAGCGCCATCATCGACGCGCGCAAGATGATCGTTGACGGCGCGGTCGGCATGGTCGAAATGGCGCTTGAGCGTCTGGCGGAAAAGGGCACAGTCGAGCTCGACGAGGAGCGCAAGGCGGCCATGGTCTCGAACCTGCTCGTGGTGCTGTGCGGCAACCACGACGCCCAGCCCGTCGTCAACTCCGGAAGCCTGTATTAAGCGCGCCGCGCTACTTTTTGGGAGGCTGCCATGAACGACAACGCCAAAAAGCAGGTGCCCCTGCGCCTGTCCCCCAAGCTCTACGCCGCCATCGCCGCCTGGGCAGAGGACGATTTCCGCTCCGTCAACGGCCAAATCGAGTATCTTTTGACCGAGTGCGTGCGCCAGCGGAAAAAGAACGGCAAATACGTTGGCGAGGAGATCGACGTTCCGCCCGAGCTCGATCTCAAGTGAACAAGTGTTAAGAATGTGGAAAGAATTCGTTTCTTTCCGCATTCTTGCTCTTCATTCCATTCAGGAATAGTCATTTGTTCAAACTTTATTGATGACTTTTCCCCGCTGCTGTGTAATAATGTTTATAAATGTTATTTGATCGAAACGAGGTATCCCGCATTGAAAAAACTCAACCAGGCGATCGACCGCTTTTGTATCCTGCACCCGAATTTTGGCATCCCCAACCTGATGCTCTATGTTGTCATCGGCAACGTGGTGCTGGGGCTTTTGTCCAACTTCTCGAACGGCAACTTTCTGAGCTTCTTCTCCTACACGCTCTCGGGTCTTCTCCATGGGCAGGTCTGGCGGCTCGTCACCTTCGTCCTCATCCCTGAGAGCACGAGTCCGTTCTATCTTCTCATCACCTGCTATTTCTACTACTGGATCGGCTCGACGCTCGAGCGGCAGTGGGGTACGGCCAAGTTTACGACGTATTACCTGAGCGGCATGCTGCTCACCGTCCTCGGCGCGAGCATCGTCAGCCTGATCACGGGCTACAGCATCCCCGTCTACGGTGCAAATTATGTCAACTTTGCCATGTTCATGGCCTTCGCGCTCCTCTATCCCGATGCGCAGGTGCTGCTGTTTTTCGTCTTCCCCATCCGCATGAAGTGGCTCGCATATATTGACGTATTCTACTTCTTCTTCGACATTGTGCGCTACATTGCCGCCGGCAGATGGTACTATTCCATCATGCCCATCGTGGCGCTTTTGAATTTCGTCATTTTCTTCTGGCCCGAGCTTACACGGTTTTGGGGACTCGAACGCCACCAGAGCAAGCAGGCCACGCACTTCCATAACACCGTGCGCGCCCAGCAGCGTCAGGAGCAGTATCAGCAGCAGACGCAGGGCTTCCGCCACAAATGCGCCGTGTGCGGCCGCACGGACGTGACAAATCCTGAACTGCAGTTCCGCTATTGCAGCAAGTGCGCAGGGTACCACTGCTTCTGCTCTGACCACATTTTCAATCACGTCCACTTTACGGACGAGCAGCCATAAGCAAAGAGAGGCAATCATTATGGCATATACGAAAGAACAGGCGTGGGAGCTGCTCACGCAGTACAACAAGGGTGAATTCCACTTAAAGCACGCCAACACCGTCGCCGACGTGATGCGCTGGTACGCGGAAAAGCTCGGCTACGGCGACGAGGCGGACTTCTGGGAGATCGTCGGCCTTCTCCACGACCTTGATTTTGAGATGTATCCCGACGAGCACTGCATCAAGTCGCAGGAGATCATGCGTGAAAACGGTCTCGACGAGCGCCTGATCCGCGCCACCGCCAGTCACGGCTATGGCCTGCACTTTGACGGCCTTCCCGAGCCTCAGCACGAGATGGAAAAGGTCCTCTTTGCCACCGACGAGCTCACAGGCCTGATCGGCGCGGTCGTGCTCATGCGCCCGAGTAAGAGCGTCAGCGATCTTGAGGTCAAGTCCGTCAAAAAAAAGTACAAGGACAAGAAGTTTGCCGCCGGCTGCTCGCGCGAGGTCATCGAGCGCGGCGCGGAAATGCTCGGCTGGGATCTTGACACGCTCATTGAGCAGACGATCCTCGCCATGCGTGCAAGCATTCATGTCGAATAATTTCCCTGCATAACATTTTACCGGTCATCTATTACCTGCGGAAAGGAAGGTGCTTTTATGAGCGATTTTACCCCTACGCCCACGCCGAGTTACAGCGGAAAGCTCCGCAACCATATGCTGATGGTACCCGAGTGCATCAACGAGTGCAGCGGCATCCGCATCTTCGGCAGAACGATCAAGTCCTTTGTCTTTTCCACTGACGTTGCCACCATCGCAAGCGTCAATGCCGATGCGGTGATTGCCGTTTATCCCTTTACCCCGCAGCCGCGCATCGTGCGCGCCGTCATCAGCGTGGCGGATATGCCCGTGTTCTGCGGCGTCGGCGGCGGCTTCACGTCTGGCGCGCGCTCTGTCGCCCAGGCGATGGAGGCTGAGCACTGCGGCGCTTACGGCGTTGTGCTCAACGCGCCCGTTTCGGCGGATATCCTGCGCGACATCAAGTCGCACATCGACATTCCGGTCGTGGCGACCATCGTCTCCGCCACGCAGGACACCGAGGCTCGTATCGCCGCAGGCGTCGACATTTTGAACGTCTCTGCCGCGTCGGAAACGCCGCAGCTCGTCGCCGCGCTCCGCGCCCGTCATCCCGAGATCCCCATCATCGCCACCGGCGGCCCGAAGGATGAGACTATTCGCAAGACCATCGCGGCAGGCGCGAACGCCATCACCTACACCCCGCCCGACAACGGTGTGCTGCTGGCTGAGATCATGCACGCACACCGCGAGCGCTACCGGTAAGCTACATATAAAAAATGCTGGCTCTTATGAGCCAGCATTTTTCTTTTATCTTCACGCTTCCTTGTTCGACACAAACTGGTAGCTGCCTTTGCTGCCCTTCAGCGTGACGATCCCCTTTTCACCGCTCTCCTGCTCATAGGTGAGCGTGATAGTCCCGTCCTCGTTCTGCTCGAGCGAGGTGACCGTGCAGCGCTGGAAATTCGTATCGCCGTGGAGCAGATAATAGGCGTCGTACTCCTCGAGATAGATGAACTGGTCGAGATTCTTTTTGTTCGTCTCGTCCAGTGCCACGCCCAAATACTCCTGCAAAAAGGCGTCCATTTCCGTTCTCTGCGTTTTGATGGGATAATGCTCAAACGCCACCGGGCCGATTGCTGTCTGTTCTGCCTCAGTGACCTCTTCCTGTATTCCTGTCGGGCCATTATAGAAGAGCTCATAGAGGTCGATGTCCGCGGCGGTGTCGTAATAGCTGCTGAGCAGCATATTCGTCATGCACACGCCGCTGCCCACATTGAAAAATTCCGTGTTGAACCATTCGATGTCCACCGCAGACGTCTCATCATCCGGCGGCGGTACGTCGTCCGCGGGCTTTGTGCCGCAAGCGGTCAGTGCGCAGCACAGGGTAAAAAGCAGCAGAAAGATTTTTACTCTCTTCATTTCTCTCATCCTCCGTAAAAGTGGTCCTATTATGATCGCTTCTGCGGCGCAGCCGCACTTTTTACGCCATGGGACTCTCCTCCCTCTCTCCTATTCTCTCAGTACGGGCACGGGAATGCGGAGAACACTGCGTGGCCGTCGACGAGGGTAAAGGGATATTCATAGGCTTCCGTTTTGCCGGTATCCGCCCACGCCTGCGCGATGTCGTCCCACGCAAGCAGCGTGACCGTCTGCGTCAGCACGCCGCTGTCGCCGTCGAGCGCAGCCGTGCACGTGTATCCGCCCAGGCTCTCGTTGCCGCCGCGGCCTGCGGACATGACATAGAGTCTGCCGTCAATATCACGGTAACGCTGCTCAGTGCTGCCCAGCCATTCGTCGGCAAGCTCCGGTGTGACATACCGCAGCAGCAGCGCACGGAGGCCCTCCAGCGTTTCCACGCCCTTGATGTCCGCCAGATCATAAAGATTGCCGTCGACCTCGGCTGTCACATTGTAATCCATCGGCGGATCGTCCATATAAAACCACGACCACAGCGTCGCCGCCGCCTTGAAATCCGCTGTCACGGTCTGCTCCTGCGACACGCTCAGGATCGTCTTCGCATGCTCGCTGAGCGCGTTGTAGAATTCGCTGTACGGCACTGCGAACACCTGCGGCCCCGCCGCATACGGCGCGATGACGTACTGGTCGAACGTGACCGTCAGGCCGTTTTCCGTAAAGTTCAGCGTCGCGAGCGTGGGGAAATCCTGCAAATAAGAGTCATAATCGTCAAAATATCCTTCGCTGAGGCCCTTTTGCGCGATCTGCTCGTAGATATTCCAATAAATGCTCTCCTGCAGCGAGTTTCCCTGCAAATCGCCCTCCTCCGAGGCCAGCGCGTCCAGCGTCAGGAATTCGCCCGTCGTCAGATCAAAACTCCACGCGCGGGTGGCGGAATTCGGATGCACGCCGCCGTAGTAGGTGTAGTTCTCCGCCGCGATGCTCAGGAGCTTCCCCTCGGTCATGTAGGTCTGCGTCAGGCTCAGCTCGTTCGTCCAGTAGCTTCCGTTCAAAAAGACCGATGTGCCGTTTTCCGCATAGAGCTCCTTGGCCTCTGCGGCCATCTGCGCCGCCTCGGACTCAAGACCCGCGAGCACGTTGTTCATCTCCGTGTTGAAGGCGTTCTGCGCCGTGAACTGCGCGGGGTTGCCCGTGCCGCCGTTCGCCGTCACGTTCTCCGCCAGCGTGTAGAGCTCGCCGTCCTCCGTGCGCAGCTCGAGCACCGGCAGTTCGTAGCGCTCCGCCAGAAGCACCGTGCCGTCGTCGGCCTTGTACTCGTTTTCGTAAACTTGCGTCGCGACTTCAAAGTGCAGCGCGCTCGCCTGCGGCGGCGCGTTGTCCTCCGGCCCGCCGGGCGCTCCTGCGCCGCAGGCGGTCAAATTCAGCGCCAGCACGCAGCAAAGCAGCAGCGTCATCCATTTTTTCATTCTGTTCTCCTTTCGAGGTCTCGGTTCCTTGCTCAAACGATCACAGGCCCCTCCGTCCACGCGCTGCTGCCTCTGGCCGCGCGCAGCTCGGGATAGGCGAGCACGTATTGATCTGCCGCGCGCGCCGTCAGAGCGAAGAGGTTCTGCGCCTCCTCGCTCAACGCGCGCACATCGGCGCTCTTGGTCAGCACCGGTGCGCTTCCCGTTTTTTTGATCGTTTTGAGCAGCTTTCGTCCCCGCTCATTGCACGCCAGCACGCGCAGATAGGGGACCTCCGGCGGCACATCCGCCGCCGTCACGTCCAGATACGCCGCAAGCAGCATCCGCCGCAGCCGCGCATAGGCATAGCGCTTCGTCTTCACCGCGGAGAGCAGCTCGTCGACGGACGCTGCCGTCCGCGCTGCGTCATAAAACCGGCGATAAAGGCCTTCATTCCCGCTGTCATAGCGGGCGAAGTCCTCCTCGCACATCGCGCGTAGCCGGGAAAGCACCGCTCGCTCCGCATTCTGCATCGTCACCGGCGCGCGGCCCGCTGCGCATTCGCGCGCATAGATGGCGGCGCTCTCCGCCGTCAGATACGCGGAGGCGTCCTCTCCGTTCGTGAGCAGCTCGCGGATGTGGCTCCGAGGCGAAGCCCTTCGCCGCACCCCCGTTGTGCCCGACGACCTTTCGCAATATTGCCAGCGGCGCGATGGTACTGCCGCTTTGCAGCAGCGCCTTGCAGTATTCTACGCCGAGGATATCGTTCGGCTCCCGGAGCACCGCGGCATCCTCGCCGATGAGCGCTCTTGCAGCGCTCTCCCTCGCCGCGGCAAAGGACAGGCCCTTGGCAAGCTCCTCTCGCAGCACGTCGGGAAAATCCGCCCGCAGCAGTGCCTTTGCCGCGCGCTGCAATTTCGCCGCGTTACCGCATTCGCTGCCAAAGGCCAGCGTGTCGACCACGCCCGTCGCCGCCAAAATGCTCACGCCGCCGCGGGCAAAGCCCTCCGCCGACGAAATGGCCCACGGCAGCGGCAGCTCAAGGACTAAATCTGCCCCGCCGCGCACGGCAGCCTCGGCGCGCGCATGCGCGCGTTCAATGGCAAAATCGCCCCGCTGGACAAAATCGCCGCTCATCGCGCACACGACCGCGCACTCTTCCTCGCCTGCCAGACGGCGCAATTCATCAATTTGCCACTTGTGGCCGCGGTGGAAGGGATTATATTCGCATATTATACCAAATACCCTCATGGAAGTCCTCTCAAAGCGGTTACAAAAGAGTTACGTTTTGTTAAATTTACTTGTCTTTGCAAAAAAAGTTGTTATAATATATTTTGTATCGAATTATACATCCGATCAATTTGATTCTTATTTTATCGGAAATTCGGGCGCAATGCAAGCGCCCTCGGAAAAAGGAGTATACTTATGAATGTTCTGGTCATCAACGCAGGTTCTTCTTCCCTGAAGTATCAGCTGCTCAACCCCACCACGGGCGAGCTGCTGGCGAAGGGTCTGTGCGAGCGTATCGGCATCGACGGTCTGTTCACCTATAAGCCCCAGCTTCCCGGCAAGGAAGCCATCAAGGCCGCTTCCGTCTCCATGCCCACCCACAGCGAGGCCATCCAGGCCGTGCTGAACGCGCTCGTCGACGAGAAGAACGGCGTCATCGGCTCCATGAAGGAGATCGACGCTGTCGGCCACCGCGTCGTCCACGGCGGCGAAAAGTTTGCCAAGTCCGTCATCATCACCGACGAGGTCATGCAGGCAATCGAGGAGTGCAATCCCCTCGCCCCGCTCCACAACCCCGCCAACATCATCGGCATCAAGGCCTGCCAGGAGCTCATGCCCGGCGTGCCCATGGTCGCCGTGTTCGACACTGCCTTCCACCAGACCATGCCTCCCGTGGCTTACACCTATGCTCTTCCCTATGAGTACTATGAGAAGGACAAGGTCCGCCGCTACGGCTTCCACGGCACCTCTCACAAGTATGTTTCCCAGCGCGCGGCCGATATGCTCGGCAAGCCCATCGAGCAGCTCAAGCTGATCTCCTGCCACCTCGGCAACGGCTCCTCCCTCTCCGCCGTTGCGGACGGCAAGTGCCAG
>OKTW01001124.1_pt1 | contig 10567 bp, 8 predicted proteins | sample 1606371 | NCBI WGS metagenome assembly OKTW01 (sample SAMEA3879568, study PRJEB24766) | human gut metagenome | biome: human-associated habitat; feature: feces | place: USA | collected 1985/1987
TATGTGGAAAACCAGGTAGGTGTTTTAGCAAAAGTATCCGGTCTTTTTTCCGGAAAATCTTACAATCTCCAGAGTCTTACGGTTGGTACGACAGAGGATGAGACGGTTTCAAGAATGACGATCTGTGTGACCAGTGACGATATCACATTTGAGCAGATCAAAAAACAGTTGAACCGCATGGTTGAGGTTATTAAGGTCATTGACCTCACGGATGTGCCGATTCACATGAAAGAGATTTTATTTGCAAAAGTATTAGATGTCAATGAGGCAGGAAAGCTGGAAGTATTCCAGATCGCACAGGTGTTTAATGTGCAGGTGGCAGATATCGGCAATGACAGTGTACTCTTAGAGTGCAAGCTGACGGAACGAAGAAACAACGAGCTGATCGCCCTGTTAAAATCTAAATTCCGCAGGATCGAGGTTGTGCGCGGTGGAGCGGTGGCGATTGAGTCGATCAGTACGTCATGCAGGTAAGCATGCCGGCTGTCATAACGGCAGATAATAAAAAACGGGTTTGTGAAAATAGTTTTCCATAGAGAAAGAGGCAGGTGATAATTTTCACCTGTCTCCTTCTTTTTGGAAAAAATTTATGGAATTTATTATACGCGCTTATTTAAGAAAGCGATAAACTTTTCAAAATGCATCGGTGTTCCCTGAATTTCCTGTTTCGGGCACTGGATATACAGATGCTTGTTGGCACTGATATGCAGTGTGTAGGAGATACTGAAATGGTACCAGAAAAACTTGTGCAGCGTGGAGTATTTGTAGATCCATATGATCTCATCGATCGGTACGATCGCATTGCCGTAGACGGAAGTTTCAATGAAAAAATGTTCCGTGATAAACATATCTTCCGTTGCGAGCTGCGGCAGTGTGGCGAGTTCTTCCTCCGCCTGCTCTAACATCTTTTTCGGATTACCAAACAGTGCAAGATCCTGGCATGCAGGGGAGAGCACCGGGAAAAACATGTATATGACAGAGAGCACGATGCAGAGCAATGCGTAAATTCCGGTAATGAAAATTGCTGCAAACAGGATCCAGTTTCCAACGTGGTTAAATCCCGGTTCGCTGATATAGTAGGAAGAAACCTTGTTGCGGATACCGTTTTCCGTCCAGTTTAAATCGGTGGACAGATTGGAAAGCAGGGTGTCGAAATTTTCATTTCCCTTTGAAATCTTTCCTTTGATGGTGACTTCTTCGATGGAAGGCAGACCCTCCTCACTGGTATTTGGCGATAACAATACGATGATACATTCCTCGTCACGCATAGTGTAATAATAATAACCGTTGGTGTGACCGAAGATGGACTGGGTATATCCGGTAAATTTTAAATCGGAAAGTGTGGTGCTTATATACTGTTTACCACCCCGGAAAGCGGTCTCTAACGAGGTGTCGTCGGGCAAAATGTCCGGAGAAAATACAGCGGACAGCGAAAAAAAGTGCCATGCAAGAATGAGCACGATCAGGTAAATGATCGGAGCTGCAAGTCTGCGTTTATAAAATGCCTTGATATTTTTGCTGATGTAGTGATCGTAATTTTCGGGCATATCAAAATCCTTTTCTCAAATAAAAAATGACATACTGCTAATAGTATAGATTCTTTTTTGCTTTATTTCAACTAAAACCTGTGATAAGATGGTACTTGCCAGTAACAGCGATAAAAGGAGATTATAATTTGGAAGCATATACAAGTTTTGCGCAGGTATATGATCTGTTCATGGATAATGTTCCCTATGAAGAGTGGAGCAGGTATATTATAGGACTTCTGAAAGAATATGGGATCTGTGACGGAACAGTACTTGATTTAGGCTGTGGAACGGGAAAGATTACAAGATTGTTGAAAAAAGCGGGCTACGATATGATCGGTGTGGATAATTCACCGGAAATGTTGGAGATCGCGGCGGAGACCGGATATCAGGAGATGCCGGAGGATGAGATCTTATATCTGTTACAGGATATGAGAGAACTTGAACTGTACGGAAGCGTGCGTGCAGTCGTGAGCATCTGTGATTCGATGAACTATCTGCTGGAAGAGACAGATCTTTTGTCCCTGTTTTACCGTGTCAACGAATATTTAGATCCGGATGGTATTTTTATCTTCGATCTGAACACAGTATATAAATACAGAGAACTCTTAGGAGAGACGACAATCGCTGAGAACCGCGAGGAGGGAAGCTTCATCTGGGATAACTATTTCGATGAGGAAGAACAGATCAATGAATATGATCTGACGCTTTTTATCCGGGAGGAAGAAGGACTTTACCGCAGATTTGAGGAGACGCACTACCAGCGTGCCTACGAATTAGAAACCGTAAAACACCTTTTAGAACAGGCGGGACTTGAATTCGTCGCAGCATATGACGCATTTACGAGAGAGCCGGTAAAAGAGGACAGCGAGCGCATTTATGTGATCGCGAGGAGCAATCAGGAAACCTGAATGCACTATTTGCTCCCAACATCATTGGAGTCATCAGAAATTTATGAGTACAGTACGAAATGGAGGATAAAATATGAGTGATTATATTGTAAGAGCAACAGCGGCGGACAGCCAGATTCGTGCATTTGCCATCACATCAAAGGAAATGGTTGAGGAGGCAAGAAGAGCCCACGACACAAGACCGGTCATCACGGCAGCGTTGGGACGTCTTTTGAGCGGTGCGGCAATGATGGGAACAATGATGAAAGGGGATAATGATCTTTTGACGATCCAGATCCAGTGCGGCGGTCCGGCAAAAGGACTTACCGTGACAGCGGATTCCCATGGCCATGTCAAGGGATTTCCTATGGAATCCCAGGTGGAACTGCCGTTAAATGCACAGGGTAAATTAGATGTGGGCAGAGCGCTTGGACTTGGCGTGATGAGTGTCATCAAGGATATGGGCTTAAAAGAACCGTATGTGGGACAGATCGCACTGCAGACCGGAGAGATCGCTGAGGATCTGACCTATTATTTTGCAACATCCGAACAGATCCCGTCCGCAGTAGGGCTTGGAGTTTTAGTGGACAAAGACTTATCGGTGCGCCAGGCGGGCGGTTTTATCATCCAGCTGATGCCGTTTACCAGTGATGAGGTCATTGAAAAACTGGAAAACAAGATCAGGGAGATCGCATCTGTAACGGAAATGTTAGAGCAGGGTATGACACCGGAGCAGATTTTAGAGGAAATCTTAGGAGATTTCGGTCTTGAGATCTCAGATAAGATCCCGGCTGCATTTGAGTGTGACTGTTCAAAGGAGAGAGTTTCACGTGCAATTTCTACGCTGAGCAAAAAAGATTTAGATTCGATCATCAATGACGGAGAGGCAATCGAGGTAAAATGCCAGTTCTGTAACAAGGCATACCATTTTGATGTGGACGAATTAAAGGAAATGCGTTCTGCAAAATAAAAAGGGCTGCTGTTGCGAAAAAATAGTACAAGCGGACAGTAAGCAAAAGGCAAGGCAATGTGGTTGCGGTAAGCAGGGGTAAAAACGTAACCGGAAAAGAGGAAAGAATGAGACAGGGATTTGTGAAAGTTGCAGCGGTCACACCAAAGATCAGGGTTGCCGACACAGGATATAATGCAAAAGTGATCTGCCAGTCTGTTAAAGAGGCGGCAGAGGCGGGAGCAAAAGTGATCGTTCTGCCGGAACTGTGTATCACAGGGTATACCTGTGGGGATCTGTTTTTACAGGAAAAGCTGCTTCGGGAGGCGAAAGAAGAATTATTGCATATCGCGGCATTTACGACAGATGTGGATGCAATCGTATTTGTCGGACTTCCACTTGCATACAAAGGAAAATTATATAACGTGGCAGCGGCATTAAATCGTGGAAAAATTCTTGGTATCGTACCGAAAACCTACCTTCCGAATTATAATGAATTTTATGAAGCGCGCCATTTTACGAGAGGTATGGAAGAAGTGGCCGATGTACGGCTGACCGAAGAATTGACGGTGCCGATGGGAACGAGACAGTTATTTACCTGTCTGGAGCTGCCGGAACTTGTGATCGCAGCAGAACTCTGTGAGGATCTCTGGACGATGAATCCGCCGAGCATCGGACATGCCATGCACGGAGCAACGCTGATCGTAAATCTTTCCGCATCGGACGAGACGACCGGAAAACCGGCTTACCGCAGGGAACTGGTAAAAGGACAGTCGGCAAGACTGCTCTGCGGCTATATCTATGCGAGTGCAGGGGACGGCGAGTCCACACAGGATGTGGTCTATTCCGGGCATAACCTGATCGCAGAAAATGGACGTTTGTTAGCGGAGTCAGAACTTTTTGACGCACAGACGATATCCACCGAGATCGATGTGTCCCGTCTTGCGTCCGAGCGCCGCAGAATGACAACATTTGAGACGGTCACAGAGCCGGTATATCGTGAAAATGTATTTTCCTTACAGATGGAAGAGACAAAGCTGACACGTTATATTGATCCGATGCCGTTTGTGCCGTCCGGAGAGCGCGACCGTACACTGCGCTGCGAGGAGATCTTATCGATCCAGTCGATGGGACTGAAAAAACGTTTAGAGCATACACACTGTAAGTCTGCAGTGATCGGAATTTCCGGTGGACTCGATTCCACGCTGGCACTTCTTGTCACCGTGCGTGCTTTTGATGCGCTCGGAATGGATCACAGTAATATCAAGGCAGTGACCATGCCGGGATTTGGTACGACAGACCGCACTTACGATAATGCAGTATCATTGATCCGCTGTCTGGGAGCTGATTTTATCGAGGTGGATATCAAAGATGCCGTCAACATTCATTTCCGGGATATCGGACAGGATCCGTCGATGCATGACGTGACCTACGAGAACGGACAGGCGAGAGAGCGCACGCAGATTTTGATGGATATTGCAAATAAGTCCGGCGGAATGGTCATCGGAACCGGAGATTTGTCGGAGCTTGCACTTGGCTGGGCGACTTACAACGGAGATCACATGTCTATGTATGCAGTCAATGCATCGGTGCCAAAGACACTGGTGCGCCATCTGGTGCGTTATTATGCGGATACCTGTGGCGATAAAGAGCTGGAAGCAGTTCTTCTAGATGTTTTGGATACACCGGTTTCACCGGAACTTTTACCGCCGGAGGATGGGAAGATTTCCCAGAAGACCGAAGATTTGGTCGGACCTTACGAATTACATGATTTTTATCTGTATCATATGCTGCGTCTTTCCTACGCACCGGCAAAGGTTTACCGTCTGGCAAAACAGGCATTTGCCGGAACTTATGACGATGCAACGATTTTTAAGTGGCTGGAGACATTTTACCGCCGTTTCTTTGCGCAGCAGTTTAAACGTTCCTGCCTGCCGGACGGACCAAAAGTCGGAAGTGTTGCGGTATCTCCGCGTGGGGATCTGCGTATGCCGTCCGATGCGTGTGCCTCAATATGGTTAGCGGAACTGGAGGAGTTAAAGGATGCAGTATCGCAGGGATAAAAAAGGAAATGAATTGTCCGTTTTAGGATATGGATGTATGCGTTTTACTAAAAACGGCAGCAGTGTCGATCTTGATAAGGCGGAAAAAGAGGTGATGGCGGCGATCAAAGCAGGTGTTAATTACTTTGACACTGCCTATGTCTATGCAGGCAATGAGGCAGCAGTCGGAGAGATCTTAGACCGCAACCACTGCAGGGAGCAGATCTATCTGGCGACAAAGCTGCCACATTATCTGATCAAGTCTGTCGCAGGTGCGGAAAAGATGTTTCAGGAGGAACTTCGCAGATTAAAAACCGATTATATCGATTATTATCTGATGCATATGCTCACCGATATACCGACCTGGGAAAAATTAAAAAAGATCGGCATGCAGGACTGGATCGAGGAAAAATTAGCGTCCGGTCAGATCAGAAATATCGGATTTTCCTATCATGGAAATACCGAGATGTTCAAACAGCTCGTGGATGCCTGCGACTGGGATTTCTGCCAGATCCAGTACAACTATATGGATGAATACTCACAGGCAGGCGTGGAAGGACTGCGCTATGCAAATGCAAAAGGACTTCCGGTCATCATCATGGAGCCTCTTCGCGGAGGCAGACTGGTAAATCTTTTACCGGAGTCAGCAAAAAAATTGTTCCGCGCTGACAAGGAAGGACGTACACCGGCGGAGCTTGCCTTAAAATGGCTCTATAACCAGCCAGAAGTAACCTGTGTGCTCTCCGGGATGAATTCCATGGAAATGGTGGAGCAGAACCTGAAGACGGCATCTGAGTCCCATGTGGGCTGTCTGACGGCATCAGACGCAGCACTGATCGAACAGGTGAAAGAAGAGATCAAAAAGCATGTCAAAGTCGGCTGTACCGGATGTGGGTATTGTATGCCGTGTCCGAGGGGAGTGGATATTCCGGGAACATTCCGCTGTTATAATGCGATGTATTCGGAAGGGAAAAAATCAGGACGGAAAGATTATTTACAGTGTACGGCATTCCGGAAAGACACCGCAAGCGCATCCCAGTGTGTCGGCTGCGGAAAATGCGAAAAACACTGCCCGCAGCATATTGAGATACGCAAAGAGTTAAAATGTGCAGCGTCAGAATTGGAAGACGTGAAGTATAAGGTAATGAAGTCTGCAATTCAGATTTTAAAATTATGGTAAGACAATAAGAAAAGGATTAGAGAACATATTGGAAAAGAAAAGTTTTGTTTTAAAGGGAAATATCGTATATTCAGGAGAAAACAAGGAACTGTGCAGTATAGAGGGTGGTTATGTTGTATGTGAAAACGGTATCTGCCGCGGCGCATTTGAAAAGTTGCCGAAACAGTATGAAACACTGCCGCTGACCGATTATGGTGATAAGATCATCCTTCCGGGAATGACGGATCTGCATGTGCATGCACCACAGTATACGTTCCGGGCACTTGGCATGGATCTTGAACTTTTAGACTGGCTGAATGTGCATACTTTTCCGGAAGAGGCAAAATATGTGGATATCTCCTATGCAAAAAGAGCATATGGAAGTTTTGTGTCTGATTTAAAGCACAGTCTGACAACGCGTGCCTGCATTTTTGCGACACTTCACAGAGAGGCAACCGTTGCTTTGATGGATCTTTTGGAGGAGAGCGGGATCGTAAGCTATGTTGGCAAGGTAAATATGGACCGTAACGGTGGTGAGAATCTCTGTGAGGCGGATGCGTCTGCTGCGGCAGAAGATACGAAAAAGTGGATTGAGGAGACAGCCGGAAAATATGAGCGTACAAACCCGATCTTAACACCGCGTTTTATTCCAAGCTGTACGGATGAGCTGATGAGAGAACTTGCAAAACTGCAGAAAACGACAGGACTCCGCGTGCAGTCGCATCTGTCGGAAAACCCATCGGAAGTCGCATGGGTAAAAGAGCTTGTCCCGGCAGCGAAAAATTATGCAGATGCCTACGCTGTTTTTGATATGTTCGGAGATAAGGATCACCCGGCAGTCATGGCACACTGTATTTACAGTGAGGATGAGATGGATCTTTTGAAAGAATACGGTGTCTATGTGGCACACTGCCCGGAATCGAACTTAAATCTTTCCTCCGGCATTGCACCGGTCCGAAAGTTCTTAGAGGAAGGTATTGCGGTCGGACTTGGTTCCGACGTGGCGGGCGGATCTTCACTTTCCATGGCAAAAGCTTTGACATTAGCGGTACAGGTATCAAAAATGTACTGGCGTCTGATTGATGAGAAAAGTAAGCCGCTGACATTTGCGGAAGCGTTTTATTTAGCGACAGCCGGAGGCGGCAGTTATTTTGGTAAAGTCGGTACATTTTTAGATGGATATGAATTTGATGCGGTTGTCGCCGAAGATCATATTGCAAAGGATGTAAGGGAGTATACACCGATCCAGAGGACAGAGCGCATGATGTATGATGAGAGTACAATGACGATCTGTGCAAAATATGAAGCCGGATGTGCGTGTGAGCTGTAAAGGTTCAGATAGAGTGAAAATCAGAAAAATTTAGAGGCTCTCCAAATTTGAATGAAAAAGAGTCATAACCGGCAAAATCGGTTATGACTCTTTTTAAAACGAATCAAATATTCAGGAAACATAACGTTTGTATTTAGATCTGGTGAAGTTTGCGCTCATATTTGCGCTCACCGGCCGTCATGCGTGCCGGATTCTGTACATAGACAAGCATGTACATGAAGACTGCCATAATGATTCCGGTAACCACATCAAATACGGAGTGCTGTTTTAAAAACATGGTAGATAAAATAATGCTTACCATAAGAACAGCAGAACCAATACGGATGACCTTTTTATCGCGGAAATTTTCACTGTGCCATACGGCTAAATTGACTGCAATGGAATTGTAAACGTGAATACTTGGGAAAAGGTTCGTCGCAGTGTCCGTTGCGTAGAGGCATTTTACCATATGTACAAACACGTTATCCCGCGCAAAAGTAGTCGGCCTTAAATAATGTCCGTTTGGATAAATGGTGGAGATGACTAAAAAGATCGTCATTCCGGTAAACAACATGGTACATAAACGGAAATATTCGTCTTTATTTTTAAAGTAGAAGTAACCAAGTCCCCACGCAACATATCCAAACCATAAAAAGTATGGAATAATAAAATATTCACAAAATGGAATATAATCATCGAGTGCAACATGGATCACATGAAAATGCGTGGTAACGGTTCTCTCTAAATGACCAAACCATGGCAGATAAATCATGAAATAAAGCAGAAGAAGAGCATGTTTGTTTCTCTCAATAAATGCGTTGACCGCATCGCGTGTCTTCGTTTTCACGGTTTCACCCTCTTTTCATTAATCTCAACGATAGGGATTATAGCACAGCATTTTTTTAGAAACAATTCCCTTTTCCTTATTTTAAGAAAGATTATTTAAAATTTAAGAAAACTTTAAGCTATGACGGGTGTTTTTGGGGAGTTTGACGGTAATTTTTATTACAGATCAATGCGAAAAAAGAACGAATTCTTAATTAAATGTTACGATTTGGACAATTTGTTGACAAGACCTTGCCGGATATTATAATAGAGTAGGTGTCCGTTAGCATATTTTATGCAATACAACATATCTTTACACATAGGATGAAAGGATATTTAGAAAAATGAAAGAGAAAAACAAGCGGAAAATGCATGGAGGTGCGTCAGCAAAAAGTTATACAGGACTGGTGCTCACATGTGTTATGACGGCGATTGCTGTGATTTATGTCGGGTTTGCGATTTATTTTGAAAGTCATTTTTGCTTTGGAACTTCTATTGATGGGATTGCAGTCGGTGGCAGCAATGTGGAAAAAGTCGAGGATGCGATCCGGACTGAGATGAAAAATTACAATCTGACAGTTACTGCACGCGAGGATAAAAATGGAACCATTGCAGGTTCGGATATTGATATGGAGCCGGTATTTCAGGGGGAAATAGAGAAACTTTTAGAGGAGCAGAATGGTTTTGCGTGGCTGATCCTGATGTTCCAGAAGCAGGAGTTTGAACTGGCAAAGGTTGTATCTTATGATGAACAGAAACTGGATGAGGCAGTCAGAAATTTACCATGTATGAAAGATCAGCGCACACCGGTGGATGCGACTTATTCTGATTATACAAGAGAAAACGGGTATGCGCTTGTACCGGCTGATTATGGAACACAGGTCGATAACGCAAAAGTCAGGAAAGCGGTAAGTGATGCGGTTTTAGTATTGGATGAAACCGTTGATCTGGAGCAGAGCGGCTGTTATTTAGAGCCTGCAATCGGAGATGATGATAAAGATCTGCTGGCTTTGATCGATGCATTAAACCAGTATGTCGGTGTTACGATTACATATGACTTTGGGGATGATAAGGAAGTATTGGATGGAACAACGATCAGTACCTGGCTTTCTGAGGGAACCGACGAAAAAGTTTCCATTGATGAGGAAGAAGTCCTTGCCTTTGTAAAGACACTGGCAAAGAAATATAATACTGCCTATTCACCGAAAGAGTTAAAGACTTCCTACGGTACGACGGTTACGATCACCGGTGGTTTTTATGGCTGGAGAATCGATAACGGAGGGGAAGTAGAACAGATTCTGGCAGACTTAAAAGCCGGAAAAGATGTGGAGAGAGAGCCGGTATATCTCACAACGGCAAACAGTCATGGCGAGCATGATTACGGTGATTCTTATGTTGAGATCAATCTGACAAACCAGCATTTATTCCTTTACAAAGACGGAAAACTGGTGGTGGAGAGTGATTTTGTTTCAGGAAATCTTTCAAAAGGGCATGACACCCCGACAGGTGCGTTCGGACTGACTTATAAGACCATGAATGCGGTTTTAAGAGGACCGGATTATGAGACACCGGTTACTTACTGGATGCCATTTAATGGTGACGTAGGTATGCATGATGCGACCTGGCGTAACAAATTTGGAGGAAGTATCTATAAGACCAGTGGGTCTCATGGATGTATCAATCTGCCGGAAGAAGAGGCTGTAATTATTTATGAAAATATTGACGGTGGATATCCCATTATTAAATATTAAAAACAGCTTAACCGAATCAAGTAAGCAGCGAAGCGGATGATTTTATCCGCTTGACCTCAAAATACAACAGGAGGAACTGGATGATGGAATTTCAGAAATTGATGGAAGTAAGAAGA
>OKTW01001125.1_pt1 | contig 10546 bp, 8 predicted proteins | sample 1606371 | NCBI WGS metagenome assembly OKTW01 (sample SAMEA3879568, study PRJEB24766) | human gut metagenome | biome: human-associated habitat; feature: feces | place: USA | collected 1985/1987
CGACACCAAACGTAACATCGCCCATGATGAATTTTTTGAAATCCTGGTAGAAAATCTCCTCCGGAGATTTATCCTTCAGATTGCTTCCTGCGCGGAACATTTCGGATGCAAACTCCGGAATGCTGATTTCGGCAATATCCGCCAGAGCCTCTGCTGCCGCTTTATCAAGCATCGTGCAAGTCGGCGAACGGAACATCAGCGTATCCGAAATAATTGCTGCGCAAAGCAAGCCGGCAATATTCGGTGCAATGTCAAGTCCCTTTTCCTGATAAATCTGATACATAATCGTTCCCGTACAGCCGACCGGTTCATTGCGGAACATAACCGGCGCCATCGTCTCCAGTGATCCAAGACGGTGATGGTCTATAATTTCCAGTATTTCTGCCTCTTTTACATTGTCGACAGCCTGCGACTCCTCGTTGTGATCAACAAGAATCAGTTTCTTTCCGGCGTTTCCAATCAGATTCCGGCGGGAAATCGTTCCCACATATTTTCCTTTTTTATTCAGAATCGGGAAATCACGGTGTCGCTGGTTTTTCATCACCTCTTTGATATCATCCAGGAAATCCTCTGTGGAAAATGTAATTAAATTGCTTCTTCGCATCAAATACTTGACCGGGATACTCTGGTTGATCAGACGTGCAATCGTATACGTATCATGTGGACTGCTGATAATAACACAGCACTTTTCCTCTGCAAATTTCTGAATTGTTTTGGTAACCTTTGCACCAAGTCCGACAATAATACAGCTGGCATCCATCTCGATTGCACAGAGCTGATCCTCTGCACGGTTTCCAAGAATAACAAGGTCATTCTTATCAATATAGTTTTCCATCGTGTCCGGATGGAACGCTCCGACAACAACCTTTCCCTCGATAAAATAACCATGTTCATTTCCGACAATAACCGAACCATCCAACGTATCCGCGATACTGCGGTATTGCGTCCTTGCCAGTGACATGACATGGCTGTCATAAGAATCCATATAGGATTCTGCGATATCACTGACCGTGATCACGCCCTGCAGATCATTGTCCGGCGAGGTGATCGGCAGTGTGACTACATTGTTGTTTTTCATCATGGAATACGCTTTTTTCACGGAAATCGTACCCGGCACGCTCGGCACCTCGTGAATTTCAATTTCCTTTACCTGCGTTCCCGCATTCGGCAGGTAGCCCGGCGCACGCACCCCAAAGCGTTTCAGCACATACTCGGTCTCCTCATTGATCTGACCGGCACGGCGTGCCACGTAGGTTTTTGTTTTATCCGTTCTGTTTTTGATATCCGCATAGGCAATCGCCGAACAGATCGAATCCGTATCCGGATTTTTATGTCCAATTACATAAACTCTTGAATTTGATTTCATAATAGTACTCCTCCCTTCTGTATGTTTGTGGTATACAGTAAGTTCGTCCCGGTAGTTTTACTTCTTTTTTTGTAACGACTACAGTTACTGCTCACTTCGTGACCAGTAACCGCCGCCCTGCACATGCAAATTCGCTCCGCGAAGTTCCGGGCGGCCACCTGAATCACTTTCTCCTGCAGCCGCGCAGCAAGTGCGCGTCTCAGTAATTTTGGTAACGACTACACACATATTACCATCCTTTTTTCATCTGGTCAAAGAAAATCTTTTATGTTAAGATAAACGCAGATAGAAAAACGTGCAAAATTGAACCCGATTTTTTCATAAATCCACAATTTTCCTCTCGTTTTCCTGTTATTCTTACGAAAAAGGGGTGTTTCATTATGTCAGAAGAAAAATTAACCATGGATGACTTCTCCGCAGAGCTGGAAGCTTCCTTCAAAAAAATTGAGGAAGGCGACATGCTCACCGGAACCGTCATCTCCGTAGATGAAAAAGAGGTGATTCTCGATCTGAAATACTACGCAGAGGGCGTCATCCGCGCCGAGGACTTCAGCAACGAGCCTGGCTTCTCCTTAAAAGACGCTGTTCAGGTCGGTGACGAAATCACCGCAACCGTGATCCGCAAAGACGACGGCCACGGCAACATTCTTCTCTCCCGCGCAGAGGCAAACGATATCCTCGCATGGGAAAAACTCGCACAGTACAAAGAAGAGAAAACCGTACTGGATGTAAAAGTCAAAGGAATCGTAAACGCCGGTGTTATCGCTTACGTCGAAGGAATCCGCGGCTTCATCCCGGCTTCCAAACTCTCCCTGAACTACGTGGAAGATCTGAATGAATACTTAAACAAAGACATTCAGGTACAGGTTTTTGACCTTGACAAAGAAAAAGACCGTCTGATTCTCTCCGCCCGCGAAATTCTCCGCGAGAAAGTAGACGAAGAGCGCAAAGAGAAAATTTCCAACGTAGAAGTCGGCCTCGTCACCGAAGGAACCGTGGAAAGCCTGCAGCCATACGGCGCCTTCATCAGCCTCGGAAACGGCCTCTCCGGCCTCGTCCACATCTCCCAGATCTGCGCCAAACGAATCAAACATCCATCCGCAGTTCTGGCAGTCGGCGACAAAGTCAAAGTAAAAGTCATCGCCATCAAGGACGGCAAACTCAGCCTTTCCATGAAAGCCCTCGACGATGTCGCAGCCGAAGAAATTCAGGAGGAAACAATCGAACTTCCAAAGACGGAAGAAGTAACGACGACATTGGGATCGCTGTTTAAAAATATTAAACTGAACTAAAGTGACTGTTCCCGTTGTTATAACAGCATTTTCCAGGGGTTTTGCAGCATCACAGATTTTACCCCCATAACACGTAAACATAAAGCAGCGGCTGTACCGGATTTTTCTTTCCCGGTACAGCCGCCACTGTTATTTTATACCGGCATCGCCGCCACAAAATAGTACATCACAATAAAATGGCAGAAGCTTCCACCCATCACAAACAGATGGAAAATTTCATGTGTTCCGAACTTTTTATGTTTTGCATTAAACACCGGCATTTTTAAGGAGTAAATCACCCCGCCGACTGTATAAATAATTCCGCCGGCCAGCAGCCATCCAAACGCCGGCCGCGAGAGGGCCAGAAACAGCGGATGAAACGCCAGAACGCACAGCCAGCCCATTGCGATATACAGCACCGAAGAAAACCACTTCGGACAGTTGATCCAGAATGCCTTGACGAGAATCCCGCCAATCGCTGCCGCCCACACCAGTGCACAGAGTGCAATTCCCGTCCGTCCATGCAGTGCAATCAGGCAGATCGGTGTGTAGCTTCCCGCAATCAGCACTGAAATCATCATATGATCAAACTTTTTCAGTCGACGGTTCACCTTCCCGTTTACATCAAACGTGTGATACACGGTGCTCGCCAGATACAGCAAAATCATACTCAGCATAAACACTGTCATTGCGACCACATGCAGATGATCCGGCTCCCGCGCCGCCTTCAAAAGCAATGGCAGCGTTCCCACCACCGCCAGGATCAGCGCAATCCCATGTGTAATCGCACTGCCAGGATCCTTGATTCCATTTTTTCTGATATACTTCATTCTACTCACTCCTTTCCTGTCAGAAACGCTGTGTATTTCAATTACTACTTCATGTAGTTTTTATTACTACTTATCATTGTTTCTTTTATTATAGCAGGATAAAATTATTTTTCAAGTCAAAATATCTATTTTCTTTTGAAAATGTTCGACCTGCTTTGACACAAAAAAACAGACTGCTCGCTTACGCATACCGTTGTGCCTGTTTGAGCCGTCTGTTTTTGTATTTTTATTGCTTCTTCGCTTGAATCAGCTTCCATTTTTCTACCCGCGAAAGCTGCTTAATTTCCCATTCTCTCCGCATAGCCTCCTGTTTTGTTAAAAAGGTTTCAAAATACACCAGTTTTACCGGTTTGCGGCTCTTTGTATATTTCGCTCCTTTTCCAGCATTGTGTGCCTTTACTCTGCGTTCCAAATTATTGGTCCAGCCTGTATAAAAAGATCCATCGCTGCATTCCAGAATATATGTAAAATTCCCCTGTTCCATTTCAAATTCCGTTCCTTCTGTTCATCTGTATTCTATGTAACTTTAACACTCGGTTCTTTTAGGCGCAATCAAAAAAATAAGAAAGAGTCCTGCTTCGCAGGAAAATTCAACGAAGTTTCCTGTAAGCAAAAAACCGTCCGGATTTCTCCGAACGGTTTTCTCATTTTTATTTTTACTGCATTGCCAGCTCATCTACAGCCAGTTTCAGCGCACCCATGATACCCTGATTGTCGTTCAGGCTTGGAAGTACAATGTAGCTGTCGAGATCCTCAAGTTCTTTTGTTACAAGATATCCGTTCAGCTGTTTCTTTACTTCTTCTCTTACGAGCGGCATCATATGCTCCTGATGCATAACGCCTCCGCCCAAAACGATTCTCTGCGGGGAGAGCAGCATGATGCAGTCTACAAGTGCCTGTCCGATATAGTAAGCCTCAAGCTCCCATACCTCTTTTTTGTCTGCCAGCTCAATACCTTTTTTGCCCCAGCGTGCTTCAATGGCAGGACCTGCAGCAAGGCCTTCCAGGCAGTTGCTGTGATACGGGCATTTTCCGCCGTAAGTATCTTTCGGATGTCTGGTCAGCAGAACGTGTCCGCCTTCCGGATGAAGCATGCCGTGCAACAGCTTGCCATTGGAAATAATTCCCATTCCAACGCCCGTTCCGATGGTGATGTAAATGCTGTTGTCCAGACCTTTTGTGATTCCCCAGGTAGCCTCACCCAGTGCAGAACCGTTTACATCGGTATCAAATCCAACCGGGATGTCCAGTGCATCTGCGAAAGCGCCTACGATGTTGTAGTTCTTCCATGCTAATTTGGGAGTTGTGGTAATGTAACCATATGTTTCGGATTTTCTGTTCAGGTCGATCGGTCCAAAGCAACCGATTCCCAGTGCCTGAATGTCCTTCTCTTTGAAATACTCAATCATTTTCGGAACGGTAATTTCCGGTGTCTCGGTCGGGATAGAAATTCTCTCATAAATTTCTCCATTTGCGTTTCCAATTGCGCAGACCATCTTTGTTCCGCCTGCTTCTAATGCTCCAAGTCTCATTGTGTTTTTCTCCTCTCTTATGCTTCTGGATTTGAGCAGATTACAGAAAGTTTTCCTTCAAATCTGCATCCATTAAAATTAGCCGGTATAATAAAGTGAGTACCTTTCTTAACCGGAATACCGTTTACAGTACCCTCTCCGGCGATTACACTTACATTAGTATAATATTTTTTCGCATCCAAGGTGAATACACCGTCGATGTCGTATTTATCTACAGAGTAGAACTTGCATGTTACAAAATGGGTATGTACCGCGCCCGGGATTTCCTCTGTAAAGGTATCGATATCTGCCGTTTTAAACGGAGCCTCGATAACATCGATACTCTGCTCTACATGAAGTTGTCTCGGTTTGCCGTTCTGCAGTCTGTCATAATCGTATACACGATAGGTGATATCGCTGCTCTGCTGTGTCTCCAGAATCAGTGTGCCGCCTTTGATGGCATGTACGCATCCCGGATTGATCTGGAAGAAATCTCCCTTATGTACCGGCACTTTGCGGATGAAATCGCTCCACTCATGATTGCGGATCATTTTCTCCACTTCTGCCTTGTCTTTTGCATTGTGTCCGATAACAATTTCTGTACCCGGTTCGCAGTCCAGCACGTACCAGCACTCGGTCTTTCCAAGAGATCCATTCTCATGCTCTCCTGCATAAGCATCATCTGGATGAACCTGGATGCTCAGATCATTTTTTGCATCAATGATCTTGATCAGCAGCGGAACCTGGCTTCCCGGGTAATTTCCGAAAATTTCCGGCTCCTCTTTCCAGAGCTCACCTAATGTTTTTCCATCAAATCTTCCGCCTGCCACACGGCTCATTCCGTTGGCATGTCCGCTGATCGCCCAGCACTCGCCGGTTGTATCGCTCGGAATTTCGTAATCAAATACGTCTCTTAACTTTGTTCCACCCCAGATTGCTTCTTTGAACACCGGGTCCATAAATAAAAGCTCCATATTTAATCCTCCTTGTTTTCAGGATCTGTCCACTACGTCTATTTTAACCGATAACAGCCAAAAACGAAACCCCTAAAATGACAAACTTTCACATTTTCTGTAACCGGTTACTTTCCTTTTATTCCGCCCTTTTTCTATATCAAAACAATCCTGTTTGTTATATGTAAAGCTGACTGTTTTCAGCCAGCCTTTTTTATAAAAAGCAATCGAAAAACGGTATTTTACCATCCGCGGTCTGCGCCGCCTTTTTTGTATTCAAAACCTGTAAAAAAGATTCGATTGCGAATCCTACACTTTATAATACTTTCCCGCATCCCATTTCGTGCAGGTCCTCTTTTTTATTCCGAAATTGCCGGGAGATATGCCATAGGATCAATGGCTTTTCCATCTTTTTTCATCTCAAAGAAAAGATTGCTTCCCTCTTTTACATAATATTTCGTCGGTGCTGCAACTGCTCCGATCCGTGCTGCTTTCTGAACTTTCTGGCCTGACTCGAGGGAAACGTCTGTGAGCTGTCCGTAGATGGCTTCGTATCCATTTCCAAGATTCATGGTGACGGTGAGGCCGGTTCTTGCATCATTTTCCACACTCACAACTTCTCCGTCCGCTGCCGCCAGAACCGGAGTTCCTTCTGCCGCCGAGAAAACAACGCCTGGATTGCACTGGTAAAGATCCAGTGTCGGGAAATAAACGGTATTTTCCATGTTATACGGAATCAGAACTGTTCCAGTAACCGGCAGTTCCATGATTGTCGCTTCGCTGAACATCAGATCCTGTGCAGCCCCTGCTGTCTCAACTGCCGTTTCCTGATTTTCTGCAGAATCCACAGTTCCGGATGCTGCACTCGTTTCTTCATTCGCCGCTGTTTCTCCTGATCCTGTTTCTCCTGATCCTGTTTCTCCGTTCTGATCCGCCGCTGTTCCGTTTACCGCCTGCGCGTCCTGTCTTTCTGTATTCCCATCTGATTCTTCCGGTGTATTCTGAGCCGTCTCTGCATCTGCTTCTGGATTTCCCACCGCCTCTTCTTCACACGCCGCTTCCATTTCCGGCACCTGTTCCAGACTGTTTTCCACATCATCTGCCTGATCCTGTACGGCACGCGTTCCGTCTGCATCTCCCGTCGTCTCCTCCGTCTGCTGTTCTGTAGTTCCGGTGCTTTCGTCCTCTGTAAGCTGTGCCGTCTCTCCCTGTTTCGCCTGATCTGCCTTACCGTTTCTCGCATCCTGCTGCCAGGTCAGCACTCCGCCTGCAATCATCATTGCCAGTGCCGCTGTGATCACGCCGATTCTCAACTTGTCTCTTTTCATGTTCTTACCACCTCTGCTGATATCTTTTTAAGCATTTCAGAGGCGTTTTTCGATTTCTCGCTCTCCTCCTGCTTTTCTACAGTAAGCAGTATTTCCCATCCGGCGCGATCTATACACAAAAACCGGATTTTTCCTTTCCGTTATCCACAATTTTTTTCCCTGCGCTTCTTTCTTTTGTGGAAAACATAATTCTTTTCTGCGCATTCCGTGCAAAACATCCCCAATGTTATCCACACCTTATTTTCTCGACTTGCTTCACGCAAAAAAAGCCGGAACCGGGAATTTTCTCCCGTTTCCAGCTCTCGCTTTCACCTGTATTTACTGTAATCTTCCATACACCGTACTCGCATCCGCGATGCTGTCCACCGCAGATCCCGAATCCGTCATGGCCTCTGCCGTAACAAGTATGTACTCTTCGCCTCCATATTCTGCAAAGCTGACCAGGCACTGACCCGCCTCATCGGTAAATCCGGTCTTTCCGCCTTCAATGACTGCCCCGTTCTCCAGTGTCGTACTCATCTCATAGCTGGTAAACCGGTGGAGCATCGTATCATACAGCGTAATTCCCTCCGGGTGTGATGCGGTAGCCTCCGTTGTGTAAACCTCCCTCGTCACGATCTCGCGAAACGTATCACTCTTCAGACACTCACTCATCAGCACCGCAATATCACGGCAGGTAGAATAATGGTTGTCGTTATGCAGTCCCGTGCAGTTCTCAAAATGCGTATTGGTAAGTCCCAGTTCTTCTGCTTTCTGGTTCATCATGGCCACAAAACCTTCTTCCGATCCGCCGACTGCTCTCGCCAATGTCTCACAGGCATCTGCGCCGGATGGCAGCAGCACACCATAGAGAAGATCACGAACCGTCGGCTGTTCGTACGGATTAAATCCCGCTACCGACGCATCCTGTGCCGTCAGTTCCTCGAAAATGTCCTCCGGAACCGTAATCGTCTCGTTCAGATCCGGAAGATTTTCAATGGTAAGCAGCGCTGTCATAATCTTTGTCATCGACGCCGGATAAATTCTCTCATCTCCGCCCAGATTCATCATCTCAGCCAGATCGCTTTCCCGCACCAGCAGGGCATGCTGACTGTTCAGACCATCTGACGAAATCTGCTGTACCGGCTCAGGCGTCGGTGTAATCTCCTCCTCCGGGCTGGAATCCGATATCGGCTCTGAACTGTCCCCAACAAGAGAGGATGACGAAACCGAAGAGGATGCACTTGCGTTTCCATCCGTCTGTTTTTTCTCGTTCTTCTGCATCTGATATCCAAGCACGCCAATCAATCCGATAATGATAACAAGCAGAACACTTAAAATCACTTTCTGCTGAAACTGGCGTCTTCGTCTTTTGTTTTTCTTTTTTTGTGCCATAAACAGATTCCTCCGTTCTTTTTTATTCTTTCAAAGCATAGTACATTTCCTGCTCTTTTGCAAGATTTTCGCCGTAACCTTAAGATAAACATAATCAAAATTGGTCCGGTGGACCAATTTTGGATATGCAGAACAAAAAAAAGAACCCTCGAAAGGGTTCCACATAGTGAAGCATCGGGGATTCGAACCCCGGACAACTTGATTAAAAGTCAAGTGCTCTACCGACTGAGCTAATACCCCATTTTGTCTTTTTCAGACAAAATGCCTGGTTCCGGAATCGAACCAGAGACACGAGGATTTTCAGTCCTCTGCTCTACCAACTGAGCTAACCAGGCAAAATTGCGGGGGCAGGATTTGAACCTACGACCTTCGGGTTATGAGCCCGACGAGCTTCCAGACTGCTCCACCCCGCGATATTAAATTAAGTCTTGTGACTTAAAGCCGATGATCGGACTCGAACCGATAACCTGCTGATTACAAATCAGCTGCTCTGCCAATTGAGCCACATCGGCGAGTGCCTTACGGCTAATGGATGGAGGTGGATTCGAACCACCGAAGCAATTTGCAGCAGATTTACAGTCTGTCCCCTTTGGCCACTCGGGAAACCACCCATAAAAGAATGGGACCTACAGGGCTCGAACCTGTGACCCTCTGCTTGTAAGGCAGATGCTCTCCCAGCTGAGCTAAGATCCCATGTCGTTTTTGTTTCGCAGTTCATTGCTTGACTGCTTCGCTATTATAATACGGATAGCTGTAAAATGTCAACACCTTTTTTCAACTTTTTTGTTTTTTTTATTTTTTTCTTTTTATTCCCTTTTTTCCTACATTTTATGCACTTTTTGAATTTTTTTCATTTTTCGCGTCACTTTTTCTTTTCTGAAACGTTTGTATTATATGGAAGCTGTTTTGGCATTCCCGGATATCCTCTTTTTCTATGAAGTGTTTTCATTTTCCGAACGGCACCTCTGGCATTGAGATCCAGCCTTTTCAGCAGAATTTCCGGATATATGATACCAGAACGATATTTCAGCATGTATTCTTTTAAGCTGCTCCACCAGTAATCTTGTTCCTGTTTTGCATATCCATGTCTTACCGGCAGCAAATGCAGTTCTATACATGCCTGTATCAGTTGCTCACTTTTGCAGAGTTCAAGCCATTGAAACTCATATTCGAACGCTGCGCTGCTTCCCGGAAAGCGTTTGTTATAGCAAACGGCAAAATCTTCTCTGACACGATCCATAATTTCTGACATGATCTGTTCCGTTTTTGCCGACATCAGAATATAGCCTGTTTCATCCAGAACGCAATACGCATAAACTCTTACGCTTTTATTCTTTATTGCATTCAGGAGTATATCCAGGAAATGCTTTTTTTCAATTTCATTGCCGAAAACCGGACCAGAACTGGATTCTCTGAAAATGATGCAGCAGATCTGCTGATAGATAGGTTTGTGATTTGGACTTTCTTTTTCCTGAATATACATAATTCTTTCCTCCCTCATGCCGGCACTGTAGGATTGCTGTGCCGTGCATTTACCTTACTATAGCAATTCAAACATTGCAATCTGTTTTTCTTCTATGACACAGATAAGTACTTTCTTCCTGCTTTTTCTGTGTGGTCTCTTTTTTGTACCCATTTTTCCGGTAAAAGTTCGCAAATCGTGTCACTCTTTTATACTATAAAAAATATGACAATTGTCCACTGGACAATGTATACCCTTGCGGAGCGTTTATCTTAGCCGGAGATCACACTCCCACTAAGACAAAAAAAGACTTCCGAAAGCATCTCTGCCCTCGAAAGTCTTTTCATTATTGAGTCGACATTTTTTCAAAAATATGATGATGTGGGTGTCAAAAACCCCCAACTATGATGCCTACGGATTGTTCCGTGCGTTGCACTCCCACAATCCTTTC
>OKTW01001129.1_pt1 | contig 10529 bp, 9 predicted proteins | sample 1606371 | NCBI WGS metagenome assembly OKTW01 (sample SAMEA3879568, study PRJEB24766) | human gut metagenome | biome: human-associated habitat; feature: feces | place: USA | collected 1985/1987
CCCCCTCCTTTTATCTCAGCAGAAATACGTTATTCTGGTTTCCCAGGGCGATCTGGCTGCCGCATGGGATCACAAGTTCCGTATTCTTTGGCAGGGATTCCTGTGAGCCGTTAAGGTATGTGCCGCTGCTGGAATAATCCTGGAGCAGATATCTCTGGTTTCGTGCATCCCAGCGGATACTGCAATGATTGCGGCTGATCCGTTTTTCATCGGTAAAGATCAGGTGATTGTTTTCTGCTCTTCCAAACGTAACCACTTCTCCGTCGTTGAGCGGGATCTCTGCTCCTGCATAAGTTCCGCTTAAGCCTGCCAGCACGCCATGCTGCATCTGATTTCCTGACGGATAAGACGGCTGTGGCTGGTAGAACTGCTGCTGGTTCTGTGGCTGCTGATATGGCTGGTTCTGACAGGACTGCTGCGAATACGATGGATTCTGGTACGGCGTCTGCGGATAGGACTGCTGTGGATATGCCTGATAATCGCGAGGCATATTTTTCAGAATCACATTGACGGATTCTGGATTTCCGCCATATGCGAAGTATTCCATGCGGTATTCAAAATAAAATTTATTCACAAAATACATAACCAGATGATACACCGCCGGTATACCTATTCCAATTATGATAAACGTGGTCAATCCCCCTATGTAAGCCCCGGCAAAATCTCCAAGCACACTTCCACTTACCAGAATCATGAACATACAGATAAATCCCAATGCTGCGTCAATGCCGAATATGGCAAGGTGCATTCCGAGATAAAGTTTGATTCCACCGGTATCGAATTTCCAGAGTTTCTCTCTGATCAGAATCCAGATGCCCGCCCGGACAAGCTGATAAGCTATCAGAATTAAGAATATTATCCAGACCCATACCGGAACTTCTGCATGTGCTCCAAAATAACCCATACTCCTGGAATACTCAAGATAAGCGGACACTGCCTCATATAAAATAATCAGTGCCCCTAAAATATGTCTGCCTGCTGCCAGAAAAGCGCCCGCATAAACGAGAAATTTATACCAGCCCATCGGCTTTTCCATTTGTCCGTTCATGTTTACACGCTCCCTTCTTATTTCAGCAGAAATACGTTATCCTGATTTCCAAGAGCGATCTCGCTTCCGCATGCTACTTCCAGATCCAGGTTCTGTGGCAGACAGTCTTCTGATCCGTCGATGTAGCTTCCGCTGCTGGAGTAATCACGGAAAATGTATTTCTGTTTCTGTGCATCCCAGCGGATCTTGCAGTGTTCACGGCTGATCCGGGGTTCTGTAGCAAAGACCAGGTTGTTTGTTTCCGCCCTTCCCAAAGTAATCTCATCGCCATCATTCATAGGGATTTCTGCTCCGGCATAAAGTCCTTTCAGGCAAATCAGTACACCATGTTCCTGTACCTGCGGCTGTTCTGATTGCTGCGGCTGTTGCGGCTGTTCTGATTGCTGTGGCTGTTGCGGTTGCTGCGGCTGTGCCGGTTTCTGGAGTGATACTTTTGATTCCTGCTGTATCGTTGGCTGCTGTTGTATCGTTGGATCTTGCTGCATCGTTGGCTGCTGCTGCATAACGGTATCTTGCTGCATCGTTGGCTGCTGCTGCATGACCGTATCCTGCTGCATCGTTGGCTGCTGCTGCATGACTGTACCTTGCTGCATAGCCGGCTGCTGTACGAACGGCTGCGGCTGTACTGGCGGCTGTGACTGCGGCGGCTGTGCCGTTCCATTGCTCAGATCAAGCAGATACTGTGCCGGATTGCTGACACCACCTTGTACAAAATATTCTTTCCGGTTATCAAAATAGATTTTATTGACCACAAGCCAGAAAATACTGCTTGTCACACTGGTGCCAACGCTTGACCAGAGTATAGGCAGCATATCTCCGGCTGCTTCCTGCACTTCTGCATACACCAGTCCATAAAGGGCAACGGCATAAACAATATTGAGGACAAGCGTGGCTGCCTGTAACATAAGATACCACTTTGTTCCAGCCTTCTCAAAATGTGCCAGCTTCTGTCTGACTACGATCGACATGCCTGCCAGGACAAGAATGCAGATTCCCATCACAACATCCAGCGTTTTCAGATTTCCGAAAAATCCATAAATGAGTGCTGCTCCTGTGCTTCCTTCACCATAATGTGTGCCGGTAAAGAAGGCAACTGCCTGACCAACATCCCAAAGTGCCCACAAAAACAACTGCACATAAATAATAAACTTAAACCATTTCCAGCCTAACTGTTTTCCATTCTGGCTGCTCATAACGTTCACACTCCCTTTTCTCACTCTGTACTGTTCTGATAGGCTTCTACATATGCCTGCATTTTTTCCTGTGTTTTTTCTTTGCCAAGTCCGGACACCAGAGCGATCGTTTCGCGGTTATCCGGTCCTGTGGTCACGCATGGATTGCTGTTGTTTACCAGATCACAGAATGTGCTGCAATTTGCATTATAATCTGCAAATTCCTTGAACTTCTTGCGCAGGATCGGGCAGGTAGTCTGTTTCGGACGGTTCTTCTGGCTCTGTCCGATCTCGCTGAGCATAACCCAGAGCAGGCGCATGCAGGCGGTCTGCTGGTCGCTGTCGGAGCTCTGTGTGATCGCATAGCGTTCGGAAAATTCTACCAGCATTCTTCCTTCATCGTCCGTTACGACGTAAGTTTTATAATCACTTAACGGATTGATGCCTTCTGACTTTTCTTTTTTTGTATCCATCACTTTGCGGTATGCCACACCTGCGAGGATGTTGCTGCCATATGGAACGGTTTTTTTCGTTTTCTGTTCTTCCGCCGGTTTGTTGATCAGATATTTCGACTTATCTCCCTTTGCTCCATACTGTGCGGTTACACGCATAACCTGTATGGAAGTCAGATCATTTAACATCTTGTCGCTGAGCGGCGCTTTTTTTGCGGCTGCTTTTTTCCAGGAGGTTTCGTCTCTTAAAAGCAGAGTGTTTGCCAGATCATCATCTGCCTGTACAAATGCATACTGGTTATTCAGCGCTTTTTCATTGTCGTTCGTATCTCCTGCTGTAGCTGCCTGCTCCGGATCCTGCGCGATCAGATCCGAAAGCCGGATTCTTCCTGTTTCGTCTGTTCCATTCTGGGCGAAATAAGAATCTTCCAGCGTGTTGTCTTTGTTGTAGTTAAACTGACAGGAATACAGAAGCAGGGTATCCAGTCCGGTCGGGATTTCTTTCATATCACCAAATTTGTCCTCGTTTTCCGGAAGGAACAGATAAGCTTCTTTATCCAGTGATGCGTATACATTGTCCTTTAATGAGACAAGCTTATAATCGGAAAGACTGGATACGTGATCCGTCAGGAACATATTCGGCAGTGTTCCGCCTGCATCCTGAATTTCTTTGAGATCTTTTTCCACATTTGTATGTTTTTCAACCGTTACTGTTACGTTCTCATCTTCCTGCTGCATTTTCTGGATTTTTTCATCCGTTGAGGATGCTGTATTTCCTTTTTTGAATCCGTTTTTCACCAGTTCTTCGATCTGCTCTTTCTGGTCATCATTTTCTACCCAGACAACAATATCCGTCGGTTTGCGGATCTCGGTATCGAAGATCGGACTGTGCGGTTTCATCACGGTATTGGAAAGTCCGATGCCGACTCCGACTGCCATGGCTGCGGTTGCAGTCAGGGCGATCGCCCAGTTTCTGGTTCTGCGTTTTTTACGCAGTTTTTCTTTTGGATATTCTGCGATACGTTTGTTCTGCAGTGCTTCCTGGAATTCCTGTATGCCCTGGAAACGCAGCTCCGGACGTACTGCCAGTGCTTCCATTACGGCACGGTCGGTATTGGCACTGACTTTTACACCAAGTTCACGCGGGGATTTCAGTTCGTCTTTAAATTCTCGCTCAGTGGATTCGATCGGTTTTACACCGGTGAGCATCTGATAGAGGATCGCTCCTACTGCATAGACATCGGTATAAAATCCCTGACGGCTCTTGTCACGATACTGCTCCAGTGGGGAATAACCGACTTTGATAACCGGCTCAGCTGCCATACCTTCTTTGCTGTTATTCAGTCTGGCTGCGCCAAAGTCGAAGATTTTGATGGTATTTTCATCTGCGATGAAGATATTGTCGGGACTGATATCCCTGTGGATGATTCCTTTGCTGTGGATTTTTTTGACTGCTTCGATGATCGGCATGATGATGCTCATGGCTGCTTCCGGGGCGATCACACCCTGTTTTTCCAGATAATCTTTCAGAAGTACACCATCGATGTATTCCATAACGATGTATGCCGTTCCGTTTTCTTCGAAGAAGTCAAAGACATTCACGATATCTTTTGCTTTTCCGAACTGCGCCACGCTCTGTGCTTCCAGCAGAAATCTCTGAAGCTGTTCCTGATACTGTCCTTTTTTGTCTCCGGAGAGCAGTCCGACTCTGGACTCGCCCGGTGCACGGTTTACCAGTCCTGCCGGGTAAAATTCTTTGACTGCTACGATGACACCCAGTGTGCTGTCAAAACACTTATAGGTGATTCCGAATCCACCCACTCCGATCGCAGTTCCTACAATAAACCGATTCCCCAGGACGGTTCCCGGGGTCAGGTAATGAGGCTGCCTGGGCGGAGTTCCTTCTACATAACCGCAAAAAGGGCACACTTCGTACTGCCCTTTTACGCTGAAACAATTCATGCACAATTCACTCATAGTTCTTGCTCCTCTTTATTTCAATAAAAATATATTATCGCGATTGCCAAGTGCGATCTGTGTGCCGCATGGCAGTTCCATATCCAGATTCTGCGGCAGACAGTCATCCAAACCGTTGAGGTAAGTTCCGCTGCTGGAGTAATCGTGGATGATATATTTCTGTTTGGCTGCCACCCATTTCAGTTTGCAGTGGCGGCGGCTGACGCTTTTCTGACCGGTGAAGATCAGATGATTGCCTTCTGCTCTGCCAAGCAGGATCTCTTCGCCGTCTGTCAGCGGAATCTGTGCGCCTTCGTACATCCCTTTGAGTCCTACAAGCACACCGTGCGGCGGCATCTGCTGCGGTGCAGTTGCCTGCGTCTGCGTGGATGACTGCGGTGCCTGCTGATCCAGCATTACGTTGTATTTTGCTTCGATCTGCTGCTGTTTGATCTCATGCACTTCCGGGATCGATACGGCACTTTCTTTCATGGTTTTCGGTGTCGCGATCCATGCTGCGATCGAGATCAGCGATGCCACTCCGGAAATAACAAGGGAAACGATGCCGCCATATGCCTGAAGATAGGTCTGTCCGTCTCCTGCTTCTGCTTTGAGCTGTCCGCCCATTGCCAGCAGTACGATATCCAGGACAAATACAACAAAGACCAGGAGCAGGCTGACTTTCTGTGTATGGTCACCTACCATGCCCCACACGCCTGCGGTCACTGCGATCAGAAGCGGCAGGAGCATAAAGATCAGTACCCAGACTGCCTGACCGGAGGTAAGTACCTCTGGCAGTTTCTGTTCTGTTCCTTTTGTGAGTGCGGTAAATGCACCCTGTATGTAATTTAACTGGTTCCATGTGACATCCGGATAATTTTCCTGTACCCTTTTCAGGAATGGCAGAAATGCTGCTGCCAGTTCCAGCAGGATACAGATGCTTGCCGTTACCCGGAATTTTTTTGCGAAACGCTCCATAGTTTTTCCTCTTATCTGCTCTTGATTACTGCTGTTTTTTCTTCATTTCTTCCAGTACATTTCCCCAGCTGAATTTCTCGCTGCACAGAGGCATAAACAGAAGGTTCACATCTCCTACCGTAACCATGTCGTAAGCTTCCAGTTTTTCTGGTGTAAGAAGCAGATTGTTGTTGTGATATGCAAGGCTGCTGGATTCACCCGGCTGTACCAGATACATATTTGATTTCGGATCGTATACCACGATTGCATGACGTTCTCTGGAAACGCTCTTGTCATCAGTCAGTGCAATGTCCATCTGCGGGCTTCTGCCGATGAAGTTTTTGCCGGTTTTCAGGCGGAAATCCGTTCCGATGTGCTCGCCGCCCAGTGCAACCAGCCATCCTACACACGGTGTAGATACTTTGTTGACCGGCTGTGCCTGCGGTGCTGCGCCGCCAAATGCCGGTGCTCCCGGTTTTGTTACTTCTTTGGCTGCTCCCTGGAATACATCATCGAAAAATCCTACCGTATGGTCATCGTCTGATTCTGCTTCCAGTGGTACGGTCGGATCATAGCCGCCATTTACCTGATCGACACCTACGGTAACATCATTTGCAGAAAAGCCCTGTGCTACTGGCGGTACACCAAATCCTGGTGCCGGCGGCGGTGTCATCTGCGGTGCTGCTGGCTGTGGATTGAAGATCGGCTGTGCCGGCTGCGGCTGCGGATTGAATACCGGTGCTACCGGCGGCGGTGTCATCTGGGGTGCAGATGCTCCATTCATTGGTACGGTTACATCCTCGGTAAATGCCTCAGTCAGTTTTTCATCGGATGCTCCGCCTCCAGCACAGTGCGGGCAGGTTGCAAATTTCTCCTTATCGTAAAAATGTCCTCTTTCACATCTGCATAAATTCATGGTGTTCTCCTTTCCTGCGCGTTTTCGCGCCCCTTATGTTTTGATGTTTAATAACTATGTTTTTTTATTTCTACCTCTTCGTAATGCACCAGCACTACGGAGGTATTATCCTGTGAATGTGAATTTGCATGTGTCGCTGCTTCTACCAGCGCTTCTGCTTTCTGTTCCGGTTTTACCGCATCTGCCAGAATGATCTTTTTGATCTGGTTGTCCGGCAGGGTTTTTGTGATACCATCGCTGCAAAGCATGATCATATCTCCGTACTGGAGGGTAAATGGCTCGGTATTGATATCCATCAGGGATACATTTCCCATGCCAAGATAACTGATCAGTGCTTCTTTGTGACGCTGTGCCATGGCTTCTTCCATCGTCATCTCACCTGCTGCCACTTTTTCCTGCAGACGCAGCCAATAATTGTGGTCGCGTGTTACCTGCTGCATCTGATGGTCGCGGATGATGTAGATACGGCTGTCTCCTACAGATGCCCAGTACAGTTTGTTGTCCTCTACGATACAGGCTACCATAGTCGTTCCTGATCCTCTTCCATTTTCTTTCGGGAAGCTGCTGATCATCTGATCGGTTGCGTAGATTCCCTGCCGGAAAAATGCCGGAATGTTGAGCTGCGGTTCTTTTTCCACGCTGCGAAATCCCTGTACCATCATCTGGATCGCCGTACGGCTGGCTTTGCCGCCGTCTGCCATACCGCCCATGCCATCACATACCAGCGCAAGTACTCTGGTCTTTTTGTTGGCTGCCAGTCTTTTACTGTCGGAAACATACAGTGCATCCTGCTGATAGTTCCGGTTACCGACTGCCGTCCGTGCCAGTGTGGTAAGCTGCGGCACTTTCCGCACGACCGGCTTTGACTGTGGAATGGCACTTTGCACCGGCTGTGCTGCCGGCATCGGCTGCGGTGCTTTTTTTCTTCTGATTCCAAACATAGTTGGAGGTCACCTCTCTCTCCTGGGATTATTTCTGATTATCCTGCTCGCTGCTCATTGCTTCGAGCTGCTGTTTCGGGATATGAAATACAAATTTTTCTCTTCCGGCTGTGATCACATCGCCATCCAGAAGCATTCTGCGGTTTGTGATCTTCACACCATTTACGAAAGTTCCGTTTGTGGACTCCAGATCGACGATGTAACATCCCATCTTGTTGACTTCGATCACAAAGTGCTGTTTGGATAAGCGGTCATCGTCAAAGAAAATATTGCAGATTTCCGAACGTCCGACAAATAAGCTTCCTTCTACGTTCCATTCGATATCTTTGATCGTTCCGGCGCGGTCTGTGATCGTTAATCGGATCATCTTGCTGTCTGCTTTTTCCAGTTCATCCGGATCGACTCCGATCACTTCGGTTTTCTTTTTGCGGATCACGATGATAATGATCGTTCCAATAATGATCACCAGCACGATCAGTCCGATCCACCAGTAGGATTTAATTGCCTGCTGGATGGCTGCGGTTTTGGCATCTCTTGCATTTTTGATGGTAAATTCCAGACTGGCATCCATTTCGTTCTGATCCTGGGATTTGTCACGGATATTGGTCAGATGCAGTGTGTAATCTCCATTATAAAATTCTTCGTTTGTTGTTAAAGTTACGGTAATCTGATTTCCGGTTGCGGCGGTGTTGATGGATTCGACTGTCCATACTTTCGCATCTTTTGATGCCTCCTGACCTGCTTCCTGGATCATATAATTGGAAGCTTCGTTTGCATCCATGTTGTTGACGCCGTTTTTATCTGAGATCGTAAACTGAATAGAATTGCTGCTGACTTCTTCAATCTCGCCTGCGAATGTCGGTGCTTCTTTGTCCTCTTCATATGCGGAATAATCCACATAAATTTTGCCAACAGCGGAGTTATCCACCGTCAGTGCCAGTTTTGCACGGCCTGCGGTCTGGTTTGTCGGTGCTTTCAGATTTACGACATAAGTTTCTTTCTGCCACAGAGTACGGATCGCATCAAACGCTTTGACTACACTTTCTGCGGTTGCATCCACACTACAGTCGTAATAATAGCCACGGCAGTTTTTCTCTGCCAGGATTTTATTCCTGGTATAAGAAATCTTTTCATCTGATTCGGTATTTCCGGCTTTCGGTGTTTTTCGGTTCAGCATGATGCCGTATACCGGAACGGAAGCGTCTTTTACAGTTTCTGCGGTGGAAACGTTGTCAATATCTTTTCCCTGGGAATCATCCTCACCGTCTGTGATCAGCAGTACGACTGTTCTCTTGACCGGTGCGCTCTGTTCTTTGAGTACCTGGTTGATGGAACGGTAAAGAACCGTCTTGCTGTCTGCTGTTTTCATATAAGGAATGTTTGCGATCTGCTCACAGTCGCTTGCCAGATCCTTTGCTTCTTTTGATTTGCCTTTGATCTTTCTGGAAAAGACCTGTGTCTTTTCGCCGCCTGCATTGTCTGTTCCCACGGTATAAAGTGTCATCTCATCGCCTTTTTTCAGGGATTTTCGAAGCTCTGCAAGCTGTGTTTTTACTTCTGCGAACTGTTCTTCGTTTACGGAGCCGGAGTTGTCCATCAGAATGATGTAATTCATGTTTTCTCCGCTCTTTTTGAAGCTGGTGATATCGCCGTCCTGCGTAAGTTCGATATTTTCGATCTTTCCGCTTACAGTGGAACTGTCTTTGATTTTCGATCCGGTAATGTAGGCTTTGACTTCCGGTGCTTTACCGATCGCCTGTTCTGCCACATATGGTGTTTCCATGACGGCTGCCTGTGCAATGCTGCTTCCTGCCAGCACTGCCAGTACGCAGGCTGCCAGGATTCCTGTTATTTTTCTTCCCATTTTCTCTTCCCCCTGCTGAATGGTATAAATATGAAACTGGTATCTCCGATCGTAATCTTATCGTCCTGCTCCAGTTCTGCAGTTGCTTCCAGAAGCTCATCATTTAAATAAACCAGATTTCCGGATTCTGCTGCCACATAGAACGCATCGCTTTTCGGATCGTAGATTACTGAACAGTGTTTTTCTCTTGATATTTTCTTATCATCGACCATCGCCACATCCATCGCCGGGCTTCTGCCGACAAAATTTTTGCCTGCATGCAGACGGTAGTCTTTTCCTCGCTCTGTTCCGGTCATGCAGACCAGCCAGCCTGTTACCGGCGGCTGTGCGCTGTTTCCGAAAAATCCAAACGAGATGGTTTTGTCGTCGTCCTCTCCGGATGCGCTGCTTCCCGGTATCACCGCTCCGGTGATCGGATTGCCGATGCTATTTCCTATGATTGCACCAAGTTCATCTCCCAGAGAGAGGTTTGCTTCCGCGATGGATATCGTATGGTCATCCTCCTCAACATCATTTAAGCGGATTCCCAGCTTTTCGCTCTCCAGTTTGCAGTGTGGGCACACTTTGTTTACGCTCGTATCGTACCAGTGTCCCTTGTTACATCGTTTGATCATTTTTCCATCCTTCTCTTTCCGGCGGCCTTCTCTGCAAGATATTATTTGTCTCTTACAAATACTGCGATCGCCGAGTAGTTGTCCATATTGGTTCCTTTTCCGTTTGCCAGTACGATCTCTTCCATGGCTGCCAGCCACTGCTGCGGACTGTCTGCCTTTTTCAGGGTTTTGCTCATCTGTTTTTCATCGATCAGCTCCCAGAAACCATCACTGCATAATAAAAAACTGCTGCGTTTGGTCAGTTTGATCCCTTCCACGACCTGATATTTCGGTCGGTCCCATTCTGTTCCCATGACACGCAGCAGACGACTGCGATCTTCATGGTGGCGGATATCTTTCTCTTTGATATCTCCGCGGTTCACAAGCATCTGTGGCACACTGTGATCCTGACTTCGCAGCATATATTTTGTTTTTTCAAAGTAATATACCCTGGAGTCTCCTACATGCGCAAATCTTGCCTGATCCCCAGCTAATACCAGACAGGTTACGGTCGTTTTCATGGAATTTCCTGCATGTTCTGCAATCTGTTTTTCCAGCACTTCAATCTCACGATTTCTTCCAAGCAGATTGCTGTTGTTTCTGAAGGCACCGCCGGTCATGGAACCTCCC
>OKTW01001136.1_pt1 | contig 10405 bp, 5 predicted proteins | sample 1606371 | NCBI WGS metagenome assembly OKTW01 (sample SAMEA3879568, study PRJEB24766) | human gut metagenome | biome: human-associated habitat; feature: feces | place: USA | collected 1985/1987
CACAGCATGGGCGGTGAGATAGAGACGCTTGCAGATATTTCCTTTTCCATAGAAGAGGGGGAATTTACAGCAGTAGTAGGACCGAGTGGATGTGGAAAATCAACACTGCTCTCTCTGATCTGCGGTCTGCTGAAGCCGGAACAGGGCGAAATCCGTTTTGCAGGGAAAAGCGTAGAACAGGAAAAAGAACGCATTGGATATATGCTGCAGAAAGACTATCTGTTTGAATGGAGGGACATTTACAGCAATGTGCTGCTGGGGCTGGAAATTCAGAAAAAAAAGAACAGATCTTATATCGGGCATGTCGATCAGATGTTAAAAGATTATGGTCTGTGGGAATTTCGGAAGGCAAGACCGTCCCAGTTGTCCGGCGGTATGCGGCAGAGGGCGGCACTGATCCGGACGCTGGCACTGCAGCCGGAGCTGCTTTTGCTGGATGAACCGTTTTCTGCGCTGGATTATCAGACAAGACTTTCTGTTTGTGAAGATATTTACAAAATCATAAAAAAAGAACAGAAGACAGCGATTCTGGTAACGCATGATCTGTCAGAGGCGATCAGCATGGCAGATCGGATCCTGGTTCTTGGAAAAAGACCGGCAGAGATCAAAAAAGAAGTGAAAATCTGTTTTGATCTGAAAGAGCGTACCCCGATGAAGGCACGCAATGCACCGCAGTTTAAAGATTATTTTAATCTGATCTGGAAGGAGCTGAATGAGTATGCGTGAACCTTCTGCTGCACAGAAAAAGTATCTGAAAATGGAAAGAAAAAAAAGGCGCACGGTGATTTTTATGCGTCTTTTTCTGTTCTTGGCATTTCTGCTGATCTGGGAGCTGGCAGCGGAGCTTAAGTGGATCGACAGCTTTATCTTCAGCAGCCCATCCAGGGTTTTTTTGACAGCCCTTGAGATGGCAAAAGATGGAACACTGTTTCTTCATATCCGGGTTACGCTGATGGAGACACTGGTCAGCTTCGCTTTGGTGGTGATAAGCGGCATCCTGATTGCAGTACTTTTGTGGATGCTCCCAACCGTGTCAAAGATCCTGGAACCATCTCTGGTCGTGCTGAACAGCCTGCCAAAATCAGCGCTTGCACCACTTCTGATCGTCTGGCTGGGAGCCAATGTAAAAACGATCATTCTGGCAGGAATGTCGGTGGCAGTGTTTGGAACGATCCTGAATCTGTACACCTGTTTTTCACAGATTTCTCCGGAAAAAGAAAAACTGATCTATACCCTGGGCGGTACGAAGAAAGATACTCTTTTAAAGGCAGTGCTGCCAGGGACGATCCCGAATATTCTCAGTATCATGAAGGTCAACATCGGTCTGTGCCTGGTAGGGGTTGTGATCGGTGAGTTCATCGGTGCACGGTGTGGTCTTGGTTATCTGATCATTTATGGTTCCCAGGTATTTAAGCTGGACTGGGTGATCATGTCGATCGTGATCCTCTGTGTGATCGCTATGCTTTTGTATACCCTGCTTGGCAGGCTGGAACATGTCTGCCAGAGACAGAATTAAGAAGATTTGCGGTATTTTTTCCGGTATTCGGCCGGGGAAAGTCCGGTTTCATTTTTAAACATTCTGGAAAAACCGGAAAAGTTGGAGTACGAAAGAGAAGAAGCGATCTCACTGATACTCTGGCTGGTTTCTGTCAGGCGGTATTGAGCTTCCTGAAGCCGGACCTCGGATAAATAATCACTGATGCGTTTACCGGTTTCTTTTTTGAAGATTTTGGCGAGGTAATCGGGACTTAAAAAGACCTGTGCGGCAAGTTCCTCGCGTGTAAGACTTTTGTCCTCTTTTATCAGTTCCAGAATCTTACGCACAATGCAGGCAGATTTTTCAGTATCATCGGTATCGCTGACTGCTTCTATGGCAGCAGAGGCCTGTTCCAGCAGAAAATCGCTTTGCCTCTGAAATGTAAGATAATTGCCCTCTGTGCCGGAGAGAACCTGAAGCGGAGCAGCGAATTTCTGGCAGAAAAAGCTTATCACATCGTTGCAGTGTTTCTGACAGAGTTTTTTGTCGGAAAACAGTTCCGGTGAAAGAAAGGAAAGGAAAAAGCAGGGTTTGAGTTCGATCGCCGGGGGACATCCGGGATTTTGCATAAAAAGTTCATTGAGTGCATTTTTGATGCAGTAGGACAATACACCAAGGTCGGTATCTTCAGAGGGCAGCGAAACAATATAGAACAAAGTGGGAACAAAACAGGCATCCTTATCAAAAAAGACATGGTTTCTGGATGCATCCCACAAAATATAATCGGCATCGCTGTTCTGGTAGGAGCCGTTTACAAGCTGAAGCCAGAAATGTTCCGAAGCCAGAAGGCGTTCTGCAGGCTGAGGCGCTGAAAGGGTTCGGTTCAGTTTCCGGCGGTTTTCGATCTGACGGATAGCTTCGGTAACAGACTGGCGGATCTCCGTGACATCAAATGGTTTCAGAAGATAAGCGAACGCATGATAGGAGATCGCTTCTTTGGCAAAAGAAAAATCCGAATGGCAGGTCAGAAACAGGAACATGATATCAGGATGGTGTTCTGACAGCCAGCGTGCAAAATCCAGACCGGTGCCATTTGGCATTTCAATGTCGCAGATCACGATCTGGATGCCGGATTCTTCACAGATCTGCTCGGCTCTGCGGATATTGCCGCAGGAAAAAACCTGATCAATGCCAAGCGACTTCCAGTCGATGGCATGCTCAAGTGCTTCAAGTGCAAATGCTTCGTCGTCTACAAGCAGTAAATTCATAGGTGTATACTTCCTTTCATCTATTCTGTTTCGGAAAATGCAGGGGCAGAAGCTGGATGCATCTGCGGCAGGAGCAGGATTATTTTTGCTCCGCCTTCCGGACGATTTTCAAATTTCAGAACGTAATGATCTCCATATATATAAGAAAGTCTCTGTTTGACATTGCGGATGCCGATATGTTTTTCACCTGCTTTCCGGGAAGGTGCTTCTTCTTTTGAAAGCAGTTCAAGTGCTTCTGATGAAAAACCAGGTCCGTTATCTTCGATGGTCAGTGACAGATAAGTCTGTTCTTCCTTTTGGACAGGCATGGCGGTGATGCTGATTTCCATAGGAGAAGATTCGGAACAGCCATGCTTGAAAATATTTTCCACAAAGGTGTGCAGTGTCAGTACCGGGATCTTCATTTTTTTGGCATCCGGATCGATCCGGAACTGCTGGTGCAGGTCGTTCTGGAAACGGATCTGCTGGATATGCAGATAATTTTTTACATGCGTAAGCTCTTCTGATAAAACAACCATACTGTCCGAACTCTTGAACAGGTAGCGGAAATACTTCATCAGAGTAGAAGAAAAATCAACGATCAGCTCCGAACGTCCGCTCAGTCCCAGACTGTAGATCAGATTCAGGCAGTTTAGAAAGAAGTGCGGTTTGATCTGAAGGGTAAGGTACTGAAGCTCGGCATAGACACGGTTCAGTTTTTCTTCGTAAATCTGCAGTTTCAGGTCATGGATCTGGCTGATCATATAATTGAACGTTTCCGTCAGTCTGGCAAATTCATCGTGCGTATCCGGGATTGGCAGGCTGCTGTCAAAATCACCCTGTTCGACTGCTTCCATGGCAGTGATGATCTGAAGTACCGGAGATATCATCTGTCTCCAGATGAGGATCAGCATTACGGAAAGAAACAGAAAAGTGGCTGCTGCAAGGAACAGGATCGCATACTGGAACCAGGAAAAAGCACCGAGAATATCGGAAGTCGGGATGTAAAGAAGAATCCGGTAATGATTCTTCGCGGAATCGACCGGAATCTCTACACAGTGCCCACGGTTGAGCTGCGGGGCACCAAAGAGAAGCTCCTCGACGGAATCCAGGTTGGAGAGAATGAAAGCTCCATGTGTACTGGCTGTCAGTTCCTTAAAGTCTGAGAAAATATATTCACCTGCACCAAAAGCACCGACATAGACATTCTGATATTCCATCAGCTCCATGAGATACCCTTTCTGCCCAAAGCGCAAAAAAGACCAGCCGCTGATCTGCGGTTTGGAGGCGGGAAATGTTCTTTTGCGACAGGCCAGGCGGATATAACGGCGCATTTGCTGACGGTCACTGTAAGAGTCATAGTTAGCACTCTGCAGGATAAGAATGTCCTGACCGGGAATATAGAAAAACAGACTGACGGTACTGTTGTAAGTATCAAGATACTCTGTAAAACTGTCAAGAATGGCAAGCTCTTCCAGGGGTGCAGCTTCACCATCTGCCAGCGTCCGGTAATTCTGGCTGTCCAGAAGAAAAGAAGCAAGATAATTTGAAATATGGTCAAGGGAAGTATCCACAGTTGCAAGCTGCAAAGAAAGCGTGTTATGATTGTACTGGATACTTTGCTGCAGCAAAAGACGCTTTCCGTATTCGCTTCCGGTCAGGATACACAGAAGCAGCGGAATACTGGTGAGCAGATACATCCATAATAATTTCTTTTTTGTGGCAGATTTAAAAAACAGTGGTTTATGTTTTTTCATAAAAGACCTCCAATAAGTATCGATTGCCCATGGACTTATCCATATTATTGTAACGTATTTGTGGTCGGAAAGGAAGAAAAATATGAAAATACACAACAAAATTTTAAAAACAGTGTTGTTTTTTGTGACAATTACACTGCTCTTTTGCGGATGCACAAGACAAAGTCCGAAGGAAGAAAAATCACAGGTTCCGACTGTGAATATTGGTATCAGCGCAAGAACCGGACTTAGCAGGGATCTGTATACCGTCAATCAGAAGCTTGGAGATCTGACGGAAGAAAAGATCGGTGTGCGTGCACAGCTTGTCTGGACGGGACTGAACAGCAGCTATGGAAACAGCTATTATAAAAACCGGCAGATGGGGGTGGATATCCTCAATATTTATTATAATCAGTTTGAAGATTACCGGGAGAAGAACCTGCTGCTCGATCTGCAGCCGTTCCTTTCGGAAAATTCCTGTTTAAGAGAAGTGCTGCAAGAGAAAACTCCGCTTCCGGAGGAGGAAAGAGAAGGCATTTACGGGATTCCAAAAGCTTTAAGTGACATTCACACAAATGGTGTGATCCTGAACCGCTCGTATGTGGAAAAATATCATCTGGATGTCTCGGATATCCATAAGCCGGAGGATCTGGAGCCGTTGTTTGATATTATAAAAGAGGAATGTCCGGATGTTGTGCCATGGGCACTGGAAAAGCGCGCAAATGCGGTAATCGAACGTGCACCGATCGCCGATATGCTGGATGGCTGCATTTCCGGTATTTTATATGAAGGAACAGATGATACTGTCTGCAACGTTTATGAGAGCGCCGCCTATACAAAACGGGCAGAGCTTGCAAGACGCTGGCAGGAGAAAGGTTATCTGGCAGATAATATTCTTACCAATATAGAAACAGGACAGTCCCAGGTCATCTCAGGGGAAGCTTTTGCAGCCGAATTTGTTGTCAAACCGGATGAGATGCAGTATGAAGAAAGTATTTACGGGGACAAAGTGATCATTATCCCGTTTGACCGGGCACCGTCTGGAGTATTTTTTCGGAAACAAAGTATCCGGAAGAAGCCGTAAAAGTGCTGGAGCTTCTGTACAATGATGAGGAAGTACTGAATGTGATCCTTTACGGCGTGGAAGGTCTTCACTATGAGGTAGAGGAGGATGGCAGCTTTTCTTTTCCGGATGGTGTAACGGAGAACAATGTCGGCTATACCTGCTCCGTCAAATGGCAGTTCAACACGCCAAAAGCCGGGATCTGGAGCGGAATGTCGGAAGATCTGGAGAAAGACTTCGCGGAATTTGAAGCATCGGCAGAAGTTTCGCCGGCATATGGATTCTGGCTGGATGAAAGTAAGATCACTGTGGATATGCAGAAAATCAGGGCGATCGTGTCAGAATACAGGAAGTTTCAAAATGCGGGAATGACAGAAGATGGTCAGAGCATGGAAGCCTATCTGGAAGAATTCCGGCAGAAGCTAAGAGAAGCCGGAAGTGAACAGCTTGTGAAAGAAGTTTCAAAGCAGTATCAGGCATGGAAAAAAGAAAAAGAAGGTCAAAAAGCCGGAAAATGAATAAAGAGAACGGAAAATGAACAATTTATGACGGAAAATGAGTAGCTTTGAACGAAAAAAAGAGTTATCATACAAACACATGGAACGGTTCCCATGAGATCGGAAACCCAAGGGAATTGTTCAAAATCTAACAAGTGTGTTAAGGAGGTAACTTATGAATCACTCAAAAAAATGGTCAAAGAAAGCGATTTCTATGGCGCTGGTAGCAGCTATGGTCGGAACGAGCGTAATGCCGACATTTGCAGCGTCTACAGATCCAAATGCAACTGCACAGCGTGAAGCAAAGAACGCGGCAATCTCTCAGAAGGCAGCGACACAGGGTATGGTTCTTCTGGAGAACAATAACAATTCCCTGCCGATCGCAAAGACAAAAGGAACAAAAGTTGCACTGTTCGGTGTAGGTTCCTATAAGACGATCAAAGGGGGTACCGGATCCGGTGATGTTTACCTGAAAAACGGTGCAAATATTTCTGTAGAACAGGGATTTAAGGATGCAGGATATACGGTAGTAAATAAAACTTTCCTGGATGCTCAGAATGCAGCATACGAAAAAGCAGAATCTGAGTGGAAAGGTGGTATGTTTGACAGCTTTGTATACAAAGAAGCAGCTTATGCAGAGACAGATGTAACGGCGGCAGCAGATCAGACCGACACTGCAGTCTATGTACTGGCACGTAACTCAGGTGAAGGTTCTGACCGTAAAGCAGAAAAAGGTGATTACTATCTGACAGATGCAGAGGCAGCCAACCTGAAACTGCTGGGACAGAAATTTAAAAACGTAGTTGTAGTCCTGAACACAGGAGGAATCATTGATACGAACTTCTTCAACGGCAAAGGCGGATACGCAGCAAACGATTCCCTGAACCGCGGTAAGATCGAAGGACTGGATTCTCTGGTACTGATGTCTCAGGCAGGTATGAACGGCGGACGTGCTCTGGTTCAGATCCTGAACGGCGAAGTCAATCCATCCGGTAAGCTGACGGATACCTGGGCAGTGGATTACAACGATTATCCATCATCTGCGGCATTCTCCTGGAACGATGCAGTGCATAAAGACGGAGAAACAACAGAAGAAAGCAATGCAGCAAACACGGCAGCAACAGCAGAAGAAGTTTATAATGACGATATTTATGTAGGCTATCGTTATTTTGATACCTTTGGCAAGAAGGTAGCTTATGAATTTGGTTACGGCGAGTCCTATACCGATTTTGATATCGAAGTAAAATCCGTACAGGCAGATGCAGATACCATTGATGTAGTGGCAAATGTTACCAATACAGGTGCTGTTACCGGTAAGGAAGTCGTAGAAGTTTACTTCTCCGCACCGGCAGGTGATCTGGACAAACCATATCAGGAACTGGCAGCATATCAGAAAGTCGAAGTAAAACCGGGTGAAACGAAAGCGGTAAATATCTCCTTTGGCACGGATGAGATGGCAAGCTACGATGAAAACAAAGAGCAGTACGTACTGGAGGACGGTACTTACAAGATCCGCGTAGGTAACAGCTCCAGAAATACCGTAGAAGCGGCTGACATCAGTCTGGACAAAGATGTTGTTACCGAAAAAGCTGCAAATGCCCTGGGAATGACAAAAGACAAGATGCAGGCAGGTACTTATACTGCTGATCATGTCGTAGCAAAAGGCGGAGCTTACAAGATGGATATCCTGGATGAGAAATCAAAGGGATATGGCACCGGCATCACACCGACTACAGACGGTTTGAGTGCAGCAAAAGCTTCCTTAAGCCTGTCAGCTTCCGGCTTTGGAAAAACAGAGACACATGATTACACAGACGGAAAAGTAACTTCTTACATCAGTGAAGATACAACGACAGATTCTAATGCCTACAGTAAAAATGCAGCTCTGGACAAAGAAACAAAGAAAAACGTGAAAGCAGCAAAAGATGCTACCCTGGTGGACGTTGTAAACGGCAAACTCACGATGGAGGAGCTGGCAGCGAACATGAGCAGCACAGAGCTGGCTGACCTGGTAGAAGGCGGTACCTACAACGGACTTTCCGCAGGAACATCAAGTTCAGCAGTCATCGGTTCTCAGGCAGATTCCGTATACGGAGCAGCCGGTGAGACCACAAGCAACCTGTACAACTCCAGATACATCCCGAACATCGTACTTTCCGATGGACCTGCAGGTATCCGTATCACAAACGAGTACATTATGTATGATCTCGTTCCGACCGATGCAAAATTTGATGCAAACAAGACTTATTATACCGGAACATACAGCTGGTTCGGAACAACATACACAGAGATTAAATTTGCAAACGAAGCAGAATACAATGCAGAAGTTGCAAAAGGAACCAGCCTGTATACAACAACCGGAACCAAATATTATCAGTACTGTACAGCAATGCCAATCGGTACTCTGCTGGCACAGGCCTGGGATCCGACTGTCATCGAAGAAGTAGGTCGTGCAGTAGGTGAAGAAATGCTGGAGTATGGTGTTACATCCTGGCTTGCTCCTGGCATGAACATCCACAGAAATCCGCTTTGTGGACGTAACTTTGAGTACTACTCAGAAGATCCGCTGATCTCCGGTGAAGCAGCAGCCGCTGAGACAAAAGGTGTTCAGACAAAAGCAGACGGAACTTACTCAGGAATCGGTGTTACCCTGAAACACTTCGCATTCAACAACCAGGAACAGCAGCGTATGGGAAGCAACTCTGTTGTATCTGAAAGAGCAGCAAGAGAGATCTACCTGAAAGGCTTTGAAATTGGCGTAAAAGAAGCTCAGCCGGATTACATCATGAGCTCCTACAACATGGTAAATGGCTATCCGACCTTTGAAAACTATGGTCTGCTGACAACGATGCTGAGAGACGAATGGGGATTCGAAGGCTTTGTAATGACAGACTGGTATTCTGTAGGTCGTGTAAACGGTGTAAATGCAGGCAAAAACGTACAGGGACTGCTGATGTGGGCAGGAAATGACTGTGAAATGCCTGGTGGAAACGTTGATAATATCCTGAAAGCGTTGAATACAGATAAAACTTTAAGACTTGGCGATCTGCAGAAATCCGCGGTCAACATGCTGAATGTTATCGCAAAGAGTGCAGTATTTGAAAACATGCTGGACAAACTGGCAACCAGTGATGATGCAGTGACAGCAGCAGAAGCAAAATCTGCAAAAGCAGTTCTGGCGCAGAATAAAGCACAGAAAGTTGTAGAAGATACAAAGAAAGAACTGGAAGATGCAAAACACCAGTCCAAGGTAAATTCTGCAGCAGCTCAGGAACAGATTGCAAAAGCAGAAAAAGCAAAAGCAGATGCAGAAGCCGCAGCAAAAGCAGCAAAAGCAGAAGCAGATGCAGCGAAAGCAGAAGCAGCCGCAGCAAAAGCAAGCCTTGACAAGAACGTATTCACAGCTAAGAAGGGAACGGTCAGAAAAGTAACGGCTAAGAAGAAATCCGCAGTCGTAACCATCAAGAAAGTAACCGGAGCAGAAGGATATCAGGTACAGTACTCTAAGAAAGCAAACTTCAAGAGTGCAAAGAAAGTTACAACAAAGACAACAAAAGCGACTCTGAAGAAGCTGAAAAAAGGCAGCAGATACTATGTACGTGTAAGAGCATTCAAGACTATCAACGGTAAGAAAGTTTACACCAAATATTCTGCAGCAAAGAGAACAGCAAAGATCAAATAAAGACCATCTTTCATAAAAGTGAGAAAAGGAGCGTTGCTTCAGATGAGAAATCATCTGGGGCAATGCTCCTTTTTAAGTATAGCAGAAAAGTCCTGGACAGTATGGAAAAATTAAATATAATTGGAAAATCCTTTTCCGATGATTTCACTGCTTTTGGTAACGGTGATAAAAGCAGTTGGTTCATTTTTACGGATAAAACGCTGAAGCAAAATGGCCTGTTTGACATCGACAACCGTTAAAATGACCGTTCGCTGTGTATGAGAGTAGGCTCCTTCGGCATGATAAGTCGTTGCACTGTGATCGAGTTCTTCGGTGATAAAATCACAGATTGGCTCCGGATGATCGCACACGATCGTAAAAAATTTGTTCAGCTTCATGCGTTCGATGGATTTGTCGATAACCAGTGTTTTTGCCATCAGGCCAAGAATCGAACAAAGTCCGGTCAGAATATCAAAGACAAAGAACGAGAGGATGACGATGATCAGATCACAGAGCAGAAGAGCAGTGGAAATGTTCATCGTGGAGTATTTTTTGATGATCATGGCGATGATGTCCGTTCCGCCGCCGGAAGCATTCTCAAAAAAGAGCAGGGCAGCGGCGATCGCCGGAAGCAGGATCGCAAAACAGAGTTCCAGTGAAATCTGGTTGGTCAGCGGCCCGGACATCGGGAAGAGATGCTCGAAAATATTCAGCAGTACCGAAG
>OKTW01001142.1_pt1 | contig 10363 bp, 12 predicted proteins | sample 1606371 | NCBI WGS metagenome assembly OKTW01 (sample SAMEA3879568, study PRJEB24766) | human gut metagenome | biome: human-associated habitat; feature: feces | place: USA | collected 1985/1987
CAGAGTGCATCAGCAGACGGAGAAGATCTGTCGGGGATCGCAGAAAATGCCATGCCTTCGATCGTAGCGATCACAAACAAAGGGGTAGAAGAAGTGCAGAGCATGTTCTTTGGAACAACACAGTATCAGCAGACGGAAAGTGCCGGTTCCGGAGTTATCATTGCCAAAACAGACAAAGAACTTCTGATCGCAACGAATAACCATGTAGTAGATGGCGCAGAAGAGCTGAGTGTATGCTTTACCGTGGATGCAGAAAACAAAGATGATGCAGTTGTCAAAGCACAGGTAAAAGGAACCGACTCTGACCATGACCTGGCAGTAGTAGCAGTCAATCTTTCTGATATTTCAGCAGATATTCAGAACAAATTGAAAGTAGCGGTTATGGGCGATTCTGATGCACTGAAGATCGGCAACCGGGTAATCGCGATCGGTAATGCACTGGGATACGGTCAGTCCCTGACAGTAGGTTATGTCAGCGCACTGAACCGTGAAGTGACCATAGACAATGTCAGCAACAACATGATCCAGACAGATGCAGCGATCAACTTCGGAAACAGTGGTGGAGCACTTCTGGATATGAATGGCAATCTGATCGGTATCAATTCTGCAAAAGCGGCAGATGCCGGAGTGGAGGGTATGGGATATGCGATTCCGATCAATACAGCCTCCCCGATTCTGGATGAACTGATGAACCGTACGACGAGAGAGAAAGTCAGTGACAGCGAGGAACTGGGCTTCCTTGGTGTCGATCCAAGAGATGTATCAGAAGAAGCGCGTCAGATCTACAATCTTCCGGCAGGTGCATTTGTATATAGCGTAGTAGAGGGTTCGCCGGCAGAGAAAGCAGGCATTAAGAAAGGAGATATCATCACGAAACTGGATGGTATTACTATTTCTTCCAGAGATGAGCTCTTCTCACGGATGGAATACTACAAAGCAGGTGAGAGTATTGATGTAGTTGTCAAGACAGCAGAAGGCGGTGAATACGTCGAAAACACCATTTCTGTTACGCTGGCAAAGAAGAGTGACTTCAGTTCTTCAACCGACAGCAGTTCTTCCGACGATACACAGAATCAGGATCAGAATAATGGACAGAACGATGGTCAGGATAACAGTCAGGATAACAGTCAGGATAATGGTCAGAGCCAGCCAAGACAGTATTATTACGATGGAAATGGCAGTGATGGTTCCGGATATGATTCACTGGAAGATTTCTTCCGTCAGTTCCAGCAATAAATGCAAAAACTTATCTGCCATCAAATAAATAAAGGAGTTCACATATTTGTGAACTCCTTTTCCTGTGTCCGTCAGACTTTTCCAGAAGAAAAGCTGACGCATACACAAGTGTACCACACGATTATCATAATTTTCAACACTCATAAGTACTCCTGCACTCCCCTCTGAATGAATTATTTTGCAGTTTCATTCAGAATTGCAATGATTGCGTCTGCTTCTTCTTTTGTGATGTCGCTGCTGTTTGCATAAGCGGCTACAAATTTTTCAAGAGAACTGTCATAAGCATCCTGCAAAACTTCTTTTGCGTGGAACTCACGGTAAGCATCACGGGAGATCGCCGGGATATAAGTGGTTCGGCGGCGCGTACCTTCTGTTCTGAGGAAGCCCTGCTCCATAAGGATGGTCAGATACGTATAAAGTGTCTGGCGTTTCCAGTCTCTTCCTTTTTCTTCTGTGAAATGTTTGTAAATCTCACGGAAAGAAGTTCCTTCCGGAAAATCCCACAGATAATGCATGATCTGTTTCGTTGTAGCGGTTAAATTGTAAGTTGACATACTTTGTGTTCACCTCCTAAAATTTATATCACTATACTACTATTAGAATAAGAGAAATGCAAGTATAATTTTCAAATTTTGCAAAATTTTTCCGACAGTTCAGCCATGCCAATTTTTTACAATAATTGCAAAATGCTGTACAATGTGTTATGATGCAGAAGTTAATAAGTTAGGAAATGAATGGAGTAATCAATATGAACAATCTGATGTTTTGTCTGAATGCAACGATGCCGATTTTCCTGAGTATGCTGCTTGGGTTTGTTTTTCGGAAACTGCATCTGACGGATGAAGTGTTTATGAATAAGGCAAATAGTTTTGTGTTTAAAGTGGCATTGCCGGTTCTGGTTTTTCAGGATCTGGCAACCGTGGATTTTTTTGAAGCCTGGGATGGAAAATTTGTAGTATTTTGTTTCCTTGCTACGTTAATAAGTATTGCAGCGGTTACACTGCTGTCCTTCCTGTTGAAGGACAAAATTCAAGCGTTGTCATGCTTACGACGCTGCTTAGCGCTTTCACACTGACCGGATGGCTTTATATTCTGAAGGTGAAGGGATTTATCTGAGGATACTGTTCACAGAGCATCTGTGAATTGGAACGGAGTTTAGGAAAAGTTCACTTGTTTCCTGCGAACATATGAGCTATAATGATGAGCAGTAAATACTGGAGGATGAGAACTATGTCAGATGAAAAGAACATCGATACAGATGTGATGGATAAAAAAGAAGAATTTGAGGACATCTGTTTTTTATGCAGACGACCTGAGAGCAAGGCGGGGAAGATGGTACATCTGCCAAATAATATCAACATCTGTCCGCAGTGCATGCAGAAAGTTTTTGACTCCATGGGCAGCAGCAGTATGAATCTCCAGGATCTGAATCATATGCCAAATGTCAGCATGATCAATCTTTCAGATCTGCAGAAACATATTCCTCAGGGACAAAAACTGAAAAAGAAGAAAAAGAAAGAAGAAAAGCCGATACTGGATCTGAAGTCCATTCCGGCACCGCATAAGATCAAAGCAAAGCTGGACGAATATGTGATCGGTCAGGAGTATGCAAAGAAAGTGGTTTCGGTAGCCGTTTACAATCATTACAAACGTGTGGCTACGGGGACAATGGATGATATTGAGATTGAAAAGTCAAATATGCTGATGATCGGTCCGACCGGAAGCGGAAAGACGTATCTGGTCAAGACACTGGCAAAGCTTCTGGATGTGCCGCTGGCAATCGCGGATGCGACTTCGCTGACGGAGGCAGGTTACATAGGCGATGATATAGAGAGTGTTGTCAGCAAACTGCTTGCAGCAGCAGACAACGATGTGGAAAAAGCAGAACAGGGAATTATTTTCATAGATGAGATTGACAAGATCGCAAAGAAAAAGAACACCAATCAAAGAGATGTCAGCGGGGAATCCGTACAGCAGGGAATGTTGAAGCTTCTGGAGGGCGCAGATGTGGAAGTGCCGGTCGGAGCGAACAGCAAGAATGCCATGGTTCCCCTGGCAACGGTTAATACCAGAAATATTCTTTTTATTTGCGGCGGTGCATTTCCTGGTCTGGAGGATATCATAAAGGAACGTCTGAACAAACAGGCATCCATCGGATTCCGTGCAGATCTGAAAGACAAGTACGATAATGATCCGGATATCCTGGAAAAAGTAACTTTGGAAGATATCCGTAATTTCGGTATGATTCCGGAATTTATCGGCAGACTTCCGATTGTCTTTACCCTGAAGGGACTGACAAAAGAAATGCTGGTCAAGATCTTAAAAGAGCCGAAGAATGCGATTCTCAAGCAGTATCAGAAGCTTCTGGCCCTGGATGAAGTGCAGCTTGTTTTTGAAGAGGATGCACTGGAAGCAATCGCAGAAAAAGCACTGGAGAAAAAGACAGGTGCCAGAGCTCTGCGTGCGATCATTGAAGATTTTATGCTGGATATTATGTATGAGATTCCAAAAGATGACAGCATTGGAAGTGTGACGATCACAAGAGACTATATTGAACATAAGGGCGGACCGCTCATAGAGATGAGAGGCGTGCCGGCACTGGAGGAATAGTAGGATGTGGATGCTATTGCCGTCAGGCATTTTTGCGGCGGATTGTATGATGAAGAAAAGAGCGGAGAGCTGGAAAGAGGAGGAGCCGCCACGCAAGGTGTTTGGAGGGCATATCATTTTGCAGAAACTGCATAATCAGGGTGCCGCATTGAGTTTTATGAAAGAAAGCCCCCGATTGCTTACATATGTTACCACGATGGTTACTGCAGGGATGCTGGTGTTTTATCACTGTCTGAGAGCAGAAAAAGGAAATTTGCTGCTGAAAGCAGGAACTGGCATGATACTGGGAGGAGCACTCAGTAACATCTGGGATCGGATACAAAGAGGATATGTGGTTGATTATTTCAGTTTTCATACAAAGTGCCGAAACCTTGAAAAAATAGTGTTCAATTTGTCGGATATGTTCATTTTTCTGGGAGGTATTCTTGTGATTTTCTGGAATATGCTCCGGAAAAGTTGACAGAGCATGTCAAAAATGGTATCTTACTATTTGCAGAAAACAATGAATTGTCGAATATGGCAAGACCATTAGGAGAAGTTAGTGATGGACGAATTACAGCAGGAACAGTTTACCAAAGCCTTACTTGGACTTGTAGATTTAGCAAAAACAAAAAAGAACATATTGCAGTACGGCGAGATTAACGATGCATTTAAGGGACTGGAACTGACAGAAGATAAAATGGATCTGGTACTTGAGTACCTCGAGAAGCAGAAGATCGATATCGTAAATGCAGAAATTGGTGTTGATGTAGCCGAAGATCTGATCCTGGATAATGATGATGATATTATTCTGGATGATGAAGAAGAAGTAGAGATCATTGATGATGTAGATGTACTGGAAGGTGTCAGCACGGAAGATCCGGTACGTATGTATCTGAAAGAAATCGGAAATGTACCGCTGCTTACGACAGAGCAGGAGGTAGAACTGGCAAAACGTGTGGAAGCAGGAGATGAAGAGGCGAAAAAGCAGCTTACAGAAGCAAACCTGCGTCTGGTTGTCAGCATTGCCAAAAAATATGTAGGTCGTGGAATGCCGTTTCTGGATCTGATCCAGGAAGGAAATATGGGACTGATGAAAGCCGTGGATAAGTTTGATTATACCAAAGGCTATAAGTTCAGTACCTATGCGACCTGGTGGATCCGTCAGGCAATTACCAGAGGAATCGCAGATACCGGAAGAACGATCCGTGTGCCGGTGCATATGGTAGAGACGATCAACAAGACACTTCGCATGACGAGGACACTGCTTCAGGAGCTTGGGCGTGAACCGACCCCGGAAGAAGTAGCAGAACGACTGAATGTATCCGTTTCGCGTGTGCGTGAAGTACTGAAGATTTCCAGAGATCCGGTATCTTTGGATACACCGATCGGAGAGGAAGATGACAGTCATTTAGGCGACTTTATCGAGGATGATTCTGCGCTTTCACCCGCTGATTCAGCAGCATTTTCCATGCTCCGTGCAGAGCTTGCGACAGCACTTGAGTCGCTGACTGACAGAGAACGTCAGGTCGTGAAGCTGCGCTTTGGTCTGGAGGATGGAAGAGCAAGGACACTGGAAGAAGTCGGAAAAGAATTTAATGTGACGCGTGAACGTATTCGTCAGATTGAGGCAAAAGCATTGCGAAAACTGCGTCATCCATCGAGAAGCAAGAGACTGAAAGATTTTCTGATCTGATGGAAGAAGCTGCGCAGCAGAAAAGAACATACAAAAATACAGAAAAAGAACGGCATAAGACGAAAAAGTTTTATGCCGTTCTTTTTTACAGAGAATAAACAACAATACCGAGGATGATGAGCAGATTTCCTGCAAGTTTTCCACGGCTGATCTCTTCGCCAAGAAGAAATCTGGAGAAGAGCAGTACAAATACATAAGTAAAGGTATCGATGATCGATCCGTATTTGTACGGTACTTTTGTGTAAGCATAGGTATTCAGAAGAAGAACGGAAGCAAAAATAGCATATGCCAGTATGACGCGCCAGTTCAGATATTCGTAGATACCGCTTTTGTGTTCTATATTTGCGCTCTGCTTGAGCAGGATCTGTGAGATTGCGGAAAAAAAAGTTGCCGCAAACATTAAAAACATAAAAAGATGTGTTGAACTATTCATAATGCTGCACCACCATAACGCCGGCAAGTACAATGAGCATGCCGAGAATATTGTTCCAGGAAAGAGATTCGTGGAAAATCAGGACTGCCCACACCTGCGACCAGATCAGATAGACACTCCGGTGTGCATAGGCAGTGGAGAGAGAAAATTTTTTGATGATCTTCTGCCATGCCAGTGCATAAACACCACAGTTTGCCAGCATCAGGAAGGCAAACAGATAAAGGAGCGGTGCGTGCAGGCCATTTTTGTTGTATTGGATCGAAGCCAGCTTGGAGAAAATTCCCGTCAGTGAGAAGAGCAGGATATTCAGATGAAGCTGGATATAATTTTTTAGCTGTTCCATAATGTTTCCAGATCAACTCCGTTTATTTTTAATTTGCGTCGCACATTCGACATAAGAATATTCATCTGATCAATGCTATCGGTGATGGCAATGACCTGTCCGATGCGGCTGGTTCCATTCTGAACAGCCGGAACGGTAGCGCCTGCAGAATAATCCAGTGAAATCTGTGTGCCGTCTGCGGTCAGAGCCTTCAGACCGGCGGTATCGATATCGGTCAGGATCCCTTCTTTCTTTGAAAAGAGAAGCTTGGCCATACAGGATCTGGCAGAAAGCTGCGAAGGGGAAAGGGTGATCGATTCACCGAGTGCCATACGAATCAGGGCGCCATAATAATCCATACCGGTATGTAAAGAAATCAGTTCCGGTATGCAGGTTGCCCCGGCTCTGCCACCCATTTCGAGGATGTAGGCATCGTTCCCGGTGACCAGAACATCGGAATTGAAAGCACAGTTGTCAAGTCCCAGTGCTGCAATTGCTTTTGTCACTTCTTTTTGAATCCTTTTTAAAAGAGAATTACTGCATGGATATGGGAAATGATGTCCCTCCGGAAGTGTGGTGCTTCCGGTTGTATAAGTAAATTTGTCGTGTGGGAGGAGAAGCTGTATCCTGCCACCGGAGACCAGTCCGTCTACACCGATCTCATGCGCTGTGATAAACTGTTCCACCAGTACATAATCTTTGCGTGTTACATGCATGGCCGCACGGCGTGCGGCAAGTACCTCTTCCTGGGTGTCTGCACGCTGATCACCGGAGGTTTCAGCCTGGAAAACGCATCCAGTGCTTCCGCATCGGTAAAGACTTTATATGCTTTCGGTGTAGAAACACCTCCTGAAAGAAAAGCTTCCTTCATGGAAGCTTTGTTTGTGGCAAGGCGCGCAGCAGAAAACGGGATACCCTGCAGATGCAGCTTTTCGCAGAGGTAACCGACCGATATGACGGAGACATCAGTTCCGGTCGTACATACACCGGAAATCTGTGCAGCTTCTGCCTTTTCAAGAAGGGCATGATAATCGGTCGTATCGATCTCCCAGACTTCATCAGCAATGGCAAGACCGGGATAAGGTCCCGCATAACTGGCGGCGATGGTATACAGCCCCATTTCTTTGGCTTTTAAAATAAGTGGTACCTGATAAACACCGGCACCAAGTATCAGTATTTTTTTCTGCATAAGTTTACTCTTTCTGATCAATATTTACCGTTTCACGTATGATATACTGAGGCGTATTGTTGATACAGAGCATGATCTTGCCAAGATACTCTCCGATGATGCCAAGTACCAGAAGAACACAGCCAAAAAACAGCAGCATTGCACACATCAGGGATGCCCAGCCAAGTGTGGAGCTTGGTGCGATGAGCTGATGGATAAAGGTAATGACTGCCATCAGAAATCCGGCCCCGGAAAACAGAATCCCAAGCACGGCTGAGATGCGAAGCGGTATGACGGAAAAATTCCAGTAAGCAAGCCAGAGCTTGACAAGTTTGCTGAACGTATAGTTGGAAGAACCCTGTTCACGTTTATGATGCTCGATCGTCACATCAGCGATATTGCTTGTGACACGGTAAAAAATGGCATCAATATAAGGGTTGTAATTGGTGTATTTGATCACTTCGTCACGTACCCTGCGGGTGATCACCCAGTAGTTACTCGAAACAATGTCCTTCGGACGTCCAAGCAGGATACGGGAAGTTACTTTGTTGAATTTACTGGTCAGATTTTTGAAGAAAGAGTTTTTGCGTTTGGCATAATCACCATAGACCAGATCATATCCCTCCTGGATCTTGTCCAGAAGTTTGTACATCTGGGAAGGATGTGTCTGAAGATCATCATCCATTCCAACGATCAGGTCGCCTTCTGTATAATGGAGTGCTGCCATCAGCGCATTGTGCTGACCGAAATTCTTACCGAGGTTTACCCCTTTTACACAGGGATATTTGGCGGCAAGTTCTTTGATGGAGCCGTAAGTATCATCTTTGGAGTAATCGTTGACCAGAACGAACTCATAAGTGTACTGCGGCATTTTCCTGAATTCTGCAATCGTCAGTTCGACTGCATGTTTGATAGATTCCTGCGAATTATAGCAGGGAATAACAACAGATACCAGCATGGAAAATCCTCTCTCTGCCCCGAAACTGCCGGAGCCTGATTTCATTATCTTAGGAGTGTATATCAGCCATCAATGCGCTTTTTGAAAGCCGGAAGCTGTTCACGGCGCAGCGGAAGTGCAGTGCTGACCGGATTTAAAACATAACCTTTTGCATCTTTTACAAGGAATTTCTCCAGATCCTCAAATTTGATCACAACCGGGCGAAGTCTCTTTTTCGGGTCAAATTTCTGAAGTTCGTATCCGTCTGTAAAGATTGCCTGATACATTTCGCCTTTCTGGTTGTTGATGTAAGGGACACGGATGTTGTTCTTTTTCATTTTTGGAGTGTCTTCTCCTTTGGCATCTTCCGATGTTCCGGCAGTTTCCTCATCTTCTGCGATGATACCGCTTAAGAAGCGTCCCCGTACCAGATTGGCAACGAGCTCTTCATCCAGCTCCTGCAGGTTTGTTTTCTCTTCATCCGGGATCGGACGGCGCATCTCCTGCAGAAAATACAGGGAGGTAAGAAGAAGCTCAGGATTGGTGATCGGGCGTTTTTCCGGTGGGATATCATCCGGGTTGTGACGTCTGTGGACAATCGCCTCCAGAGGGAGAACGGTGTCTGCTTCCATATCATGCAGGACAACGGTGTTGATGCCGATGCTGTAGAGTGTTCCATAAAAATGAAGGAACTGATTGGCATCCACTTTTACGGATACGACAGGGATCTTTTTCTGTTCTGTGGATTCCTGCACAAAGGCATGTGCTTTCTGGGCATCGGTAAAAATATGTATCTGGTCGTCGAAAGTCTCTTCATCGCAGGTTACGTAAGGCTGTTTGGTAAGCTGGGAAAAGATGACGAACATTTCCGGAAGTGTCTGGATTTTACGAATCATAAAACTATGATCTATTGCCATAATGTTATACCTCATATTCTTTCAGATTTTTTGTAATGACTGCCATTTGCGGCATGATCACTCTTATTTCAACATTGTATCATATTTCAGGATAAAATAAAAGTAACAGTTCAGTAAAAATCGCAGGGGGGAGATTGACTTTTAAAAAAGAAAAAGATAAGATGGTGCAGAGTTAAAAACAACATCATGAGATGAAACAGCGAAAAGGAAGGATTTTGTAAAAATGAAAAAAGCGAATATGAAGGGTTCGGCACTTCTTTTGCTGACGGCATGCATCTGGGGCGTGGCATTTGTTGCCCAGAGTGTGGGAATGGAGTATGTCGGCCCGTTTACCTTTAATTTTGTGAGGAGTATTCTGGGCGGAGTGGTACTGATCCCGTGTATTTTCTTTCTGAACCGGGGAGAAAAGTCCGGATCTGCGGAGAAAATCAGCGAAGAAGAGAAAAAAGCACAGAGAAAAACACTGCTGACCGGCGGGATATGCTGCGGTATCGCACTGTGCCTGGCAACGAATTTCCAGCAGATCGGCATCAAATATACAACGGTAGGAAAGGCTGGTTTTATCACGGCATGTTATATTGTGATCGTACCGGTGATCGGGCTTTTCAGGAAAAAGAAATGCAGCCCTGTCATCTGGCTGTCAGTGCTTCTGGCAGTTGTGGGTTTGTATCTGCTCTGCATAAACGAACAGTTTTCCATCGGTTATGGAGATATTCTTGTGTTTATCTGTGCGATTCTGTTTTCGGTACATATCCTGGTTGTGGATTATTTTTCGCCGAAAGTGAACGGCGTGAAGATGTCCTGCATCCAGTTTCTGGTATGCGGTCTTTTGTCCGGTGTTGTGATGCTCTTTACAGAACAGCCGCAGTTTTCCGGCGTGCTTCTGGCGTGGAAACCGATCGCTTATGCCGGTATTATGTCCTGCGGTGTCGGCTATACCTTACAGATCGTCGGACAGAAAGGGATGGATCCGACCGTCGCATCACTGATCCTCAGTCTTGAGTCCTGCATTTCTGTGCTGTCAGGCTGGCTGCTGCTTGGCCAGACCTTAAGCATGCGGGAAGG
>OKTW01001143.1_pt1 | contig 10359 bp, 9 predicted proteins | sample 1606371 | NCBI WGS metagenome assembly OKTW01 (sample SAMEA3879568, study PRJEB24766) | human gut metagenome | biome: human-associated habitat; feature: feces | place: USA | collected 1985/1987
CGCAGCCGCCGGAGCGGTGCTTAAGCCGTAAGGCGGGAATTGTGCGGTGTTGCCATAAAACCAAAGGGGGGATACCCAATGCATGAACAGAATGAAAGCCAGCCCAAAGCATTCATAAAAATTCTTTTTGCCCTGTTTACGGCGCTGCTGGTTGTGGTGCTTGGGTATCTCTGTATCCAGATTTACACGATCTTCCACCGAACTTACAAAACCGAAACCGCCATTGCCTACACCATGTCGGATAACATCACGCTGAAAGGCGTGGCAGTGTTCCAGGCAGTGGATGTGCCTGGCAGCGGCAACCTGGGATATGTGGTGCAGGATGGTGAGCGCGTCAGCGCGGGCACCATTCTGGCGGAACAGTATACGGATGATTCCCAGGGAGCAATGCGGGAACGGCTGGACCGGTTGGATCGTGCGATTTTGCTGCTGACAAAGTCGGAAAATTCCTCCGGCAGCGATCTTTCGGTTCTGACCACCCAGACGCGCACGGCGCTGTATAACCTGCTGGACCAGATCGACACAGCATCTTACGGCGCAATTCAGGATGCTGCGGAAGATTTTTTGCTGGCGCAAAATAAACTGCAGATCAGCACCGGCCAGGCGGCGGGCTTTGGCGAGGTGCTGGCCAGCCTGCAGGCCGAGCGGGACGGCATTGCTGCCCAGCTGAACGGCCTGCAGACGATCGAAGCGGATACCAACGGGTATTTTGTCTCATCCGAAAGCGCCGCCCCGGTGGTGCGGGATCCCACGGAGCTGGATGCCATGAGCCCGGCTGATCTGCAAAAGATGATCAACGCAGGGGAGACTCCGTCCAATGCCGACCTTGCCGGGCATATTGTAACCGGGTTTTCCTGGCGGTTTTATGCCGTGTGTTCGGCAGACCTTGCCGAGCGGTTGAACGGCCTGTCCCGCGTGAGCATCAGCGTTCCGGGCAAACAGGAAGAGCCTTTGGCTGCCACCGTGGTGGATGTGACCACCGACGAAGAAACCGGCCTTGCCAAAGTGGCGCTGGAATGCCGCAGCATCAATGCTCAGGTGCTCTGCCTGAATTATGAGGAAGCCGAAATCAGCCTGCACACCTACCAGGGCATCCGCATTGACCGCAGGGCCCTGCATATCGTGAACGGCCAGCGCGGCGTATATGTCAAATACGGCGATTTGCAGCGCTTCCGCCGCATTACCATTTTATATGAGGACGATACCTACATCCTTGTACCGGAAGGCGGCAAAGTGGGGGAGGATAACGAGCTGCGCCTGTACGATGAGGTGATCGTGGAAGGCAGCAACCTGCAGGACGGCAAGCTGCTGTAAGGACAGAAAACGGGCGTTTTGCCCCACATTCTGTTATATTTGTATTGACAACGAAGCAAAAATGGAAGATAATAAATACTGTATAGTTGTGACAAAAGCCGATCGGGGCTTTTTTTGTGCAATTTATACAACTAAGCAAACGTAAGGAGTAACTGCCATGTCCATGATAGATGGTTTGAGAAACGTCCTCGGAATCAACCAGGATCCCGAAGCAGATTCCTATGTGGATGATAACGAAGAGGATGATATCTTCCCTGGCGGTGGTCAGGGCGGTTCGCCAGCCCCGGAAGAAGCCTACCCCACGCAGGAAACTGCTAAGCAGCACAGCAACAAGGTGGTCAACATCAACGCTACCACCCAGCTGCAGGTTGTACTGGTCAAGCCGGAACGTTTTGACGATGCTGCTGCCATTGCAGACCAGCTGAACGCAAAGCGCACCGTTGTGCTGAACCTTGAATCCACCAACAAAGAAGTCTCCCGCCGTTTGATCGACTTTTTGTCCGGCGTGGCTTACGCCAATAACGGCCAGATCAAGCGTGTAGCAACCAGTACATTCATCATTACCCCGTATAACGTTGATATTATGGGCGACCTGCTGGACGAGCTGGAGAACAATGGCGTCTTCTTCTGATGATACAAGGACCCGCGGCTTTGTGCCGCCGCAGAACGAGGATGAACGCTTTTTGATGCGCCGGGTGGAAGAACTCTGCCGTACCGCCATGCAGCGTGGCATCCCGCGGGCAACGGGCTTCCTTTCGGATCGCGAACAGGCCCTTGCGCAGGCCGCGCTCAACCGTGAGGGCTGCGATTTTGCCCGCTTTCAGGGCGGCTGGCCGGATGCGGAACGCAAAGTGCTCTGCATTGAACCACCGGATTCCTGGCCGGAAGAGCCAGTTACGGTGCTGCATTTCACAGCGCCGCAGCAGGGCGGCAGCGCCGTGCCGGGCCACCGTGACTATCTGGGGGCAATCCTGGGTCTTGGCCTGGATCGTGCCTGTTTGGGGGATATCCTGCCGGATCCGGCCGATGCCCGCAGTGTGTATGCCTTTGTGCTGGAAGATAAGGCGGATTTTATTGCTTCCAACCTGACGGAAGCTGGCCGCAGCCCGGTGCATGTCGAGAGCTGCGATGCCGTGCCGGAAGAAGTCCTGCGCGGGCCGGAACGCCAGACGCAGGATGCAGCCATGATGCGCACCTCCCGCTCCATTGCGGCGCAGGCAATCCAAAGCGGCAGGGTGGAAGTGAACCACGTTCCGCTGCGCACCGCCCATGAGGATGTGTTTGAAGGCGATATCTTCACCGTGCGGGGCGTTGGGCGCTACCGTCTGGTGGCAATCGGCGGCAAAAGCCGCAAGGACCGCATCTTTATCACGTTTTATCAGTATTGAACATAAAACCTGAATGTGAAAACCCATGGGCCGGGGCAGCCCGGCAGCCGTGCCGAACGGTAAAATTTCGGATACCATTCCGGGTGTGTGCCACCCGAAACAGGAGGAATTTGGATGATTGCTTCGGATGATGTGCGCCGCGTGACCTTTGACCGTGCCATGCGCGGTTATCGTTGTGAGGACGTAGACGATTACCTCAAACAGGTTGCGGACAGCATCGACAGCCTGGCCGCAGAAAATGATGACCTGCAGAAAAAGCTGGTCATACTGGCCCAGCGTATTGACCAGTACCGTGCCGACGAAGATACCCTGAGCACAACCATGATCAATGCCCAGCGCCTTGGCGAGAACGTCATCAAGGAAGCCAAGCAGAAAGCTGCCGAGATCATTCGTGCCGCCAACATTAAGGCGGAGGATCGTGAACAGCGCGCCCGCGATGAGGTGGAGCTGGCCCAGCAGGAGCTTGTGACAATAAAGCAGGAAGCGGATGCGTTCAAAAAGCGCCTGATGGACCTGTACCGCCAGCACATCGAAATGATTGCCAAAATTCCGGAGTATCACCCCAACCGTGCAGAACAGCAGGCCGCGCAGCCGCAGCCGGAACCGCAGGAAGCCCCGCAGCAGCCTGCACCCCAGCCGGTAGAACAGCCTGCCCCGGCTCCGCAGCCGGAACCGGAACCCAACCAGCCAATCCCGGAGGATGTCCCGGCTCCGCAGCCCGCAGCCCCGGAGGAAAGCTACCCGGCATATGAGGAACCGGAATATTACGAGGCTGAGCCGGAAAAACCCGCCCAGCCCGAAGAGCCGGAACCGGCTCCGGCACCTGCCCCTGTCCAGCCGCTGGACGAGGAAAAGATCGATACGGTAGAATTTGCCTTTGCCCCCAAAACAAAGCCAATCCTGCCGGACGATGATATGCCATCCGTTGCCGGGCTTTACGGCGGGGATATGCCGGAAAAGCCCGCCAAGAAATCCGGCAGCCGCGGCGCTTCGGCCCGCAGCACGGGCAAAAATGCCCGCAAAACCAAGAGCTCTGCCAAAGCGGAGCTTGACGCATTTGATGACATTGATTATGATGTTTGAGGTGCCGCTTTTGTGCGTGCGCGTACCCCAAGCATTTTAAGACCTGCCTGAACGGTGCAGAACTGCCGGGGCAACCTGGTATACTGCGCTTTGGACAAGCCGCCATATCAGCTATAATAAGGAAATAGAGGAGAGTTGGAAACTTTGCCGCAGAATTACAATGATACCATCCATAAGATGGCTACCCCCTTTGAAATGCGTGCCGGGCTGCCGAAAAAGGAACCCAAAATGCTGGAGGATTGGGAGAAAAACCACGTCTACGAAAAAATGATCGAACATAACGCGGATCTGCCGCGCTTTGTTCTGCATGATGGCCCTCCGTATGCCAACGGTAATATCCATATGGGTACTGCCCTGAACAAGATCATCAAGGATATCATCATCCGTGAAAAGAACATGTCGGGCTACTGTGCTCCCTATGTTCCCGGCTATGATACCCACGGTCTGCCCATTGAGCTGAAGGCTCTGTCCTCTCTGGGCGATAAAAAGGCCGGCATTTCCAAGCTGGAACTGCGCAAGATCTGCAAAGAGTTTGCTACCGAGCATATTGATGTGATGAACAGCCAGTTCGCCCGCCTGGGCGTTCAGGGCGATTTCGCCAACCCCTACCTGACCCTGCGCCCCGAATTTGAGGCACGCCAGGTGGAGATCTTTGGCGAGATGGCCAAGAAAGGCTATATCTACAAGGGCATGAAAGCCGTTTACTGGTGCCCGGAAGATCGTACTGCTTTGGCAGAAGCCGAAATCGAGTATGCCGAGGACGAGTGTGATTCTATCTATGTCCGCTTTAAGCTCACCGATGACCCCAACGGTGTTCTGGCCAAGTACGGTATCCCTCTGGACAAGGCATGGATCGTGATCTGGACCACCACTACCTGGACCCTGCCCGCCAACGTGGCAACCTGCCTGAACCCCAGCCTGGAGTATGCCTTCGTCAAAATCGGCGATGAATATCACCTGATGGCTGCCGGTCTGGTGGAATCCACCATGAAAGCCTGCCATATCGAGGATTACGAGGTTCTGGAGCCCCGCGTTCTCGGCTCTGAATTTGAGCTGATGCAGTATCAGCACCCCTTCCTGGACCGCAAGGGCCTGGTTATCCTGGGTGACCACGTTACCCTGGAAGGCGGCACCGGCTGCGTTCATACCGCACCTGGCCACGGTGTTGAGGACTTTGAAGTCTGCGTCAACCACTACCCGCAGGTTCCCGTTATTGTCCCCGTGGACGATGGCGGTTACCTGACCGAAGAAGCAGGCAAAGAGTTTGCAGGCCTTAAGGTCTGGGCTGCCAACAAAGTTATTCTGGAGCACATCAAGCAGTCCGGCCACCTGATGGGCGTGCAGCACATCACCCACCAGTACCCGCATTGCTGGCGCTGCCACCATCCCATCATCTTCCGTGCAACCGAACAGTGGTTCTGCTCCATTGATAAGTTCCGCGAGGAAGCCTATAAGGCCATTGACGAAGTCAAGTGGCAGCCGGCCTGGGGTCATGACCGTATGCACGGTATGGTGCGTGACCGCAGCGACTGGTGCATCAGCCGTCAGCGCGTGTGGGGTGTGCCCATCCCGGTGTTCTACTGCAAGAACTGCGGCAAGTACCACATCACCGATGCTTCCATCAAGGCTGTCAGCGACCTGTTCCGCAAGGAAGGCTCCGATGCCTGGTATAAGTACGATGCCAACGAGATCATGCCCAAGACTGAGGTCTGCGAATGCGGCGCTTCTGACTGGGAAAAGGATCCCGATATCATGGATGTCTGGTTCGACTCTGGCTCTACCTGGAGCGCAGTCTGCCGCGAACGTCCCGAACTGAACTGGCCCGCTGACCTGTATATGGAAGGCGCCGACCAGTTCCGCGGCTGGTTCCAGTCCAGCCTGCTGACCAGCGTTGCCACCCAGGGCGTTGCCCCGTACAAAGGCGTTCTGTGCCATGGCTGGGTCGTTGATGAGCAGGGCAAGCAGATGCACAAATCTGCCGGCAACGGTGTGGAGCCGTCCGAAATCATCCGCGATTACGGCGCTGACATCGTTCGTCTGTGGGTTGCTTCCAGCGATTACACCGTTGATGTGCGCGCAGGCAAGAATATCTTCAAGCAGCTGTCCGAAGCATACCGCAAGATGCGCAACACCGCCCGCTTTATGCTGGGCAACATTGGCGATTTCAACCCTGCCACGGATATGGTTGCTGAGGATCAGCTGTTCGAAATCGACCGCTGGGCACTCAAGAGCTGCAACAGCCTGACCGCCAATGTGCGTGCCGCTTACGATAATTACGATTTCTCCCGCGCTTACCACGCAATCTACAACTTCTGCGTCATTGATATGTCCAACTTCTATATGGACGTCATCAAGGACCGCCTGTACTGCGCGGACGAGCACGCACGCCGCTGCGCCCAGACTGCGCTGTACCGCATTCTGGTTGACTTCACCAAGCTGGTTGCCCCCATCCTGTGCTTCACCGCCCAGGAAATCTGGAGCTACATCCCGAAGCTGGAAGGCATGCAGGAGTATGTCTGCTGGGAGCGTATGCCGGAAGCCAAGAGCGATGAGGATGCCGCTTTTGACGCCAAGTGGGCCAAGATCATTGCTGTGCGTGACGATGTAAAGAAGGTTCTGGAGCAGGCCCGTGCCGATAAGACCATCGGTTCCTCTCTGGAAGCTGCCGTTACCCTGTACTGCGGCGATGAAATGTATGACTTCCTGAACGCCATCCCGATGGATGAGCTGGCCGATCTGATGATCGTTTCCCATGTGGATCTGGTCAAGGGCGAAGGCGGCGCGAAGGGGCTGACCGAGGGCCTGGGCATGAGCGTTGCCCATGCTGCCGGCAACAAGTGCCTGCGCTGCTGGAAGTTCGACACAGCTGTTGGCGAAGACGGCCTGTGCCCGCGCTGTGCGAAAGTTCTTGGTTAATTTCAAATAAAGGGTTATGCCGCATGATGTTAAGCGCTGTTCCAGTGCTTAAGCCTGTAAAACAGGAACTGTGCGGTATTGCCATAGTATGATTTACAGCGGTGCTTTTGCGCTTTTATCAAGCCTTTGCACCGCTGTTTTTGTCAGGGCATTTTGCAGCGCTGCATTGGCCCGGACGACGGAGGCGTTTATGCTGGTTGGCATTTTATCCATTCTTGCTGCGGCAGGCCTGACGCTGGTTGACCAGCTGATCAAACTTTGGGCCACCGTGGAACTGCTGCCGGTTGGCAGCAAACCCTTTATCCCGCATGTGCTGGAATTTTATTACCTGCTCAATGATGGTATGTCGTTTTCCATGCTCAGCGGCAAGCGCACGCTGCTGGTGATCGTTACCGGTGTGATGCTGGCTGTGCTGGCCGGTATGCTGCTTTTGCGCAAAATGCCGCGTTTGGAGCGTGCTGCTTGGATTTTGGTCGTGGGCGGCGGTGTTGGCAACCTGATCGACCGTATCCGCACCGGCGTGGTGGTGGATTACCTGAACTGCCTGTTCATCAATTTCCCGGTGTTCAATTTTGCGGATGTCTGCATCTGTGTCGGCGTGGGCCTGCTGGTCCTCAGCCTGCTGCTGGATATGCGCCGCGAACAAAAAGCAAAACAGCAAAAGGGGAGTGCGCCCACAGATGGAACAGCGTGAACTGACCCTTGCGCCGGAAAGCGTTGGCCTGCGGCTGGACCGCTGGCTGGCGGAACAGTGCCCGGATCTTTCCCGCAGCCAGCTGCAAAACCTGATCGAAGCGGGCAGTGTGACCTGCAACGGCAGCCCCTTGAACAAAAAGGATAAGCTGAAAGCCGGGCAGACGATTCTGCTCACCCTGCCGGACCCGCAGCCCATCGAAGCCCAGCCCCAGAACATTCCGCTGGACATTGTGTATGAGGATGACAGCCTGCTGGTGGTCAACAAGCCCAAAGGCATGGTGGTGCACCCTGCGCCCGGCAACCCGGACGGCACCATGGTCAATGCACTGCTGTGGCACTGTGCGGGGCGGCTGTCCGGCATCGGCGGGGCCATCCGCCCCGGCATTGTGCATCGCATTGATAAGGATACCAGCGGCCTTTTGGTCGTTGCAAAAACGGACGCCGCCCACCAGGCACTGACCGAACAGATGAGCGTGCATTCTATCCATCGGGTGTACCACGCTGTGGTGTATGGCAACCTGAAAGAGGATACCGGCTTTGTGGAAGCCCCCATCGGCCGCGACCCTAAGGATCGCAAAAAGATGGCCGTGACCCAGCAGAACTCCAAATATGCCTACACCGGCTGGCAGGTGCTGGAACGGTTCGGCAACTTTACTTACATTGCATGCAAGCTTAAAACAGGCCGCACCCATCAAATTCGGGTGCATATGGCGTCCATTGGCCACCCGCTGGCTGGGGATGCCGTGTATGGACCAAAAAATTGTATCCGCAGCCTGAACGGTCAGTGCCTGCACGCCAAGGAGCTTGGCTTTGTGCACCCCGCCACCGGGGAATGGATGCAGTTTGACAGCTCACTGCCTGACTGGTTTCAGGACTACTTAAGCCGTCTGAGAAAGGAAAGCCGCCATGGAGCGTTTGAGTGATTATCTGGTTTTTTGTGATATGGATAACACCCTGCTGACTGCAAAGGAGGGCATTCCCGCCTGCAACCGCAGCGTCATCCGGTTGTTTACCGCCATGGGTGGGCGCTTTACCGTCGCATCCGGCCGTCCGCCGGAGTCGATCCGCGCGGCGCTGGGCGATATCGAGCTTTCGCTGCCAGCAATCTCCTGCAATGGTTCGCTGCTGTATGATTTCCAGACCAACCGTGTGCTGCGTCGCTCCTGCCTGAATCAGGAACAGGCCGCTGCCGCCATTGCCGATATGCTGCAAAAATTCCCGAAGATTGGTGTAGAGGTCATGGCCGGTGCGGGGGAGATGTATGTTGTTCACGCCAGCAGCTATACCCACGCCCACCAGGTGGATGAACACATGGAAAGCGTGGCCTGCCCGCTGGAAAATGTGCCGGATGGCTGGCTGAAGGTGGTGTTTGCCGGGGATCCGGAAACGATCCGCAAAGCGGGACAGTACGCCAAAACGCGGTACTTTTTGCCTACCAACCAGATCTACTTGGAAATAATGCCTTCCGGCATCAGCAAAGCAGCCGGAATGGAAGAGCTTTGCCATATCCTGAACGAGAACATCAAAAAAACCATCGTGATCGGTGACTATTATAATGATCTCGAAATCATGAAAAAAGCGGGCTATTCCGTGGCTGTGGCCAATGCGCCGTCCGAAGTAAAAGCAGCGGCCAACGAAGTGACCAACTGCGACTGCATCGGCGGCGCGGTGGGCGAGTTCCTTTACAAGCTGATCAGCAAGGTGGAGGGCGTATGAAACACAGGGAAAGTGAGCAGACACAGCTGAGAGTCAGCCGTTTACTGAACCGTGACAGTGTGATGCTGCATGCCGAGATGCCCAGTGTGCAGACGGCGCTGGAAACCTTGGTGGAACTTCAGGAGAGCAACGGCGTGATCACCAACGGTACCGCCTACTATAAAGCCGTGTGTGAGCGCGAACGCGCGGGCGGCACCACCGCCATTGGGGAAGGGCTTGCCATCCCGCATGCCTGCAATGCGGGCGTTGCCTCGCTTGGGCTGGCCGCACTGACCCTTACCCGCGGGCTGGACTGGGGCGCAGCGGACGGCAAGCTGGTGGATATGATCTTTATGGTTGCGGTTCCGCCGGACCGCCAGAGCGACCACCTGTTGATTTTGGCTCGCCTTGTCAACCTGCTCAGCGACCACCGCCTGACGGAAAAACTGCGTATGGCGGATACGCGAGAGGCGTTTATCCGCATCCTGAACCAGACCGAAGCGGCAATCTTTGCATAAAAGAGGCCAAAACGGCAAGGAACACAAAAGCAATCCAGCACCCGATTGCTGAAACAGAGAAAAATATCATTTTATAAGTCTTATTGATACTGCACACCCTGTGCGAATGCCCCAAAGGCAGAACGCAGGGTGTGCTTTTTTGTTAAAATTGTGCAAAATGTGGAAATTTAGCGCTCTAAAGCGCCGCGATTTGGCGGATTGTATCTTGCAGGGGAATACGATTGATGCTATACTTTAAATCACTAAATCGCTTTTCGGAGAGGACACCCACCCAAGGCTATGCAGCATAGTGGATGCCGGTGAGCGATGCATAGATTTGGGAGGAAGATACCATGAAAAAAGCACTTTCTATTTTGACAGCCGGCTGCCTGGCTGTTTCCCTTGCTGCCTGTGGCAGCACTGCAGCAAGCTCTGCTGCATCGGCCGCGGACAGCACCGCTTCTTCTGCCGCAGAATCCACCGCCGCTTCCGATACCGCCGCTGCTGACGGCCAGACCTACAAGGTCGGCATCTGCCAGCTGGTGCAGCACGTTGCTTTGGACGCTGCAACCCAGGGGTTTAAGGATGCCCTGACCGAGCAGCTCGGCGATGCCGTTACCTTTGAGGAAAAGAACGCCCAGGGCGATTCCAACACCTGCAGCACCATCATCAATGGCTTTGTTTCTGATAATGTTGACCTGATCCTGGCCAATGCGACCGCTCCGCTCCAGGCTGCTGCCGCTGCTACTTCCGAGATCCCCGTATTGGGT
>OKTW01001144.1_pt1 | contig 10353 bp, 9 predicted proteins | sample 1606371 | NCBI WGS metagenome assembly OKTW01 (sample SAMEA3879568, study PRJEB24766) | human gut metagenome | biome: human-associated habitat; feature: feces | place: USA | collected 1985/1987
CGCCCGGCGTCGAGCGCGTGGACACCGTGAAAACCGATTCCGGCTATGAGATGAAAAGCGTCTGGTGCCGCAATGACTTGAGCGACACGTCAATTATGAAGCTCTCCACCGCGACGGGCTATATCTACGGCTATGTGCAGGATCTGGAAAGCGGCATGTGGCAGTACATCATTCTGGACTTTGCCACCGGCGAGACGGTATTCACCATGGACGTCTCCAACAAATATGGCTACAATAACATGGCTATCGGTATGTATGCCGGAAACAGCGGCAACGCGCTCTACTGCCCGACGGGCTATCTGGAGCTGCTGTGCTTGCAGGACCGCTTTGTGTATCTTCCCGAAATGCCCTACCGCAAGGTCGATCTCGATAAGGCCGCGCGGAACGTACTGACACAGGAACAGTTTGAGCAGGACGGCGGTGACGGCACGGTCGCCAGCTGGCGCAACACCGTGACAGTCGAAAACGTCCACCCCAACACGACGGTCTCGTTCCGGATGAACAATCTTTCCGGAAGCGCCGCTGATTTGAAGCTCTATGCCTACGGTGCAGACGGAAAGCTGGCGGAGGTCAGCAAAGAGCTGTGGACGATCACGGATAAAGCTGGGACTGGCGTGGATACCCTGGCCGACGGCACACTGTATGAACTGCGTGTCAGCGTCGCAGACGGCGGCGCGTTCGACCTGAGCGAGACGGAAAAGGAGATCATCATTTCCGTTGTGCTTGCAAAGTAAGTCTCAAGGAAGGCTATCAAAAAAACTACAAAATCACCCCCGTTTCTGATTGATATGCTCCCTTTATGAGAGACAGTGAAATAAATACACTGTCAATCACGAAGGGAGCATTATTCATGTCAAGAAGGAAAACCAGCAGATCAGAGCAACTGTCGGCGGCGAAAGCCTCTGCATGACCTGTGGACGCGTCAGCCCTTTGTCCACGCAGTCTACCTTTGAGGACTTGGCGGTGGATTTCGAGGGTACAACCGCCAGTGGCGCGGAGCGATTCTACCGGCGGACGCTTGACAAGCTGCGCCTGAAGCTGCTTGAAAGCAGGCTTGTCCATACCGTGACGCTGAAGCAGACCGAATGCCGCAAAAGGAACAAAAAATAGCCGCCGCTGTCTACCTATATCAGGTAGACAGCGGCGGCGAATGGGGAGAGATCAGATTTGACTTTGCAACCGGCACAGCGGAGATCGTCTGGCTGGCGGAGTGGGACACGATAAAGTCCGATGTCTTTGCAAGGACGGCGATTCGGTACATCCAGAGCTTGCCGGAGGTGCGGCTGCTGAAAAAGGCTGTTGTGATGTTTGATCAGGCATTGTGATCCTAAGAATTTATAGCTCTTATTCAAGCAATCGCTTGATTTATTTTGCGAAGTCTGATATCTTATTATAAGAAACATTGGATAATGCACAGAAATGGGGGGATTGTGTTTTGCGGGAAGAAAAGAAAGCTGAAAAGAGGCAGGAGCTTGTAGGCGTCTGCCTTGACTGCTTTGTCGAAAAGGGGCTGACCGTTGCCACGACAAAGGACCTCTGTAAGGCGGCAAAGCTGCAAAACGGCGGCATCTACTATTACTTCTCCACCAAAGAGGAAATCGTTCTTGCCTGCGCAGAGGAAGCGATCAGTCGAATTGAAAAAGGTGCGTTTGCCATCGTGCTTGAAGATATTAGTGACATCAAAAGCATGATGGATCATCTCGGTGCGCTGGCGGATAAAATGTCGCCTACCATGCGCTTTCTGGTCAGCGTATGTGTGTCGCGCGAATACGGAGAAAAGGTAAAGCCTTCCCTTGTGCGGCTTGCGGCAAGATACCCTTATTACACGGGCAGGATTGCGGAGATCCTCGGCTGCACCGACGAAGAGGTTGCGCCGTTCGTTCATCTGTCGATCCTTGCCATCAACAATTATATGATCTTTGCCGAGCGAGCGCTGTTTGACCCACAAATCGAAGCGGTCAAAAAAGAGCTTTCAAGGCTTGCAGGAAGAAAGGGGCGGAATAATCGATAGTTTACCATAAAGAGAAAATCACAAACGACTTCATAGTCAATCCATACGCACAAACCGTTCCGTGAAGATGACCAAAGCAGAAAAGAATCATAGGAGGACAACATGAAAAAGATACTTGCAATTCTACTATCGCTGCTTACGCTGCTTTCCTGCGGGCTTCTTTCCGCCTGCTCTGCCGAAAAAACGCAGCCGGATACATTGGATACTGAAACCGTGTGGGAAACGGTCAGCGAGGCATACATCTATGCGTTCCCGCTGGTGCTGACCGACGCAACCAAAACATTATCGACCAATACGGACGGAACCATGACTGGCCGTGCGCCCATCAATCAGTTCAACCATGCACAAAAGCTGGCGGATGCCTCTTTCCGCACCGTTGTGACGCCGAACGTCGATACCGTCTATTCGCAGGCGTGGCTTGACATCCGTGAAGAGCCTATGATCTTCGTTCTGCCGGAAACGGATCGCTTCTGCAATGTGCAGCTTCTGGATGCATGGACGAACACCGCCGCCGTGCTGGACAAGGCGGGTGCTTATGCCATTGCGCTTCCCGGCTGGGAGGGCGAGCTGCCCGACGGTGTGACGCGCGTGGACGTGCCCACCGCAACGGTGTGGTCGATCACCCGCACGGTGCTGTCCGGGAACGAGGATCTGCCCAATGTCTATGCCATTCAGGAGCAGATGCAGCTCCTGCCGCTTTCGGCTTATGTACAGGGAGGCGAGTATGCCGCACCGCAGGGAGCTTATAAAGAGGAAAATGACTTTGTTCCCGTGAACAAGGTGCTTTCCATGACGCCAGCAGAGTTTTTCAATACGGCGAACGCTCTGATGCAGGTCAACCCGCCCGCCGATGCGGATGAGGAACTGCTGAAGAAACTCTCCGCCATCAACGTGGGCGCGGGCAAGACCTTCGACGCCGCCCTCCTGGGCGAAGGAGCTGCCGAGCGCTGGACGCAGATGCTTCAGGGGCTTCGCGCCACGCTTGCCGCCGACGGCGCGAAGTATGCGCAGAAACTCGGTCAGTGGATCTATTACGGCAAGCCTATCGGAGACTTCGGCACGGAGTATACCTACCGCGCGATGGTAGCGCTGGTGGGGCTTGGCGCCAACACCGTGGACGTGGCGATCTATCCCAAGACAGCGGTGGATGAGACCGGCGCAGCGCTGACCGGAGAAAAGAAGTATACGCTCCACTTTGAAACCCTTCCTCCTACGCTGGAGGGCGGCTTCTGGTCCGTGACCGCCTACGGAGAGGATGATTTCCTCATTGACAATTCCATCGACCGCTACTGCATCAACGACCGCTCCGACTTCAAGCTGAATGCGGACGGCACATTGGATATTATCCTGTCCAAGGATGCACCGGAAGACACCTCTAACTGGCTGCCTGTTTCCGACGGGGAATTTCATCTGTTCATGCGGATCTATGTACCGGATATGACAGCACTGGATAGCTGGCAGCCGCCTGTTATTCGCGAACAATAAGGAGATGGAAAAAGAATGGCTATGAAACACATTGCAGCAATGCTTCTTACATCGGTACTGCTGCTGTCCTGCGTCGGCTGTGCGCAGGATGGGCGCAAAGAGCCGGACGCAGAAAAGACAGACCTGGGTCTGACCGCCGAGGTCAAGCCCGCCACAGACTTTACGGCAAAGGCAAATGCCGCCGTCTACGATGAACTTGACTTTGATGATAAGCAGGAATATGAATTCGCCACCCGCGGACTGATCGACGCGCCGGAAGCACTGGAACTGAAGGACGAGGATGGGACGATTCTCTGGAGTCAGGAAGCCTATGCGTTCCTGGACGATTATGAAAAAGCGCCTGACAGTGTGAATCCCAGCCTCTGGGAGAACACGAAGAACAACCATGCCTATGGCCTTTTTGAAGTGACGGATGGCATCTATCAGGTCCGCGGCTATGACATGGCAAATCTCACTGTTGTCAAGGGTGATACCGGCTGGATCGTCTTTGATACGCTGATGAGCGTGGAGTGCAGTCAGGCTGCCATGCAGCTAATCGAAAAGAATCTTGGTAAATTCCCGGTCAAGGCCGTCATCATCTCTCATTCCCACGCCGACCATTTTGGCGGCATCGCCGGCGTGATGGCGAAAGAGGATAAGGCAGACGAGACACTTTCTATTGAAGATCAGCTCGCCAGCGGCAAGATCCCCGTGATCACGCCTGTGGGCTTCACGGAGCACTCCGTGAAGGAAAATGTCTACGCCGGTAAGGGTATGGGCCGCCGCAGCAATTATCAGTATGGCGTCCTTCTGACCCCCGGCGTGACCGGCAAGCTGGCGCAGGGCATCGGCATGGGACAGTCCACCGGAACGGTCTCGTTCATGACGCCCAGCTATGAAATCACGCAGTCCGGCGAAAAGCTGACGATCGACGGTGTGGAGCTGGAGTTCCAGCTCACGCCGGGTACGGAAGCGCCCGCCGAAATGAACACGTGGCTGCCCCAGTATAAGGCGCTTTGGATGGCGGAAAACTGCACCGGCACGCTCCACAATCTCTACACGCTGCGCGGCGCGGAGGTGCGCGACGGCGCGGCATGGGCAAGCTATATCACCGAGGCCATTTCCCTTTACGGCAAGGACGCGGAGGTCACCTTCCAGTCCCACAACTGGCCGCACTGGGGAAACAACGTGGTGAACGACTACATGGTCAACACGGCTGCCGTGTATAAGTTCATCAACGACCAGACTCTGACCTATATCAATCAGGGCTACACCAGCGACGAGATCTCCAACATGATCGAGCTGCCGGAGGCTCTCAATAAAATCTGGTACACCCGCCAGTACTACGGGACGGTCGCCCACAACGCCAAGGCGGTCTACCAGAAGTTCATGGGCTGGTATGACAGCAACCCTGTCAACCTGAACCCCCTCATGCCAAGCGACAGCGCAAAAAAATGGGTGGAATACCTGGGGGACGTTGACAAGGTCCTGCAAATGGCAAAGGCGGATTTTGACAAGGGTGAATATCAGTGGGTCGCCGAGGTCACAAACACCATCGTCTTTGCCGACCCGACGAACACCGATGCACGGCTTCTGTGTGCCGATGCACTGGAGCAGCTGGGGTATCAGGCGGAGTCCGGTCCGTGGCGCAACGAGTATCTGACCGCTGCGCAGGAGCTGCGCCATGGAAACGCCAATTTCACCGCTTCCACCAAATCTACCGGCGACATGGTCAAGGCCCTCTCCGCGCCCATGCTGTTTGACTATATGGCCATTGTCATGGACAAGCAGGCGCTGGCTGACCGCGACTTCACCATGAACGTGATCCTGCCTGACGTGGGCGAACAGCACATGCTCCGCGTGAAGAATGGTGTGCTGCTGGTCTATGCGGATACATTGTCTGATGATGCAGACGTGTCTATTACCTGCCCGAAAAATGCGCTGTTTGCGATCCTGACCAACAATCAGGAAACGGTTACACAGGCCGTCAAGGTCGAGGGCAGCGCAGAGCTGCTGACGCTGATGATGGAGAATATGAACCAGTTCCCGATCACCGGAGCCAACCCCTTCAACATCATCGAGCCGTAACGGCTTCGCGGGGCGGTCCGTGGGAAGACCGCCCCGCTCGAGAAAAAACAGCAAGATGCTTTCAACGCAAATCAAAAGCTGTCTGTTTCTGTTGGAAACAGACAGCTTTTGCAGCCTTACGGTTGCCCTGCACACCCGAATCTGTCAGCCAACAGTAAAAATTAGAATTACTTCCTTATCACTGTTAAGCCAATGGTTTCAAGGCTTTCTTTGTTTTTCAGTGTAAAGATCACACCTCTGAAAATCCGAAAAAGCGCACAAAAAAGCGCACAGCCGTCTGAAAACCTGAGATATCCCTAAGAGAAAGGGTGTATCTTCATGGCTCATATCAGGGCAAACACAAAGAATGGTAAAATCGTTTCCTATCGCTTCACAGTTTGTTTAGGCCGAGACTGCAACGGAAAGCAAATCCGAAAATACACTACATGGCCCATCCCACCCGATACAAGCACAGCCAAGGCAAAAAAGCTGCTGAACGTGCTGCTGATATTTGGGAACAGGAGCTTATGAACGAGTATCATAAAAAGCTCGAAGCAGAATCAGCAGGCAAGGCATATCAGATACCGGCAGAAAAACGCCACGACGATTTTGTTTCCTTCGTCAATGATGTCTGGTTTCCTCTTCAAGTCCGTGATGGTAAGCATAAGCCCAAAACCATCGCTTTCTATGAGAGTATGACAAAGCTGCTCCTCCCCTGCTTTAGTGGCTCCACCTTACGTTAATGGAATTCAGCATTCAAGGAGACATCTTCTTTTTCTATGATACATTGTCAGAGGAAGAAAAGGAAACTGTTCGCAAGCGCATGAGGGCAAAGTATAAAGGTAATATAGTAGGCGCCCCTAAAATCGATGATTTTTTAGAAGAACTCGAACGTGATTATGGCATTCGGTTGAAGAGGTTGCCGGTAACGAGCGTCGTTGCAGTGTGAGCGCGAAACAGCTTTCCTTCAAATTCCTGTGGACTTTTTCTGTCTGGGTGCTATCATACTGAGTGTTCAACTCGGGTAATGAGATGAACTTCTACAAGACTTGCAGAAAGGTGACCTTATGAAAAAACGAATTCAAGCCGCGGCGCTTGCACTATGCGCCCTTATACTCTTTGCCACGGCTACTGCCTGCGGCAAGCAGGAAAAAACGGCTACAGAGCAGCCTGCGCTGGAGACGGTGGAATACTCCAACCTGACCGATGAGGATTCCAGAAAACAGCTTTCCGAGCTTCTCACGGATGCGGGAATCGAAGAATCCCGCATTGCTGCTCTACTGAATCGAGTGGAACAGTTTAACGCCAGTGTCAAGAGCGAGTGGCTGACCGATGGCTTCGAGAGTGCTGCGCCGACCGATACCAAGTATGATCCCTATGACATGCAGGATGAATGGGCAACGGCAAACGGCAGCTTTCCCGGTTATAACTGCCGTATCACAGCATTTGGCCTGTTCAGCGAATTCATCACAGCAGGAGCCGACCAGCCGGAGGTACAGGGCGAGGACTCGCTCTTTACCGATTTAGAGACAGTCGACGCCGATCCTAAAGCGCTCTGCGGTGACAGCACCGCCAAATTCTGTGCGCTGTTTGCACCGGTGAACGCCGCGGACAGCACAGAGGTCGAAGCGCAGGTCAAAGTGCTTCAGGAGGACTGGGCAGCCCGCGGCATCGCGTTTGCAGACAGCAGGGCAAGCATGATCTCGGTTGTCTTCCACGATAAATTCTCGGATGAAGACAACACGCTGTTCATTGGTCATGTCGGTGTGCTGCTGCCCGCGGAGGACGGTTCGCTGTACTTCATCGAAAAGGTGGCGTTCCAGGAGCCGTACCGTCTGGTGAAACTCCAGAACCGCACGGAGCTGAGCGACTACCTGATGGAGAAATACGACACCTCTTGGGGTCAGGATACGACACACCCCTTCATCATGGAGAACGATACTCTGATGGACGGATACCGACCGAACCCTCTGGAGGAAACAAACCCTTAAAATTGAAACAGCAGCGGGATGGCATTGCCATTCCGCTGCTTCTACTTTACAGAACAGGCACACAACGCCAGAAAGGAGAAAGCCCATGAACATCCGCAAGCTCGCAGATTACACCACCATGTTTGCCGCGCTGGACGCGCTTACGGCGGCACAGCTCCCGCAGATGGAATTGTACTGTGAGATCGGCCGAGTGGTCAGCGGCAGGAGCGAAAAAGGCGCCGCTGTCGCGGCGTCGGAATACCTGCAAGACACCTATCCCGCAACCGAGGGCTTTTCTCCCCGCAATTTGCGCCGTATGCGGGCGTTTTACGCGACCTATGAAGAATCCCCTGAAATCACACGGCTGGCGATGAGCCTCGGCTGGACGCAGAATGTGGCGATTTAAGAGTGGGGCAGCAGCAACGAGGAGCGGGCGTGGTACATCCGAGCTGTGCTGCGCTTCGGCTGGAAGAAAGCAAAACTGCTGGAAGCCATAGAATCTCAGGCATGGCTGCATTCTTCTCTCGACGAGCAAGCGGTTTCCTGCTATACTGGTGGAAAAGAAGCAACGCAGGAGAGCGAGAGCGATGAAAAAGATACTCTTTGTGTGTCACGGCATTATTTACAGAAATCTCTAAAATCCCCTGTAATATCAAGGCTTTTCAGGCTTGAAGGTAGTGCTACTACACCACTACTACACCAGTGAGTCTCGATGTGACAAAAATTTTGAAATCGAGGTCAAGCTTATGGAAAGCAAAAAGAATATCAATGGAATGGATTATGTGCTGGCAGGAGATTACTACATTCCGGATCTGAAGCTTCCCAATGAGGAACGCCCTATCGGAAAATATGGGCGGATGCACCTGGAGTATTTGAAAGAGCATAGCCCTATGAGATTTAACGATCTGGTTCTGGAAGGACAGCTCTGGACTTACCTTGCCGATTTGAACGAGCAGACACAGGAGCGTTTGTCCCTGATTGTTGAGCAGATGAAGGTATCTGAGGGCGTGACTGAGGAATTGAAAGCAGCAGACCAGATGGCCTGGATTCGAGCCATGAACAGTATCCACAATCGGGCAGAGGAAATTGTGTTGGAAGAAATCGTATATAGATAATATCTTGCCGGACTTCATTTTCGATGGAGTCCGGCTTTCTATATCCAGAAGCAGTATTTTCTGCGTCGGCAAAAAGTGCAACAACTTCGCCTTGAATGCTATTGATATTTTTGCCGATGGAATGGTATACTATATAATAGATTAATGTAGTTTTTTGGATATATGAGATTGGAGTGTATGGCTCTTTTGCAGCAAAAACCCTTGCTAACAGATTAAATGCAAAGGAATTTCGTTGTGCTGTAGACAATTTTGTGCAACAAGCAGAAATGGAATTGGGACAATATTACAAGACTAAGGATGTGAAGGGTAATGAAGGTGTTGTGCGTCATATTATTTTGAGTGAGGTGTTAATTTGTCCTGAATGTGATAAGGAACTGTCATATTTTGAAAATGGCACCAAGCGCAACCCTGTGCAGTTCACAAAGACAATAACCTGCCCTCATTGCGGAAAAACTCATGATACGGATACTTTCAAGCCTGCACTTGAAAATATTTATGATTCACTGTTGAAAAAGGAAATTGTCCGGAAAAAGCGTGAGCCTGTGTGGGTATATGGCACAACAAATGGAAAAAACTGGGATCGCAAGGTGAATGACGAAGATAGAGTTCTTATTAAAATGTTGGAAGAACAAGAGTTTGAAGAATCTGATATACCGAGGGAAATTTGCTGGGGCGAACTTCATAGAACTGGTTATCATTTAGGCATTACTCATTTGCATCAGTTCTACACTAAAAGAAACTATACTGTTATGTTCAAACTCTGGAAACTAACGGAGCGGTATCCCAACAACGTTCGAGAAGCATTACAGCTTCTTTTGCTCAGTTATAATTCGACGCATTGTACTTTGATGACTCGTGTAGTTGCAAAACGAAATGCTAAAGATTTTGTTTTAACGGGTGCTCAAAGTGGTGTTTTATACATTAGTAAATTACCTGTCGAAAAAAATATTCTTTTGGGATTGAAGCGTAAGTCGATTCCATTTGAGGAAGCATATGGTTTATTAGAAAAATGTACTGGAGAACTTATAATCCACAATTCTTCGAGTGAGAAAATGTTGGAGAAAACAGGATCGATTGATTTTGTGTTTACAGATCCTCCTTTCGGAGATTTTATACCTTATGCTGAAGTCAACCAGATTAACGAATTATGGTTGAATCATACAACGGATCGAGAAAAAGAGATTATTATTAGTCCTTCTCAGGAAAAAAGTGTAGCTGATTACCAATGGATGTTGACAAGAGTGTTTACAGAAATATCTCGTGTGCTTAAACCAGACCATTATGCTGCAGTAGTATTTCATGCAGCTAAAGCTAAAATATGGGAAGCTTTTGAACATGCTATCTTAGATTCTGGTTTAGCTGTTTGTATGACAAGCATACAGGGAATGAGAGGCTTACCAATCATACCTTGGCAATCTTCGGTACACAAAGATCTCACGCAGCGCCTTATAAGGAAACAACGATTATTTCCTAAGCAGACATTATCTGTTCGACTTCGGTTTGGCGTTTATAAAAACTGTATGTTTTCAAAAAACAAAATAATTCAATGTAATTGATAGGAAGCATCCAACTTCAACGGTTGGGTGCTTTTCTTTTGCCCTAAAAATTGTTATTCATTATGGATTGAGCATTTTATCGAGTGCGCACCGCAGTGGGATAAGGTAAAATAACTTGCGCAAATTGAAAATCGCATAAAAGAAGACATAGCTTGCAGGCTCTGGTAGAA
>OKTW01001151.1_pt1 | contig 10319 bp, 6 predicted proteins | sample 1606371 | NCBI WGS metagenome assembly OKTW01 (sample SAMEA3879568, study PRJEB24766) | human gut metagenome | biome: human-associated habitat; feature: feces | place: USA | collected 1985/1987
TGCTTGGCGAGCACGATAAGGCCGGTGGTGTCGCGGTCGAGGCGGTTGATACAGCGGTAGACGAAGGGTTCACCTTTCTGTTCAAAATACCATGCAATGCCGTTTGCCAGCGTATTTTCATAATTTCCAATCGACGGATGAATCGGCGTATCAGCGGGTTTATCCACAACGAGGATGTCGTCATCCTCATACACAACCGAAAACGGAACCGGCCGCGGCAGAATTCCGTCGGAGGGTTCTGTTTCGACAAGGTGCGTTTCGATCACATCCCCGGCGTGCACGGCCTGGCTCGTCCAGGCGCGGACGCCGTTTCGGAAAATGCCGTCCTCTGTGCGTTTTAAGCCCGTAATAATATGGCGCGAATATCCATGCCGGCGGAGAAACCATTCCACAGTCAGATTTTCCCGTTCCTCCTCCGGCGAAACCACATATGTAAACCTGTGTCCCATACACAAAACCTCCGTTTCTATAGCTTTTTTATCGAATGAACCCCGTCATTTCGGGGCAAAATTTCAAAAAGAGACTTTCCCAGTCTTTCGCAAGTATAGCCGAAAACAGATGGAAAAGCAAGAAACTTACCTTTCTATAGCGAAAATATAAAAAAGTATAAAAGTTTCATGAAATGTCAGAATTTGATTGATTTTAGCGAAAGAAAAGTTTATGCTACTAAAAAAGAAAGAAAATCAAGAAACAGGAGGGGATACAGATGAAGCAGGTGCAGAAACCGAAAAAACCCATAATTTTTTATTATGTGATTGCGCTGATCGTCATTCTGCTGTTAAATCTTCTGCTTTTCCCGAGACTTCTCGAGCCCAAAGTAACAGAAGTTGATTACGGAAAATTTTTGCAGATGGTAGATAACAACGAAATCAGCGAAGTCCAGATCCAGTCAAATGAGATTATTTTCAGCGACAAATCAAGCCCGGCGAATTATTATAAGACGGGTGTGATGAATGATTACAAGCTGGTAGACCGTTTATATGAGGCAGGTATTACCGAATTCGGAACGCCGATCATAGAGCAGATGTCGCCACTCATGGAATTTCTTTTAACATGGGTAATACCGATCGTTGTGATGGTTGCGCTCGGACAGTGGCTGATGAAACGCATGACGAGCAAGATGATGGGCGGCATGGGAAATGCGATGAGCTTTGGAAAGAGCAACGCCAAGGTTTATGTACAGTCCGAAACCGGCATTAAATTTGCAGATGTTGCCGGAGAGGATGAGGCAAAAGAAATTTTACAGGAGATTGTTGACTTCCTGCATAATCCCAAAAAATATGAAGAAATTGGTGCAAAAATGCCAAAAGGAGCACTGCTTGTCGGCCCTCCAGGAACCGGTAAAACGCTGCTTGCAAAGGCAGTAGCCGGAGAGGCAAATGTTCCGTTCTTCTCCATTTCCGGTTCTGAGTTTGTCGAGATGTTCGTCGGCATGGGAGCTGCGAAGGTGCGTGACCTGTTCCAGCAGGCAAATGAGAAAGCACCGTGTATCGTCTTTATCGATGAGATCGATACCGTCGGCAAAAAACGTGACGGCGGCGGATTCTCCGGAAACGACGAGCGTGAGCAGACCCTGAACCAGCTGCTTGCCGAGATGGATGGATTCGATGGAAAGAAAGGCGTTGTCATTCTGGCAGCGACGAACCGTCCGGTTGAACTGCCTGACTTAAAAGGCCGTGAGGAAATCCTGAAAGTCCATGCGAAAAACATCCGCGTGGGCGACAATGTCGATTACAATGCGATCGCACGTATGGCATCCGGTGCTTCTGGTGCAGAACTTGCCAATATGATCAACGAGGCAGCACTCCGTGCCGTCCGTGATGGAAGAAAATTCGTCACCCAGGCGGATCTGGAGGAGAGCGTTGAGGTTGTCATCGCCGGATACCAGAAGAAGAATAAGATCATGACCGACAAAGAGAAACTGATCGTTTCCTACCACGAGGTCGGCCATGCACTCGTCGCAGCACTGCAGAGCCATTCCGCTCCGGTTACGAAGATCACCATTATCCCGCGTACGTCCGGCGCCCTCGGCTATACGATGCAGGTGGATGAAGATGAGCACAACCTGATGAGCCGCGAAGAGCTGGAAAACAAGATTGCAACGCTGACCGGCGGCCGTGTGGCAGAGGATCTGGTGTTCCATTCCATCACGACAGGTGCTTCGAACGATATCGAGCAGGCAACGAAGGTGGCAAGATCCATGATCACCCGCTTCGGTATGAACGAGGAATTTGGTATGGTTGCATTTGAGACGGTAACGAACCAGTACCTCGGCGGCGACACTTCCCTGGCATGCTCCGAATCGACAGCAGCACAGATTGATGAGAAGGTTGTTGCAGCAGTCAGAAAACAGTACGACAAAGCAGAGCAGCTCTTAAAAGATAACATGCCGAAACTCCACGAGCTGGCAAAATATCTGTATGAGAAAGAGACGATCACAGGTGATGAGTTTATGGAAATCCTGAATTTATCCCCGGATCAGCTCACGACAACGAGAATGGAAACAAACTAAAAAGCGATAAAAGCAGATGAGAATCCCGCGTTACTGTTCACCCAGCAGTGAAACACTTGCTGTTTCACTGCGTAAGAAAGTGATTCACGAATCCCGCGTTTCAAGGCGACTTCAGCCTTGCGCGGGATTCTTTCTTGTGCTATAATGCTGTAATGCGAAATTATGACACAAAAAGACAGATTTTTTTAGGATAGACCAAGAGAACATAAGGAGAAACGCAATGAAGAAAAAACAGGCATGGAAAGTGATGGGTGCTGTCCTTGCGGGCACACTGGTATTTTCCGATGCAGTTCCGCTCCATGCCAGCGCATCGGCAGGAACGGAAAAAAGCGCAGTACAGAACGAAACTGTCTCCGGAACGGAGAACGGTACAGAGACAAAGACAAAACGGGCAGCCGTTTATGTGAATCTGAAAACCGGCGATGATACGGCAGACGGTACAACGGCAGAGACAGCAGTAAAAACCGTGGAAAAAGCACAGGAGCTTCTTGCAGTTGCAGCGTCAGAACTGCAGGCGGACGGGAAAACAACCGAAAAAAACACTGCTGCAGATACCAGCAAAACGGCAGCGGAGGAAGCAGCAGAAAAATATCTGGTATTCGTCGGCATGGATGAAAAAGAGCTGGAAACGTATCGAAAGAAACAGCAGAAAACAGACTTCTGGGGAAGAGTAACAGATACCGTTTTTGCGGCAGATGAAATCGTGGTGACAGAAGCCGGATATGAGGCTGTTCTGGCAGCAGAAAAAGCAAAAGAAACGGTTTCGGAAACACCAACGCTTGCGCCAGGCGAGTCTCCGGCACCGGATGCGGCAGAAGATACCGTAACACCGACTCCGGGTCCGACGGAAACGCCGGATGCAGAGCCGACCACAGAACCAACGGTGACCCCGGACGCAGAGCCAACGGTAGAACCGACGGAAACGCCAGACGCAGAGCCGACCGTAACGCCGGCGGAGGAACCAACGGCAACACCGACACCGGATGCGGACAACGGAGAAAATACAGAGGATACACCAACGGCAGCGCCGACACCGGATGCGGAACCGACCGTAACGCCGGAAGTAACTCCGACGACAGCACCGGGCGAGAATACCGATGACAGTGAAAATCCGGAGAATCCGGAAACTCCGGCAGAAGATCCAACCGTGACACCTGCCCCGGATGATACAGCAAAAGACGATCCTGCAGCAGATGATACAAACCAGGACGATACAAACCAGGATAACCAGAACGGAACGGGAAATGATGCATCATCGGACCAGTGGAAACAGGATGAAAATCTGGATGACCTTGTAAAAGATGAAATTCAGAAAGAAAACGAAACCGTAAAAAATTTCGATGAAATTTCCAATCCATCCGGTACGGACAGCACAGAAGACGGCTATCTGATCTCCGATGTCTCTCTTTTAATCCAGCCGATGGCAGTAAGTCTGTCCGGAAGCGTTGTATCAGAGGAGCAGACGGAAACAGCAGAAGCTGAGACGGCGGACGAAGGCGAGCATGAACTGCTTGCAGCTGCAGAGCAGAAATCCAACCTGAGTGCCGGTGAAATGACAGCAAGTGCAGCCGATGACGTAAGTACGCTGCGTGCCGCAGGAACGATCCTTGTAGGACCGGACAACTACGGAACGAATAAGACATCCACTCCGACTCCGACAGCCACACCGTCGAAGAGCAGCAGTAACAACAGCTCTTCCAATTCCAATACCGGAAGCACAAAGATTCCGCAGAAGAAGACACAGACCACTGCAAGCATCCGCAGCATCCCGGTCAACACCGGCGATGAGACGATGGTGCTTCCGCTGGCGATCAGCTCCGCACTTTCTGCAGCCGTTATGTTCTGCATGGCATTCCTTCAGATGCAGGCGAAACGCGCAAAGAGCATGGCCGCATGGCTGGAATTCAAAAAGAATCATCCGTTTGACGAAAAATAAAGAAACAGGCATATCCGGAAAAGCCATTCCATACATTTATAGTATGGGAGGGCTTTTTCTTATGGAAGAAAAGAAAACATGGGCGGTGGGTGCGGGCAGCGGGATCAGCTGGCTGAAGGCTCTTCTCGTTTCCTATCTGATCTCGGTGCTTCTTCTTTTGCTGCTGTCTTTCCTGCTCTGGAAATTTTCCTGGAAGGAAAGCTGGGTGCAGGCGGGCATTGTGGTGATCTATCTGGCATCAAGCTTTTCCGGCGGAAGAATGGCAGGAAACATGGCGGGAAAACGGCGGTTTCTCTGGGGCATCTGCTTTGGAATCGTGTATTTTGCCATTCTGATCATCGTCTCCGCAGTCTTCCTGCCGGGCGGATTTGCCGGAGCCGGAAGACTTCTGTGGGCGGCAGCAGTCTGTGCCGTCGGCGGAATGGCAGGCGGAATGACGGCACACGGCAGATAAAAGCGGACAAAACAGAACATTTTTTCAAAAAACAGACTTTTAAATTTGAAAAACCTATGCTATAATGGGAAGAGCTAATGGCCGAAGACTATAAAAAAGTCGCGCGTCAACTACAATGAAGGAGGAATGTGCCATGAAACACATCAAAACTTTAAATACAAAAAGCTTACAGAACACTGTAAAAAAAGGTGGATGCGGTGAGTGCCAGACATCCTGCCAGTCCGCATGTAAGACTTCTTGCACCGTAGGCAACCAGAGCTGCGAGCATAAGTAAAAGTAATCCATAAGGACGAGTAAAAGGTGTTCCCAGAACCGGTTTCGCCGGATTTGGGAACATTCTTTTTGCCAGGCACATCAAAAAAAGAGAGAGTTATAGAAAGGAATACCACAGTGATACATTTATATAAAAGCAATGGCTTCAACATGGTGCTGGACGTCAACAGCGGCTCCGTCCATGTTGTGGATGACTGCGTATACGATGTCCTTTCCTGCATGAACGAAGGAAAAAATGCAGAAGAGGCAGCAGAGGCGCTTAGCAGTAAATATGCCGAGCAGGACATCACCGAAGCCAGAGAAGAAATTCAGGAACTTACAGATAACGGCATGCTCTTTACAAAAGACATTTACGAAAACGCAATTGATCAGTTTTCCAACCGTCCGACCGTCGTAAAAGCACTCTGCCTCCACATTGCACACGACTGCAACCTTGCCTGTCGTTACTGCTTCGCAGAAGAGGGCGAGTATCACGGAAGACGTGCACTGATGTCCCTGGAAGTCGGCAAAAAAGCGCTTGATTTCCTGATCGCAAACTCCGGCAGCAGAAGAAACCTCGAGGTAGATTTCTTCGGCGGTGAACCGCTGATGAACTGGGATGTTGTAAAACAGCTCGTAGCCTACGGAAGAGAACAGGAGAAGTTACATAACAAGAACTTCCGTTTCACCCTGACCACCAACGGTGTTCTCTTAAACGACGAGGTCATGGAGTTCTGCAATAAAGAGATGGGCAACGTCGTATTAAGTATCGACGGAAGAAAAGAAGTTCACGATCACATGCGTCCGTTCCGCAAAGGTGCCGGAAGCTACGATCTGATCGTGCCGAAATTCCAGAAATTCGCTGAGCTTCGTCATCAGGATAAATACTATGTGCGCGGAACCTTCACGCATTACAACACAGACTTTGCAGCTGATGTTCTCCATCTGGCAGACCTCGGCTTCAAGCAGATCTCGGTTGAGCCTGTTGTAGCGCCTCCGACCGAGGACTATGCGATCCGTGAGGAAGACCTTCCGGTGATCTTCGAACAGTACGACATTCTGGCAAGAGAGATGATCAAGAGAGAAAAAGAAGGAAGAGGCTTCAATTTCTTCCACTTTATGATCGATCTGACCGGCGGACCATGTGTTTATAAACGTCTTTCCGGCTGCGGTTCCGGAACCGAGTACCTTGCGGTAACACCGTGGGGCGATTTCTATCCGTGCCACCAGTTCGTAGGACAGGAAGATTTCTGCCTTGGAAATGTTTACGAAGGCGTGAAAAAGACAGAAACGGTCAACGAATTCAAGAAATGCAACGTTTATTCCAAAAAGGAGTGCAGCCAGTGCTTTGCACGGTTCTACTGCAGCGGCGGATGCGCGGCAAACTCCTACAATTTCACAGGTAAGATCAACGATGTTTACGAGATCGGATGCAAGATGCAGCAGAAACGGATCGAGTGTGCATTGATGATAAAGGCAGCTCTGGCCGAAGATTAAAGAAAAGAGGAAAATCGCGACATGATGAAGAAGAAACAGAGTATCATCGCACTCGTCCTGGCAGCCATTGTAACAGTGCTTCTTGGATGGACGATGATCAAAGGATGGGGTCCTACCGGAACCGGTTCGATGAAGAACATCAACCTGGGTCTGGATCTGTCCGGCGGTGTCAGCATTACCTACCAGGCCGTAAAGGACAACCCGACAGACGAAGAAATGTCAGATACCCGCTACAAGCTGGAACAGCGTGCGCAGCAGTACAGCGAAGAGGCACAGGTATATCTGCAGGGCGACAACCGTATCACCATTGAAATCCCGGGTGCAACCGATGCAACCACCATTCTGGAAGAGATGGGTAAACCGGGAAGCCTGTATTTCATCAAACAGACCAACGATGACGGAACAGAAAACTACACCTACGACAGCTCGACCGGCGAGTACGTTCTGAACGGAAAAACTATCGAAGAGCTCGAGGAGGACGGCTCCGTCGTTCTGACCGGTAAAGATGTGGAGAGCGCAGAAGCCATGCATCAGCAGAACTCCACCACAAAAGCAACCGAGAGCGTCGTTCAGCTGAAAATGACCGACGAAGGAAAACAGAAATTTGCAGACGCAACCCAGGAAGCCTACAGCGCAGGAAAGAGCATCGGTATCTATTATGATGAAAAATTCGTCAGTGTACCGAGTGTAAACGCTGTGATTTCCGATGGTACTGCAGTCATCTCCGGCGGAAACATGGACTGGGATGAAGCAACCAGCCTGGCATCCACCCTCCGTATCGGTTCCCTTTCCCTGAAACTTGAGGAGATCAACTCCAGCGTCGTTGGAGCACAGCTTGGATCTGCAGCTGTTTCCACCAGCGTAAAAGCGGGAGCGATCGGCATTGTACTGATTATCCTTTTCCTTGCAATCGTATATCGCCTGCCTGGTATTGCTGCCGGATGGGCACTGCTCATCTATGTTGAGCTGAATCTGATTGCTTTAAATGCATTTGACCTGACATTGACCCTGCCTGGTATCGCAGGTGTTATCCTGTCGATCGGTATGGCGGTCGATGCGAACGTTATCATTTATGCCCGTATCGAGGAGGAGATCGGTGCCGGAAAGACGGTTCATGCGGCAATCCGCGACGGATTCAAGAAGGCAACTTCTGCCATCCTGGACGGAAACGTGACGACCCTGATTGCAGCAGCTGTTCTGTATGCGCTTGCGAGCGGAAGTGTCCGCGGATTCGCCATGACACTTGCTCTTGGTATTGTTCTTTCCATGTTCAGCGCCATGGTTGTTTCCAGACTGCTGGTCAACAGCCTGTACGGTATGGGACTGAAGGATGCGAAATACTACGGAACCAAGAAAGAGCGCAAGGGATTTCCATTTGTGGAAAAGAGAAAGATCTTCTTCACGATCTCCTGCATTCTGCTGCTTGCCGTTCCGGCCAGCATGATTTTCATGCATCAGACAAAGGGAAGCGCACTGAACTTCGGCCTTGACTTCAAGGGCGGTACTTCCATCAACGTTCCGTTCAACGAGGATTACTCCATCGAAGAGCTGGACAAAGAGGTAGAGCCGGTTGTGGAAGGCGTGACAAAAGATTCCAATATTCAGATGACAAAGGTTGTCGGAGGCAACAATGTCATCATCAAAACACGTTCTCTGACTCTGGAAGAGCGTGAGCAGGTTTACCAGGCAATGGCAGACAATTTCGGTGTCGATACTTCTGAAATCACTTTCGACAACATTTCTTCTACTGTAAGTAAAGAAATGAGCCAGAATGCGATGAAAGCAGTTATCATCGCTGTAGTCTGCATGCTGCTGTACATCTGGATCCGTTTCCGCGACATCCGTTTCGCATCGAGTGCCATCCTTGCACTGATGCACGATATCGCCATTGTATTCGGATTCTATGTGGTATCCCGTATTTCGGTCGGCAGCACCTTTATCGCGTGTATGCTGACGATCCTCGGCTATTCCATCAACAGTACGATCGTCATCTTCGACCGTATCCGTGAGAATCTGCCGGAGTTAAAGAGAGAGCCGATCGAGTCCCTGGTTGACCGCTGCATCACGGACACCCTGACCCGAAGCATTTACAGTTCCCTCACCACCTTTATCACCATCTTTGTTCTGTTCGTGATGGGAGTTTCTTCCATCCGCGACTTTGCAGCACCTCTGATGGTTGGTATCGTATGCGGAGCTTACACTTCTGTCTGCATCACAGGTGCCCTGTGGTATGTGATGAAGCACGTTGGAAAAAACAAATATGTGCCGTCCAAAGCAGTACAGAATAAGACAAAAAATAAATAAAAGCAGCAAAAACCATAAAAAGAGAAACGCCGGACCGGAAAAGTCCGGCGTTTCCTGCTAACAGGAAAGAGGAGAACATATGAAGAAAGAACGCTGGGTAGTTTCGGCAAAACGCGCCGATTTCCAGGCAATTGCGGACCGGTTCGGCATCGATCCCGTCATCGCCCGCCTGATCCGGAACCGGGATGTGACCGGGGAGAAAGAGATCGAAGAGTATCTCTTCGGTGATCTGGAGCAGCTCCACGATCCGCTGCTGATGAAGGATATGGAGCGCGCGGCAGATCTGATCGCAGAAAAAATCCGGGAGAAAAGCGTCATTCCTGCCGCGAGTGGGCATGTCAGGAGGATCCGACCTGGAAGGAGTTTTACGGGGGTGATCTGGCGGGAATCCGCAGCCGCCTTGCCTATATTGCAGACCTTGGCGTCGGAGGCATCTACTTAAACCCGATTCTGTGGTCGGATTCCAACCACCGGTATGACACGATCGACTACCACAGCGTAGAGCCGGATCTCGGCACGGAGGAAGAACTGAAGGCGTTGATTGCGGAGGCGCATGCGCTGGGACTTCGTGTGATGATCGATGCGGTATTCAATCATTGCGGAGCGAAGTGCGCGCTCTGGCAGGACGTGCTGGAAAAGGGACCGCAGTCCGACTATTACCACTGGTTCTGCGTGAACCGCTGGCCGATCGATGAGCAGACCCATGCGACGAAGCAGGGGGATTATTTCTCGTTTGCGTTTGTCGACAATATGCCCAAATTTGATACCAGTGAGCCGGATGTGATGGAGTATCTGACCGGCATTGCAAAGCATTGGGTATGTGACTGGAAGGTTGACGGAATCCGTTTTGATGTCGGCAATGAGATTTCACATGCATTTTTAAAACATCTGCGTCTGGAATTGAAAAAGTGCAATCCAAAGCTTTTCCTGCTCGGCGAGATCTGGCATGATGCTTTCCCATGGCTGCTCGGCGACGAGTATGATTCGACGATGAACTACCCGTTTCTGGCGTGCGTGAATAACTTCTGGGCAGATAAGACACAGAGTGGTACGGATTTTATGCATGGCATCAACCAGTGCTACAGCATGTACTACGAGCAGGTGAACCGCGTGCTGTTTAATCTGTTAGATTCCCATGATACGGATCGTCTGATGGAGAGATGCCACGGAAATGTGGATATGTTTCTGGCACAGCTTACAGTTCTGTTCACCATGCAGGGCGCGCCGGGCATCTACTACGGCACCGAGATCGGTATGGACGGAGGCGGAACAAAGGCGAACCGGAAGTGCATGCCGTGGGAGGAGATCGATGCGGGCAGCTTTGCGGAACTGACCGGACAGGTAAAGCAGCTGATTGCGATGCG
>OKTW01001152.1_pt1 | contig 10319 bp, 8 predicted proteins | sample 1606371 | NCBI WGS metagenome assembly OKTW01 (sample SAMEA3879568, study PRJEB24766) | human gut metagenome | biome: human-associated habitat; feature: feces | place: USA | collected 1985/1987
CCCGGCTACAGCTGCCATGTGCGGCTATCAGGTCGTGAATATCCCGTCCGCGCCGAACGGCTGCGTCGATCTCGAGGCGCTCAAGGCCGTGCTCGGCGACGACACCGCCGGACTGATGCTGACGAACCCGAACACCGTCGGCATTTTTGACGAAAACATTCTGGAGATCACGCGTCTTGTCCACGAGGCGGGCGGCCTGTGCTACTATGACGGCGCGAATCTGAACGCCGTCATGGGCGTTGTGCGCCCCGGCGACATGGGCTTTGACTGCATCCACCTGAACCTGCACAAGACGTTCTCCACGCCGCACGGCGGCGGCGGCCCCGGCGCGGGCGCGGTCGGCTGCAAGGACTTCCTGAAGCTCTATCTGCCGCATTCCGCCACGCTGGACGGCGAGGGCCACATCCAGGTGCGCGCCTTTGCGGGCAACTTCCTCGTCGTGGTGCGTGCGCTGGCATATCTGCTCACGCTCGGCCGCGAGGGCGTTCCCGAGGCGGCACAGAATGCCGTTCTGAACGCGAACTATCTCATGCGCCGCATGGCGGGCACGTTCCGCCCGGCGTTTGACCGCATCTGCATGCATGAATTCGTTCTCGATCTGAGCGAGTTCAAGAAGGAGACCGGCGTCTCCGCGCTGGATGTCGCCAAGACGCTCATCGACTATGGCATGCATCCGCCCACAATGTACTTCCCGCTCATCGTGCATGAGGCCCTCATGCTCGAGCCGACGGAGACCGAGAGTCGGGAAACGCTCGACGAGGCGGCGGAAATTTTCCGCAAGCTCTATGAGCTTGGCCACAAGGACCCGGAATACATGCACGCTGCGCCGCTTCATGCGCAGATCGGCCGCCCGGATGAGGTGCAGGCTGCCCGCAATCCCATCCTGAGGTGGACGCGCGCATGATCCGGAAGCTGCTGTACCTCTGCACGGACAACACCGATCCGTATCATAACCTCGCGCTGGAGCAATACCTGACCGATACGGTCCCGGCGGATACCTGCATCCTCTATCTGTGGCAGAACCGCCATACCGTGGTCATCGGCCGGAATCAGAATGCCTGGCAGGAGTGCCGCACGGCGCTTCTGGAGCAGGACGGCGGGAAGCTCTCCCGCCGCCTCTCCGGCGGCGGCGCTGTGTATCACGATATGGGAAATCTGAATTTCACGTTCAGCCTGCCCACGGCGGAGTACGATCTGCACCGGCAGCAGCGTGTGATCGTCGAGGCCTGCCGCTCCCTCGGCATCGAGGCGAGCTTCTCCGGGCGCAACGACATTCTGGCCGCCGGGCGGAAATTCTCCGGCAATTCGTTCTATCACCACAACGGCTGCTCGTTCCACAACGGCACGCTGCTCGTCTCGGTCGACATGTCCAACCTCGGCAAATACCTGACGCCGTCGCAGCGCAAGCTGCAGAGCAAGGGCGTCGCGTCCGTGCCGTCGCGCGTTGTGAACCTGTCCGAGCTGCATCCGGGTCTGCGCATTTCGCAGATGCAGCAGGCCATGGCGCAGGCGTTTGCGGATGTCTACGGTCTGCCGGTCACCACGATCACGGAATCGCAGCTCGATGCCTCGGAGATCGAGGCCCGCCGCATGCGCTTTGCCTCCTATGACTGGATCTACGGCAGAGCACAGCCGTTCCCGTTCTCCTGCGGAGCGCGCTACCCCTGGGGCGAGATCACGCTGGAGCTGCAGGTCGAGGAGGGCGTCTGCCGCGATGCGGCCGTCTACACCGATTCGATGGACGCGGAGTTTGCCGCGCCGCTGGCGGAGGCCCTGCGCGGCTGCCGCTTCCGCGTGGCGGACCTGTGCGGCCGCGTGCGCGAGGTGCCTGCCTGCTGTCAGATCGCGGACGACCTGTGCGCCCTGCTCGGCGAGCAGGAAATTTGAAAGGAGTGCCTATGGCAGACTATCAACTCATCGTCATCGGCGCGGGCCCCGGCGGCTATACCGCCGCGCTGCGCGCCGCGAAGCTTGGCCTGCATACGGCTGTTATTGAGGACCGCGAGTGCGGCGGCACCTGCCTGAACCGCGGCTGTGTGCCGACGAAGGCTCTGCTGCACGCCTCGCAGGTCTGGCGCGATGCGCACCACTGCGCGGGCGTCTGCGCAGATGGCGTGAGCCTCGACCTTCCGGCGCTGTACCGCCACAAGGACGAAATTTCGCAGACGCTCAGCAGCGGCATCGAGGGCCTGTTCCGCAGCGCGAAGGTCACGCTACTGCGCGGCCGCGCCCGCATCACAGCTCCCGGCTGCGTCGAGATCACCGGGCAGGATGCCGGGACCGTCACGGCGGATCATATCCTCATCGCCACCGGCTCCGTTCCGGCCCGCCCGCCCATTCCCGGCCTGGAGCTTGCCATGACCTCGGACGAGCTGCTTAAGGGAACGGACCGCCTCTACCGCTCCATCGTCATCATGGGCGGCGGCGTCATCGGCGTGGAATTTGCCACGTTCTACAGCGACCTCGGCTGCGAGGTCACCGTGATCGAGGGCCTTGACCGCCTGCTGCCCGGCATGGACCGCGAGCTCGGTCAGAACCTTGCACAGCTGCTCAAGAAGCAGGGCGTGCGCGTGTTTGCCAACTCCATGGTCCAGCGCGTCGAGCAGGGCGAGGACGGTCTGACCGTCCACTTTACCACCCGCGGCAAGGAGGACTTCGTCACGGGCGAGGCCGTGCTCTCGGCCTTCGGCCGCAGCCCGAATTGGAAGGGCCTGTTCGCAGACGGTCTCCAGCCGGAGACGGACGGCCGCCGCATCCATACGGATGAAAACGGGCAGACGAGCATTCCCGGCATCTATGCCATCGGCGATGTTTCGTCCCCGGTGCAGCTGGCCCACGTCGCGGCGGCGCAGGGAACGGCTTGCGTGGAGCGGCTTGCATGCCGCACGCCGAGCGTCCGGCTGGACCTCGTCCCCGGCTGCGTCTATTGCCGCCCGGAGATCGCCTCCGTCGGCCTGACCGAGGCCGACGGCAAGGCGCACGACATCCCGGTCAAGGTCGGCAAGTGCACGCTTTTTGCCAACGCCCGCACCATGATCGCAGGCACCGGCCGCAGCTTTATGAAGGTCGTCGCCCACGCGCAGACCGGCGTGCTGCTCGGCGCGCAGCTCATGTGCGAGCATGCGACCGATATGATCGGCCAGCTCAGTCAGTCCATTGCCAACGGCATGACGGCCCGCCAGCTGCTGGCAGCCATGCGCCCGCACCCGACGTTTGAAGAGGCGCTCGGCGAGGCGCTCGAGGAGCTCGTCGCGAAGCTGCCGGAATAAGCCCCGCCGCCCCGGCATAGGATGCCCGCGGAGGGGATCGTATGGAAGGGGAACTTCGCATTCGCGTGCTCCGGCCGGACCAACCGGAGGCGCTTCTGGCGCGCCGCGTGGCGCAGGTGCATGCCGCTCTGCTTGAGGAACTGCTGCCTGAGCTGGCGCCGACGCCGGAGAAGCAGGCTGCGCTGCTGGATGCCATGCTTTCTGCGCTTTCTGAAACATAAGGCAGCACCGCACGATTTAGCGAGAGCATTCGGCGAGATGTTTTTAGTCGAGACAAGGTTTGAAAAGTGCAGATGTACTTTGCGTACCTCAAACTTTTCAAACCGATGAATCGGCGAAAAATATCCGGCGAAGGCCGAAGCTGCAATTGTGCTGTGCTGCCAAAACAAAAACGGGATCGCTGCTTGCGCAGCGGTCCCGTTTTGCAGATCGGAGAGGGAAATACCGCCTCGGCGGGTGCATTGCATTTTCAACACACCTTGCCGCATATGTTGCAAGGCGCGCACCCTTTTTCGGGTCGAAAGTCGAGATGCCCTTGATGAGTCCAATGGTGCCGATGGAGATCAGGTCCTCCTGATCGGAGGTCTGCGTGTAGTATTTCTTCATAATGTGCGCCACGAGGCGAAGATTGCGCTCGATGAGCACATTGCGCGCCTCCAGATCGCCCTGTGCGGCGCGCTCGAGATACTCCCGCTCCTCCCGCGCCGTCAGCGGCTTCGGAAAGGAACCGCCGTTCGACAGGCGCAGGGAATACAGCATGCTGCTGATGATGAGCCATACGGCCAGCATAAGAAACCACCCCCTGCCACTGTATTCCCGAGCGGCAAGTCCATATTCTTGCTGGGCAGCATACCTATCGGCATATCCTGAAACGATACAAAAAACCTCTCCCGGAGACCCGGAAGAGGTTTTTGCGGATAAACTCAGACCTTCTCCTTGACCTTGGCGGCCTTGCCGAGGCGGTTGCGGAGGTAGTAGAGCTTCGCGCGGCGGACCTTGCCGCGGCGAACGGTCTCGACCTTCACGATGCTCGGAGAATGAACGGGGAAAACCTTCTCGCAGCCGACGCCGTAGCTCAGGCGGCGGACGGTGATGGACTCCTCAATGCCGCCATGCTTGCGGGCAATGATCGTTCCCTCGAACACCTGCACTCTCTCACGAGCGCCTTCCTTGATTTTCACATGAACGCGAACGGTGTCGCCGACATTCATCTGCGGCAGTTCTTCCTTCATGTACTGGCTGGTCAGAGCCTTCATCAGATCCATAATGTTTGTCCTCCTCATTTATTAGGCGTTCGTGCAAGTGTTGACATCACCGCAGAGGACCGCCCATTCACAGACTTGACTAGTTTACCACAAAACAGAGCAGAATGCAAGCAAAACTTTCGTTTTTTCTTCGAAAAACGAACGGGTATGCGGAATGTGATTTTTTTGTGAATTTCTGTCGGACCGGGTGCTTTTTCGCGGGAGCTGTGCTATAATGACCGGAGAAAATGCTGATTTGAGGGACTGTTATGAAACAAAAATCCAAGCAGCCGCATCCGCGCGTCTATCGCCAGATCCCGATGCTGCAGGCAGACCCGGCAGAGGGCCTTTCTCCGCAGGAGACCAAGCTCCGGCAGAGCAACGGCCTGAGCAACATTATGCCGCCGTCCAATACGAAGTCCGAGGGGCAGATCATCAAGGAGAATGTCCTGACCTTCTTCAACCTGATCTTCCTGGTGCTGGCGCTGTGCCTGTGCCTTGTCGGCTCGTTCAAAAATCTGATGTTCCTGCTCGTCGCTGCGGCTAACACAGTCGTCGGCAGCTTTCAGGAGATCCGCGCTAAGCGCGCCGTCGATAAGCTGACGCTCGTCGCGGCAGGAACGGCTAAGGCCATCCGCTCCGGCCAGCGCATCTCCGTGCGTACAGATCAGCTTGTCCGCGATGACATCGTGGAATTTGCGGCGGGCGACCAGATCTGCGCGGATGCCGTCGTGCGCGACGGCCAGCTGCAGGTCAATGAGTCGCTCCTGACCGGCGAGGCCGACGCCATTCTGAAAAATCCGGGCGACACGCTGAAGTCCGGCAGCTTTGTGATCTCCGGCCGCGCCCGCGTGCAGCTGACGCATGTCGGCTCGGAGAGCTATGCGGCAAAGCTGGCGGCCGAGGCGCGGCGCAATGTCCGCTCTACGAAGTCCGAGATGATGCTCTCTCTGACAAAGCTCATCACGGTCGTCGGCATCGCGCTCATCCCGCTCGGCATCATCCTGTTCCTGCGTCATTTCCTGTCCGTGTTCCAGGGCCTGCCGCTGCGCGACTCCGTGGAATCCACGGTCTCGGCCCTGATCGGCATGATCCCGGAGGGCCTTTACCTGCTGACGAGCGTCGCCATCGCGGCCAGCTGCCTGAAGCTCTCGCGCAAGCGCGTGCTCGTGCAGGATATGAACTGCATCGAGACGCTGGCCCATGTGGACGTGCTCTGCGTGGATAAGACCGGCACGATCACGGAGCCGACCATGGAGGTCACGGACGTCTATCCGCTGAACTCCGAGCGCTTCAGCTACGACGATATCGAGAAAATTCTCGCAGCGTTCTACCACGGCGAGGAGCCGGATAACGAGACGGCCCGCGCCATGGGCCAACAGTTTGCGGGCGAGACGACTTGGCGCGCCGTCAAGCGCATGGCCTTCTCGTCCTCCACAAAGTGGTCGGGCGCTGATTTCGGCGAAAACGGCCGCTATGTGGTCGGCGCGCCGGAATTCATCATGGGCGACCGCTATGATTCCATCCGAAGTGAGGCGGAGCCGTGGTCCGAGCGCGGCTGCCGTGTGCTGCTGCTCGCGGCTTATGACACGGCCTTTGACGACGGCCCGCTGCAGAGCGCGCATGTTGCGCCCATTGCACTTGTCTTCCTGTCGAACCTGCTGCGCCCCGACGCGCAGGAGACGTTCCGCTATTTTGCCAGTCAGGGCGTGTCTGTCCGCGTCATCTCGGGCGATAACCCGATCACGGTCGCGCAGGTCGCGACCCGTGCCGGCATCGAGAATGCCGATCGTTATGTCGATGCAACGACGCTCTCCACGGAGCAGGACTTTGAGGAGGCTGTCAAGTATTACACCGTCTTCGGCCGCGTCACGCCGGAGCAGAAGCGCTATCTTGTCCGCGCCTTCCAGAAGCAGGGCCATACGGTCGCCATGACGGGCGACGGCGTCAATGACGTGCTGGCGCTGAAGGATGCCAACTGCGGAATCGCCATGGCCTCCGGCAGTCAGGCTGCCTCGCAGGTTGCACAGATCGTGCTGCTCAATTCGCAGTTCAGCGCGATGCCCGCCATTGTGGCGGAGGGCCGCCGCGTCATCAATAACATCCAGCGCGCGGCCTCGCTGTTCCTCGTGAAGAATATCTTCTCGTTTGCGTTGACGCTCCTGCTGCTGTTCATCGACATGCCCTATCCGCTGCTGCCTATCCAGCTGTCGCTCATCAGCACGTTCACCATCGGCATCCCGTCATTCTTCCTCGCGCTGGAGCCGAATTACGCGCGCGTGGAGGGAAAATTCATGCGCAACGTCATTCGGCGGGCCATGCCGGGCGGCCTGACGAACCTGACGATCGTGCTGCTGGCCGGGTTCTTTACCTCGACGTTCGGCCTGAGCAATGAGCAGCTCAACACGATCTGCGTCTGGGTCATGTCCGCCGTCGGCCTCGTTACGCTGTATCATGTCTCCGTCCCGTTCACGCGCCTGCGCCTCGCTGTGCTGGCTGCCATGACGGCGGCGATGCTGTTCAGCCTGCTCGTCATCCCGGCGTTCTTCGACCTCCCGGCGCTCAATGCCAGCTCGGCCCTCATCCTCGTTACGCTCCTGCTGGCCTGCCCGACCGTGATGCGCTTCTTCCGCGTCATCTTCGATAAGCGCGTCGCCAAGCTCGACCTTGCTCCGGCTAAGAAGCAGAAAAAACGTCATCGTTTTGAAAAGTAAAAGAACGCTCCGCAGGCAGCTGTGATGGCCTCCTGCGGAGCGTTTTTTCTGTCTCAATAATTCTCGGCGCAGAGCTCAAAATAGCTCTGCGGATGATTGCACACGGGGCAGACCTCCGGAGCGGCCGTGCCGACAACGATGTGGCCACAGTTTCGGCACTCCCAGATCTTGACCTCACTCTTTGCGAAGACGGCGGCCGTCTCCACGTTGTGCAGCAGGGCGCGATAGCGCTCCTCGTGATGACGCTCGACCTCGCCGACCATGCGGAAGCGGGCTGCCAGCTCCGGGAAGCCCTCTGCCTCGGCCGTTTTGGCAAAGCCTGCATACATGTCCGTCCACTCGTAGTTCTCGCCCTCTGCGGCCGCTGCGAGGTTCTCGGCCGTGCTACCGATGCCGGCCAGCTCCTTGAACCACAGCTTGGCGTGCTCCTTCTCGTTGTCCGCCGTCTTGAGAAACAGCGCCGCGATCTGCTCGTAGCCCTGCTTCTTTGCAACGGAGGCAAAGAAAGTGTATTTGTTGCGCGCCTGCGACTCGCCTGCAAAGGCGGCTTGCAGGTTCTTTTCAGTCTGCGTTCCGGTATACTTCGTCGTTTTTGCCATGTTGATCGTCTCCTGTGTTAAGAAGTTGGTGTGATGGGTTCTTCAGGAACGGCCTCGGCGGCCTTGATGCGCTGATACATGTCCTGCATCTGCCGGTCGATCTCCGCGATCTTCCCCGCGCAGGCGAGCATTTCCTCGTTGATCCCCGCGGGCAGGCGGCTGCGGTCGGCCTTGTAGCGGATGTCGTGCTCCAGACTGGCCCAGAAATCCATGGCGATGGTACGGATCTGGACCTCGGCCAGCACCTGCTCTGTCCGGTTCGAAAGGTAGACCGGCACGCGCAGGTCCAGATGCAGGGAGCGGTAGCCATTGTAGTTCGGCGTTTTGATATAGTCCTGCCGCTTGACGATCTCCAGATCCTGCTGGCGCTCGACCATCTCCGCTACGCGGTAGACGTCGTCGATGTAGCTGCACACGACGCGCACGCCCGCAATATCGTTGACATTCTGCATGGCGGACTCCAGCGTCAGGGGCAGGCCCTTTTTCAGCAGCTTGGCCATGATGCTCTCGGGGGATTTTACGCGGCTCTCGATATGGTGGATGGGGTTGCGTGCATACAGCACGTTGAATTCGCTGTTCAGAACCTCAAATTTTAGGGTGAGCTGCCGCCCGGCAGCGGCATAGAGATTCCGCATGACCAGAAACGCGTGGGCGTCTTCCAGCAGCGGCGCGGCGGAACGATCCATGACGCATCCCTCCTGAGAATGGTTTCAGTGCAGCTTCTCCAGCTCGGCCTGCCAGACTGCGGCACAGGCGTCGCTCGGCATACGCCAGTCGCCGCGCGGCGAGAGCGTGACGGAGCCGACCTTCGGGCCGTCGGGCAGGCAGCTGCGCTTGAACTGCTGGGCAAAGAACCGGCGGTAGAAGTTGCGCAGCCAGGCCAGCAGCACTTCCGGCTCATACCGCCCGGCAAATGCGGCCAACGCCAGGTGATAAATCTTGGCGGGTCCAAACCCAAAGCGCAGCACATAATACAGGTAAAAATCATGCAGCTCATACGGCCCAACCAGCTTTTCGGTCTGCTGGGCAATGGTGCCATCCGCGGCGGAGGGCAGCAGCTCCGGGCTGACTGGGGTATCCAGAATATCCACCAGCACATCACGCAGCACCGGCTGGCCGCAGGTATCGGCCACATACTGCACAATGTGGCGCACCAGCGTTTTGGGCACCCCGGCGTTCACACCGTACATGCTCATGTGGTCGCCGTTGTAGGTGGCCCAGCCGAGGGCCAGCTCGCTCAAATCTCCGGTGCCGATCACAAAGCCGCCGTTCTTGTTGGCGTAATCCATCAATTCCAGCGTGCGCACACGGGCCTGGCAGTTTTCAAAGGTTACATCATAGGTGTGCGGGTCTTGGCCGATATCGGCAAAGTGGCTTTCCACCGTGTTGGTAATGTTGATTTCGGTAAAGCTGACGCCCAGTGCTTCGCACAGAATCTCCGCGTTGGAGCGGGTGCGCTTGGTAGTTCCAAAGCAGGGCATGGTAATGGCAATAATGTCCTTGGGGTCACGGCCCAGCACCTTGCAGGCGCGCACGGCAACCAGCAAAGCCAGGCAGGAATCCAACCCGCCGGAAATACCCACAACAGCGCACTTGGCGTGGGTGTGCTCCATACGCTTGGCAAGGCCCTCAGCCTGGATGCGCAAAATCAGCTCGCAGCGCTCGGCGCGAGCAGCATCATTCTGCGGCACAAATGGCGTGGGGGAAACAAACCGCGTCAGCGGTGCTTCTGCCACTTCCAAATCAAAGCTGATGGTCGTGTATCCGGCGGCATCCGGCACAAAGGTCGTGTTGCGGATACGCTCCTGCACCATGCGGCCAAGGTCCAGCTCGGTTGCGGCGGTACCGTTGGCGAAAGGCTCGGCCTCGCACAGCAGTGTACCGTTTTCCGCAATCAGATTGTGGGCGGCAAAGGTCATATCGGTGGTGCTTTCACCGTGCCCGGCGTCAGCATACACATAACCGCACAGCAGGCGGGCGCTCTGCCCAGCCACCAGCTCCCGGCGGTAGGCAGCTTTGCCTACCGTTTCATCGCTGGCAGAAAGGTTTGCAATGACGGTCGCGCCCGCCAGTGCGTGGAAGGTGGAGGGCGGCAGGGCGCTCCACAAGTCCTCGCACAGCTCTACGCCCAGCACAAAACTGGGCATCTGGCGGCAGCGGAAGAGCAGGGAGGTGCCAAAGGGCACCTGCTGGCCGCAGACGGCAATCATTTCCACCTCGGTGCTGCCCGGGGTGAACTGGCGCTTTTCGTAAAATTCGCCATAGTTGGGCAGGTAGGTCTTGGGCACAATGCCCAGCAGCTGCCCCCGGCACAGCACGGCAGCGCAGTTGTACAGCTTGCCGTGCACCAGCAGCGGAAGGCCCACCAGAGCCACCACGTCCAGCTCTTTGCTGGCGTCCAGAACGCTCTGCAGCCCGGTCAGCGCTCCCTGCTGGAGGGTGCGCTGCAAAAACAGGTCGCCGCAGGTGTAGCCCGTGAGGCAGAACTCAGGG
>OKTW01001154.1_pt1 | contig 10310 bp, 9 predicted proteins | sample 1606371 | NCBI WGS metagenome assembly OKTW01 (sample SAMEA3879568, study PRJEB24766) | human gut metagenome | biome: human-associated habitat; feature: feces | place: USA | collected 1985/1987
TACGCAGCAGCTTGATGCGGCGCAGGCGCTCCACATCCGCCTGCGAGTAGCTGCGGTAGCCGTTGCCCGGCTCCCGGCTGGGGCTGATAAGCCCCTCTTCCTCGTAAAAACGGATGTTCTTTTTGGTCACGCCGACGGCGGCTTCCACTTCGTTGATCTTCATGGGTCACGACCCCCTCCTTACGGGAGTATTCTACACCTTCCACAAAGGGGAAGGTCAAGCCTTTTTGCAAAAAGAGCCGCCGCACAAGGTCGTACAGCAGCTCCTTCCTTTAAAAATAGCACTTGATCTGGAAACGGTCGGCGTTGTCCTGCTTTTTCTCCACCACGATGTGCTCGTGGTTGAAGTCGAAGTGTACCGGGGTGCACAGGTCGGTATTGCGGGTCAGGCGCAGCAGCTCCTGCACACGCTTCTTTTCCTCCGGCACATAGAACAGGTAGCTTACGCCCTCCTTTTTGGCGCGGCCGGTGCGGCCGATGCGGTGGGTGTAATGCTCGTTCTCTTCGGGCACATCATAGTTGATGACGGCGTCCACATCCGAAACATCGATGCCGCGGGCGGCCACATCGGTGGCAACCAGCACATTGATCTCGCCGGCCTTAAAGCGCTGCATGATGCGGTTGCGTTCCGCCTGGCTCAAATCGCCATGCAGGCAGTCTACATTAAAATGCAGCCGGGCCAGCTGGTTTGCCAGCATGCCGGTGTTGTACTTGGTGTTGCAAAACACCATTACGCGCTTGTAATCCTTGCTGATGATGATCTGGGCCAGGTCAGCCAGCTTGTCGCGGCCGGTGGTCAGCAGCTTGTACTGGGCAATTTTGGGGCTGGATTCCTGCACCGGCTGAACGTCTACTTCGGCGGCGTTGTGCTGGTACAGCCAGCCGATATCCAGTACCTCGCGGCTGATGGTGGCGCTGAACATGGATAGGGACTCTCTGCTTTTCAGCAGGTCAATGATGCCGCGCACATCCTTGTAAAAGCCCATGTTCAGCATTTCGTCGGCTTCGTCCAGCACAATGGTCGTCACCTGCGAAAGATCCAGCGCATGGTGGCGGTAGTGGTCCATCAGGCGGCCGGGGGTGGCAACCACGATCTGGCAGCCGGCTTTCAGCTGTTTCTGCTGCTTTTCCAGCCCGGCACCGCCGTACACGCACACCACGCGGATCTCCGGCAGGAACTGCGCCAGGTTAGTCAGATCCTGTGCAATCTGCTGTGCCAGCTCACGCGTGGGGCTGAGCACAACGGCCTTGGGCGCACCTGCCGGGAAACCAGCGGCCTTTTGCAGAATGGGAATGCCGAACGCAACGGTTTTGCCGGTGCCGGTGGGGGCCTTGGCAATCATATCATGCCCGGCCAGCATCAGGGGAATGGCCTTCTGCTGGATTTCGGTCATCTCGGTATATCCCATTGCCTGTGTTGCCCGGATGATCTCCGGCCGCACGGAGGAAGAAAGTTCAGTGAAGTTCATAAATTAGTGTACACCTTTCGTGTTAGTTAGGGGTTAGGGGGGGGGAGGAGCTAATTAGGAATTAGGAATGAGAAATTAGAAATTGGAATGAATGATAAATTTATATGTAGGGCGGGGTCACTGACCCCGCCGGAACTTAGGTCGGATTGAACATTGAAAATATGTGACTAATCCACAAATTACTTGTAGGGGCGGCGTCCCCGACGTCCCGGATGGGCAATAATTATACCGCACATTTCAATGGATCTAACGTCTTATATGGCTTTCCGACTTTCCCGAAAAAACGCTTTTTCCCATTATAACAGCAAAAGCCGGGTGCGGCAAGTGCGCACCCGGCAAAATGCGGTGTGTTTTGCGTTTTACAGCTCACAGGGGGCAAAACCGTCCTTGCCCAGCACCAGAACACGGGTATAGCCCAGTTCCTTCAGCTGTGCGGCGGCTTCCTCAAAGCCAAAGGTCAGGGCCTTGGCTTCGTGGGCATCGGCGGTAATGGTCACATTGCCGCCCATGGTCAGCCATTCTTTCAGGATGGCCGGGGAGGGAAAGTAATCCTCGCGGAAGCCGCGATAAACCGAGCTGGTATTCACTTCCAGCACGCAGCCAGCCTGTGCAGCAGCTTCCAGTGCCTTGTGGGCAGCGGCGGTGTAGCGCGGGTCGGATTCATCAAAAAACTTGCCGCTGCCGTTCACCTTTTTGATCAGGTCAAAATGCCCCAGGATGGTGGGCTTTTTGGCGGCAACTGCGGCTACGTTGGCAAAATACGTTTCCACCACAGCAAGGCCGTCGCCGTCAAAGTCGTCCTGGATGCAGGCAGCCAGGTCCGCTTCGCGCCAGTCGATCTCGTAATATTTGCCGGTCTTGGGGCCCTTGACATAATGGGCGCTGCCGATCCAGTAATCATAGGCAGCCGGGTCGTCATCGCTGTACAGATCCCATTCCAGGCCGCACAAAATGTCCAGCTTGCCGGCATAGCGCTCTTTCAGCTTGGCTACCTGGGCGCGGTACAGCTGGGTGCGTGCATTGGTCATGCAATACTCAATGTCGTGCGGGGTGTGGCTGTGGCCAGAGAAGCCCAGCGTTTTCAGCCCGGCTTTCCAGGCGCTCAGGGCAAGCTCCTCCGGGGTGTTTTTGCCGTCACACAGCTTGGTGTGAACATGGACCGAACTGAGCAGATATTCCTTAGCCATTACTGCATCCTCTCCTGTTTCACTTTATGGTCAATAACATGGCGCTTTTCCAGCTCTTTGGTGATGTCTTCTACGGAAATGCCAAGTTCAATCATCAAAACCATCACATGGTAGGCAAGGTCGCTGATCTCGTAAACGGTTTCCTCTTTGTCGCGCTTGCTGCCTGCAATGATCACTTCGGTGGATTCCTCGCCGACCTTTTTCAGAATCTTTTCCAGACCCTTGTCAAACAGGTAGGTGGTGTAGCTGCCCTCTTTGGGGTTGGTCTTGCGGCCTTCGATCAGCTCATACAGCCCCTGCCAGGTGAACTGCTTCAGCTCATCGGAAACATAGACCGGGTTAAAGAAGCAGCTTTCCGCGCCGGTGTGGCAGGCGGGGCCGCTCTTGATGACATCCACGACCAAAGCGTCCTTATCGCAGTCTGCGGTGATGGAAACCACGCGCTGCACATTGCCGCTGGTTTCGCCCTTGCGCCAGATCTCCTGGCGGCTGCGGGACCAGAACACCGTGCGGCCCTCGGCAATCGTCAAAGCCAGGGTTTCGGCGTTCATATAAGCCAGGGTCAGAACCTCTTTGGTGTAGTGATCCTGCACAATGGCCGGAATCAGGCCGTTGGCATCAAATTTCAGAGTTTTGGAATTTTCGGTGATTTCCATGGCGAACTCCTTATCTAAAACGGCGAAAGGCTGGGTACACTCTGCCGGGCCGCAGATTCATGCGAACCGCACAGCCGGATTCCCAAAAGTTTCCCCATTCTCAGTAAAAAATTATAAGTATAGTTTAGCGTGTTTTGCGTTGTTTGGCAAGCCCCAATTATATGGGCTGCTTTTGCCTGTTATACCCGCATCTCCACGCCGTTTTCACGCAGGTAAAGCTTCAAATCGCGGATGTCCACCTGCTTCGTGTGGAAGATGGAGGCTGCCAGCCCGGCGTCCACGCGGGGGTGGTTCAAGAACAGCTCCTTGAAGTCATCCATCTTGCCAGCACCGCCGGAAGCGATGATGGGCACAGCACAGCGCTGGGCCACGGCGTCCAGCAGCTCCAGATCAAAGCCGTTCTTTACGCCGTCCGTGTCAATCGAGTTGACAACCAGCTCGCCCGCGCCGTTTTTCACGCCATGCTCCAGCCAGTCCAGCGCGTCAATGCCGGTGTTTTCGCGCCCGCCTTTGGTGAACAGCTTGAACTTGCCATCCACCCGCTTGATGTCCGCCGAAAGCACCACGCACTGATTGCCGTAACGCTGGGCAGCGGCGGAAATAATGGCCGGGTTCTTGATGGCACCGGAGTTGACACTTACTTTGTCGGCACCGCATTTCAGCACCCGGTCAAAATCTTCCAGGCTGCCGATGCCGCCGCCGACCGTCAGCGGGATAAAAATTTCGCTGGCAACGCGGCGCAGAATATCGGTAAAAATCGTGCGGCCCTCCACGCTGGCGGTGATATCATAAAACACCAGCTCATCAGCCCCGGCCGCGTTGTAATAGCGGGCCATCTCGACCGGGTCGGCCATATCCTGTAATCCGGCAAAGTTGACACCCTTGACCACACGGCCGTCTTTTACATCCAAGCACGGGATAATGCGTTTGGTAATCATGCGCCCAGCCCCCTTATTCCTGATACAGTGCCACAGCCTGTTTGAGGTCGATGGCGCCGGTGTAGATGGATTTGCCCAAAATTGCGGCGTGGCAGCCCATGGCCTGCAGCTCCGCCAGCTCTTCCATGCGGGCAATGCCGCCGGATGCCGTGATCTCCAGGCCGGAAATCTGCAACAGCTCACGGTACAGGCCCATGTTGGTGCCCTGCATTGTGCCGTCGCGGGAAATATCGGTGGCGATGATCGCCTGCACGCCAGCTTCGGCACAGCGGCGGCAGAAAGCAACGCCCGGTTCGGGGGTGACTTCTTTCCAGCCGTTCACAGCCACAAGGCCATCGCGCATGTCCACGCCAACGGCAATTTTGGGGCCGTATTTCTGCGCCATGCGGGCGGTAAAATCAAAATCCTTTACGGCAATGGTGCCCAGGATGCAGCGCCCCACGCCGAGGGAAAGATACTGTTCAATGCGGGCTTCGTCACGGATGCCGCCACCGACCTCGATAAACAGCCCGCCCTGCTTAGCAATGGCGGCAATGGTGGTCATGTTGGCGGTGGTGTCATCCTTGGCGCCGTCCAAGTCCACCACATGCAGGTACTTGGCCCCGGCGGCAATAAACTCCCGTGCCTGGGCGGCGGGGTCTGCATTGTAAACGGTCATCTGGTCGTAATCGCCCTGGTACAGGCGCACGGCCTGCCCGCCGCGCAGATCAATGGCAGGATATAACTTCATGGCTGCACCTCACAATTCTGCAAAGGCCCGCAGCATGCGCAGGCCGGTATCGCCGGATTTTTCGGGGTGGAACTGCGTGCCGTATACCAGGCCGTTTTTCACAGCGCCCGTTACCGGGATGCTGTACTCACTGGCAGCCAGCGTGTTGGCGGCACAGTTTTTGGCGTAAAAGCTGTGCACATAATACACATACTCACCGGGCTTGGTGTACTTGAACAGCGGGTCGTTTTCCCGCCCCGGCACAATGTCCAGCCGGTTCCAGCCGATGTGCGGCACTTTCAGGCTGGGGTCTTTCAAATCGTCTGCCAGCGGGCACACTTCGCCGGGAATCAGGCCAAGGCCGGTGTGTTCGCCGTACTCATAGCTTTTTTCAAACAGCAGCTGCATGCCCAGGCAGATGCCCAAAAGCGGTTTGTGCTCCACTTCCTGCTTGATAACGGGCACCAGGCCGGTGGCTTCCAGCTTGGCCATGGCATCGGCAAACGCGCCTACGCCGGGCAGAATGATGTGGTCCGCCGCGCGGATGGCGGCAGCGTCGCGGGTCACTTTGGTTTCCAGCCCCAGGCTTTTCAGGCTGGAAGCCAGACTGAACAAGTTGCCCACGCCGTAATCAATAATTGCGATCATATACGTTCCCCCTTTTTGTATGCTGCTGTTGCAGTGCCCCTCTTAATACCTGGGGTTAATGTAGCCCCAGGGCCAGCCGGACCTCGTTCATTTGGATCTGGTCCGTGTCATATTGGTAAACCGTTCCATCGGCAAAGGTATAACGCACAAAAACGCCGGTGGGTTTTTTGGCGGTCTCTTCGGGTATTTCCACTTCCCACAAGTCCAGCACCGCGCCGCTGTGGTAGCGGACGGTGAGCGGCTCCCCCTGCGGGCAGCTTGGCTGCACTTTGCCCGCCCCGGCGGCGCAGATCAACCGGCATAACCGGCTGCTGGCATCCGGGTCAAGGGAGGAGGTTTCGCCGTTGCGGGTCAGCGCAGCGCCGATCTTGCCCGCGTTTTCCACACTGGCGGCAAAATCGGTGGAAAATCTGCGGTAGCGCTGGTGGTAACGCGCCGCCCAGCCAATGGTGCCAATGCAGATTACCAGAACCACACAGGCCGCCGCCAGGAACACCGCCCCGCCCCAGCCACGCCGCCGTTTGCCGGGTTTAATTCTGTCATACAGGTTCATGGTGTTCCCTCCTGATACAGTGGGTCCAAAACCCATTTGAGCGGGTTTTATTGCACAATGGCCCAGTAATCGGTTTCAGTGCGGATGATGTGGTCGCAGAAAGAGCGTTGGAATACGGAATGCCCGGCCCTGTGAGCAACGCGCCCTTTGAAAATGCGGACAACCTGGGAAATATTTGTAGGGGACGATGCTTGCATCGTCCCGTCCGCTTTGGGTTGGATGCCCACCAAAAAATGAATATGGTTTGGCATAATTACATAATGCAGCAAACCATCCATTTGCAATAATGCCTGTTCAGCAATGCGGCCCAGCGGTGATAATTCAATATGCACATCAGGGTTGAGCCCGTCATGCGGGCCGATGCGAGCATCGGCCCCTACAACTGAACCAAGGTTACATACACGGTTTTGGGTGCATATGGGCAATACCGCATAATTCTAAGCGCCGATACGGCGAGCGAGGTGCGGCAGATGCCAAGCCAAAAGCGCAGATAATACTGGATGTCTTATCGAGCATTTTGGCAACGCAGATGCCGTGCCGCAGCTGCCGGAGCGGTGCTTAAGCCGCAAGGCGGGAATTGTGCGGTGTTGCCTATGGTAACAAAATACACGCAGCGGGCACTGTAATCATACCCCTTTAACCGGTTCCCTTTGCGGTCTGGTAATTCCGTCCCCATGCCACTTTACCCCAAAATCAAATCCAGCTCCTCAAAGAATCGCTGCATCTGTTCCGGGGTACCGATGGTGATGCGCAGATAATCGGAAAGGCGCGGGGCGCTGAAATAGCGGATCAGCACGCCTTTTTGCCGCAGGCGCTCAAAAATCTGTTTGCAGGGCATGCGGCTGGTGGTAACGAACAAAAAGTTGGTGGCGGAATCCGGCCCGGTAAAACCGCGCTCCCGCAGCTTGGTCATTGTGTCGGCGCGGGTGGCGCAGATCTTGCCCACCGTATCACGGAAGTAATTCTCATCCTCCATGGCGGCCACGGCGGCAGCCTGGGAGAGGGAATTGACGTTGTATGGGCTGTAGCTGAACTTGATGCGGTTCATATCGGCAATCAGCTCCGGGTTTGCCACGCAGAAGCCCACGCGGGCACCGGCCAGATTGTGGGATTTGGAGAAGGTCTGCACCACAATCACATTGTCATATTTCTTGGTCAGCGGAACGCAGCTGGCGTTTGGCCCGGCAAAATCAATGTACGCCTCGTCCACAATCACAATGCTGTCGGGGTTGGTGCGCACCACTTCCTCAATGGCGGCCACCGGCTGCAGCAGGGTGGTGGGGGCGTTGGGGTTGGCAATCACGATGGTCTCATTCAGGCCGTGGTACTTGCTCAAATCCAGTGAGAAATCTTCCTCCACCAGGATCACATGCTGCGGAATGTGCAACAAATCGCACAAAACCGGGTAAAAGCTGTAGGTGATATCGGCAAATGCCAGCGGGTGGGTTTCATCGCAGAAAGCGCGCAGCGCCAGCAGCAGGTTTTCATCGCTGCCGTTGCCGCACAAAATATTTTCCGGCTGCACGCCGCAGTGGCGGGCAATGGCGGCGCAGAGCGCGGCTTCGGTCAAATCGGAATACAGCCGCAGCCCCGGCACTGCTCCGGCCACCGCCGCCGCCACGCCGGGGGCAGGCGGGTAGGGGTTTTCGTTGGCGTTCAGCTTGACAAGGTCAGGCAGTTTCAGCTGCTCGCCGGGGGTATAAGGCTCCAGCGCAGCCAGCGTTTTGGTAAAATAACGGCTCATTTGGGTCACCTCTTTGTTGGTGCAGCAGCCGGGCCGCCGCACCGGATCAGGAAAGTCCGTGACATAACGTGTATCCTGCGCCCATTTGGCGGGGTTGGTGTCGATGTAGTGCCAGATGGTGTTGTAATCGTCCGGGGAGCGGATGATGTGGTCGTAATATCCGCGCTGCCAGAGTGCATGCCCGGCAGTTTTGTTGGTCAGCCGTTTCAAAGTGGAGATAAACATCGGGATGACCTGGCTTGCGCGGGCGGATGTAGGGGGCGGCGTCCTCGACGCCCCGGATGGGCCTTGCTGAATGGCAATCAATAAATGGATGTGATTGGGCATTACAACATATTTTTCAATCCGCACATGGGGATAAAATGCAATCATATTCCCCAACTGCCGTGCAACAATTTTACCGGTTGGTGACAATCGGGTTCGCAGGGCGTCGGGGACGCCGCCCCCTACAATCGTTCCAAAGGTGCAACGCTTGTTTTTGGAACAAATTGTAATGAAATACACACCGGATTGGCTGTAATTATATGTTGCTAAACGGTTGGCCTTCCGCTCCGGTACCCCATCCTTCACTGGTTCTCAAAACGGATGGTAACGCTCTTGGCGTGGGCGTGCAGGCCCTCATGCTCGGCAAAATCGGCAATGCGAGATTGAACTTTGCCCAGGGCATCGCGGGTGTAATAAATGAAACTGGACTTTTTCACAAAATCGTCCACGCCTAGCGGGCTGGAAAAACGTGCCGTGCCGCTGGTGGGCAGGGTGTGGTTGGGGCCGGCAAAATAATCGCCCAGTGCTTCCGGCACATTCTTGCCCAGGAAAATGCTGCCCGCGTTCTTTACGCTGTTCAAAACGGCGAACGGGTCGTCCACACAAATTTCCAAATGCTCCGGGGCAATGATGTTCACGGCGTCAATGGCCTTGTTCATATCGTCCGTCACAATGATCTTGCCGTTGGTGTCCACGCTGGCGCGTGCGATGGCAGCGCGGGGCAGCTGTGGGATCTGCACTTCCAGCTCGGCTTGTACGGCCTTGGCCAGCTCGGCGCTGTCCGTTACCAGCACGGGGCTGGCCAGCTTGTCATGCTCGGCCTGGCTCAGCAGGTCAGCTGCCACCCAGGCGGGGTTGCAGCTGCCATCCGCCAGCACCAGAATCTCCGAAGGCCCGGCGATCATATCAATGCCAACCTTGCCGAACACTTTGCGCTTGGCGGTGGCAACGTAAATATTGCCGGGGCCGACGATCTTATCCACGGCGGGGACGCTCTCGGTGCCGTAGGCAAGGGCTGCCACAGCCTGTGCGCCGCCCGTTTTAAAAATCAAATCAATGCCCGCAATGACGGCGGCGGCCAGAATCGCGGGGTTCACCTTGCCGTCCCGTCCCGCGGGGGTCGTCATGACGATCTGCCCGACGCCCGCGACCTTGGCGGGAATGACATCCATCAGCACGGTGGACGGATACGCCGCCGTGCCGCCCGGCACGTAGACGCCCGCGCGCTGGATGGGGGTGTACTTCTGCCCCAGCACGATGCCGGGCTTGTCGTTGACCACAAAGTTTTTGTGCAGCTGCTGCTCATGGAAGTGGCGGATGTTCTCGGCGGCCATCTTCAGCGTTGTGATGAACTCGGGATCGGTCTTTTCCAGTTCGGCAAAGGCTTCCTCAATTTCGGCCTGGCTGACCCGCACGTCGGTCAGCTCGGCGTGGTCGAATTTGGCGGCGTACTCGATCAGGGCGGCGTCGCCGCGGGCGCGGACGTCCGCAATGATCGCATCGACGGTGGCCTCCACGTCGGCCTCGGCGCGGATGTCACGGTTCAGAATTTCCTCGGGGCGTACCTCATCAAAGTCATACAGACGGATCATTTTGCAAGGGCCTCCTTCATCTTATTCAGCAGCTCGGTCAGCTGGGCGTATTTGAACTTGTAGCTTGCCTTGTTGGCAATGAACCGCGCCGAGATCGGCATAAACTCCTCGATCACGGTCAGGTCGTTTTCTTTTAAGGTCGTGCCGGTCTCGACAATATCGACGATGACGTCGGACAGGCCCAAAATCGGGGCCAGCTCAATGGAGCCGTTCAGCTTGACAATGTCGATGTCGCGTCCGCGGCGCTCGTAGTGGTCGCGGGCAATGTTGACAAATTTTGTAGCTACGCGCAAGGCGCGGCTCTCGTCGTCGGTGAAGCCCGCAGGCCCGGCCACGCACATCCGGCACTTGCCCATGCCGGTATCCAGCAGCTCATACACGTCTGCGCCGGACTCGGTCAGAATGTCCTTGCCGACGATGCCGATGTCCGCTGCGCCGTGCTCGACGTAAATCGCAACGTCGCTGGGCTTGACGAGGAAGTACCGCACACAGGCGTCGGGGTTCTCGACCACGAGCCTGCGGGTGTCGTTGTAGTCCTCGGTGGCGCTGT
>OKTW01001173.1_pt1 | contig 10208 bp, 7 predicted proteins | sample 1606371 | NCBI WGS metagenome assembly OKTW01 (sample SAMEA3879568, study PRJEB24766) | human gut metagenome | biome: human-associated habitat; feature: feces | place: USA | collected 1985/1987
GGCCGCGCTCGGCAAGCCCGCCGGGCGCTATGTCACGCTGGAGCTGCCGCCGCTGGCGCGGGACGTCCGCCCGGCCGCTGAGGCGCTGGCGGCGGAGCTGCGGCGGCTGCTGCGCCTGCAGCCGGGCCAGGGTGTGCTCGTGGCCGGGCTCGGAAACGAAGCCGTCACGCCGGATGCCCTCGGGCCGCTGTGCCTGCGCGGGCTGTTCCTGACGCGCCACCTCATCCGCCACCTGCCGGAGCAGTTCGGCGGCGTGCGGCCGGTCAGCGCCGTTGCGCCCGGCGTGCTGGCCACAACGGGCATGGAGAGCCTCGAGCTCGTGCGCGGGGCCGTGCGCCATGTGCGCCCGGCCTGCGTGCTGGCCGTCGACGCCCTTGCGGCCGCTGCCCCGGAGCGGCTGTGCCGCACGTTCCAGCTCTCGGACGCGGGCATCGTGCCCGGCTCCGGCGTGGGCAACGCCCGCGCCGCCCTGCAGAAGCGGACGCTCGGCGTGCCGGTGTTCTGCCTCGGCGTGCCGACGGTGCTCGATGCGGGCACGCTCGGCGGACCCCGCGGCATGATCGTCACCCCGCGCGATATCGACGCGCAGGTCCGCTTTCTCGGGCGCGTTGCGGCGGACGCTGTCAACCTCGCGCTGCACCCGGAAATTTCCTATGATGATTTTGCACAATTCATCCCAAATCGATAAACGGGCGTTATGTCAACGCCCCATGCACACAATGCACACGTCTTTCCACAGGCTCCCTGTGCAGAACTCTGTGCACAATGTGCAAAACCCCGCGCCCTGTCAACAACTTGACCTGCACAGGCCCATGTGGAAAACTCCGGAAGACCGGTGCATAATTGCATGAATACTCTGCCCGCATTCGCATCCCGCGCAACCGGATACACGGGCCGGAACGGGACTTATGTCAACTCCGCGGTGCGGATTTTCCGCCGAAAAGTTGGAAATAAACGGAGCGGCTGCCGGTTTTGAGGTTTCCTGACGAGACATGAATTTTTGAAAATTTTCAAAAATCAGCGATGTGCCGAATTTGCCGGAACGGAAAAATTGGGGCTTGACAGGAGGGGGAAAAGAGAGTATGAGCGCGGCGGGAACTTTCCACTTCCCATTATCCATTTCCCACATGTCTGCATAGAAAACGGCACGCTGCCGCGCGGCAGCGTGCCATCGTTTTAAATTTCCATAATGACCGGCAGGATCATGGGGTTGCGCTTCGTGTTCTTGAACAGGAACTGGCTCAGGTCGCCCTTGATCGTGGACTTGATCGTCGCCCAGTCGGAAATATTGCGGTTGTGGCAGACCTCCAGCGAATGCGTGGCGATCATCTTCATGGCGTCCATGAGGTCCTCGTTGTCCTTCATATAGACAAAGCCGCGGCTGATGATGTCCGGACCGGACAGGACGGAGCCGTCCTCGCTCGAGAGGTTGACGCACACGACGATCATGCCGTCCTGCGCCAGATGCTTGCGGTCGCGCAGCACGACGCTGCCGACGTCGCCGACGCCCGTGCCGTCGACGAGGATCTTGCCCGCCGGGACGGTGCCCGCGAGCTTGCACGTCTTCGGCGTGCACTCGATGACGGAGCCGGTGTCGGCAATGAGGATGTTCTTCGGGTTCATGCCCATCTGGCGCGCCAGCGCGGCGTGCTTCTGCAGGTGACGCTGCTCGCCGTGGACCGGAATGAAGAACTTCGGCTTCGTCAGCGCGTGGATGATCTTCAGCTCCTCCTGACAGGCGTGTCCGGAGACGTGCAGGCCTTCAAGCTTGTCGTAGATGACCTCCGCGCCCTTGCGGTACAGCTCGTTGATGATGCGGGAGATGGACTTCTCGTTGCCCGGAATGGCCGAGGCGGAGATGATGATGTGGTCACCCGGCTGGATCTCCACCTGACGGTGGCTGGAGAAGGCCATGCGGTACAGGGCGGACATATCCTCACCCTGCGAGCCGGTCGAGACGATGACGAGCTTGTCCTTCGGGATCGATTTGATCTGGTTCAGGTCGACAAGCGTGTTTTCAGGGAGATGGAGGTAATCCAGCTCCGTTGCGACCTTCAGGATGTTCTCCATGCTGCGGCCCGTGACGGCGACCTTGCGGCCGTGGCGGTGGGCGATGTTGAACACGGCCTGGATGCGGTGCATGTTCGAGGCGAACGTCGTGACGATGATGCGGTTCTTGCAGCCCTTGAAGTGGCGGTCAAGACTCTCGGACACGACGGACTCCGACGGGGTGTAGCCCTGACGCTCGACGTTCGTCGAGTCGCACAGCAGGGCGTAGACGCCCTCCTTGCCGAGCATGCCGAAGCGGCCGAGGTCCGTCATGCCGTCCTCCGACGTGGGGTCGATCTTGAAATCGCCCGTCATGATAACGGTGCCGACCGGCGTATGGATGGCAAAGGCCACGGCGTCGGCAATGGAATGGTTCACATGGATGAACTCCACGGAGAAGCAGCCCGCCTTTACGACGTCGCCGGGGTGATGGGTCACGAGCTGCGTCTTGCTCACAAGGTCGTGCTCCTCGAGCTTGAGCTTGATGAGGCCCAGCGTCAGCGGCGTGGCGTGCACGGGGGCATTGACGGCCTGCAGCACATACGGCAGCGCGCCGATGTGGTCCTCGTGGCCGTGGGTGATGAAGAAGCCGCGGAGCTTCTTCTGGTTTTTCGCAAGATAGGTGACGTCCGGAATGACAAGGTCCACGCCGTACATGTCGTCCTCGGGGAAGCCGAGGCCGCAGTCGACGACGATCATGTCCTTGCCGTATTCCAGCACGGTCATGTTCTTGCCGATCTCATTCAAACCGCCGAGCGGAATGATCTTCAGTTTTTCTGCCAATAAAATTACAACTCCTTTAATGATAAAAACACAAGCATGCCGAAGAACTGTGATGTTGTGTCATTCCGAGGAGCGAAGCGGCGTGGGAATCTCGGGAAAATGTTTCGAATTCGCCGGAATCTATCGAAAGATCAAAAATGACGCTGCGAGATTGCCACGGCCCCTTGCGGGGCCTCGCAATGACAAAACAGGGTCCTTCGACCCAAAATCGCAGCACAGCTGCGATGAAAAAACGAGCCCGCCCGCCTCTGCGGGTGCGGAAAGCCGAAAAATGGGTAAGCTCGGTCTGCGGCCTGTGCAAAAACGCACAGGTCAGGCAGAAAGCGGCCGGACGGGGCAGCTCAGCGCCATGCAGACGCGACGGAAAACGAAACGAGCAGCCGTACCCGGGAAAAGACGGAGCATCGGCCGGACCTGTGACGAGACTCGTGCTCGACCGGGGATGCCCCGCCGCGAGGCGGGAAAACTGTGAGGCAGACCACACGCCGCCTCACGACTCTGCAGGTAGTATAGCACAAAACCGGCGCGTTGTATACCTTTTTTTCGGATGCGCGCCGTTGGGACGGATTTTTTCGATGAAACGGAGGAAAATCCAGTTGAGAATATGGTGTGAATTTGGTATAATAAACGAATCGCAGGAATCGAACGGCCCGTGCGGGCCGCCGGGAGGGGAGATCGCAGATGAATAAAAAGCTTCGCCGCCTGATGCAGCCGAATCTGGCGCTGTTCTTTGTCGTCATGGCGCTGTTCTGCGCCGCCGCCGTCGCGCTGCAGGAATATATTCTGGCCGTGGCCGAGGGCTGCGCCACACTGCTGCTGCTCGGCTGCTACCAGTGGCTCAGCGTGCGCCGCCGCCGCGCGCTTGCGGACTATGTGCAGGCCACGAGCGAGATGCTCCAGCATACGTCGGACGGCGAGATGCCGTTCCCCGTGGCCCTCGTCAAGCTGAACGACAACGAGCTCGTCTGGTATAACCGCGCGTTCGCAGAGCTGACGCATGTGCGCGAGCGCATGAGCGCCCAGTCCCTGAGCGAGGTCATCCCGGGCCTGTCGGCCGATTTTCTGGCCTCTGGAAAGCAGGAGGCCGCGGCAGAGCTCCGCTTTGAGGGGCGGCGCTACCGTGTCAGCGGCACGGTCATGCCGGATGCGGACCCAAAGTCCGGCGTCATGCTCGGCATGCTCTATCTGCTCGATCTGACGGATCTGCTGCTCGTGCGCGATGAATACATCCGCTCCCGCCCCATCGTGTCCATCGTTCTGGTGGACAACTATGACGAGCTGACGAACAATATGCCGGACGTCAGCATTTCCGCGCTGAACGCCCAGCTGAACTCGCGCATCAGCGAGTGGGCCGATTCGTTCGGCGGCATGCTGCGCAAGCTCGAGCGCAACCGCTTCCTGCTGCTGTTCGAGGCCAAGGATCTGGCCCGTATGGCAGACGGCAAGTTCTCCCTGCTCGAGAGCGTCCGCTCCGTCACCAGCCCAACCGGCATCCCGGCCACGGTGTCCATCGGCATCGGCAAGGACGGCGTGGATTTCCGCGAGGACTACGATTTTGCCGCCCTATCCATTGAAATGGCGCTGTCCCGCGGCGGCGATCAGGCCGTCATCAAGGACCGCTATGACTTCACGTTCTTCGGCGGGCGCACGAAGCAGACGGAGCGCCGCACGAAGGTCAAATCCCGTGTGATGGCCTCGTCCCTTTCCGAGCTTATCACACAGTCGAGCCGCGTGTTCATCATGGGCCATAAAATGGCCGATCTCGATGCGCTCGGCGCGGCAGCGGGCGTTGCGTGCCTGTGCCGCAAGAAGGGCAAGAAGGCCAACATCGTCATGGACCCGGACGCCAACGCCTGCGGCCAGCTGCTGGCACAGCTGCAGCCGCTTGCGGAGTATCACGACCTTTTCCTGACGGGGCAGGAGGCTCTGCTCGCGGCCGATCCGAAGAGCCTGCTCGTCGTCGTCGACACAAACAGGCCCGATCAGGTTGAATGCAAGCCGCTGCTCGAATCCATCCGCCGCATCGTCGTTATCGACCACCATCGCCGCGCTGCGGATTATATCGATCAGGCCGTGCTCAATATGCACGAGCCGTTTGCCTCGTCCGCCTCGGAGCTTGTGACGGAGCTGCTGCAGTACGCCGTGGACGCCACGGACATCCTGCCGCAGGAGGCAGCGGCGCTGCTGGCGGGTATCGTGCTCGACACGAAGAACTTCGGCGTGCGCACGTCGAGCCGCACGTTTGAGGCGGCGGCCTTCCTGCGCCGCATCGGCGCGGACACCGTGGCGGTGAAAAAGCTGTTCCAGAACGACCTTTCCGCCACCGTTGCGCGCTATAGGATCATTCAGAACGCCCGGCTCTATCGCGGCAGCATCGCCATCGCGGCGCTGGACTATACCGTCACGCGCACGCTTGCGGCGCAGGCCGCCGATGAGCTGCTCAATATCTCCGGCATTGATACGTCGTTCGTGCTCTATCCGCAGGACGGCGTGACCTACATTTCCGCCCGCTCGCTCGGCGATGCGAACGTGCAGGTCATCCTCGAGCCGCTGGGCGGCGGCGGCAACGCCGCAACGGCGGGCGCGCAGGTGAAGAACCACACCGTGCAGCAGACGCTCGACGAGCTTCTGCAGTCCATCAACAAATTTTACGAGTCCTGAGGCAGGACCCGGACCGGAAAACAGGAGGAATTTCCATGAAAGTGATTTTACAGCAGGATATCCGCGGCAAGGGCAAGCGCGGCCAGATGATCGAGGTCTCCGACGGCTACGCCCGCAACTACATGCTGCCGCGCAAGCTGGCCGTTGAGGCGACGGCCGATAACGTCAACACCATGCGCATGAACGACAAGGCCATGCAGGAAAAGCGCCAGCGCGAGCGCGAGGAGGCCAGCGCCATCGCCGCGCGCATGCGCGACCTGACCGTGACCGTCTTTGCCAAGGGCGGCGGCGCCGGACGTCTGTTCGGCTCCGTCACGACGCAGGAAATCGCCGACGCGCTCAAGCAGAGCTGCGGCATTGAGCTCGACCGCCGCAAGCTTGTGCTCGACGAGCCGATCAAGACGACGGGCATCTATACCGTCCGCTGCAAGCTCGGCTATGAGATCACGGCCGATCTTCGCGTGGAGATCAAGGAGCAGTAACACCAAGGAGGAAGCACCATGCCCATGGAAGACCTGCTGACAAGGCAGGCGCCGCATTCGCAGGAGGCCGAGCAGTCTGTGCTTGGCTCCATGCTCATTGACAGCCGCTGCATCAGCGACGTCGTCGGCGTCGTCCGCCCGGAGGATTTTTACCTGCAGGCGAACCGCGAGATCTATGAGACGATGTACGAGATGTTCAGCTATTCGGAGGTCATCGACCCGGTCACCGTGCTCGATAAAATGCGCGCCCGGGGCGTTTATAACGAAGAAAGCTCCACAAAATATCTCATGCAGCTCATGGAGATCACGCCGACGGCCGCGAACGTCAAGCGCTATGCGCAGATCGTCCATGACAAGGCGCTGCTGCGCAATCTGTCCGAGGCGGCCTCCGGCATCGTCGAGACGGTCTACGAGGGCGTCGGCTCGGCGCAGGAGATCCTGGAAGCTGCGGAAAAGCGCATCTATGCCCTGCGGCGCGGCAACACGAACGAGTCGCTCGAGCACATCGGCACGGTGCTGCTGAAGGTCTTCGACCGCCTGAAGGAGCTGTCGGAGTCCGGCAGCGACATTTCGGGCCTGTCCACCGGCCTGCGCGATCTTGACAAGTTCATCAATGGCCTCAACCGCTCCGACCTCGTGCTGCTGGCGGCCCGACCCGGCATGGGCAAGACTTCCATGGCACTGAACGTTGCGCTGAACGTCGCGAAAAAGAACCCGCAGAAGACCGTGGCGTTTTTCTCGCTCGAAATGTCGAAGGAGCAACTCGTCACGCGCCTGATCTCCAACGAGAGCTTTGTGGACAACAAGAAGCTCGTCACGGGCCAGCTGTCCATGGAGGAGTGGAGCAAGATCGGCATCGCGGCCACGGCGCTTTCGCAGACGGACATCCGCGTGGACGACAATCCGTCGCTGAGCGTCGCGGAGATGAACGCCAAGTGCCGCCGCCTCGATAATCTCTGCCTTGTCATCATCGACTACCTTCAGCTTATGGTCAGCGCGGGCGGCCGGACCTACAGCGGTGAAAACCGCCAGCAGGTCGTTTCGGACATCTCGCGCTCGCTGAAGATCATGGCCAAGGAGCTGAACGTGCCCGTGCTTTGCCTGTCGCAGCTGTCCCGTGCGAACGAGAGCCGCCAGGACAAGCGCCCGCTGCTGTCCGATCTGCGTGAATCCGGCGCCATCGAGCAGGACGCGGACGAGGTCATGTTCCTCTACCGCGAGGACTATTATAATAAGGATACACCGGAGCAGAACGTCGCCGAGTGCATCGTGGCCAAGAACCGCCACGGCGAGACCGGCACGGTCAAGCTCCAGTGGCTGCCGCAGTTTACGACCTTCGCCGACCGGGAGTGGCGTCACGATGAGGGCTGAGGTCCTTTCCTGGTGCCGCCGGGAGAGCCTGTTTGCCCCCGGCGCGCAGGTCGTGTGCGCCGTCTCCGGCGGGGCGGATTCCATGGCAATGCTCTGCTGCCTGCGCGAGCTGGCGGCGGAGCTTTCCGTCTATGTGCGGGCGGCGCACTTCAACCATCGCCTGCGCGGGGCGGAGTCCGACGGCGACGAGGCCTTTGTGCGCGCGTTCTGCGCGGCCGAGGGCATCGAGCTCGTCTGCGGCGCGCCGGAAAAGCCCGCCCGCAGCGAGGAGGAGGCGCGGGAGCAGCGCTATGCCTTCCTCGATTCCATCCCGTGCGACGCCGTTGCCGTCGCTCACACGGCCGAGGACAATCTCGAGACGCTGCTGCAGCATCTGCTGCGCGGCAGCGGGCTGCGGGGCCTCGGCGGCATCCCGCCGCGCCGCGGGCGCTATGTACGGCCGCTGCTGGCCGTTTCCCATGCGCAGGCGCGGGAATATCTGCGCGCGCGGGGCACGGGCTGGCGCGAGGATGCGACGAACGCGGAGGACAGCTGCCAGCGCAACCGCCTGCGCCACGGCGTGCTGCCCCTGCTGGCGGCCGAGACGCCGGAGCTGCCGCTGCGCGTCACGGAGCTGACGGCCCTTGTGCGGGCGGACGATGCCCTTTTGGACCGCGAGGCGGAGCGGCTGCTGCTTCCTGCGCCGGAGCGCGAGGCCCCGGAGCCGCTGCAGCGCCGGGCTCTGCGCTGCCTGCTGCGTGAGGCCCTGCCGCAGGATGCGGCCCTTGTCCACATCCGGGCGCTGCAGGCCCTGCTCGAAAATCCCGCTCCCGCTGCCCGGGCTGACCTGCCCGGCCGCCTGACGGTCCGGCGGAGCTATGACGCGCTGGAGCTTGTCCGCGGCACGCCACCGGTGTTCCGGCCTGTTCCGCTGGCGCAGACGGTGCGCTTTCCTGCGCTCGGCCTGCGGGCCGTCTGCACGCTTGCAGAAAAAAACGAAAAAATTCAAAATACCCCTTTCACTTTTGCGCTGAAATATGATAAGATGATCGGGAGAATTCCCGTTTTTCGCCCGCGGAAAACGGGCGACATGCTCACGCTGCCGGACGGCCGCTGCGTGACGCTGAAAAAGCTCTTTCTGGATCGCCGCCTGCCGCAGCCGGTTCGGGACCGTGTCCCGGTGCTCGAGCTGGACGGACAGGTGATCGCAGTGGCGGGCTTCGGCGCGGATCCGCGCTGGACAGCCCGTGACGGAGAGCAGGCTGTAATCCTACGAATAGAGAAAGAGGAAATGTGACATGCACCAGGACATTGAACGCGTACTCATCAGTGAGCAGGAGCTTGCCGCCCGCATTGCCGAGCTGGGCAAACAGGTCGCGGCGGACTATGCCGATAAGGATCCCATTTTCCTGGGCATCCTGAAGGGCGTCGTGATGTTTTTTTCGGACATGATCCGTGCAACGCCGATCCAGTGCCAGATCGATTTCATGGCCGTGTCGTCCTACGGCGGCGGCACGAGCACGAGCGGCAAGGTCAGGATGCTCAAGGATGTGTCCGTGGATCTGCGCGGCCGCCATGTCGTCATTCTGGAGGACATTCTGGACTCCGGCGTGACGCTCAGCCATGTCTGTGCGCACCTGCGGGAGATGGGCCCGGCTTCCCTGAAGATCTGCACCCTGCTCGACAAGCCCTCGCGCCGCCAGACGGACGTCAAGGCGGACTATGTCGGCTTTACGATCCCGAACGAATTTGTCGTCGGCTATGGCCTCGACTATGACGAGCACTACCGCAACCTGCCGTATGTCGGCATCCTGAAGCCGGAAGTCTACACGAAATAAAAGGAGCTGGGAGCTTGAAAAACCGTTCCAGACTGCTCACCGTCCTGCTGTATATTGTGGTGTTTGCCGTGGCTGTCGTGCTCATCTCGGAGGTGTTCTTCCGGGATGACACGGTCTATGTGAACTACAGCACCGTCTGCGAGCAGTTCCGCAGCGAGAATGTCCGCTCGTTTGAGTATGACAACGGCGTGCTGACGCTCGAGCTGCGCAAGCCCTATCAGAATGAGGCGTATTCCGTCAGCCACAAGCTGGCAGACCTCGGCCTGTTCTATGAGGATCTGGGGACCCTGATCGCAGAGCAGCAGGAGAGCGGTGTTCTGCAGTCTTATAACTATGTACCCATGCGCCAGACACCGTGGTATGTGCGCATGCTGCCGGAGATGCTCCTGTCGGTCATCATGATCGCGCTCGTCTACATGGTGCTCATGCGCAACAGCGGCGGCATGATGAAGTTCGGCCACGCCAATGCCCGCGTGGGCAGCGGCCGCGACAAGGTGATGTTCAGCGACGTCGCCGGAGCGGACGAGGAAAAGGCCGAGCTGCAGGAGATCGTCGATTTTCTGCGTGATCCCGCAAAATACCGCCGCATCGGCGCGCGCATCCCCAAGGGCGTGCTGCTCGTCGGCCCTCCGGGCACGGGTAAGACGCTGCTGGCCCGCGCCGTGGCAGGCGAGGCGAATGTGCAGTTCCTTTCCATTTCCGGCTCGGATTTTGTGGAGCTGTATGTCGGCATCGGCGCGAGCCGCGTTCGCGACCTGTTTGAGCAGGCCAAGCGCAGTGCCCCTGCCATTATTTTCATCGATGAGATCGACGCCGTCGGCCGCCGCCGCGGCGCCGGTATGGGCGGAGGCCACGACGAGCGGGAGCAGACGCTCAACCAGCTCCTTGTGGAGATGGACGGCTTCGGTGTGAATGAAGGTATCATCGTGATGGCGGCTACCAACAGGGTCGATATTCTTGACCCTGCTATTCTCCGTCCGGGACGTTTTGACCGCAAGGTTGTAGTTGGAAGACCTGATGTCAAGGGACGTAAGGAAATTCTGGA
>OKTW01001174.1_pt1 | contig 10208 bp, 8 predicted proteins | sample 1606371 | NCBI WGS metagenome assembly OKTW01 (sample SAMEA3879568, study PRJEB24766) | human gut metagenome | biome: human-associated habitat; feature: feces | place: USA | collected 1985/1987
CCCCGGCGAATAGCGCGGCTTCAAAAATAAGCCCGTTGCGGCTTCCTTTTCCGCGATCTGCGCCTGCATTTCGTCACAGTAGTCTTCAATGAGCGCATTCGCAACGGAATGCGCCACCGTGCCGCGCGCCATATTGAGCGCGGATAACCGCCGTATCATCATATCGGCCTGCAAACCCAGCGTCGCCGCAAACAAATACGCTGCCTTGCAGCCGCGTAAATGGCGCGAAAGCTTTATGCTCTCGATGCGCCAGCCGTCCAGCTCCACCGCGTTCTCAAATACTTTTATGTCGTATCTTTTATATACGCATTTCGGCGTGAGCGTGCGCAGCATCTCGCCGCCGATCTCGCGAATCATCTCATCGGTGTCCGCATCGGCCGGCTTCCCGCGAAAGCCAAGGTAGCGCAGCGCCTCTTTCTCATTCAGCTTCATAGCCGTCAATGATCTTTGAAAGGTTCGTCATGATGCTGCCCGCAATGTCCGGGCGGTTCATCGTGTAGATATGAATATGCGTCACGTCATTCGCGATGAGGTCGATGATCTGCTCGGTCGCGTACGCAATGCCCGCCTGCTTCATCGCCTCCGGGTTGTTCGCAAAACGGTCGACGATCGCCTTAAAGCGCGTCGGCATAGAAGAACTCGAAAGGCTCATGATGCGCTTGATCTGCTTCGCGTTCGTCACCGGCATAATGCCCGCAATGACCGGCACGCGAATGTCGTGGCGCAGGAGCTTGAACATATAATTATAAAGAATGTTGTTGTCAAAGAACATCTGCGTCGTTAAAAACTCGCAGCCGCTTTCCACCTTGCGGCGCACGCCGTCAATGTCCGCGTCGCTGTTGTACGATTCCGGGTGTCCCTCCGGGTAACATGCGCCGCCGATGCAGAAATCCGCACCCTCGCGGCGAATGGCATTGATGAGGTCGCTCGCGTGCGGAAACGTCTGCGGCGCCGTGTCCCCCTCCGGAATATCGCCGCGCAACGCCAGAATATTCTCAATGCCGCTCGCCTTAAACGCATTGATGGACGCTCTGAGGTTCTCTTCATCCTGCCCCACACACGTCAAATGTGCCAGCGCCGTAACGCCGCTTTTCTGCACCTCTTCTGCAATGGACAGTGTGTTTTTGGAGTTGGAGCCGCCCGCGCCGTAGGTCACGCTCATAAAAGAGGGCTTATATGCCGCGATCTCGTGCACCACCTGCTGTGTGTTTTCCAATGGTTTACCCGGCTTCGGCGGGAACATCTCGCAAGAGACCGTCACCTTGTTGGTCTTCAAAATATCGGAAATTCTCATAAGTCATCACTTTCTGTATCGGTTTCGTATTTTCATTGATATACCGTTAAAGTATAGCATAAAAATGCAGGAAACGCAATTTGAAAATGCAGAGTTTCGCTGTTTTTTCCGCTTACAGTTCCGGCCGCATCAGTGGGAACATCACCGTGTCGCGGATATTCCTCGTGCCGAGCAAAACCTGCAAAACGCGGTCAATGCCCATGCCCCAGCCGGAAATGGGCGGCATGCCGTATTCCATCGCCGTCAAATAGTCGTCATCCATCACCATAGCTTCCTCGTCGCCGTCCGCGTGGCTCTGCGCCTGAATTTGCAGTCTGCGGCGCTGCTCATTGGGGTCCACAAGCTCCGAGTACGCGTTGATGATCTCCGCGCCGTTGATGACAAGCTGAAAGCGGTCCGTAATCTCCGGATCATCATCATTCGCGCGCGCCAGCGGCGACAAGTCCGTCGGGTGCGCAATGAGAAACGTCGGCGCGATCATCTTCGGGCGGCTCACCTTCTTGTATAATAAATCGATGAGGTTTCCGCGCCCAAGCTTCTTCGGGTCGTCGGTGGAGTTTAATTCAATGTGCCGGCTTTCAATTTCCTGCAATAAAGCCTCCGCCGTCTTAAACTCGTCAATGTCAATGCCGCAGTCCTTTAAAATGAGCTCGCGGAACGTCACCACCGCCCATTCCGCGCCGAAATCGATCTCGGTGCCGTTAATGGAGATAACCGCGCTGCCCCGAATCTTCGTGATGACCGTTTGCAGCATGTCCTGCAAAAAGCGCATGTTGTCGCGGTAGTTATAGTACGCGCAGTAGCCCTCCAGCATCGTAAAATCCTGCAAATGCGTCGTGTCCATGCCCTCATTCCGAAAGCACCGCGCAAACTCAAACACCTTCGTAAACCCACCCACAATGACACGCTTCAAATACGTCTCCGGCGCAATGCGCAGATAAACGTCCATGTCAAGCGCATTGTGGTGCGCAACAAACGGCCGCGCCGTCGCGCCGGACGGATGATCGATGAGCACCGGCGTTTCAATTTCGATGTAGCCGTTGTCCTCCAAATACCGCCGAATCTCCCGCACAAACTGCGACTTGAAAAGGAACCGCCTGCGCGTCTCCCCGTTCATGCACAAATCGAGGTACCGCCTGCGCCAACAAAGCTCCGTGTCCTGAATACTGTGGAACTTCTCCGGCAGCGGACGGAACGCCTTGCCTAAAAACGTGATGCACTTCGCGCGCAGCGTCTTTTCGCCCACCTTTGTCGTGAACATCTCGCCCTCCGCGCCCATAAAGTCGCCTACGTCAAAGCCCCTCTTGAAAAAGTCATACGTGTCCTCGCCCACTTCGTCGCGCATCACGGCAATTTGCAGCTTGCCCTCCATATCGGAGAGCGTCACAAACGAGAGCTTCCCCATGCGTCGAATGGCCGTCACACGCCCTGCAACGCACACGTCCTGCACCCCGTCCGGCAGCTTTGCCGCCTCGCACAGCTCATGCGTCCGCGCATAGCGCTCCGGGTACGGGCTTACGTGCTCCCGTACATAATGGAACTTTGCCTTTCTTGCTTCCAATAACGTGTTTTCGCTCATTTTCTACACCCTTTCGTGCTGTTATTTTCATCGGGCGGGAAATTTAGAGCGTAAAAAATCCCGTCCCTGTTTCCAAGGACGGGATACAATAACCCGTGGTACCACCTTAGTTTGCCCGCGCCTCACGACGCACGCCTTTGCAAGTACAGACTTCGCCGCAGAAAAAGTACGGAAAACATCGATACTCCTGTGCTGTAACGGGCACGCCCGGCATAGTCTCAGCGCAAAAACGCAGTCGGTATGCAGCTCCAAGGCTTTGTTCGGTGATCCGTTCCTGCACCCCATCGCAGCTTACGGGGCTCTCTGTGCCATTCCCGGATCCCTACTGTCACTCTTCATCGCTTGTTAAAACGGAGTATAGCACACGGTTTTCAAAAAGTAAAGAGAAAATTTTCATCCCCGCGCATTTTCCTCGCTTTGCACGTTGTGCGGGCTTGTTTTCGCGCCTGCCTTGTGCTAAAATAAATGAGAAAAAGTCGCGGAACAGCCGCGGCGGTTGTATTGATCTCATTTTCTCTTGGGAGGGCTTTATTATGTCAGAACCTTTACGCGCCATGATGATCGGCGCACACCCGGACGATGTCGATATCTGCACCTGCGGCATCACAAAGCGCTTGGTTTCAAAGGGCTGCATTGTCCGCTTTGTCTCCATGACGACCGGCAACGCAGGCCACCAGACCATGCGCGGCGAAGAGCTCATCAAAACGCGCGCGGCAGAAGCGCAAAAAAGCGCTGCCTACCTCGGCGCCACCTATGAAATTCTGCCGTTCGACGACGGCCGCCTGACCCCGTCGCTCGAAGCGCGCGAAACGCTCATGCGCACCATCCGCAATTTTAAGCCGGACGTCATCTTCACGAACCGCGCGTGCGATTATCACCCCGACCACCGCGCTACAGGTCAGCTCGTGCAGGACTGCTCATACCTCATGGGCGTGCCCGCCATTTGCCCGGATACCCCCGTGCTGCGCAAAACGCCGACCATTCTTTACTGGGCAGACGGCTTCACCGACCCCAAACCGTTCCGCTCCGATTTCGCCCGCCCGGCGGATGACGACCGCGAAACGCTGTTTCACGTCGAGTGCTGCCACGCCTCCCAGTTCCTCGATTGGCTTCCGTGGGCAGACGACCACGTGGATCTCGCCGGTAAAACGCACGAGGAGCGCGTAGAGTACCTGCGCAGTACATTCAACTGGGACCGCGGCGACGTGGACGAGGACGTGCTCGCGTGCCTCACCCGCCAGTACGGCGCAGAATTTGCAAAAACCGTTCGCTTTGCTGAAAGTTGGCAGGTGAGCGAATACGGCGCGCCTGTTTCCGATGCGCTCAAAGAGCTGCTTATCGGTCTCGACTGAGCCGAATATTTCCGCGGTTCACCCCGCAAATCAAAGACCAAAGGATAGAAAAATGAAAATTTTAGCCATTGAAAGCTCCTGCGATGAGACCGCCGCAGCCGTTGTAGAAAACGGCCGCCGCGTGCTTTCCAGTGTCGTCGCAACGCAGGTAGAAGAACACAAGTTATACGGCGGTGTCGTGCCGGAGATCGCCTCGCGCCGCCACAGCGAAGCCATTGTAGGCGTCGTGCGTGAAGCACTCGAGCGCGCCGAGCTCACCGTAGACGACCTCGATGCCATCGGCGTCACCTACGCGCCGGGGCTTATCGGTGCGCTGCTCGTCGGCGTAAATTTCGCGAAAGGCCTCTCTCTTTCTGCAAATTTACCGCTTATCCCGGTGCACCACCTGCGCAGCCACATCGCGTCAAACTACATCACGAACCCGGAACTCGAGCCTCCGTTCCTGTGCCTTGTCGTCTCCGGCGGCCACACACACATCATCGAAGTGACGGACTACACAAAGCTCCGCATCCTCGGAAAAACGCGTGACGATGCCGCAGGCGAAGCATTCGATAAGGCCGCGCGCGCCATGGGCATGCCCTATCCCGGCGGCATCGCCATGGATAAACTCGCTGAGACCGGCAACGACAAAGCGTTCAAGCTCCCGCGCCCGACCGTAGACGGCGCCCCGCTCGATTTCAGCTTCTCCGGCCTCAAGACCGCCGTCATCAACATTCTGCATAATGCCGAGCAAAAGGGCCAGACCGTCAACATCGCCGATCTTTCCGCCTCTTACCGCAAGGCCGTTGTCGATTGCCTCGTGCGCAACTTTCTGCACGCCGCAGACGAGACCGGCCATAAAAAGCTCGTCATCGCGGGCGGTGTCTCCGCAAACGCGCTCCTACGCCGCCGCCTCACGGAAGAATGCAAGCGTACCGGCCGCACGCTCTATATGCCCGACCTCTCTCTCACCGGCGACAACGCCGCCATGGTCGGCGCACAGGCCTACTACGAATATCTTGCCGGCCATACCGCCGGCATGGAGCTGAACGCCTGCGCCCAGCGCTCCATCGACTTAGGCTGAGTTTTCAATTTCACAACGCCAAAAACGACCCGCAAACGGAATTCTCTCCGTCCCGGGTCGTTTCTTTATGCCTGTTTGGTTTTACTCCCGCGGCACCACAAACCAGTGCTGGTTTTCCTGCAGCTTTTCCTCTGCGCGCTTCAAAAGCGCTTTCGCGTCGATAAGGTAGCACGTCGCGTCGCCGATCTTCCCCGTGACGATCTCATTTTTCGCGGGGTCCAGAATCTCCTTCACGCGGCGGTACGTCGTCTCCCAGCCCTTAAAATCGTGGCCGTACATGTACTTTTCTTCGCCGTTCACAACGTAGCGGATCTTCTCCTTCGTCAAGACGTAGTCCGTGCCGAAGCGCTCCTCCACGCCGTGCATAAACGTGCAGCAGTCAAGCACCTCGCCGATGAACAGCAGCCGCCCGTTTATTTCCGGCAGCTTCATAAACGGCGAGTTCTTCCCCACCGGGGTGATGTCCTCCCCATGCAATGCTGTCAGCTCCGCAGCACGCTTGCCGCGCGCACAAACGGAGTGCGTCGGGTGCACGCTGCGCACCACGCCCGGCATTTTCCAAAACGTGCGAGGCAAAAGCCCGATGCACGGCACGGTTTTGTCCGCGTCAAACACCGGGTGCTCCGGCGTGACGTTCTCATACGTCAACGCAGGCAGCAAAAGCGTGCCGTCGTCGCCAAGCGCCGCCTGCAACGTGTCAAGCACCGCCTCCGGCGTCTCCTTTGTCCCCAACGCCTTCATCGATGCGTGCACCAAAATCGTCTCACCCTCTTTGATCCCCAGCGCTTTCATATCCGCCAAAAGCTTCTTCGCATCATTCATTTGAGTTTTCCTCCCCATAAAACAATACCCAAGCAGCGCTTGTTCAGGCTTTTTATTTCACCGAATCAATCGTTCCGCCGCCCAAAACGCGGTCGCCGTCGTACAGCACGACGGACTGCCCGCAGGTGATGGCGCGCTGCGGCTCGTCAAAGACGACCTTCAGGCTGTCCGGGCCCGTCTGCGTCACGGTCGCCCACTGCTCGGGCTGGCGGTAGCGCACCTTCGCCTTAATGTGCATCGGCTCCTTGATTTCTGCGACGGAAATCAAATTAATGCCGCTCGCTGTGAGCTCCTTTTTGAAAAGCTCGCTTTCCGGGCTTAGCGTCACGGTGTTCTTTTCAATATCCACCGATTTCACATACAGCGGTGCCGGCAGCGCGAGCCCCAGACCCTTGCGCTGGCCGATCGTGTAGCGGATCACGCCGCGGTGTTGCCCCAGCACGTTGCCATCCGTGTCCACAAAATCCCCGGGCGGGTACGTTTTGCCCGTGTACTGCTCGATGAAATCGGCATACGAGCCGTTCTGCACAAAGCAGATGTCCTGACTGTCGTGCTTTCTCGCATTGATGAAATTGTGCGCCTCCGCAAGCGCGCGCACTTCACACTTCTCCATGCCGCCGAGCGGGAACTGCACGTGCTTTAGCTGCTCCTGCGTCAGCGACCACAGCACATAGCTCTGGTCTTTATTGTGGTCAACGGCCTTTTTCAGGAGATACCGCCCCGTATTTTCGTCAAAATCGATTTGCGCGTAATGCCCTGTGACAACATAATCATAATTCAGCTCAACCATGCGCTGAAACAGCTTATCAAACTTTAAATAGCGGTTGCAATCGATGCACGGGTTCGGCGTTACACCCGTTTCATAAGAGTGCACAAACTTGTCGATAACATCCGTTTTGAAGCGGTCGGCAAAATTAAACACATAGTACGGCATGTCAAGCGCATACGCCACACTGCGCGCGTCCTCTACATCATCAAGCGAACAGCAGGTATGCTCGCGGCGCAGACCGACGTCCTCATTCTGGTACAGCTTCATGGTCGCGCCCATGCAGGTGTAGCCCTTTTCTTTCATAAGCAGCGCCGCCACACTGGAATCCACGCCGCCGCTCATGGCTATGATCGCTTTTTTACACATAGTTTCGGTAAAACCCTTTCGTTATCGTTTCACATCGCCGCGCGCGGTGACGATCTCATAGCCCGCCGACTTCACGCGCTGCTCCAGACACCCGCGGCACTGCGCGGCCTCTTCCCCTGTACAGATCTTGTTCTCGTACAGCTCATAAAGCTTTCGCACACGCACCGGCGAAAGGTTCGGCATCACAACGTTTCCGCCCGCCTTCAGCCCCAGCTCGCGCCCTTGCGGATGAATGGTGCCAAGCGCCGTTGTAGACGGCAAAAGCGCATACGGAAACAACAAACGCAATATTGAGAGAAGCCGCAGCGTCAGCTCGAGCGAGCCGCTCTTTTCGTTTGCAAACGGCGTCTGCGCGTGCGTGATATACGGCCCGATGCCGATCATGTCCGGCTGCAGCTTCTGCAAAAAGCGCAGGTCAGAAATAAGATTCTCCGTCGTCTGATACGGCGAACCCACCATAAAGCCGGAACCTACCTGGTACCCGATGTCCTTTAGATCAAAAAGACATGCTTGCCGGTGTAAAGCGCTCAATTCATTCGGGTGCAGCTTGCCGTAATGCTCGGGATCGGCCGTCTCGTGACGCAAAAGATAGCGGTTTGCGCCCGCATCAAAATACTTCTGGTAGCTTTCGCGGCTCTTTTCGCCGATGGAAAGCGTAATGGCGCAGTCCGGGTGCTGCGCATGGATGGCCGCGACAATCTCGCAGATGAGGTCATCCGTGTAGAACGGGTCCTCGCCGCCCTGCAAAACGAACGTGCGAAAGCCGAGGTCGTACCCCTCCGCGCAGCAGGAAAGAATCTCCTCTTTCGTCAAACGGTAACGCGTCGCGTTTCGGTTATCACGACGGATGCCACAATAGTAACAGTTATTTTTGCAGTAATTCGTAAACTCAATGAGTCCGCGCACGTACACGTCCGTGCCGTAGTGCGCGCGGCGCACCTCGTCCGCGGCCTTTTGCAGCGCCGCATCATAGGCGTCAGTCTCCAAAATCGTCTTAAATTCCGCATCGCTGAGGTTACGCTGCTCGCGCAGACGGTCGACCAAAGCGTTAATTTCATTTGCGGTCATGAAATTCCGCCTTTCTTTATTCGGTGTCGCTCACTCCGCCTGCGGCTTTTCCAGCGTGCGCATCGCAAGGATCGTGTCGGAAATGAGGTCGTCGAGCGTCCGGCCCAGCATATCTGCACCGCGCTGAATGACCTCACGGGAGCAGCCCGCGGCAAAGTTGAGCACCTTGTATTTTTTCTTTACGGATTTAAGCTCCAAGTCGAGCGTGCTTTTCGACGGACGCATCAGCGCCACCGCGCCGATGAGCCCTGTCAGCTCGTCCACGGCGTACAGCACCTTTTCCATCTCGTGAACCGGCTCCACATCCAGCGTCACGCCGCACTCGATGGTAATGCCGTATCCGTGTGATACAACACCATGAATGATATCCTCCGATACGCCGCCTTCCCGCAGAAGTTCCGGCGCTTTCAGACAGTGCTCGGCCGGATACAGTTCAAAATCAATATCATGCAGCAGGCCGACAATTCCCCAGTGCCCCTCTTCTGCTCCATAGCCGAGTTCTCTCGCATACCATTTCATCACAGCCTCTACGGTAAGCGCATGCTGAATATGGAAGGGATCTTTGTTGTATTTTTTTAATAAGGCAAACGCCTCGTCTCTTGTAATTTCACTCATGATCTGTTTTCTCCTTTTTCTTCCCTGATTTTCCAGAATCTGTGAATCTGAATTGTAATTTCATCCATTATATACCCATATTCATACCGTATCAATAGGTTTATTCAGACTTTTTCCTATCCCCCATACAAAAAACGCTGCTTCACTCCCCCTTTTCGGAAGATGAAGCAGCTTTTTTTTCTGCAATCGTCTTACAGCAGTTCCGGTTTCAGCCGTACGGCGAATTTTATTTCGTTTTCTTTCAACTGATACTTCTCCAGCAGCATCGGTCCGCAGCTTGCCGATCCGATTCCCGCCTGGCGGTAGTCAATGCAGAAAACAGTGCTTCCGCACGGCTTAAGCTCATAGTTATGCGCTTTTTCCATCAACTCCTCCTGCGTATAAACGGATGCCTGGAAGGAGAACGTTTTCTCTCCCACTGCCGTCAATACCGCACGATCACTGGCAAGACTTGCATAATCGCAGTCGTAGTGGCTGCCGTTCTCCTGCGGGCGGATATAGTCTTCCTGCTGTTCTGCCGGTGTGCTGTGGAAAACGCCGTGATAGCTTGCCTGGTGCTTATCCACGTAGCTCTCCACCGGGCCGAGGCCGCAGTAGGTCAGTTCTGCAAACGATTCCGGCAGGAACAGGCGCAGGCCAAAACGCGGCAGAACCGGGAATACCGGGTCTTTCTTTGCTTCTACATGGACATCGGTCGTTCCGTCGCTGTAAATTGTCCATTTGATCACACCTGCAAGGATCCGCTGCAGAGCCGGAGACGAAATCGAATAGCTTGTCTCGATCTCCACGCAGCCGTTTTCTTCTTTTGCCGTTGTCTCATACGCCCGCGTCACGGTGCGGTCATACTGCGCACGCATCCAGGTATTCTTGATATTGCGGTCATTGTCTGTCGGCGCACGCCAGATGTTCAGCTCCATCGGGCGGTCGAGCAGATTCTGGTTGGCATAGCACATTTCCTCGAACAGGCCGGTGAACTTATTATAGGTATAGCTGAACTGTTCCGTCGATACCGTCAGATAATGATCGTCCTCTTTCCATCCAAACGAAGCCGTTCCCTCCGGGCGCTTCATCATCTCTTTTGCCTTCTGGTTCTGATTATCTTTCGTTTTCACCGGAACTTCTTCAAATCCCAGTTCGAACTGCTCCGGCAGCACCTCAGTGGCCTGTTTCTGATACCAGGTAACCTTCAGCGCACATTTTCCCTGCTCCGGCACGGAAATGGCAAGCGGAATCGTCTTCTCACAGCCTGCCGCAAGCTCCAGCAGTGCTTCATCTGTAAT
>OKTW01001177.1_pt1 | contig 10195 bp, 7 predicted proteins | sample 1606371 | NCBI WGS metagenome assembly OKTW01 (sample SAMEA3879568, study PRJEB24766) | human gut metagenome | biome: human-associated habitat; feature: feces | place: USA | collected 1985/1987
TCCATCTTGTACTGGTCAGCAATGCGCTTGATCTCAGCGCTGACGTCATCCTCAGAAGCCTCGATGTTCTCGGCAGCGGCAACAGCCTCCAGAGCCAGACGGATCTTGACCTGCTTCTCAGCCTGCGGCATAAAGGAAGCGCGGAACTGATCCATGCTCTGGCCCATATACTTCAGGTAGTCAGCCAGCTTCAGGCCCTGCTGAGAAATGCGGTACTCGAAGTCCTGAACCAGCTCGTCGATGCGGCTGTCAACCATGGCGTCAGGAATATCAGCCTTCATGTTGGCGATAACCTGATCCATCAGATCGTTCTCGACCTTCTGCTCAGCCTGCTTGTCCAGGTTGGTCTTGATGTTGTTGCGGATGGAATCCTTCAGCTCGTCCAGGGTGTCGTACTCGCTGACATCCTTTGCAAAGTCGTCATCCAGAGCGGGCAGCTCCTTGTACTTGACTTCATGCAGCTTGATCTTGAAGGTTGCATCCTTGCCAGCCAGCTCGGCAGCGCCGTATTCCTCGGGGAACTTGACGTTGACGTCGAACTCTTCGCCAGCGGAATGGCCAACAACCTGATCCTCGAAACCGGGGATGAAGGAGCCGGAGCCCAGAACCAGAGAGTAATGCTCTGCCTTGCCGCCCTCAAAAGCCTTGCCATCAACAAAGCCCTCAAAGTCGATATCAACGGTATCACCGTTCTCAGCAGCGCCCTCACGGGTCAGCAGACGGCCGTTGCGGTCCTGCATGCGCTTCACTTCGGCATCAACATCTGCCTCGTTGACATTCTTGGCTTCTTTGGTCACAGTTAAACCGGCATACTCGCCCAGTTCAACTTCGGGCTTGACAGCAACCTTGACCTTCAGCACAACGCCGTCAGCCTCAGACATGGAAACGACCTCGGGATCGGGGCGGCCGACAACATCGATCTTTGCTTCCTTCACAGCGGCCTCATAAGCCTCCGGGAACAGATCATTGACAGCGTCATAATGGAAAATGTCAGAACCGTACATCTTCTCGATCATATGACGGGGAGCCTTGCCCTTGCGGAAGCCGGGAATGGCATATTTTTTGCCTTCGCGCTTGAACGCATTGTTCACAGCGGCCTTGAAGGTCTCAGCGTCGATAGAGAACTGCAATTCTACCATGCTCTTTTCGAGCTTTTCACAGGAAATCAGATTCATTTGAAAATCCTCCAAACATAGAAATACAATGTATTATATCATGTACCGGCAAAGAATACCAGCCCATTTTGAAATAAAATTCCCTTTACAGGCAAAAAAATTGAAAAAAGCTGCAAACAAATGCTTTAATCACAGATTTTATAAGGGCAAAAATGCAAACCGTCCGCCGAAACCAGCTTGTAGCGGATACCATCCACTTCGCGCTGGATAGCCCCGCGGATGGACTTTCCGTGCAGGTGGCCGTAATAACATTGCTGCACGCCAAACTCATGCAGGATATCCACCAACGGCTGTGCGCACCCGCCGGGATAAACTGGCGGGTAATGCAGAAATGCAATTTTCTGTGCGCTCCCCCCTGCCTGCAGCGACATGCGCAGGCGGCCGGCTTCGCGCGCCATGATCTTGGCATCTTGGGCGTTGGTATCGTCAAACGGCCAGCCGCGGGTGCCGCACAAGGCATAATCCCCCACCATGCAGGCATTGTTATGCAGGACGTGCATGGTATCAAAGCCGTTTTCTGTCAGGTAGCGCTCCATCTTGCGGGCGGTCGTCCACCAATAATCATGGTTGCCTTTCAGCAGCCATTTTTGACCCGGCAGGTTTTGGATAAATGCAAAGTCGGTTTTGGTGTCCTCCAGCTTCATGGCCCAGCTGGTATCCCCCGCCAGAATGACTGTATCCTGCGGGGAGATCAGCGTGCGCCAGTTTGCTTCCAACTTGGGCAGATAGCCTTCCCAGCCTTCAAAAACATCCATCGGCTTATCCCCGCCGAGAGAAAGGTGAAGATCACCAACCACAAAAATTGCCATATGCACCCCCGGCAGTATATTCTGGTGTATTCTGCCCATACTGATAGAGCACGCAAAAGCAAACGCTTTTGTGCCTTACCAAGAAAGGAGAAGCACCATGATGGAAGAAAACGTAATCAACGGAATTTGCTGTGATGTAGAAAACTGTGTGTACAACAACGGCTCCTGCTGCTGCACAGCGCATGAGATTCACGTGAACCACCGCGCCAACAACGGCACAGAAACAATGTGCGAAACCTTCAGCGAAGTATAACCACAGTTTACCGGCGGCTGCCGGGCTGCGTTTGCGGGCCTGGCAGTGCTTACTTAATGCGTGTAATGCACGCCCCTAATGCCGCTTATTTCAGTGCGGCATCCCGGATGGCGGCAGGCTCAATAACGGTATTGAACCGCACCGGCAGGGTGTTCAGCACGCTGAGGGCAGCCGGAACCGGGCAGCCGGTTTTGACATTCAGAGCAGCCATGGCGGCAAAGTCGCTTTCCGGGGCAGTTTCACCCAGCGCGGCCAGCACATCGCGCGGGAACTTGTACGGGCTGGCGGTGGAAAGCACCACCATAGGCGCCGCGCTGCGCACCGTCTCAGCTACGCAGAACGCAACGGCGGTGTGGGTATCGCAGAGATAATTGTCCTGCTCAAAGCGGGCATTGATCTCTGCAGCGCCAGCTGTATCATCAGCACAGCCGCAAGCAAAAGATGCCTGAATGCGGGCCAGGGTCTCGGCATCGACGGTGTACATACCGGTCTTTGCCAGGTCAGCCATCCAACCTGCTACTTTGGCGCTGCTGCCGCTGACATGGTACAGAAGACGCTCCAGGTTGCTGGAGATCAGGATATCCATGGACGGCGAAGTCGTCTTGTAGAAGGTGCGGCGGGCATCATAGGCACCGGTCTTGATGAAGTCGGTCAAGACGTTATTCTTGTTGGAAGCGCAAACCAGCTTGCCCACAGGCAGGCCCATCTGCTTGGCATAATAACCGGCCAGGATATCGCCAAAGTTTCCGGTCGGCACGCAGAAGTCCACCGGCTGTCCCCAGGCAACATTGCCCTGCTCCACCAGGCGGAAGTAGGCATAGAAGTAGTACACGATCTGCGGCACCAGGCGGCCCCAGTTGATGGAGTTTGCGCTGGACAGGCAGATATTGCGCTTTTCCAGTTCTTCAGCAACCGAAGCATCGCCAAACACGCGTTTCACGCCGGTCTGGGCATCGTCGAAGTTGCCGCGTACCGCGCACACGCAGACGTTTTCGCCCGCCTGCGTCGCCATCTGCGCCTGCTGCACGGCGCTCACGCCGCCGTGGGGGTAGAAGACGATGATCTTCGTACCCGGCACATCGCAGAAGCCCTCCATCGCCGCCTTGCCGGTGTCGCCGGACGTGGCGGTCAGGATCATGATCTCGTCGTCCACACCGAGCTTTTCTTTCGACGCGGTCATCAGGCGCGGCAGCATCGAGAGCGCCACATCCTTAAAAGCGCTCGTCGGCCCGCGGAAAAGCTCGAGGATGAAGTCCTCACCGACGGGGACGGTCGGGGTCAGGTGGTCGGTCTCAAACTTGCCGGTATAGCCGTCGTGGACGAGCTTTGCCATCTCCGCTTCTGAAAAGTCGGGCAGGAGCTTGGATAAGATCTTCGTCGACATGGACATCGTGTCCATATTTAATACAGTAGTATAGTCGAACTTGACCTCGTCAAACGATGACATCGTGTAGAGGCCGCCGTCGGGGGCAAGGCCGTTTAAGATGGCCTGCGCGCTGCTGGCCTTTAAATTTTTGTCACGGGTGCTCTGATACTGCATGGATGTTTCCTCCTGTATCTCACGGGAAAAGTTTTTTTGTTTTCCCTATTGTATTTTCACAAACGCTATGTTATATTGTTTTCATCAAAAAGTCAAGTGTTTTTCTTCCGCGGACAGTTTCGGCGTAAGTCACAAATTCGTCCGCACTTGACGGAGTATCCAAAAAAGAAAGAAGGTCATTCCCCGTGAATATTGCGCTGCTGGGCTTCGGCACCGTCGGTTCCCATTTTTATAAGCTGTGCGAGGGGCGAACCGATCTGCATGTTGCAGCTGTTCTCTCCCGCCGTCCCCGCCCGGAGCTCACATGCACCGTGACCGCCGATTACGACGAGATCGTGCGCGATCCCTCGATTGATATTGTGGTGGAAGTCATGGGCGGCATCGAGCCGGCGTACAGCTACCTCTGCGCGGCCATGCGTGCGGGCAAGCACGTCGTCACCGCGAACAAGCAGCTCATGTGCGCCCACTTTGAAGAGCTCACCTCCCTTGCAAAAGAAAAAGGCGTGGCGCTGCGCTGCACTGCCGCCGCGGGCGGCGGCATTCCCTGGCTCACCTCTCTCTCCCGCGCGTCTGAGCTTGATGAGATCAAGGCTGTCGAGGGCATTCTGAACGGCACAACGAATTACATGCTTTCCGCCATGACGAATTCCGGCGCGGATTACGCGCCCGCGCTCCGCAAGGCGCAGGAGCTCGGCTACGCCGAGGCCGACCCCACCGCGGACGTTGAGGGTCTGGACGCGCGTCGCAAGATCGTCCTCTCCGCCGACCTTGCCTTCGGCGTGAACATCAGGGAAGAGGACATCCCCTGTGTCGGTATCTCGTCCATCACCGCGGGCGACATCGCCAAGGCGAAGGACGAGGGCCTGACCTACAAGCTCATTGCCCGAGCGGAGAAAAACGGCCGTGCCGTGGCCGCGTTCGTCTGCCCGACGCTTTTCCCCTCCTCCGCGCCCGAGGCGCACACCGACGGCACCGGCAACCTCGTCACGCTGTTCGCATCGCGTTTTGGCAAGCAGAGCTTTTCCGGCGCGGGCGCAGGCGGCTACCCGACCGGCTCGAACGTGCTGCGCGACTGTCTCGACGTCGCCGACGGCTGCCGCAGCTTCTATGCTGACTCTTTCACCCCCTGCTCGGTGAACCTATCCGGCACGCAGTGCAAGTGGCTGTTCCGCTGCATGGGCGAATACTTTACCCGCGAGTGCAGCGCCCGCGCGGCGTTCGACGCCTATGAATCTTACCGAAAGGACGACCCGCACGCGCTGCTTGCGCGCTACGCGGCCGAAGAGGAATAAACTCCATGCTCAAAGTTTTGAAATTCGGCGGTTCGTCGCTCGCCGACGCCCGCCAGTTCGCCAAGGTCAAGTCCATCGTGGAAGCCGACCCCGCCCGCCGCGTGGTCATCGTCTCCGCGCCGGGCAAGCGCTTCTCCGGCGACCATAAGATCACCGATCTTCTCTATCTCTGCGCCGCGCACATCAAATACGGCGTTTCGTGCGAGGACATCTTCGCCATGATCCGCGACCGCTACAACGAGATCATCGCCGAATGTGGCCTGCACATCAGCCTCGACAAAGAGTTCGACGCGCTGTGGGACAAGATGAAAAATGGTATCAGCCAGGATGAGCTCGCCTCGCGCGGCGAATACTTCTCCGCGCGGCTGATGGCCGAATACCTCGGCTATGAGTTCGTCGACGCGGCCCGCTGGATCAAGTTCAAGTTCGACGGCACCGTCGATCAGGATGCGTCCTACGCGGCGCTGCGCTCCATCGCCGAGGACCGCAAGGTCGTCATCCCCGGTTTCTATGGCGTGATGCCCGACGGGCACATCCGCACGTTCTCCCGCGGCGGCAGCGACATCACCGGCGCGCTCGCGGCAGCGGCGCTCGGCGCGGACGTGTATGAGAACTGGACGGACGTCTCCGGCATCCTGATGGCCGACCCGCGCATCGTCGACGATCCCGAGCCCATCCGCCGCGTGACCTACAGCGAGCTGCGCGAGCTGAGCTACATCGGCGCGCAGGTCCTGCACGAGGGCACGATCTTCCCCGTGCGCGAGAAAAACATCCCGCTCAACATCCGCAATACCAACGCGCCCGACCATCCCGGCACGATGATCTTGGAGTCCATCGGCGACGAGATGGAAGAGGGCGGCTTCATCACCGGCATCGCCGGCAAGAAGGGCTTTTCCATCATCACCATCGCCAAGACTGGCATGTCGAGCGAACCGGGCTCTCTCCTGAAAATTCTCAACGTGCTCGCCAAGCACGAGGTCAACGTCGAGTACCTCCCGTCCGGCATCGACAACGTCTCGCTCGTCGTCTCGTCCGACAAGGTGTCCCGCTCGCTCTACGAAATGCTGGGCGAGCTGCAAAAAGAGGTGCAGCCGAATAAGATAACCGTAACGGAGCATATCGCCATTGTCGCCGCCGTTGGCCGCAAGATGGCGTACCGTCCCGGCGTTTCTGGTAAAATTTTCGCCAAGCTCGGCGAAAACGGCGTGAACATCCGCATGATCACGCAGGGCCCCGAAGAGCTCAACATCATCGTGGGCGTGGAAGAAAAAGATTTCGAACAGGCCATCCGTGTCCTGTACAATAGTTTTGTGAAGGAGAATGTAGTGTAATGAAACAGGTCAATGTCGGTATTCTCGGCGCCACCGGCGCCGTCGGTCAGGAAATGATCAAAATTCTCGAAGAGCGCAACTTCCCCGTTGCGTCCCTTCGTCCCATCGCAAGCGCCAGAAGCGCGGGCAGCAAAATCATGTTCCGCGGCCAGGAATGCACCATCGTCGAGGCGTCTGACGACGCGTTTGAGGGCCTTGATATCGTCCTCGGCGCGGCTGAGAACGACATCGCCGAGCGTTTTGCCCCCTCGATCGTCAAGGCGGGCGCGGTGTTCGTCGACAATTCGAGCGCGTTCCGCCTCGACCCCAACGTCCCCCTTGTCATCCCCGAGATCAACCCCGAGGACGTGAAGTGGCACAAGGGCATCATCTCGAACCCCAACTGCACCACCATCGTGACCCTCGTGGCCATTAACGCCCTCGCCAAGGAGAGCCCCATCGAGACGATCATCGCCTCTTCCTACCAGGCCGTCAGCGGCGCGGGCAAGGGCGGCATCGACGAGCTCAACAATGAGGTCAAGGCCCTTTCCGAGGGCAAGCACCTTGAGCCCAAGGTCTTCCAGTATCAGATCGCGTACAACATCATCCCCCAGATCGGCGGCGAGGCCTTTGAGGGCTACACCAGCGAGGAGATGAAGATGCAGAACGAGGGCCGCAAGATCCTCCACCTGCCCGAGATGAAGGTCAGCTGCACCTGTGCGCGCGTGCCCGTCATCCGCAGCCACAGCGTATCCGTCGTGCTGCGCACGAAGGAGAAGATCAGCGTCGAGCGTGCCAAGGAGCTCATCGCAAACGCCCCGGGCTGCAAGCTCGTCGACGACCTCAAGAACAAGGTCTACCCCATGCCGCTCGACACGTCCGATCAGGACATCGTCTATGTCGGCCGCATTCGTGAGGACCTGACCGACGAGCGCGGTCTGAACCTCTGGTGCTGCGGCGACCAGGTCCGCAAGGGCGCTGCCACCAACACCATCCAGATCGCGGAGCTGCTGCTCAAGTAAGGCTTTTTTAACCACAGATCGTTCCCCGTTTTCTGCCGCATAGCGGCGGAAAACGGGGAATTTTTTCGTTTCTGCGCAGAAACGCCGATTTTGGCCCGCATTTTGCTATAAGCCGCTCATAAAGTGGTACAGGCACGTCATAAGCTGAACGTTAAGAGAGCTATTCTCTGATCCTTTGGCTGTTTTGTCAAAAATCGGTGCACATTTCTTGTGTGTTTTCCCCATTTTTACCACAAACGGCAAGTTTCATTTGACTTTGCCCGCTGTGGGGACTATGCTGTAAGCAAGGATTGGAAACGTTACCGGTAAGGTTTCCGGAATCATCGCAGGGGGCGCGTCGGCATGACCATCAAGGATATTGCAAAGCTTGCAGACGTGAGCGTCAGCACCGTCTCCCGCGTGCTCAACGACCGTCCGGACGTGAGTGAGGATTCCCGCAGACGGGTCCGCGCCGTCATCGAGGCGCACCGGTATGTGCCGAACAACAGCGCGCGCGACCTCGTCAAGATCCGCTCCGACGCGGTCGGCCTCGTGGTGCGCGGCGTGCAGAACCCCTTCTACACCGACATCATTCACGCCATTGAGCAAAAGCTCGACGCCTCGGGCTACACGATGGTCATGCGCCAGATCCCATCGGGCGACGACGAGATTCAGTGCGGTGCGGTGATGGAAAAGGAAAAGCGCCTGCGCGGCATTATCTTCCTCGGCGGGCGCAGCGATTATTCGCCCGAAGAGGTTTCGCTTCTCGGCGTACCCTATGTCTGCTGCTCCTACACCAACTCCTACGGTATGCTTCCGCCGGAGTCGTACTCCTCCGTCTCCATCGCCGACGAGCAGGAGGCCTACCGCGCGGTCAGCGAGCTTTACAAAAACGGTCACCGCCGCATCGCCGTGCTGACCGCCGCCCCCGACGACAGTTCGATCTCCCAGCTCCGTTACCTTGGCTATCAGCGCGCGCTGCGCGACTTCGGCTTAACAGAGCATCCGGAAGACCTGATCTGCGCCGAAGATTTCACCATTGCCAACGCCTATGCCGCCATGCAAAAGCGTCTGCGCTCCCCCGCCGATTTTACGGCTGTCTTCGCCATCGCGGACGACATGGCCATTGGCGCGATGCGCGCCCTGCGCGAAAGCGGCCGCTCCATCCCCGAGGACTGCTCCGTCATCGCCATCGACGGCATCAGCGTCTCGGAATACATTCATCCCATGCTCACCACCCTCTGCCAGCCCATGACCGCCATGGGAGAGGCGAGCGTCGAGATCCTGCTCGACATCATCGAGGGACGCGGCGTTCATCGCCATGTCACTCTGCCGACCGCGCTGCGCGAGGGCGCGTCCGTGCGGCAGCTCAAGCACTGATTTTCCCGCGGGAACCGCGTGAAAATAAATTTAAAAAGGAGTATTGATGAAATGAAAAAGTATCTTGCAATGATCCTTGCTCTTGTCATGGCGCTTTCTCTCGTCGCCTGCGGCGATAAGAAGGATGACTCCGCTGACAACAGCGACGGCGATACCGCCTCCGGCCGCGTCTACTGGCTGAACTTCAAGCCCGAAGCCGACGGGACCCTGCAGAAGGTCGCCGCCATGTACACCGAGAAGACCGGCGTGCCCGTCACCGTCGTGACCGCCGCTTCCGGCACCTACAACGAGACCCTGACCGCCGAGATGGACAAGTCCGCTCCCCCGACGCTGTTCGTCGTGGGCAACCAGGCCGCTGTCGACACCTGGGGCGACTACTGCTATGACCTGAGCGGCACCGCCGTTGCCAACGAGCTCAACACCGACGCCTACAACCTCTATGACGCCGACGGCAAGCTCTGCTCCATCGGCTACTGCTACGAGTGCTACGGCATCATCGTCAATGAAGACCTGCTCGAAAAGGCCGGCTACACGCTTGGCGATATCACGAACTTTGAGACTCTCAAGGCCGTCGCTGAGGACATCCACGCTCGTGCTTCCGAGCTCGGCTTCGACGCCTTCACCTCCTCTTCCATGAGCGACGATTCCAGCTGGCGCTTCACCGGCCACCTCGCGAACCTCGAGTATTACTACGAGTCCGTGGACGATCCCGACGCCTGGAAGGAATGCCCGTCTTCCATCAAGGGTACCTACATGCAGAACTACAAGAACCTGTGGGATCTGTACATCAACAACAGCGCCGTGAATCCTGCTGATCTCGCTGCCGGCGGCTTTGACGCGGCGGACGAGTTCGGCAAGGAGCAGGCCGTGTTCTATCAGAACGGCTCCTGGGAGTGGGCCAAGCTCACCGGTACCGGCGACGGTCAGTACGGTCTTGACAACCTGTCCATGATCCCGTTCTACTGCGGTGTTGCGGGCGAAGAGAACGCGGGTCTCAACTGCGGCACCGAGAACTGCTGGGCTGTCAACGCCAAGGCTTCCGAGGAAGATATTCAGGCCACGCTCGAATTCATGAACTGGATGGTCACCGATCCCGAGGCCTCCCGTATGCTGGTCGATGAATTCGCCGCCATGCCCTATAAGCAGGCTGCCGAATCCACCAACGGCTTCCTCGCCGACGCCAACGACTACACCACCAACGGCAACTACATCATGCCCTGGGTCACCAACTTCCAGCCGAACGTTGATGCTTACCGCGCTGCGCTCGTCTCCGCGATGAACCAGTACGACGCCGACCAGAGCGATGCCAACTGGGAGCTCGTCAAGACCGCGTTTGTCGACGGCTGGGCCACGCAGTACGCTGCCGCCAACGGCTAAGCCGCTTTTAAAAAAGCAAGCGCATCTGAAAAGCACAAATGAGAGGGGCGGGCGATTT
>OKTW01001183.1_pt1 | contig 10171 bp, 4 predicted proteins | sample 1606371 | NCBI WGS metagenome assembly OKTW01 (sample SAMEA3879568, study PRJEB24766) | human gut metagenome | biome: human-associated habitat; feature: feces | place: USA | collected 1985/1987
TACAAGATCATATGCCGGACGGTGTGATGAAAGGTCCTACTGAAAATGTTGAAGAACGTAATCTAAAATTGATCGGCATCGATCACTATCATCGTTATAAAGAGGATATTGCGTTATTTGCCGAGATGGGATTTAAAGTTTATCGACTGTCGATTGCCTGGAGCCGTATCTTTCCCAGAGGTGATGAAGCGGAACCGAATGAAGCGGGTCTTGCTTTTTATGATCGTATCTTTGATGAATGCCGCAAATACGGGATCGAGCCGTTGGTTACTATATCTCATTATGAGACTCCGTATTACTTGGCAAAAGCATATGACGGATGGCGTAGTCGGAAATTAGTCGATTACTATGTGCGTTATGCGGAAACGATCTTAAAAAGATATAAAGGAAAGGTTCGTTACTGGCTGACTTTTAATGAGATTAACAGTGTATGGCATTTCCCTTTGATGGGGGCAGGCATCCTGACGCCAAAGGAAAAACTGAGTGAACAGGATTTATATCAGGCTGCTCATCATGAATTGATCGCAAGTGCCATGTGTGTGAAACTGGCACATGAAATCGATCCGGCAAATAAGGTGGGATGCATGGTGCTGGGATTGACCAGCTATCCGCGGACAGCAGATCCGAAAGATGTGATCGCAACGATGGAGGAAAATAGAAAAGCCATGTTTTTCTCGGATATTCACATGCGGGGAGCATATCCGTCTTACGCCAAGAAGATGATGGAGCGAAAACATATTGAAATACAAATGGAGCCGGGCGATGAAGAAATCCTGACCCATACATGCGATTTTCTTTCATTTAGCTACTATATGTCAAAATGTATTGCCCATGATCCTTCTTCCTATGAAAAAGGAAAGGGAAATTTAACGACAGGTGTTAAAAATCCGTATCTGAAGGAAAGCGAATGGGGATGGCAGATCGATCCGCGGGGACTGCGTTATTTGCTGAATACATTCTATGAGCGCTATGAGAAACCGTTGTTTATCGTAGAAAACGGCTTGGGAGCGGTGGACTGCCTGCTGCCGGAAGAAAAAGATGGTTATTATGTGGAAGATGATTACCGTATTCGCTATTTGAACGATCATTTGATCGAAGTGGCGAAGGCCATTACATTGGATGGCGTGGATGTAATGGGGTATACATCCTGGGGATGCATTGATCTGATCAGTGCATCGACAGCAGAGATGAAAAAAAGATATGGTTTTATATATGTAGATCGAAACAATGACGGCAGCGGAACATTGAAAAGATATCGGAAAAAATCTTTTTACTGGTATCAGCAGGTGATCCGCGAAAACGGACAAAATTTAAAGGAATATGAAGAGTGATGCGTAAAAAAAGACCGACAGCAGTGTCGGTTTTTTTTGCATGAAAGATAAAATTTTGGACTTGACACAAAAGGAGAACTTACTATAATTGTTAATGGACTAATTAGTGTGCTAACTAATTAACAGGGAGGTGAACAAATGGAAGAAAGCATGAAGATCAGCAGTCTTCTGCGAATGATCGACATCCGTATCCGGATGGATCTGAATGCCCGTAATGAGGAATTTCATCTGTCATCTCTGCAGGTGCGCATTCTGGTGTTCCTGATTCAAAACAGCGAAGGGGAAGTGAATCCCCGGGATCTGGAGCATTATTTCCACATCAGCAAGCCGACGGTAACCGGTGTCTTGAAACGGCTGGAAGAGAAAAAGTATCTGCATTTCGAGCCGAGCGCAAAAGATCACCGCTACAAACAGATCGTCCTTGACGATAAGGCGTTTCAGTGCGGAAAGCAGCTGGAATGTAATTTCAAGGCGATGGAAGAGCGGCTTTATCAGGGGCTGAGCGAAGAAGAACTGAGCCTGACGCGCTCGATGCTGCTGCGCCTGCTAAACAATATTTCAAAGGAAGAGGAGGTTATTCGATGAAACGTTTGCTTCAGGAGCTGAAAGAATATAAAGCAGCTTCAATCAAGGCACCGTTGTTTATGATCGGAGAGGTCGGACTGGAACTGGCGCTGCCGGTATTGATGGCCTACATTATTGATAACGGTGTCATGAAAGGAGATATGAAAACGGCGGTCATGATGGGAGCGGTCATGCTGGTTACCGCATTTCTTTCACTTGGCTGCGGTGCGATGAGCGCCAAATGCGCTTCTTATGCTTCCGCCGGGTTTGTAAAAAATATCCGTCGGGGCATGTTTGAAAACATTCAGCGTTTTTCTTTCCATAATATTGACCGTTATTCCACTGCCGGTCTGATTACGCGTCTGATGACCGATACGACCAATGTGCAGAATGCATACATGATGATTCTGCGTATGTGTGTGCGTGCACCGATGATGTTGATTTTGGCGATGGTGATGACATTCTCTATTCATGCGCAGCTGGCAGTATATTTCTTATATGCGCTTATTTTCCTGGGTGTCGCACTGACCTTGATCACTGTATTGTCATATCCGATCTTTCAGAAAGTTTTTCGAAAGTATGACGATCTGAATGCAAGCGTTCAGGAAAATATCACAAATATGCGTGTTGTAAAGGCATATGTAAAAGAAAATGTAGAAACAGAGAAATTTCATAAAGCGTCCGGAAAACTGTATGAGATGTTCTGTAAAGCGGAAAAAATTCTGGTACTGAACTCACCGATGATGCAGCTGGCTATGTATGGATGCATCATGGCAATCGGATGGTTCGGTGCCCAGTTTGTAGTCGAAGGTTCATTGACCACCGGTGAGCTGATGAGCATGTTCACTTATACGATGCAGCTGCTGATGAGCCTGATGATGCTTTCTATGGTCTTTGTCATGGTATCCATGTCGGCAGCTTCCGCAAAACGTATCGTGGAAGTACTGGATGAAACCAGCGATATCCATAATCCGGCTGACCCTCTTTATGAAATCAAAGACGGATCCATTCGTTTTGATCATGTTTCCTTCAGTTACTATACGCATGAATTTGATAAAAATGATGAAGATGCCGTCCTGCGTGACGTCAATCTTGAAATTGCCAGCGGTGAAACAATTGGTATTCTGGGTGGAACCGGCAGTGCGAAGTCGACTTTGGTTCAGCTGATCCCGCGTCTTTATGATGTGCAGAAAGGTGCTGTTTACGTCGGCGGGCACAATGTTAAAGAATACGATCTTGATACACTGCGCAATGAAGTGGCCATGGTGCTGCAGAAGAATGTATTGTTCTCAGGTACGATCAAGGATAATCTGCGCTGGGGCAATGAGAATGCCAGCGATGAAGAAATGATCAAGGCATGTCAGCTTGCGCAGGCAGATGAATTTATTTCCCGTTTCCCTGACGGGTATGATACGTATATCGAACAGGGCGGAAGCAATGTCTCCGGCGGTCAGAAACAGCGTCTGTGCATTGCCCGTGCCCTGCTGAAAAAACCGAAGATCCTGATCCTGGATGACTCTACCTCCGCTGTTGATACAAAGACAGACGCATTGATCCGCAAAGCGTTCCGTGAAGATATCCCGGATACGACAAAGCTGATCATTTCTCAGCGAATCTCTTCAATTGAAGATGCGGACCGCATCATCGTTTTGAGTGACGGGGTCATCAATGGAATCGGTACGCATGAAGAGCTGTTGAAAACAAATGCCATTTATCAGGAAGTTTACGAAACACAGAAGAAGGGGGCGGAAGACGATGAATAAGCGACATATGAACTTTAAAGTACTTGGCCGTCTGCTTGGCTATGTCATTCGTCATTACAAATTCTCCTGTTTGATCACACTGGTACTGATCATTCTCTCCAGCGTGGCAAATGTTTCGGTATCGTTGTTTGTCCGTGTGCTGATCGATGACTATATTACGCCGCTTTCACAGTCGGCCGTACCTGACTATGCACCGCTGCTGAAGATCCTTATGACCATGATGTGCATTTTCCTGATGGGTGTATTCTCCACATTCCTATACAACCGCATTCTTGTCAATGTGGGACAGGGAACTTTGCGTCAGGTCCGTGATGATCTGTTTGAACATATGGAGCAGCTGCCTATCTCATATTTCGATACGCATCCGCACGGAGATATCATGAGTGTCTACACAAATGATACAGATACCCTGCGTCAGATGATCAGTCAGAGTATCCCGCAGATCATCAACAGTGCAATCACGATTGTCAGTGTCTTTGTCAGTATGCTGATTCTGAACATCCCGCTGACGATTACAACGCTGGTTATGGTATCTATCATGCTGGGAGTGACAAAAAAGGTGGCCGGATTTTCCGGAAATTTCTTTGTAAAACAGCAGAGGGATCTTGGTAAAGTCAACGGCTTTATCGAAGAGATGATGGATGGCCAGAAGGTTGTCAAGGTATTCTGTCATGAAGAGGAGAATATCGAAAAATTCAAAGAAATTAATAACAATCTGTATGAGAGTGCTTACAATGCCAATGCGTTTGCAAATGTTATCGGACCGATCAATGCACAGCTTGGAAATATGAGCTATGTTGTCTGTGCAATTGTCGGCGGTGCACTTGCCCTTGGCAGCGTCGGTGGCTTTACGCTCGGTGGTCTAGCAAGCTTTCTGACCTTCAACAAGAGTTTTAACATGCCGATCAACCAGGTCAGCCAGCAGCTGAACGCAATTGTTATGGCACTTGCAGGAGCGGAACGTATTTTCCGACTGATGGATGAAGAGCCGGAGCTGGACGAGGGGTATGTAACGCTTGTCAATGCGAAGGAAGAAAACGGAAAACTCACCGAGACGAAAGAGCGTACCGGAAAATGGGCATGGAAGCATACGCACCAGGCAGATGGATCTGTGGATTACCGCGAGCTGCAGGGCCGTGTGGTATTCGAACATGTTGATTTCGGCTACAATCAGGATAAAATTGTTTTGCACGATGTATCGCTGTTTGCAGAGCCGGGTCAGAAGATCGCGTTTGTCGGTTCTACCGGAGCCGGAAAGACAACCATTACCAATCTGATCAACCGCTTCTATGATATTCAGAAAGGTAAGATCCGTTACGATGAGATCAACATTGGAAAGATCAAAAAAGATGACCTGAGAAGATCGCTTGGCATTGTTTTGCAGGATACACATCTGTTTACGGGAACGGTAAGAGAAAATATTGCCTTCGGAAAGCTCGATGCGACGGAGGATGAGGTTGTAGCAGCAGCAAAACTGGCGAATGCGCACGGATTCATTATGCGTCTGCCGCAGGGCTATGACACAATGCTGACCGGAGACGGTGCGAATCTGTCCCAGGGTCAGCGGCAGCTTCTTGCGATCGCGCGTGCAGCCATTGCAGATCCGCCGGTACTGATTCTCGATGAGGCGACAAGCTCCATCGATACCCGTACCGAGCGCATTGTTCAGGATGGTATGGATAAGCTGATGAGTGGAAGAACAACCTTTGTTATCGCACATCGTCTGTCCACCGTACGAAACGCCGATTGTATCATGGTTCTTGAGCAGGGACAAATTATTGAACGCGGTACCCATGATCAGCTGATGGAACAGAAAGGAAAATATTACCAGCTGTATACCGGAAATCAGGTTTCCGCATAGCAGAAAAAACGGAAAAAGTAAGTCCCGCACGACAGAAAATAAAAATCTGTCTGTGCGGGATTTTTTTGCGAAGCAGCGGCTGGTTTTATGTGCGAGTAGCGAAGCGGATTGCGAATATCCGCTTCGAAATGATGATTGCGAGTGATACAGTAAGTTCCCACAGGTTTTTGGGTCTTGAAAAAGACAGCGGGATTTTATAAAATAGAAGAAGCGTTTGAATATATGCAAAGGAGAAAAACTATGGAATACCTGAATACAGCGCAGGAGCTGCTCGATTTTATCATGCGGTGCAAAAGCCCGTTTCATGTGGTAAAAGAAGCCGGCGATCTGCTGAACGAAAATGGATATACAAAACTGGAGGAGACAAAAGAATGGAGTCTCGTTCCGGGCGGAAAATATTATGTGACGAGAAATGAATCCTCGGTGATTGCGTTCCAGATCCCGGAGAGCGCATTTTCCAGCTACCAGATCATCGCAAGCCACAGCGACTGTCCGACGTTTAAAGTAAAGGGAGAGGACCCATTCGTGACGGATGGTCATTATACCCGCCTGAACGTGGAGGGCTACGGCGGAATGATCCGTTCCCCATGGTTTGACCGTCCGCTTTCCCTGGCGGGCCGCATGGTGGTACGTGACGGAAACAGCGTGAAATCCGTGCTGGTTGATGCCGGACGAGATCTGGTGACGATCCCGAATCTGCCGATTCATCTGAATCGTGACATCAACAACGGAATCAAATACAGTGTGCAGACCGACATGCTCCCGATTCTCGGTGATGAGACAGCGAAAGATCATTTTTACGAGCTGTTTCTGCCGGATACCGCAAAAGAGGATATTCTCTCCATGGAGCTTTATCTGTATAACCGAGTGGAAGGATCCATCTGGGGTGCCGGAAAAGAGTTTTTATCCAGTGGGCGTCTGGATGACCTGCAGAGCGCGTTTGGCTCCTTAAAGGGCTTTCTTGCTGCAAAGGCAACAGGCCAGGTCAATGTCTGCGCAATCTTTGACAATGAGGAGGTAGGAAGCCTCACAAAGCAGGGCGCAGATTCGTCGTTCCTGACTGAGACCCTGCAGCACATCAACGCAGCGTGCGGAAAAGACACGATCGCTTACCACAGAGATCTTGCGGGAAGCTTTATGGTTTCTGCCGATAATGCACATGCGTTCCATCCGGCGCATGCGGAGAAATACGATCCGAAGAGCCGCGTCTACATGAACGGCGGCGTTGTCATCAAACAGAGTGCAAACCAGAAATACACGACCGATGCTGTTTCGGAAGCCGTAACAAAGATGATTTGCGAGAAGGCCGGCGTACCGTGCCAGGTATTCGCAAACCATGCGGATATCCCGGGCGGAAGCACGCTCGGCGCAATTCTGAACTCTCTTGTCTCGGTGACAAGCGTGGATATCGGAATGGCTCAGCTTGCGATGCATTCCCCGTATGAGACGGCAGGCGCCAAAGATACTGCTTATCTGGTGCAGTTCGCAAAGACCTTTTATGAGACGACACTGGTGCGGACAGAGCATGGATTTTCTCTGGAAGAAAAATAAAAGTTTAAGATAGAAAAAAGCGGCCGGCGGGACTTTTGAAAAGCCTCTGCCGGCCGCTTTTTGCGTACTTGCAAAGTGTGTTTTAAGGATCAGATTATTCTGTCCGGAGTGCCGTAACCGGATCGCTTTTTGCTGCTTTCTTCGACGGAATCAGACCGCCGATCAGGGTCAGAACGACGCTGAGTGCAATCAGAACAAGCGCCGGGACGAGTGGAAGAGAAGCACTGACCTTCGTCGTATCCGCCAGATGGTGGATCAGAAGGTTGCCCGGAATCATCAGAAGCAGCGAGAGCCCGATGCCGATCAGTCCTGCACAGAGTCCGATGATGAAGGTTTCGGCATTGAAGACCTGCGAAATATTGCGTTTCGAAGCACCGATCGCGCGCAGGATACCGATCTCTTTCTTACGTTCCAGAACACTGATATAGGTGATGACGCCGATCATAATCGAGGAAACCACAAGGGAAATGCCGACAAAAGCGATCAGCACGTAGCTGATGATGTTGACGATATCCGTGACGGAGGACATCAGAGTGCCGACCACATCGGTGTACGAGATTACCTGCTCGTTTTTGCCTTCTTTTTCCATCGTGTCATTGTAACCGTCGAGGATGGAGACAACGTGTTCCTTGCTCTCAAAGTTTTTCGGGTAAATGCTGATCGAAGAGGGTTCGTCAAAATCAGCGTAGCCCAGTTTCTGCAGATTGCCCTCATAGGTGGAAGAGCCGGAAGAACTAAGAGAAGCGAAGAGCTCCTTCATATCATCCTCAGTCATATTCATCTGGAAGGCACTTGCAAAGGCATCGGTGTCAATCTTCATGGCATCGCCCATCGAATCCTGCAGAGAATTACCGACCTGCGTCATGGCGCGCTCCATCTCGGACTGAATTGCAGAGGCCATCTGCGTCATCATCTGTTCCATCGCGGAAGTGATCTGTGTCTGCAGAACCGAGGCGACAGAAGCGGAGTAGCTTCCCATAACGCCTGCCATGTAGTTTGTGAGCGCAGAAGAAACCTGGGACTGCAGTCCGTCGAGATCGACGATTTTTGTGATACCGCTGTTCAGCCGCTGCTGGCCGTCCGCCGTGTTCAGGTAGGCGATAAAGTGCTGGCCCATCTCCGTCGGATCCGGCAGGCCGTTCTCCTTCACGTAAGCGAGATAACCGTTGGAAAGCTCCGTCGCAAGCGCAGTGAGCTGGTCGGATGTAATTTCGATATTGCCGTTGTTCTGCATCACCTCGGAAATCCAGTCGTTGATGATCTGAACAGCTTCTTCGGTCTGCAGATACTCCGCAAGATAAGCATCAAACTGTTCCGGATCGGTGTAGCCCATCTTGATCAGGTATGCCTGATACCCTTTGAAGATCCGCTGAATGAGTTCCTGGATCTGTTCCTGTGTAATGGAAACACCGCCGCCGTCTGCAATGATGGTCTGGATGTGGCGCCGCAGGATTTCCTGTGCTTCCGTGGAATTGATGTAGGAGACGAAATCCTCCTGTAAATGGGAATAATCCGCCTCCGGGTGCTCCGAGGCGTAGCCCTGATAGCCCTCCATGAGGCTGGAAGCCAGTTCCTGCATGCCGTCTTCACTGACATTGAGAGTAAGCCCGGATAAAATCTGGCCAAGATCAAGCTGCGGCAGTCCGTCGAAATTAAGAGAGATCTGACTGAGGTCAATCGCACCCGCGAGATCCATGCTGCTTCCGGCGTCCGCAAAGGCGCTGGAAAAATCAAGGTTCATGGAATCACCGGAAAAAGCACCGGAGAGTGCGGAATCGTCGAACTGGAAAGCGTTCTGCAGCTTGTCCTCATCGACAGTGATAAAGGAATCCATATCAAGACCGCTGTTCTGATCCACGGTGCCGAATTCCTGATTCGTAAAGACATCGATAGAGGAGTCCGCCATCTGCTGTTTCACAATCTCGGATTTCTTTGCTTCCTCCACAACGTGGCGGGTCAGCGATGCCGGGTAATTGATGCCGGCGGTCAGGGCAGAGGCGGCAGAGTCAGGGGACGGCTGGACAATACCGGTGATTGTGAGCTTTTCGCCGTTGGCAACGAGTTTTTTCATATAGTCTTCGTTGTCGCTTTTATCTTTCCAGACCTGATACTGACTGTCGTATTCGTAGCAGTCGGCGCTGTTCACAAGACGGAACGTGGTGCCGAGGATATCATCGTAGGAATACGTGCCGATGGAGGAAGGGGTCTCGACGGTTTCTTCATTTAAAAACTGGCGGACCATCTCATCCAGCTCGAGTGCATCGCGGAGCCCCAGGGTGTAGAGCAGAAAATCACTCATTCCGCCGTCGGAAGTGAGGACAAGCACACATTCGTTATAGTTTTCCGGCCAGTGTCCGGCTTTTAAGTCGTACTGGTTCTCGTACAGGGAAGCGGTGTCCGGCATCTCGTAAAAGACATTGGTGCTCATCATGGATGACATGATGCTGTTGGAGCTTGCGCCAAGACCGAGCGAGCGGAACGACTGGTCCGGGTGCACCTGGCGGATGGAATCGCCGTCTTCGCGGTAGATCTGCGGCGTGACGGAGTAGGAATATTCGATGGCATTTGTGTAGTCGGAAATGCCGTCCGCACCGCCGTCAAGGTACTTTTTCAGGGAAGCGAGATCGTTGGAGTTCATGGTGGAGAACATGCTGGTCACGACTTCCTGGACTTTGATTTCATTCTTTTTGCCGGAATCTTTTGCGTCTTTGCCGGCATTCTGTGAGCCGACCATCATCGAAGTGAGGTCAAAGCCGGTGCGCTGGATCTGAAGCGGATATTCGGAGAGAGTTTCCTCTTCCATATTCTGAATATACTCGTTGACACCAGAGGAGAGTGCCAGAATCAGTGCAATGCCGATGATGCCGATTGAGCCGGCAAACGAGGTGAGCAAGGTCCGCGCTTTCTTGGTGCGCAGGTTATTAAAACTTAAGGAGAGCGCCGTCAGAAAGGACATCGACGATTTGCCCATGTTTTTGTGCTTGGGAGGAAGCAGGGTTTCGGAATCCGGCTCAAACGGGTTCGTGTCGGAGCAGATCACACCGTCACGCAGGGTGACGATCCGGTTGGCGTAAAGCTCGGCGAGCTCCGGATTGTGTGTG
>OKTW01001190.1_pt1 | contig 10149 bp, 7 predicted proteins | sample 1606371 | NCBI WGS metagenome assembly OKTW01 (sample SAMEA3879568, study PRJEB24766) | human gut metagenome | biome: human-associated habitat; feature: feces | place: USA | collected 1985/1987
CGCAACGCAGCTTTTGTGCTATTCCCGCCTTTCTATTTTTAAGGGGCGGGAAAAATACATGATTGACGATGCCGAGCCGATCGAGGTCTTTTTCGGGCTTCGGCGGGACATCGCCGCGCTTTCGCTGGCGCAGTATTTCTGTGAGCTGGCGTACTTAATGGTGCCGGAGGATACGGATTCCGAGGAATACCTGCGGCTCATCTTAAATTCCCTGCATTTTTTATCAAAGGGCACGCGGCCGATACGGCTGTTGCAGTCCGTGACAGAGCTGCGTATGCTCTCGTCGGCTGGCTATATGCCAAATTTAGTCGCGTGCGAAAACTGCGCCGCGTATGAGGCGGAAACGATGTTCTTTCTGCCGCAAAGGGGCATTATTCTGTGCGACAAGTGCTTTCACGGCGCGAATGAACCGTATGTCGCGCTGCCGCCGGGCGTGCTGACCGCCATGCGACACATTGCGTATGTGGATTTTGAGAAGCTCTATAACTTCTCGCTGCCGGAGGATGCGCTGAAAATTCTGAACGCCGCAACGGAAAGCTACGTTGTCCATACATTACATACCGTACCGAAGACCTTGGAGTTTTATAAAACGTTTTTGGATTAACAGAGGAGATTGACCCGGCAAAACCGGGTACGAAAAGAAAGCAGGAACAAAATGCTGAAAGATCATAAAGCGCTGGAGCTGGATAAAATTCTGCTTCAGCTTGCAAATGAAACCACTTGCCCGGATGCGGCGGAGCTGGCGCAGAAAATTGAGCCGGATACCGACATCCGCCATGTGGAGCGCCTTTTGCAGGAAACGGACGACGCGTTTGTTTTAATGGCAAAGTACGGCGCACCGTCGTTTTATGGCATGACGAATGTCACGAATGCGCTGCGTCGCGCAGAAGCGGGCGGCGTGCTGAATCTGGCGGAATTATTGTCTGTTGCCGCGACATTGCGTGCCATCCGCAGTGTTTCGGATTGGCGTAAAAAAAGCGAAAGCGTCAAAACGGCGCTCGATTACCGCTTCGAGACCTTGCAGCCGAATAAGTTTATCGAAGACCGAATCTCGATGACCGTCGTCAGCGAGGAAGAAGTTGCCGATACCGCAAGCGTCGCCTTGGCGGCTATCCGCCGCAAGATCCGCGCGGCATCGCTGCGCGTGCGCGAGCAGCTTGATAAAATGATCCGCTCGCAGACCTACCAAAAGTATTTGCAGGAGGCCATTGTTACCCAACGCGGCGGCCGCTACGTTGTGCCGGTTAAGGCGGAGTTCCGCAATGAAGTCAAGGGCCTCATTCACGATTCCTCCGGCAGCGGTGCCACCGTGTTTATTGAGCCGATCGGCGTTGTGGAGGCGAACAACGAAATCCGCGTGTTGCGCTCGGACGAAAAGGACGAGATCGACCGCATCTTGACGGAGCTTTCCCGTGAGATCGGCGAGTTTGCGGACGGCATCATCCAGAGCTACCGCGCGGCGGTGGAGCTGAATCTCATTTTCGCAAAAGGGCAGCTCGCCTACAAAATGAAGGCGACCGTGCCGAAGCTCAATCAGGAGGGGCGCATCGCCATCAAATCGGCGCGCCACCCGCTCATCGATAAAAATAAGGTTGTGCCGACCGATCTGTACCTCGGCAGTGATTTTGATGCGCTCATCGTCACCGGCCCGAACACCGGCGGCAAGACCGTCTCGCTGAAAACGGCGGGCCTTTTGACGCTGATGACCATGTGCGGCCTGATGATTCCCGCGGCGGATGGCAGCGAAGTTTCGATTTTCGACCACGTTTTGGCGGATATCGGCGATGAGCAGAGCATTGAGCAGTCTCTCTCCACGTTCTCGGCGCACATGACGAATATCATCCGCATTCTCAACATTGCGGACGACAAGAGTCTTATCCTAATCGATGAGCTCGGTGCGGGCACCGACCCGGTCGAGGGCGCCGCGCTTGCTATTTCCATCATCGAAGCCATGCGCACCAAAGGCACGCGCGTGATGGCGACAACGCATTACGCAGAGCTGAAGGCATATGCCATTCAGACCGTTGGCGTTGAAAACGCCTGCTGCGAGTTTGACGTGGCGACGCTGCGCCCGACGTATCGCCTGCTCATTGGCGTACCGGGTCGTTCCAACGCATTTGCCATTTCCGCACGTCTCGGTATGCCGGCGAACATCGTAGAGCACGCAAAGGAACTCGTTTCCGATGAAAGCACTATGTTTGAGGAGGTCGTCTCCCGCTTGGAGGAGAGCCGCCGCAAAATGGAAGATGAGCGTGAAAGTGCCGAGCAGCTGCGTTTGAAAGCGCAGAACATGGAAAAAGAGGCTGAAGCGCTGCGCGACCGCGCCGAAAAGGACGCGAAGCACGAAATTGAGCGCGCCAGAATGGAAGCGGCGGAGCTTGTGCAGAAAACGCGACGCGAAGCCCAGAGCCTGTTAGACGAGCTCGAAGACCTGCGCCGCAATAAGCAGAAACTATTGACCGCAGAGCAGAAAGCGCGCATGAAGGCAGGCATCCGCGATATGGAAAAGGCCAGTGACCCGGTGCACGAGCGCCGCATAGACGAAGATTATGTGTTGCCGCGTCCCTTACAGGTCGGCGATACGGTACTGATTTACGATATCGATAAGATTGCGACCGTTTTGGATGTGCCGAAAAACGGCGACCAGATTTTGGTGCAGGCAGGCATCATCAAAACGCGCGTGCCGCTGAAAAACCTGCGCCTGACCGACCAGAAGCCGAAGGAAAAGAAGAAAGCCGCAGGTGGTCACCGCACCGTGACGAAGAAGATGGATTCCGCTCCGGCGCGCAATGAAGTGGATGTGCGCGGCATGAATTTGGAAGAAGCGCTCATGGAAGTGGATGCGTTTATCGACCACGCTTTGATGCACAATCTCAACATGCTGACGATTATCCACGGCAAAGGTACAGGCATACTGAGAAACGGCATTCAGCAGCATTTGCGCCGCCACAAGGCCGTGAAATCCTTTCGCCTCGGCGTATATGGTGAGGGCGAAAGCGGCGTGACGATTGTAGAGCTGAAATAACCTTAAGAGGATCGTAAGATGCAAAGTCTTGGCTTTACTTGACAGCAGCGAAAAATTCTCTTAAAATAGGTACAACAGAACCGATACCGCATAAAACTACGAAACAGGTTTTGTGCGGTATTATTTTACGCGGCCGGGCACAGCCGGGCTGCCGAAAGGCAGGGATTGGATGAAAAATCTATATAAAGCGGGTATGGGACGCTTTGCGGCGATATGCCTTGTGGTTTTGATGGTGTTTTCCACCGGCAACCTGTATGCGTTTGCGGATGAAGCCGGAAACGGCGACACGAGCACCTCGTCTGCCGAAGACGGAGGCGACACGGGCAGCGCCGTAAGCGCGACGGCAGCGGACGCCGAAGTGCCGGAACAGCCCGCGGATCTTTATGTCTATGACGAAGCGAGTGTGATTTCCGCCAGTACGAAAACGGTAATCAACGATAAAAACGCTGACCTCAATGCGACGTATGGTGTGCAGATTGCGGTGTTCACCATGAACACTTTGCCCGGCGAAAAATCCGATTATGATGGCCGCGTGGCCTACCTTAAAAAGGTCATGGACACGTGGAAGCTTGGCGGCGACAGCAAAAACGGGCTTATCATAGGCCTTTCCGTTTCGGACGGCGACTATATGGCGGTGGCCGGTGACGGCCTGCACGGCGCGTTCTCCGGCACGGAGCTGAGCGCTTTGCTGCACGATAATCTGGAAGCGGATTTTCAGACCGGCGCATATGATGCCGGTGTTTTAAAGCTCTTTAACGCCGTGGCAGCGGCAGCGGAAACGTATAAATCCGGCAACCCCACAGACTCGGCGACTGTGGGCACTGCAAGCAACGCAGAGTCCACCGCCGGCGGTACGGAATCTTCCGCGGCCGAAAGCAGTGCATCCTCCGAAGCGAGCGGCCCTAAGGGTGGCTCGGTGATTTTCGGCATTTTGAAATTTGTTTTGGTGCTTGTCATTGTCTTTGCGGTGTTGCTGCTTATCGTGTACATCCACGGGCAGCGCGTGCGCAAAAAGCGCCGCGAAGCGCGCCGCAGACGTGCGGAACAGCGCCGCCGTGCCGCCGAGCAGGAAACGGCTGACCCGTACACCGCTCCGCGTAAGGAAGAACCAAAGCGCACGCCGGAAGACGATTACCTCGACTTCATGAACCGTTATAAATAACCGTAAATATAAAAATGCCGCAGGCACGGGAAAACCCGGTTGTCTGCGGCATTTTCTTTTGCGGTAAGATCAGCCCTTTGCGCGTGCTGCGATGATGGAAGCCATTTCGCCGACGTTCTTCATGGAGGAGATTTCGCCCATCTTGAACTTCATGCGGAACTCGCGCTCTACAGCGGAGATCAGCGTGATGTGCTCCAGGCTGTCCCAATCCTCGATGTCGTCTGCGGTCGTTTTCGGCGTGACGTGAATGGTGTCATCGTCAAAAACATCCTGAAATACGCGGTCCAGTCTTTCAAAAATTTCTCTTGTGTCCATGATAAAATTCCTTTCTGTGATTTGATTTAATACTTAATTTAGCGAGGATCACGCTTCTGCGTGGTCGTTGCCGAACACTTCGATCACGTGGTTCTGCGGCTTGTAGTCCGCGACGCGCAACTGCCACACGGTGCTGCCGTCCTCGTGCTCCTCAGTCTTCGTGAAGCCGAAGCGACCGAAAAGGTCGCTGACCATCTTGTTTTTTGCGGTGGGGTAGTAGTAGCCGTTAATCGTCTCTACGCCCACTTCGCGGCAGCGCTCCACAAGGCGGTCCAACATGGCAAATTCCATATCGCGCTTTAACACGCGGCAGCTCATCAGCCACAGGTCAATGTCGAGTGCCGTGCCGTTTTTTCTGCCGATGACGACGGAAACGACGCCGTTGTCGCCGAATTTATCGATGAGCTTGCCGTACAGACGGATATAGCCGTCGTCCTCAAATACGCTTTCCATTTCGGCGGGCGTATAGCGGCGGGTGGTCACGTTGAACTGGTTGCTCTTATTTGTAAGCTGTGTGATGCGCGCAAGGTACACCGGGATGAAATCATCGATGACGGCGTGCATCTCAAGGCTCTTTAAATAGTCGTTATAATCGCCGAACGACGCCATTTCCGCGGCGCGCAGGGCGTTTTTCTTGTACATTTCGTTGCGCTTCAAGTCATCTTCGCTGAAGGTTGTCACTTCAAAGAAGCCGCTGCGGTCAATCGTCGTGATGTAGTTTTCCACGCCGTCCATGTCCGGCACGGCCGCGCCCTTGATCTGCGTGCGCACGATCTCGCGCTCGGCGGGGTTATCGTCCGCAAAAACGATGGAATCCGGCAGGATGTTCAGCTCTGCGGCGGTCTCGGCAATGTTGCGGTCTTTGTTTTCCCAGTTTGCCTTAATGATGACGAAATCGTCCGGGCGCAGCGCACCTTCGGGGTGGTTTAACCCCGCAATGGCGTTTTCATGGTCATTTTTAGAGCAGACCGTCAACACGATGCCGAGACTTTTAAGCTGCTTTACGTAGGTCTGAAACTCGTAGTAGGATTGCGAAACGCCGGTCTCCTGGCCAATCTCGATGCCGTCTACGCCATCGTCGCCCACAACGCCGCCCCACAGGGTGTTATCGAGGTCAAGGGCAAGCGCCTTTTTATTCTTGCCGAAAATCGACTTGATAATGTGCGAAACACTGAACGCAAAGGACGGGATCGCCTCAAAGCACATGGCGTATTTGTACATGTTCCAGAACAGCGGGTTCGACCATTCTTTCAGGCCGTAATCGGCAGAAACAAAGTTGAGGTCGTGAATATAAAAGCTCTCATTTTCGCGTGCGTAGGCGTAAAAAGCTTCGTTTAAGCGCGTGAGGAAATTCGTGCGGCCGTGGATGTCCCACGCGTCGCGGCTGCCGAGCAGGCGGTAAAGCGGCATTTCAAAATTATTTTGAATGATGGGGCAGTGGAACTTTTCCGCAATGCTTTTCCACATCGCCGTGAAACGGTTTATTTCCGTGTGCAGCTTTTTGTCTATTTGCTCCGTGGTGTCGGTCATCTCGGGCCAGTCCGTCACGTTGCGATTCGTGGTGTGGATGAACACAATGTCCGGCTTGAAGCTTAAAAGCGTTTCATCCGGGAACATGGCGTCCTGAAAATACTGCGCGTATTCGGATTCGTAAAATTCCGGCTCAATACCGGCGTCTAAGAGGAAAAGCTCCAGCGTTTTTACAATGTCGCTTGTGGTGGAGCCGCCGAACACGGCAATCTTCTTTCTGATGCGCGAGGTGCCGTCTGCGAGCAGTGCTTTCTTTAAAGATTTGCGCTTTTTGATGATGTAAGCGGCGTCAAAGGGATATTCCAGTTCTTTCATAGGCTCTCCTTTGTTATTCTTTTGCGGAAGAGGTATCATCTGTACCGGTCGAGGTGGTGTTAGCGGCCGTATCCGTGCCGGAAGTCGTCGTTGGTGCACTTGTCGCGGTCGGCATGACCGTTTTCGGCGTAACAGACGGGACAATGTGCGAATCGGTGATGGTCTCACCGGCGTTCTGCGCGATGAGGTTCTGAATGTTGTCGGCGTTATCGCCCACAACGGAGTATGCGGACATCGTAAAGAGCACATCCGTGATGCCCATATCTTTGATGAAGCTGACGAGGTTGCACTCCAAATAGCGCACGTCGGCAACGTAGATCTGCTCAAAGGAATTCGTATAGAACGGAATCTCCGCGTTACCGAAGCTGTCCTTAATGACGAGCAGCTTGCGGCCGTTCTTCATCTGCGTATCGACTTTTACGATGCAGGAGTCGCCGCCGAGGAACTTGAGGTACGCGTTTGCGGTGTCCACATCGGCAAAGAGGTCGTCTTCGTACTGGTAGTTAAAAGAAGTATCGTAGTAGGAAGCCACGTAGTTCGAGGCCGGCACGAAGTAGTGGAAATCGTCCGGGTCGTTCAAAATACGCGTATCCTGCGAGAAACCGTACATAGTGCCTACATAGCCCGGAATGGATTCTTCCGTGTAGGTGGAAAGGTCTGCGAACGGCACGCCTGCGGCCTCGGCAAACGTGCGGGCGGCATAGTAGGCGCCGCGTGCCTGCCAGTGGTGGTCGGTGCGCAGGTAAATATCTTCCTCCGCATGCTTTTTCATCACGTCCACAACGTTTACGGACTGAATGCCGGCATTCAGCTTTTCGGCAACGCCGTCAAAGCATTCCTTCTGGTCGCCAACATAATCAATGCCGTTTTTCGGGGTGTAGATGGCGGAAGCGGTGGGGGCGGGCATAGACCAAATGGTCACACCGCTGCCGACCTTGCTTTGCAGGTCGTTGAGTGCATTGGCGTAAACGGTGCCGCCACCGCCGCCGAAAGCCTCCATGCAGCGCCAGTGATTATCCCAGTTTACAACAAGCAGGTTGTTCACCCATTCCAGTGTGCTGTTATCCTCGGTGCTGAAATCGCGGCCCATTTTTTCATCCGCAGCGCTCACGGCCGGGAACACACGCCCTGCGGCGTATTGCAGCAGGTTCGTGTTGTTTGGCACGGTGCCGTTTGCGGGTGTGGTCGTCTGGGTGTCACCGTTTGCGGCAGAAGCATCGGTGTTATCTGTGCTGTCCGTCTCGGGCTTTGCAGTGCTGACCGTTGAAGCGAACATCTTCATACCAAACAGATTCTTAATGGAGTTGCTCATATTCTTAAAGCCGTCGTGGTTCGGCACGGTATCGTCAAACCATGTGGCAACGTCCGCCGTAAACGAGCCGGAAAAATACGATGCAAAAGAGAATTTCGGGAATTCCGCAAGGTTTCGGTTTTCAATCTGCGAGACGGTGGAGCGCGGGAAAAGGAGCAGATACAGCGTCATCAGGGCGAAAAGAATGACCATAACGCCGACGGATAAAACGGAAAGCCGCATGTTCAAAAGCTCGCGGCGGCTCGGCTTCGGCTTGCGGCGGCGCTCTGCGGGTTCGGCGCTTTCATCCGCAATCGGCACATCTACGGCTTCGTTTTTTTCCGGCTTCGCTTCCGGTTCGGCGGGCTTGCGGGGAGCAAAATAATCAAGGTCAAGGTCTTTAAAATCGTTCATGTCAATGAGCACCTCCCCTTAGAATCTGAAATACAGGAACACGTTGTTCGTGGTATCAACGAGCAGAACACTCACGACGGCGAGCAACACCATACAGACCGCAACGGAGCCGACGCGGCCGATGGTATAAACGGTATTGTTTTTGCTCTCGAGAAAATAACTCTTGATCTTCGGCAATACCGGCAGGCTGACGAGAATCGCGAACAAAATGAGAAAGATGTTGTTGCGCAGGGAGGAGAACGTCATGGGGTCCGTAAACGGCGCGCCGTTCGCAATCATGCTGATGCCCGTGATATTGAGGAAAAACTGACCAAGCTGGCCGAGATCTTCAAAATAGAAGATGCCGAAGCCGAGGATGATGACAAGCTTCGTATACACATGCTTCCACACGATCGGCCACTTTTTCATGCGCTTTTTGCCCATTTTCTGCTCGAACAGCATGAAGCAGCCGTAGTAAAGGCCCCATAAAATGAAGTTCCATGCGGCACCGTGCCAAAGACCGGTGCAGAACCAAACAAGGAACAGACCGAAATACTTGCGCGGCTTGCCGAAGAACGGCACGTACAAAAGGTAGTCGCGGAAGAAGGAGCCGAGGGAGATGTGCCAGCGCTGCCAGAACTCCGCAATGGTGGTGCAGGCAAACGGATGACGGAAGTTTTCATCAAAGTGGAAGCCAAACATGCGACCGAGGCCGATGGCAATATCGGAATAACCGCTGAAGTCAAAGTAAACATACAGCGAATACGCGATGATGGTGTACCATGTGCCGAGCACGGAAAGTCCTGTGATGTCCTTGCCGAAGAACGTGTTGACGATGGACCACAAATTGTTCGCGATGATGACCTTTTTCGCAAGACCGAGGATCACGCGCAGCGCACCTTCGCATAGGTCGGTCGCGTTGACGGAGCGGTTGTCGATCTCCTGCTCCACAACGCTGTACCGCACGATCGGGCCGGCGATGAGCTGCGGGAAGAGGGACAGGTACAAAAGGAATTTGTGGTATTTCGGCTGCACGTCCACCGTTTCCCAGTAGCAGTCCAAAATGTAGGAGATAGCCTGGAACGTGTAGAAGCTGATACCGATGGGCAACGTGATCTGCGGCACGGGAATGGCCGCGCCCGAAACGGCGTTCAGGTTTTCCACAATGAACGCGCTGTACTTAAAGATGAGCAAAAGCAGAATATCTACAAAAATACCGCCGCCAACGGCTAACTTTGCGCGCGGGGTATCCCGAAATTTGCCGATCAATATGCCGATGAACCAGTTAAAGAATGAACTGAACAGCAAAAGCAAAATCCAAAGCGGCTCGCCCCAAGCGTAAAAGATGAGTGAAAAGACAATCAGCACGATGTTTTTGGTGCTGAGTTTTTTGGCGAGGCCGTAACAGATGAGGCACAGCGGCAAAAAGACATAGATAAAGAACAAATCGGCAAAAACCATGTATCGGGCTCCTTAATCCTTTATTTTTTCCGTGCAGGCACATTTCCCGATGCCCGCGGTGTTTGGTTTCCATAAGTTTTCATACATATATCAGTATAGACGAAAAAGCGAAAAGCGTCAAGGCAAAAGCCACCCAGAGCCTTGCCTTTTGCGAAAAATTTGCATGGGGTTTCAAAGCTTTTTCTGTGTATATTTCAGTGCGCGAAAATCCAATATGATTGACAAATGCGTCGCCGTGCGGTACAATAACACAGTACACTTTATGACCCTGATTTAACACGTCTCAGCAACTCAGTTGGATAGAGCATCCGCCTCCTAAGAAAACCTAAAAGTGTTCCCCGATAGATGGGTAGTAGCCTCATAAATTAAATATGCGCCAGTAGCTCAGTTGGATAGAGCATCCGCCTCCTAAGCGGAAGGTCGGGGATTCGAATTCCTTCTGGCGCGCCATAAATAACGCTGAAAGCCTTTATTTTCAAAGGTTTTCGGCTTTTTTATTTTTTGCTGTGGTTGACGGTTTGCCGGCAAGCCGGCTCGCAAGTGCTTTTGCGTCAAGCGCGGGTGCGGTGCCGAAAGCCCTTTGAGTGCGCCGTTTCGCGCTCTACCGTTTCGCCTGTGGGGATCCCGTTCTCATCTACAATATCTAAATATTCCGCT
>OKTW01001195.1_pt1 | contig 10096 bp, 6 predicted proteins | sample 1606371 | NCBI WGS metagenome assembly OKTW01 (sample SAMEA3879568, study PRJEB24766) | human gut metagenome | biome: human-associated habitat; feature: feces | place: USA | collected 1985/1987
TGATAATTAAATATAACAGTTATTAAATTTCCTAAAATATGTGAAATATCAACTGGAATTTGCCCCCTCGGTCAAATTGAATTTACCCCTTATCAAATTCCAAAGGTTTCTGGTGGGATATCTATTCCAATCATTCGTCCAAATGCAAGTCCCCATTTCACAAAATTATATGATATGGATGTAATTATATTATCTGTAATAATATATCCCTCTTTAACTGGAGATTCTAAGTTGGCATCCCACCCTACCATCTTTTCTAAATCTTGTTCGGTAAAACCTTCTTCCATGATTTCTTCTTTATTTACACCTGCCATAAATGGTTTACCACTCAACAAACCTGCTTTAACAAGCATGAGCGGAGCAATAGAAATTGCTCCAATCGCTTTATTTTCAAACTTACGGATAAATTCTATAACTTCTTCATTTTCTATTGCTTCCCTAATATCCATAGCTCCTGGCAAGATTAAGCTATCATACTCATCAATATTTATTTCAGAAATTGTCTGGTTAGGCAAAACCATCAATCCATCTTCACTCTTAACAGCTTCCTTTGTATGTGCAAATATTACAACCTCTTTTTCTGCTAAAGCAAGTATTTCAAGAGCCACACTAAATTCAAAATTACAAAAAGAATTATAAATCAATACTGCTGTTTTCTTCATTATATCCTCCGTCATCTTCAAATTTTCATCTGTTCGACCTATTGAAATGCGCAAATTCCGATTTTCTGCCCTAAGTATATCACACAAAAACCGGGTTTCAACGCAGGAAAAGCAAATCCCCTGTCCTTTCGGGCAGGGGATTGCGGTTTAGCCATGCTGTTTGAGATATTCGGCGCTGAGTTGCAAACTCTTTATGGGGGAGTTATCCACCCAGTTGCGGTGGCTTTCCAAAATCACGGCATCTACGCCGATAGTAAGCGCCTGTGCCATCAGGCTGTCGAGATCCATATTGCCGGTACCCAGCTCCATGCTGTCGGTTTTCAGAATCGGCGTCACGGCGCTACCCGTAAGGCGGGTGCCGCGGTCGTTGATGTGCCACAGCTTCATGCGGGTGCCAAGACGCTGCATCCACGCAAGGGCATTCGCGCCGCCCTCGGTAAACCAATAGCTGTCAAACTCAAAGTTGACGAACTGCGGGTCGGTTTCCTCCAGCAAAATGTCGTAGGCACGCTTTTCGGCGTTCACATGGCGCAGCTCGCAGTTGTGGTTATGGTACAAAAGCTCCACGCCCTCGGCCTTCAGCGCCGCGCCCGCCTTGTTCAGCCGTGCGGCAAGGTCGTGCATCGTGGCTTCATCGCCGTAATCAAAGCGATACATTCCGGTGATAACAACATACTTCGTGCCAAAGCTTTTGGCTTCGTCGGCCACTGTCTTGGTATCGCGCTCCAGACTGCCCAAATCGGTGTGCAGGCTGACGACCTGCAGGTCGGCGTCCTTGACCAGCTTGTGCCAGTCAAGGTTGCCGCCCTTGCCCACAGGCATACCGGCGACCTTGGTCAGCAGCCGCACCATAAAGCCAATGGGGTGGATCATAAACCCGCACAGCTCAATGCCGTTGTAGCCTGCGGCTTTCATGGCAGCCAGCGTTTCCCGCGCCTGATTTTCGTTTCCTAAAACGGTACCCAGCATAAACTGCTGGACTGCTTTTGTGGGCATGGTTCAGCCCTCCATTTTGATGATTTCTCCCGTTGTGATGCCGTTTTCGTTAAAGCTGTCCACGCAGACGTAATAGTCCTGCCCGGCCATCAGGGTAGACAGCGTGACCTCATCGGCATCGTAGACGAGCCAGCTCTGGTACAGTTTATCCGGTGCAATGCCGTAACGCACATTGCAGCCCTGCGCGTTCTCGATGTGCTGCCAGCTGACCTTGCCGTCCAGCGCATCCACGCGCACGGCCTTGGCGTCGGCCTGTGCGGGGCGGTCGCCCTCGCCGTTGCCGAACACCCGCAGCCCGCTGACACGCAGCGTCTGGCCGTAGGGCAATTCGCCGCCCGTCACGCGGACATACCGCGCACGGATGCCGTCAGCATATTCATAATAGCCGTTGGAGCATTCGCGGGCGACATCCTCGCGCAGCGTCCAGGTCTCGCTGTCAAGACTGGTTTCCACGGTATAGCAAGAAATCTGCAGGCGCGTCTCGATATGCCGCGTTTTGCGGTCATCGCCGTAGCTGTCGGCAGGGAAGTCCACGACGAGTTTTTCATCGGCCATGTTGACCTGAATCGCGCGGACATCATAATCACGGCCTAAATCCACACACAGCCATTCGCCGGGCTGGTCGCTGCCCGCGCTCCACCAGCGGCGGCAGTCCTCGTCCACGGTATTTACCGGGTCGCTGCCCTCAGCGGTGGAGGATGCCGTCACGGCCTTGCGGTAGCTTAACAGCATCCACTTGGGCTGCTGGCTGGCGGCGTCGAATTTGCCTGCCGGAATTTCGTGCGGGTAGTCGGCAAAATTCTGGTTGCAGTACAGCACGCCATCCGCGTCAAACCCGGCAGGGAACAGCCCCACGCGGCGCTCAAAGTCGTGGTTGACCGAAATGCGCATCGTGGACGCGTGCCAGTAGTTGCCGTATTTGTCGGCAATGGTGCTGCCGTGGCCTGCGCCGGTCATAAATCCGCCCGGCTTGGAGGAAAACGGATTGGATGCCTGCAGCGTGAACGGACCCAGCGGGGACTTGGAGGTGTACACACCATCTGCGTAGGTGTTGTACTGGGTGCCGGGGCAGGCGTATTGCAGATAATACGTACCGTTGTGCTTTGTCATAAACGCACCCTCGATATAGGGCTTGTCGACAGCGTTAAACATGGCGGTCAGAACCTCGGCGTTCAGCCCCGGCATCTGCGCCATCTGGGGCGGCAGCTCCAGCTTGCCGGTTGCTTCGTTATAGAACGGCTTCATGGATTTGTAAAGCACGCTGCTCTCTTTATCCACAATGCCGTTGTTGCCGGGGCGCTCATAGCCAAGCTCTTTTTCACGGCCGAAGATCAGTTCTTTTTTCTCGCCGATGGGCGTCATTGCCTCCGGGTCCAGTTCAATGCCCCAGATGGGGGACATGTTGGAGCAGCCCCAGTAGAAATACACGCGCCCGTCATCGTCACAGAACATATCGGGGTCCCAGAAGTCGAACGGGGCGCTGACCTCGGTGAACGGCTCGGTCAGAGGGTCGGCAGTGCGCAGGATCGGGCAGTTGCGGCCCTTGCGGCTGGCAGAAAAATAGAGATACCCGCCGACCTGGCGCACGTCGGGGGCGTAGTCGTAAATCAGCAAATCGGGGTCGGCGTGGAAATCCCAGTGCAGCAGATCGTCCGAGTGCCAGAACCCTGCCGACATCGAAACAAACAGGTAGTATCTGCCCTTGAAATACACCAGCGTCGGGTCGGCGCCCTCGCGGAAACCGGCGATGCGCTCACCCTCCTTCATGTGCTGGTAGCGGTAGCCCAGATCCAAGGGGTTGCAGTAGGTTTTCATCGTATTATACCTCCTTTTTGATGCCCTGCAAAACGCGGTTCAGCTGGCGTATGCTCTCGGCATCTGCGCCCGCCTGCTTGAGCATACCCTCCACGGTCATGCGCTGCATGGCGCGCTCCATCATGGCAACCAGCGCGGGGTTGTCCTTGACGGCGGCGGCCACATCACCGCGAGCGGCAGCCGCCTTGTCGGTGATGGCTTTCAAAACAGGTCCTACCTTGGCGTCCGCCATGGCTGCGGCCATATTGTCCTTGACGCTCCAGCAGGTTTCGTCCGGCTCACCGTCAAACCAGTTGTTCACGACCTGACGGTTGGACATAGCGTAAGCGGGGTTCGGCTCGGCAGCCTTGTTGACCAGAATCACGCTGGAATACGCCCCCGCGCGGGCCTCAATGCTGTGCTTGCCGGTGATGGGCACATTGAAAACAAACACTTTGTCGCCTTTTTTCGCTTCGACAAGGTGCCCGTCCTTGTACAGAGAAACCTCCGGCAGGTTGGAGTATACTCTGACCTCGGTCACATCCTCCGTGCGGTCCACATAGCGGCTGCCGCAGGTATGTACAAAGGGCTGCTTGCTCCAGTAGGCCTTGTACAGGTAGAAGGCGTCCTTCTTGATTTTGCGGTCAAAGGTGACAAGTCCTTTCTGGTTCTCGCCGTTTTTGCCGCCCTCATCGCGGCCATCGGCAGCAAAGTCGAACATATTCCAGACATGGGTCGCCCACAGCCACGGGCGGTCGGCAATCATTTTTGCCATGTGCTCGTGGTAGACACACTGGTAGGTTTCGGTATAGTCGCCCTTTTCGGGGTGGGCGCTCTGGTAGGCGGGGTTTGCGTCCGCGCCGTACTCCGAAAAACCGATGCAGCGGTCGGGATATTTGGCGTGGTAGGTATCAAAAAAGTCGTCGTTCTGGTCCAGTTCACCCAAGTACCAGCCAAAATACAGGTTGTAGCTGTTCACATCGGGGATTTCCAGAATCGGGCTGGTAATCTCCAGCATAAAGACATTCGCCATCGTGGTCGGGCGGGTCGGGTCGAGCTTGTGCGCCAAATCATTCAGGGCGCGGTGGTTTTCCAGCAGCTCCTCATTGACAGGCGATGCGGCAGTAATTTCGTTGGACAGCCCCCAAACGGCAATACAGGGATGGTTGTAGTTCTGAACAATCAGTTCTTCCATCTGGGTCAGCGTGTTGGCGCGCCCGTTGTGCATATGCATCGTGATGTAGGGGATCTCGGCCCAGATGACAAGACCCTTTTCGTCGCACAGGTCATAGAATGCCTGCGCGTGCTGGTAGTGGGCAAGGCGGATGGTGTTGGCGCCCATCTCAAGAATCAGCGCCATATCCTCTTCCATCATCTCTTTGGTGATGGCTACACCCGCGCCCTTGCGGTCCTGATGGCGGGAGACACCGCGCAGGGGATAGGGGTGGCCGTTCAAAATGAAGCCCTTCTGCGGGTCAATCTCAAACTTGCGGCAGCCGAAGCGGGTGGTCTCAGTCTCGCCATTGTCCAGCCGCGCAGTCACGGTGTAGAGATACGGGTCATCAAGACCGTCCCACAGGCGGGCGTGCTCCAGCGTGAACACGGCTCTGGCGGTGCCGTCCTTGACGGCGGCGCTCGTCTGCTGGCCGTCAAGCGTGAAGTTGACGCTCTGCGCGCCGACAACGAACGCCTCAACAGTCACCTCACAGCGGCGCTCGGCAAGGTCAGTCACAGCAGGCGTGACCTTGACGGGCACAGCGCCGTTTTCGGCAAGGGCAAAGTGTGCAGCGGGCACAACATGCAGCGTTACATCGCGGTAAATGCCGCCGTAGAAGGTGAAGTCGGCCTTCTGGGGGTAGACGGTGTCGTTGTCGCTGTTGTCAACAGAAACAATCAACTCATTTGCACCATCGTGCAGGGCATCGGTGATGTCCACACGGAAGGTGGAGTAGCCGCCCTTGTGCTCGGCTACTTTCTCCCCGTTCAGGCTGACAACTGCAGTCATAGCAACGCCGTCAAACTGCAAAACCGCGCGGTCGCCATCGGACAGCTCCGGTTTCTCCAGGTTACGGGTGTAGCTGCAGGTGCCGCGGTAGTAGTCGTTGCCGCCGTCCTGACCGTCTACAGCGTTCCAAGTGTGGGGAAGGGTGACCGGCTCGTCATGACCTTCCTTGGTAAAAGTCCAACCGGTGTTCAACAGAATTGCTTTGCTCATAGAATGACTCCTTATGGGTGGTTTTAACTTCAAAGAACCGAAAAGGCTGCAAACCCTTTCGACTTTGGTTAATGGGCTTACTGAAGCTGTTTTTTATAGAACTCAGACTGCGCAGCAGCCTTTTTCTCGGCAATGCGCTTTTGGACGTTGACCATTTCCTCCTTGGTCAGCGGGCATTCGCGCATGGCAACCAAGGTGATGACCCAGCCGATGAGGGGCAGGCCGAACTTTAGGCTCAGCGTCATCCAGAAAATCGCGCTTGTGCAAGGGTCGGTGGGCTGAGGCATCGTGGTGGTGTAGCCCAGCAGTGCAACAGCGCCGGTAGCAATTACAGCGGCAAAGGAGGTGATGAGCTTATCGACCAGGCTGTAGGTGCCGGAAACAACAGCAGGAACATAACGCCCGCTGCGGTCCAGCTCAAAGTCAATGGCATCCGCCATATACGAGGTGTTGGAGGTGGTGATGCACATATTGGAACCGTTCTGCAAAAGGGTCAGCACCACATAGAGAATCATGGAGGGGCTGCCCATAACGCCGATCTGCTTGGGGTCGCCAAAGATAAAGAACAGAACCAGCGCGGCGGTGATGGTCATACTGACATAGGTCCAAGTGACGATGCCGTTTTTGCTGCCGTGCTTGCCGACATACTTGGCACCGAACGCGGCAAAGAAGATGGACGGGATCATGCTGATAACAGACAGAATCGTGGCAAGACCCATGTTGCCGATGAGGATGCCGTTCAGCATCGTGTTGATGATGGCCTGGCTGGCCACCTGCTGTGCCAGCTTGTCAGAAGCGTTGGAGGCAATGTAGCACTGCAGGGGCTTGTTGTGCTTAAGAACCTCGACAATGTCGGACATTTTCAGCGGTTCGGACTTTTTGGTGCCGACAAAGGTTTCCGGCTTATCGTAGGCAGAAACGCCCAGACAGACCAAAGCGGTGCCGATACCCGCGGCAAGCAGCGTCATATTGCAGGCAGCGGACAGGAAGGCCTGGTTGTAGGTGCCGCCGCATTTGGGCAGCAGCACAACATTGAAAATCATCGACATTGCCATCGGCACCAGATAGTTGAAGGCGGTTGTCCATACGCCGATGGTCGGGCGCTGGCGCGGATCATTCGTCATGATGGCGGGGATGGTCTGCGCAGTCATGTTGGTGATGGTGTAGCCGATGATGTAGACAATGTACAGCAGGGCAAACACCGGCAGGCCCAGACCTTTGGACGAGAAGCCGGTGAACATTCCGTAGAGGGCGAGCGCCTCAATTAGGAAGCCGGCAACCATCAGGATGCGCAGCTTGCCGAACTTGGTGTTGACGCGGTCATAGACAAAGGCAAGCAGGGGATCGGTGATGCCGTCCAGAATACGGGAGCAGGTCAGAATAATGCCAACGGCAGCGGTCGTGATGCCGTAGCCGATGCTGGCGGAATAACTCGCCATGCCGATGAGGGAATAGACGCTCATACCGACAAGACCGTTGCAGGCATAGCAGATGATTTGCCAAAGCTTGGCGCGGCGGTATTGTACGCCGTCAACTTCTGAAGCAGTGGGTTTCTTTTTGAACATTTTGTTTTCCTCCTAAAAATTCCGCAGTGATTTTTCTCACTGACACCACTATACCAGAAGCAAAACGGCAGCAGGGGATAAAAATCAGCAGATGAGGAACAAAAATTCACGCATTATTTCAAATAACACGGAATATTGTCCTGCTTTGCTAAATAATGCCCTCGTGGCTTGCGCTTGTTATGTTATGATACAGGTACAGAAGTTTCTTGATTTGCTTTAGACAGCACAGGTAAGGAGAAAATTATGCAGAAATTTGAAAAAGGTTTCTTTGTCGGCGCGGCCACTGCCGCCCATCAGGTCGAGGGCAACAACATCCATTCCGACTACTGGGCGCAGGAGCAGCTGCCCCACACCAGCTTTACCGAGCCGAGCGGCATTGCCTGCGACCATTATAATAAGTATGAGGAGGACATTAAACTGCTGGCCGATGCGGGCCTGAACGCCTACCGCTTCTCCATCGAGTGGGCGCGCATCGAGCCGGAGGAGGGCAAGTTTGACCCTGCCGAGATCGAGCATTACCGCAAGGTCATTGCCTGCTGCAAGGCGCACGGTGTGGAACCCGTTGTGACGCTGCTGCATTTCACCAGCCCCAAATGGCTGATTGCCAAGGGCGGCTGGGAGGCTGAAAGCACGGTCGAATATTTCAAGCGCTATGTCAGCTATGTGATGGAGCAGTTGGGCAGTGAGCTTCACATCGTCTGCACCATCAATGAGGCGAATATGGGTCTGCAGCTGGCGGCTATCTCCAAGCGGTTCCGCCTGATGGCAGAGCAGGCCGCCAAGGCTGCTGCCAATGCAGGCAAATCCGCCGAGGGCAGCGTGCAGGTGGGCATGAACTTCCAGAAGATGATGGAGAATATGAAGTACGCTGCCGCTGAAAACGCCGCCGTGTTCGGTACGCCGCAGCCGAAAATTTTCGTCAGCGAGCGCACGCCGGAGGGGGATCTTCTCGTTCTGCGCGCTCACGCCGCCGCGCGGGAGGCCATCAAGGCAATCTGCCCTGAGGTCAAGGTCGGTCTGACCCTCTCGCTGCATGACCTGCAGGCCCAGCCGGGCGGTGAAGCCTTTGCCGCCGCTGCGTGGGAGGAAGAGTTCACCCACTATCTTCCTTATATTAAGGAGGATGACTTCCTCGGCGTGCAGAACTATACTCGCACGCTGTACGGTGCGCATGGGCAGTTGCCCGCACCGCAGGGGGCCGAGCTGACCCAGATGGACTACGAGTTTTATCCGCAGGCACTGGAAAATGTCATCCGCAAGGTGGCGCAGGATTTCCACGGTGATCTGATCGTGACCGAAAACGGCATTGCTACCGCTGATGATACGCGCCGCGTGGCGTTTATCGAGGCAGCTTTGGCGGGCGTGCAGCACTGCATCGCTGATGGTATCCCGGTCAAGGGGTACTTCCATTGGAGCCTGATGGATAACTTTGAGTGGCAGAAGGGCTATGCTATGAACTTTGGCCTGATTGCCGTAAACCGCGAAACGATGGGGCGCACCCCGAAGCCCAGCCTTGCGGCGCTGGGCGGATACGCCAACGCATAAAAATAACAGTGGTTGTCTGTACGGCAGCCACTTTTTTTGGTATACTGGTATAAAATGTGGGTGATTCGATGGATGTTTTTCAAAATATGGAGCTGTTTTCTGAGCTGATCCAGTGCGGCGGCAACATTTATACATGGTGCTATAATGCCGATGGCAGTCTGCTGCAGAGCAACTGCCCGGAGGCGGGGTTCCTCTCCGGCGCATTTGAGATATTCGGCTGCAAGAAAAAAATGCTGGACTACGGCAGCCGACACACAACGCCGGTCACGCTCGGCACGGCCATTGGCATGACATGGGCAGCTGCCTTTGAAAAGGACGGCGACACGTTAAAACGTGCGTGGGTCATCGGGCCGGTGTTTTATCAGGATGTTTCGCTGCGCGGGATTGAGCAGGGGCTGCAATACTATAACCGTCTGGAAACGAGCGTGGCATGGACCATGCAGCTGTACGAGGCGTTGAAAACCGTCCCTGTGCTGCAATGCACGGTCTTGCACCGCTACGCGCTGATGATGCACTATTGTCTGACCGGCAACCACCTTGCGATCAGCGACATCAACAGCGAGTTTTTGGCGCAGGTGCGCAATACAGTGCAGCAGCCCGCTCACGATCGCCACAAGGTCTGGATGGCAGAGCAGGGACTTCTGCAGATGGTGCGCACCGGTGACTTGAACTACAGGCAGGCCCTTTCCGCCAGTATGGGAATCAGCGCGGGTGTGCCGGTGCGCAGCGATGACGCTTTGCGCCAGAGCAAGACCAGCATCATCGTGTTTACCTCGCTGGTATGCCGTGCCGCCATCGAGGGCGGGCTTTCGCCGGAGGAAGCCTACGCGCTGGGGGACAGCTACATCCAATCCGCTGAAAATGCAAAAACATTGGAAGATCTTGAACCGCTCGGCCTTATGATGTATGACGACTTTGTCCGGCGCGTGCATAAATGCCGCACCAACCCGTATCTCAGCCAGCAGGTGCAAAAGTGTGTGGACTATATTGAGATGAATCTCGATAAAAAAATACGCGCTGCAGATATTGCAGCGCTGGTGGGCTATACGGAATATTATATGACCCACAAATTCAAGGAAGAAACGGGCTTGAGCGTGACAGATTACATAAAATTTGCCAAGATTGAGCGCGCCAAGGTTTTGCTGAAAAGCACCAACCAGACCGTGCAGGACATTGCCGCTGCACTTTCTTTTAGCACACGCAACTATTTCAGCCGGATTTTTCAGGAGGTCACTGGCCAAACCCCGATGGAGTACCGTGAAAAGTAAAGGCAATACCGCATAATTCTAAGTGCCGATACGGCGAGCGAGGTGCGGCAG
>OKTW01001213.1_pt1 | contig 9978 bp, 7 predicted proteins | sample 1606371 | NCBI WGS metagenome assembly OKTW01 (sample SAMEA3879568, study PRJEB24766) | human gut metagenome | biome: human-associated habitat; feature: feces | place: USA | collected 1985/1987
ATTTCTGACCCCATCATTGCCATCTGTCATAATTTTACATTCCGCAAGGCAGGCACAATGCCCCTTTGCGTACAGCTAAATTATAGCATACGCAAAACGTTTGTCAACGGTTTTGAGCAAAATTTACGGCACCCAGATGCGGTCTGCACGGGTTATCTCGCCGTTTTGGATGGTCACGGTCGTGTTTCCTGCATTCCACCCATAAGCATCTTCTTCATTGCTCATTGCATCACAAACCGTCCGATCTCCCTTTACGATCACTGGGTCGGCTTCAAAGTCTGCTGCACCGTCCGATAGTTCGATATCGTCTGCCATAACAAGTTGCTTAACCACTCCAACTTCATAATAAGCGGGAAAATCATCCCATGTCAGAGTCCGGTAGTGGTCATCCTCTTTGCATAAGTCAATACCACCTTCTTCTATTCCACCGTTGATGGTCACATAGTTGTTTTCTCTCTCAACGCTTTCCACTGTTAGGGCTGTAATTTCTTCTGTCCCGTTTAGATGTGTTATAATGGTATCTCCTTCGCTCAATGCTTCAATATCTGCGGCTGTGTACCGGTCATAGTCGTATACAACAGCATTGTTGATGGTATTCTTGCGTTCACCGACCCATACTTTATCGCTTTCAAAGCTGATGTGATAAGTGCCATCCGAAAGTGGGTCACTCAGTAAAACACCTTGCATTGGGTGTACTTCCGTTTTTTGCGCCTCCGAAGATGTCGTGCTTGCCGTGGAAGCCGCTGTGCTTCCAGCCGTGGAACTGGACGCCCCACAGCCCACCATTGTTATTCCAATAGCCAAAAGCACAGTAAGTGTCACTATTTTATGGTTCCATCTCATACGAAAACCTTCTTTCTCTTGCTTGACGGAACGTTTCCGTTCCGCTACAATAAAAACGAATCAAGAACCCATTCTATTGCAACTGATTTTAAGATCGAGAGGAATTTCCTGTGAAAATTTTAAAAGTAAAATGTCTTGCCCCCACCCGGCTGGACAATTATTTGATGGAGCAGTTCCCGGCGCTGAACCCGGGCCGCCTGAACAAGGCCCTGCGCGAAAACAAGATCAAGCTGAACGGCAAAAAGCAGCCCCTCTCCACCCGCGTCATGGCGGGCGACGAGATCAAGCTGTTCATTCTGGACGACGTTCTGGACGCCGACCGCCGGGTGGAAGGCCCCGCGTGGAAGAACGCCCGCACCCCGGCGCAGGTGGTGTACGACTGCCCGCAGATCCTAATCGTGAACAAGCCCGCCGGCGTTGCGGTGGACGGCCCGGAGGACGATACCCTGCTCAACCGCGCCCTGCTCTATCTCAACCAGCAGGGGGAATACAAGGAGAACAGCCTCTACACCCCGGCCCTCTGCCACCGACTGGACACCGGCACCAGCGGTCTGGTCATCATCGCCAAAACGCCCGAGGCCGAGGAGCTCTTCCTGGCTGCCATCAAAAACCGCGATGTGCAGAAGACTTACCTCTGTGTCACCTTTGGCCGCCCCACCCCGCCGGACGCCACGCTGGGCGGCTACCTGCTCAAGGACGCTGACCGCGGCATCGTCAAGATCGTGGAGGATAAGCAGCCCGGTGCCAAGGAGGTGGAAACGCAGTATGAGACCATCGCCGTCTCTGGCCGTCTGGCCCTGCTCAAGGTCAAGCTCATCACCGGCCGCACCCACCAGATCCGCGCCCACATGGCCAGCATCGGCTGCCCCATCCTGGGCGACAGCAAGTACGGCAACAACAGCGCCAACCGGGAGCTGAAGCTGAAGTATCAGGCTCTCTGTGCCTGGGAGCTCACCATGCCCCGCTTCACCCAGCCGGACTTTGCCTTCCTCAGCGGCAAGACCTTCCACGCCCCGAAGCCCTGGTACTATCAGCAGGTGCTGGACGGAACTTTGAAGTAACACTCATCCTCAATGAAACAGCGGCATCTCTCCGTAAACACGGAAAGATGCCGCTGTTTCGTTATTCTATAATCTTTAAACTCTCACCATATCCCGGGTAATCTCACTCAGGCTGTGTGCCCCGCACATCTGCATGGTGTCGGCAAGCTCACCTGCGATCTTATCAATGTAGCACTTGACGCCCTCTTCGCCGCCGCCATAGACCGCCGTGACGAACGGACGGGCGATGAGCACCGCATCGGCACCCAGTGCCAGTGCCTTGAAAACATCCACGCCGGAGCGGATGCCGCCGTCCACCAGGACTTTCACGCCGCTGCCCTTAAGAGCCTCCGCGATCTCCGGCAGGACTTCTGCAGTCGCGGGGCACTGGTCCAGCACACGGCCGCCGTGGTTGGACACCACGATGGCGGCGGCACCGGCCTGCTTTGCCTTCAGTGCGCCCTTAACGGTCATCACGCCCTTGACGATGAAGGGACGCTCGGCCAGCTTGACGATCTCAGCCAGCTCGGCCACGCTCTTGCTGCCGGCCGGAGGGGTCATGTTCTTGAGGAACGGCAGACCGGCCGCGTCCACATCCATGGCCACGGCAAAGCAGCCGCTGGCCTTGGCCTGTGCCATCTTCTCTTTAATAGTGTCGATGTTCCAGGGCTTGATGGTCGGCACGCCGCAGCCGCCGTTCGCCTTGAGCGCCTCAGCCGCGCCCTCGACCACCTTCGGGTCGGTGCCGTCGCCGGTGAAAGCGAGAATGCCCGCGTTCGCGCACGCGCGCACAAGGATATCATTGTATGTAAGATCGTCGTACTTGTCCCCGTAGTGAAGACGCATCGCGCCCACCGGCGCGGCGAACGCCGGAATCTCAAACGTCCGGCCAAAGAGCGTGAATGAGGTGTCCACCGGCGAATTTTCGCAGATGGTGTCCATGTTGACGCAGATCTCACGCCACTTTTCTGCGTTGCGGATAAAGCCCGTGCCCTCGCCCTTGGCGCCGGGGCCGGGCATCGTGTTGCGGCAGACCTTGCCGTTGCAGTCATTGCACGCCTTGCAGTAAGGGCCGATGCAGGTCCTTGCGTTTTCCAGCACTTGCTGATAAGTCATGTTGATTCCCCCTTCGGAAATGAGTTTGCTTGCCAATATCGTGTCGATCCGACGCGATATCGCCTATATTTTATCCCGTCCTGCCGAAAAAGCAAGACCCAAAGGAGCTATTTATGAATACCGTTCACACACTGAGAGAATATGTCGATGCGCTGCGCGACGTGGGCATTCTGGTCGAAAGCACCGTGAGCGACGAGCTCGCCGCGCGTGAGATCCACTGCCTCACCTACGATACGCGCGCACTGAGCGAGGACGCGCTTTTCATCTGCAAGGGCGCACACTTCAAGGAAGAGTACCTGTGCGACGCACTCTCGCGCGGCGCGATCGCCTACGTCGCCGAGAAAAAGCACAATGTGGACGCGCCCTGTCTTCTTGTCAACGACATTCGCTATTCCCTCGTCGTGCTCGGTCAGCTCTTTTATAACCATGTGACGGACAAGCTCACAAGCGTCGGCATCACGGGCACAAAGGGCAAGAGCACCACAGCCTACTACGTGCGCTACATCTTAAATGACTGGCTGCGCGCGCAGTCGATGCCCGAGTGCGCCATTCTCTCCTCTATCGACAACTACGACGGCAAGAGCACCGAGGAGTCCCACATCACCACGCCCGAGGTGCTTGAGCTCTACCAGCACTTTGAAAATGCCTATGAAAGCGGCATTTCGCATCTTGTGATGGAGGCCTCGTCCCAGGCGCTCAAATACGGCCGCGTGCGCGGTATCACGTACGACGTCGCTGCATTTTTGAACATCGGCAGCGACCACATCAGCCCCATCGAGCACCCGGACTTCGAGGATTACTTCAACTCCAAGCTCAAAATTTTCGACTCCTGCCGCTTCGGCTGCGTCAATACCGACGCCAAGTACTCGGATCGCGTCATCGAATACGCCAAGGACCGCTGCAACCTCATCACGTTTGGCTCGCATGAGAGCGACACTGTCTCCTGCCAGCATGTGGAAAAGCGCAGCGACGGGCTCTACTTCACGGTTTCCTCGCTCAAGTACAACGGTGAATTTTCCATCACGATGCCCGGCCTTTTCAACATCTCCAACGCCCTCGCTGCCATGGCCATCTGTATGGTGCTCGACGTGCCGGAGGAGTATGTGCGCTCGGGCCTTCGCAAGGCGCGCGCCGCGGGCCGCATGCAGATCTACGAGAGCCGCGACAAGAACGTCACCGTCATCGTCGACTACGCGCACAACCGCATGAGCTTTGACGCGCTCTACCGCTCGACGAAGATCGAATACCCCGGCCGCCAGATGATCTCCGTCTTCGGCTGCCCCGGCTCCCACGCGCTCCAGCGCAGAAAAGACCTCGGCGAGCTGAGCGGGCAGAACTGCGACTTCGTCTTCATCACCGAGGAGGACTCCGGCGAAGAGCCGTTCGCGCAGATCGCCGCCGACATTGAAAAGCACGTTGCCTGCCCGCACCTTGTGCTCGAGGACCGCGCCGAGTGCATCCGCCGCGCAATTCTGGACGGCAAGGACGCGCGCGTCATTCTGCTGACCGGCAAGGGAGAAGAGACAACGATGAAGCGCGGCAGCGTCTTCGTCCCCTACCCGAGCGACGTCGAGCTCGCACTCAAATACCTCGCCGAATACGACAAGGTCCATCCCGCCGCGCCGGCGAGCAGCGCCAAAAAGGCAAAAAAGGACTTTTTGCCCATCATCCTCGGCAGCGACGAAAACGCCTACGGCACGGCGCGTCTCTTCCAGGAGGCCTATCACGTCACACCGCTGCTGCTGTGCACGCAGCAGCTTGTGCCCACGCGCCACTCGCACCTGTTTCTCTGCCGCATCATCCCGGATTTTGAACGCGAGGAGGTCTTCCCCGACGCGCTGCTCGGCGTGCTGAAGCAGTGCGCACAGGACTATGAAAAGCTGCTCGTCATCCCCTGCTCGGACTATTACACGGGTCTTCTCTGCCGCCACTACGACCATTTCGAGGGGCTCATCGCCAACCGCTTCATCTCGGACGAGCTGCTTGAAACGTTCGACACGAAAGACAAGTTCTACGCCCTCTGCGAGCAGTACGGCATGGACTATCCCAAGACCGTCGTCGCCTCTCCTGAGGAGCGCGAGAGCGTCGTCGACCGCCTTCCGTTCGACTTTCCCATCGTCGTCAAGCCCGAGAATTCCAATGCACTCGACTATCTCCGCTGCCATTTTGAGGGGCAGAAAAAGGTCTTCTTCTTCGACACGCGCGAGCAGTACCTCACGATGGTCCACAGCATGAACCAGTCGGACTACCGCGGCAAGCTCATTTTGCAGGAGTTTATCCCCGGCGGCGACGACGCGATGCGCGTGCTCAACAGCTATTCGGACCTTGACGGCCATGTGCGCGCGATGTGCCTCGGCCAGCCGGTGCTCGAATACTACGACCCCAAGTCTGTCGGCAACTATGCCGCCATCATCTCGCGCGGCGATCAGGCGTTGTATGACAAAATGCAGGAGTTTCTCGAAAAGCTCGGCTACGTCGGTTTTTCGAACATCGACATGAAGTACGATTCCCGCACGGGCCGCTACGTGCTCTTCGAGATCAACCCGCGCCTTGGCCGCAGCAGCTATTTCTGCCGTGCCGCGGGGCTGAACATGATGAAGCTCCTGACGAACGATGTCGTCTACGGCAAGCGCGAGGACTGCGTCTACAACCACACCGTCGCCCTCTGGCAGAACGTGCCGACCGGCATTCTGCGCCGCTATGTCAAGGATCAGGAGCTCTCCGACGAGCTCAAGCAGTTCAAGGGCACGCACACGCTCTTCTGCAAGGGCGATCTGCCGCTCTCTCGCCTCTATCGCCTGCTGCGCTACTACGCCGCGCAATACCACAACTTCCGCGACTACTACTTCGATAAAAAGTGACTCCTGTCAAAAGAAAAAGGAACGGCTCGTGCCGTTCCTTTTTCTTACCAGAATTTTTTCTTTTTGCACACCCACAGGCTCAGCACCACCACGGCGACGCTCACAAGAATGATCGCGGGGTAGCCGTATTTCCAGTGCAGCTCCGGCATGCCGGAAAAGTTCATGCCGTACCAGCCGACCAGCAGTGTCAGCGGCAGGAAGATCGTCGTCACGATGGTCAGGATCTGCATGATGCGGTTCTGCCGGATGTCGATCTCCGACTGGAACAGCGACTGGATCTGCGTGCAGTATTCGCGCAGCAGCTGCGATTCCTCGCGCAGGCGGATGACACGCTCTTCAAATAATCGGAACAGTCCGCACTCCTCATCCGAAAAGTAGCCGTTCTCATTTTCCCGCAGCTCGCACGCCACGTCGTCGAGCTGGGAGTAGTAGCGGTACCAGGCCATCGTCTCCTTGCGCAGCTCGCTCATCGGGGTGCTGAATTCCTCCAGCTCGCCCGCGAGCACGCGTTCTTCCAGCGCCGTCGCGCGGTCTTCGATTTCCTCGAGGCGGTGCAGGTCCCTGGCGATCAGCAGCTCGAAGAAGTCGTAGAGAAATCGTCCGACGCTGTTTTCTATCAGGCGTTTTTCCTTGACGATGTGCTTCAAATAAGGCTCGGCCATCTCTCCGTCGTCCACCAGCACCACGCGGTCCTTCGTCACGAGATAGCCGCAGCAAAGGTGCGTGCCGTCCCTGCGGCCGCGCGGCAGTGCGAGCGTTCCGCTCAGACAGTTGGAGCGCACCTCCGCCTTGCAGACGTGCGCGTCCCGCGCGCTCGGCGTATGGTGCAGCACCGCTTCGAGTCCCGGCAGCGCCGTTTCGTGCGCCAACTCGTCCGAATTCAGCAGCACCACCGCCGCGCCGCTCTCCGGCGCGCGGTCCAGCGGCGTCAGCGTCTTGCCGATCGCATACCATTTCATACCCGTTCCCCCAATGCGCTTCTTTCTCTCCCCCATTGTAGCAGAATATGAAAAAAGTACAACGCCCCGCCAGAACTTTTTCCCGCAGCGCAATATTTTATGATAAAATTTGTAAAAGCGTGAACTTTTTTGTTATCTTTTGCGTCTATATGGTTGGAAGATGGAACACCCCACACACAAAAGGAGGAAATTTGGATGAAACGAAAATCTCTTCGCACGCTTGTTTGCGCGCTCCTCGCATCTCTTGCGCTCACAACCTTTGCCTTTGCCGACAACGGGCCGAAGCCCCAGCTCATCGTGCGCGTCAAAGACGCGCCGCAGGAGCCCTACTATCTCGACCTGCTCGCCAAGGGTGATTGGGACGCGGAAGATGGAAACCGTATCGACGGCATCGACTGGAACTACGACGGCAAAGAGGATACGCTCGACCCCGACCTCTTAGCACTTCTGCGCGACAATGTTCCCGCCGGTTGGCACGCCTGCGTGGCGCAGGGCACGACCGGCGCGCCGATGTGGGGCGAGCTGTACGCGGAAGGGACGGACGCCTCTGGCAATGCACTGCACTGGTTCGGCTACGTCGGTGTGCCGAGCACCTACCGCATCATCCTCGTCACCGAATCCGGCAAGGTCTGGGTCTCCGATATACTCAATCGCCGCGTTCTGCAATCGTCCGTCACGGTCAACTGGTCGGACGATACGTCGGCGGTCACCGTTTCCGTTCCCTCAACCATCCCCGGCTACTTGCTGCAATTTGTCGCAACGCTCGTGCCGACGCTTCTCATCGAGGGCGCGCTGCTGCTTCTGTTCCGCTATTCGTGGAAGAAAAACTGGGAAGCGTTTTTACTTGTCAACGTTCTGACACAGGGCTTTTTAGCCGTTGCATCTGTATATGTCACCGCACACAACGGCGTGAGCGCTTGGTATCTCTTTTTCTTCCTGCTTCCGGCGGAACTCATCATTTTGCTTGTCGAGCTGTATCTCTACGCCGGCTGCGGCCTTCTCACCGGCCACAGCAAGGGCCGCGCCGCGGCCTATGCGATCACCGCTAATCTGGCTTCCGCTGTTCTCGGCTATTATCTGGCCGTGCCTGTCTGGCGGCTCGTTGTCTCGATCTTATGATTCTGTTCACATAACGCCAAGGAGGAATTCGCATGACCGACCAAGTCTTTCCTGATCTGCCGCAAACTCCCCCGCCCGAACCGCCCGCCGATCCTCTCGCGCAGAAGGAACCGGCCGAGGCCCTCACGCCCGCGCGGGAGATGGCCGACGCGCTCTCCGCGCCCGAAGTAGAGACGCCCGATGTGAGCGATTCGCCATTCTGCCGCGCGATGGACTTGATCGCCGGCGGCCTCGCCGTCACCGGCGTGACGCTGAATTTCTGGAACCTCGACGTGCTGCTGCCGCTGGTCGGCACATTCTGCCTGCTCGTCGGCTTCCGCGCCCTGCGGCGGGTCAACGGCTTCCTGCGCGCGGGCTATGTCTGCGCCTGCCTGCACATGCTGCTCCTTTTTGTTGAGCTTGGGCAGAACGCCGCCGTCTTCCGCGAGACTGCCGCGGCAGACATGGTATCCACTGCGCTGGCCTTCGGCTCCGCCGCCGTGCAGCTCGTGCTGCTCTTCTGCCTCTGGCAGGGCCTGCTCGATATGCAGCGCGACGCAGGCATAACGCCGCCCGCCGCCCCCGCCGCGGGCGCTCTATTGCTCTGGTACATTCTGCTCTATGTCGCAGCGGCATTGTTTGCCTCGCTTTCCCTGTTGCTCGGCGCTTACCTCGTCTGGTATTTCTACCTGGTCGTCCGCCTCAAAAAGCTCTCGAAGTCGATGGCCGCGCAGGGCTGCGCCATCAAGCCGATCAAGGAGCGCTTCTCAAATCACAAGCTCGTCGGCTCGCTGCTCACCGTCCTCGCTGTCGTCATTGCCTGTGGCTTCCTGTTTTTCGGCTCCTACCGCATGGACTGGACGCCCAAAGAGACCGGCACCGACGCACAGGTGATCGAAGCCCATGAAAGGCTCCTTGCCCTCGGCTATCCCGAATCCGAGCTCAACGACCTCTCCGACGAGGACCTACTCACCTGCCTCCGCGCCGAGCGCGTGCTCATCAAAGAGTGCACAGGCAGCGCTTATATCAACTACTCCAATAAGCCGCAGACGAATGACGCCTTCCACCTGACCATCGTTGCCGTCCAACGGCCCTTTGACCGGCTATTCGTCGCCTGTCATTTTCGCTGGGACGATGGCGTGCGCTTTTACGGCACAGAGAGCCTTGCGTTCGAGCCTAACCACGACAACAGCCGCTGGTTTGCCGAAGATTTCTCCGGTCAGGTGCTCTATGACGGACCGGACGGCGCGACCTACACCGCCCCCTACATTGATCCCGGCACAAAGCAAGCCAGCCTCAGCAACTGGTACATCAATTGCTTCAAGCAGATCTACTGCGCCGACGCCTCTTTCCCGAACGATGGCACGAACCAGCGCGGCTACGTCGCCTGCGCCCTCTCCAACAACATCGACGAGTTCACCAAATTCGAGGGACTATTCTATTATGTCCACCAGAACGGCCGCTTCCAGTACCCCGTGAAGACCGCGCGCGATTATCAGGACTTCAACGTCAACAGGCCCCTCCTCTACAACGCACCGTTCGAGCGCGTGCAGGATTATTTTGTCCTCTTCCAAAACGAAGACGGCGTTATGAATATTCACTGATCATTTCAGTAACAATTCCGTGGTTCACGGAGGAATGCCGCAGTCTCTGCGGCACGCAGTCAAAGGGGGATATTCTCTTTCACAAAAGAGAATATCCCCCTTTAAATCCCCCAAGAGAAAGGTTTTCACATTGCAAGCGAGCAGCTCGAAGAGCTGCAATGCTTGCCGATTGCACTGCCTTCGCGCGGCGTTGCCGCGTTTGGAGTTGCTAGACGATTTGACCTACTCCTATTATCCGCTGCCGCTCTGCCTGTCTCGTAGTAGTGCAGCCTAATTTCCGTCTACCGAGGCACCCATCAATGCGGCGAGCGCAGCAATGCCGCATTCGGTAAGCAGTCTGCCGCCGAGCAAACGTCACTCGCGCCTCACGATAGTAAGGCGCGGTTGAGAGTTGTCACGAAACGCAGGGATTCATGGCGAAGCCATGTACACTGCACTTACATTGCGCAGCGCGTGC
>OKTW01001214.1_pt1 | contig 9973 bp, 7 predicted proteins | sample 1606371 | NCBI WGS metagenome assembly OKTW01 (sample SAMEA3879568, study PRJEB24766) | human gut metagenome | biome: human-associated habitat; feature: feces | place: USA | collected 1985/1987
ACAAGCCCGGCTTCCTGGAGCTGGGTGTTTCCCCGGAGCAGGCACCGGATACCCCGTCCTATGTTACCATCCACTTTGAGAAGGGCATTCCCACCGCTGTGGACGGCAAGGAGATGGACGGTGTTGCCCTGATTGAGTACCTGAACAAGATCGGCGGCGAGAATGGCATTGGCCAGCTGGATATCGTTGAGAACCGTCTTGTCGGCATGAAGAGCCGCGGCGTGTACGAAACCCCCGCCGGCACCATCCTGTACAAGGCTCACAACGTTCTGGAAACCATCACCATCGACAAGGATGCTTTCCACTTCAAGGAGTCCGTTGCTCAGAAGATGGGCGAGCTGGTTTACGATGGCAAGTGGTTCACCCCGTTGCGTGAAGCCCTGAGCGCATTCACCGACGACCTGCAGAAGACCGTTACCGGTGATGTGAAACTGAAGCTGTACAAGGGCAATCTGATCAACGCTGGTGTTACCAGCCCGTTCACCCTGTACGATGAGCAGACTGCTTCCTTCGGCGAGGATGAGGATTACGATCAGTTTGATGCAAACGGCTTTATCAACCTGTTTGGTCTGCCCATTGCTGAGCGCGCCAAGCTGGCAAAGAACTGGCCGGAAGTAAAGTAATCGCATTTTTCCATTAACAAAACTGCCGCCAGGGAGGCATTGACCCCCTTGGCGGCTTTGGCGTTCCAGTATATACTATAAAAAGAAAAAAGAATAATGATGGTGGACCGCCGTGCCTGCGGCACGGCTCAAAAAAAGCCAAGGTCGCAGCAAACATCAGACTGAGCCCCCATTAAAAGGCTGTATCTATTTTATTTGCGCGCGCGGCGCGCACACCAACATGTTTCATTATTCTTTATTCTCTATTCATTACAATAACACCGGAGGTTTTCTTATGCCCCAACTTTGGCAGGGACGTTCCAGCAAAGCGGTGGACAGCCGCGTGAACGACTTTAACTCTTCCATCCGCTTTGATGCGCGGATGATCGAACAGGATATCCACGGCAGCATGGTACACTCTGCTATGCTGGGCAAGCAGGGCATCATCTCCCAGCAGGATGTGGACGATATCCACAAGGGCCTGCAATCCATTTTGAACGATCTGCACAGCGGCGCGTTGGAGATTGACCCCAATGCCGAGGATGTGCACACCTTTGTGGAGCAGACTCTGACCGCCCGCGTGGGCGATGCTGGCAAGCGGCTGCACACCGGCCGCAGCCGCAACGACCAGGTTGCGCTGGATATCCGCCTGAACCTGCGGGAAGCATCGCTCCACTTGCAGGGGCAGATCAAGGAATTGATCCTGACCATCTGCGACCAGGCAGAAAAATCTTCTTCCTATGTTATGCCCGGTTACACCCATCTGCAGCGTGCCCAGCCGGTCACCTTTGGCCACCAGCTGATGGCTTACGCCTGGATGCTGCTGCGCGACCTGGGCCGCATGCAGGACGCCACCGCCCGCATGGACGCTGAGTGCCCGTTGGGTTCCGGCGCTCTGGCTGGCACCACCTACCCGCTGGACCGTTTTTATACGGCACAGGAGCTGGGCTTTGCTGCTCCCTGCGGCAACTCGATCGATGGCGTATCTGACCGCGATTTCTGCATTGAGCTGACCAGCGCCATGGCCACCTGCATGATGCATCTGTCCCGCCTGTCGGAAGAGATCATCCTGTGGTGCAGCTGGGAGTTCAAGTTCATTGAGCTGGACGACGCTTTCACCACCGGTTCTTCCATTATGCCGCAGAAGAAAAACCCGGACGTGACCGAGCTGATCCGCGGCAAGACCGGCCGCGTTTACGGCGACCTGAACACCCTGCTGGTTATGATGAAGGGCATCCCCCTCGCCTACGACAAGGACATGCAGGAGGACAAGGAAGCCGTATTTGACGCGGTGGACACTTTGGAGCTGTGCTTAAAAACCATCACCCCGATGCTGGCCACCATGACGCCGCTGCCCGCCAACATGCGCCGCGCCGCCGCCAAGGGCTTTATCAACGCAACGGACTGCGCCGACTACCTGACCAAGAAAGGCATGCCGTTCCGCGATGCTTACAAATGCACTGGCACCATGGTGGGTGCCTGCATCCGGGCAGACAAAACGCTGGAAGAGCTGACGCTGGACGAGTTTAAACAGTACAGTGATCTGTTTGAGGCGGACATCTATGACGCCATTGACCTGACGCACTGCTGCGAGGGCCGCACCAGTTACGGCGGCCCCACTCAGGCCAGCGTGCTGAAACAGATCGCGGATGTAAAAAGCAAAATCAACTGCTGAACGCTGTAATAGATAGGGGTTTGTTTGGGATGGCTAAGTATAAAATTTTTGTGGATGGTTCTTCCGGCACAACCGGCCTGCGCATTGCGGACCGCCTGGCCGCACGGGATGAATTTGAAATCCTGCACATTTCCGAAGCCGACCGCAAGGATGTAAACGCCCGCGCCGCCGTGATTAACCAGAGCGATCTGAGCTTTTTGTGCCTGCCGGATGCTGCAGCCAGGGAGGTTGTGCCCCTGCTGCGCCCCGATGTGCGTATTCTGGACACTTCTACCGCACACCGCACCGCGCCGGATTGGGTGTATGGCCTGCCGGAGCTGCATGGCAAACGGGATGCTCTGCGCACCGCCAACCGCGTGGCTGTTCCGGGCTGCTATGCCACCGGCTTTATCACGCTGGTGGCCCCGCTGGTGGAGCTTGGCCTGCTGGCTGCAGATTATCCGCTGACCTGCCACGGGCTTTCCGGTTATTCCGGCGCAGGCAAAAGCGGCATTGCCCAGTACCGCGACCCGGAGCGCGACATTGCCTTTGAAAGCCCGCGTCCCTACGGCTTAACGTTGGATCACAAGCACCTGCCGGAAATGCAGAAGATCTGCGGCCTTGCGGAGCCGCCGGTGTTCTGTCCCATTGTGGATGACTACTACTGCGGCATGGAAGTTACCGTTCCCCTGCGTCTGGACCTTGTGGGCCACAGCGCTGAGGAGCTGGCCACCGCTTTGCAGGAGTATTACGCAGGCGAAACCATGATCAAGGTGCACGCTTTGGGCACTGCCCCCAAGTTCCTGCCCGCCAATACGCTGGCCGGCAAGGACACCTTGGAAATTTACCCCACTGTTTCCCCCGACGGCAAGCGGATGTTGCTCATCAGCCTGCTGGACAACCTTGGCAAAGGCAGCTCCGGTGCCGCCGTGCAGTGCATGAACATCATGCTGGGGCTGGAGGAAACGAAAGGGCTGGAACTTTAATTAAGAATTAGAAATGAGAAATTAGCAATTTTTACACCGCCAAGTGAATCCTTCAATTTCTCATTGCTCATTCCTAATTTCTAATTTTGATGATATTTGTGGGAAAGAGGAAAAGTAACATGGCAAAGTATAAGGTCATTCCCGGCGGCGTTTGTGCCGCCAAGGGTTTTTCTGCTTCCGGCGTACATGCCGGGTTCCGGGCCAATCCCAACAAGCTGGATCTGGCCATCATCAAGGCGGATGTACGCTGTGCCGCTGCCGGTGTTTACACCACCAACAAGGTGTATGGCGCCCCCATCAAGGTTGACCGCGCCCACCTGGTGGACGGCCACGCACAGGCTGTTCTGGTGAACAGTGGCAACGCCAACACCTGCGCCGCCAACGGTGTGGATCTGGCCAATGAGTGCTGCGCCCTGGTGGCCCAGCAGCTGGGCATTGCAGCCGAGGATGTTCTGCCGGCTTCCACCGGCGTTATCGGCCAGCCCATGACGATTGACCCGTTCGCCCGCGGTATTCCCACCGCAGCGGCCAGGCTGCAGGCCAGCGCCGAGGGCAGCAGCGAAGCTGCCAAGGCCATTATGACCACCGATACTTACGAGAAAGAATATGCCATTGAATTTGAGCTGGCCGGCAAAACCTGCCGCCTTGGCGCGATCGGCAAGGGCAGCGGCATGATTGCCCCCAACATGGCCACCATGCTGGCGTTCTACACCACCGATGCTGCCGTCAGCCCGGAGCTGCTGCAAAAGGCACTGCGCGCCGTTGTGCCCACTACCTACAACCAGATGAGCGTTGACCTGGATACCTCCACCAACGATACCCTGCTGCTGCTGGCTTCCGGCCTGGCGGGCAACGAGCCTGTTGTGACCGAAGGCCCGGAGTATGACAAATTCCTGGCTGCCCTGGGCGCTGTGGCAGAGCATATGTGCGCCCTGCATGCTTCTGACGGCGAGGGTGCCACCCACCTGATCACCTGCGAAGTGACCCACGCCCCCACCCACGAGATTGCCCGCGCCGTGGCAAAGAGCGTTGTCTGCTCCAACCTGTTCAAGGCCGCCGTGTTTGGCCGCGACGCCAACTGGGGCCGCATCCTGTGCGCCATCGGCTATACGCCGGGGGATTTTTCCATCGACAAGGTCAGCGTGCGCATTGCCAGCAAGGCCGGCGAAGTGTTTGTGTGCGAAAACGCCGCCTACCATCCGTTCAGCGAGGACGAAGCCTATGCGGTTCTGGGCGAGCACGACATCCTGGTCAAAGTCGATATGGGCACCGGCGAAGCCAGCGGCAAAGCCTGGGGCTGCGATCTGACCTATGACTATGTTAAGATCAACGGCGATTACCGGACCTGATTTTGCAATTAGAAATTAGGAATGAGGAATGAGCAATGAACGGCTCGTTTAGGCTTGTAGCTTTTAATTTGTGCGCGCAGCGCACACCGCCAACTCCTCCCTCCTAACTCCTAACTTATCTTGCTACTTTTACGTTTGGGGAGCGATTTATGAAAAACGAGGAAATGGCGCTGCTTTTTTCGGAAGCCACGCCCTACATCCAGAAATATCACGGCAAAACCCTGGTGATCAAATACGGCGGCAATGCCATGGTAAACGAGGAATTGAAACTGGCCGTTATGAACGACCTTGTCACCCTGACCCTGCTGGGTGTGCGCGTTGTGCTGGTACACGGCGGCGGCCCGGCCATCAACCAGATGCTGAACCGCGTGGGCAAGGAATCCAAGTTTGTCAACGGCCTGCGTTATACCGATAAAGAAACCATGAGCATTGTGCAGCAGGTTCTGGCCGGTCAGGTCAACAAGGATCTGGTTGCGTTGCTCAAGGGCCGCGGCGTTGGCCTGTGTGGTCTGGACGGCCACACCATCACCTGCTCCCGCAAGAGTGATGTAGACCTGGGCTATGTGGGCAACGTGGAAAAAGTGGACACCACCCTGATTGAGCACCTGCTCAACGATGGCTTTATCCCGGTCATTGCCACGGTTGGCATGGATGAAAACGGCATTGCCTACAACATCAACGCCGATACTGCTGCAGCCGCCATTGCTATTGCCCTGCACGCCGAAAAGTTCGTTTCCATGACGGATATTGTCGGCCTGCTGTATGACAAGGATGATGAATCCACCCTGATCCCCGAAGTGGAGATTTCCGAGATAGAGGGCTACAAGGCACATGGCGTCATCTCCGGCGGCATGATCCCCAAAATCGAGGGCATGGCCGATGCCATTTATGAGGGTGTGCATGAGGCTGTTATCATTGATGGCCGTGTTCCTCATTCTGTTCTGCTGGAAATGTTCTCTGACCGTGGTTCCGGCACCCTGTTCTACCGCCGCGGCAACCGATGATTTAATTTTACGGGGATTTACGGGGGATTTTGTACCTTTTTTGAAAAAAAGGTACCGAAAAAACTTCCAATATATTATAATATAAGAATCGTGCAAGCTGGCCGTGGGTACATAGCATGTACTTACGGCACAGTTATTCATTCGCCTATTTTTTAGGTTTATTCCTGAATAATTCGGCTGCCAACCATTCCAGACCTCCCAAGGAGGGAATACCATGAATACCGAAAAAGTCATCAAACGTGACCAGAAATACATCATGCACACCTATGCCCGCAGCCCGCTGGTGCTGGAGCACGGCGAGGGCATGTATGCCTATGATGCAGACGGCAAAGCCTATCTGGACTTCACCTCCGGCATTGGCGTAAACGCGCTGGGCTACTGCCACCCGGCCTGGGTACAGGCCGTTACCATGCAGGCCACCCGTTTGCAGCATTCTTCCAACCTGTATTACACCGCCCCCTGCGGCAAGCTGGCCAAGCGGCTGTGCGCCCGCACCGGGCTTGACCAGGTGTTTTTCGGCAACTCTGGTGCCGAAGCCAACGAAGGTGCCATCAAGTGCGCCCGCAAATACAGTGTGACCACCTATGGTCCCGACCGCAACAAAGTTCTGACGCTGGTCAACTCGTTCCATGGCCGCACCCTTGCCACCCTGACCGCCACCGGCCAGGATGTTTTCCACAAGGATTTCGGCCCCTTCCCCGCTAACTTCGGCTACATCCCCGCCAACGATTTTGACACATTCAAGGCCGCTGTGGATGATTCTGTCTGCGCTGTTATGATGGAGATGGTACAGGGCGAAGGCGGCGTGGTTGCGCTGGACGCCGACTATGTGCAGAGCGTTGCCGACTACTGCCACGCCCACGATATTTTGATTATTGTGGACGAAGTACAGACCGGCGTGGGCCGTACCGGCACTTTCTTGGCCTGCGAGCAGTTCGGCCTGAAGCCGGATCTCGTCACCCTGGCCAAGGGGCTGGGCGGCGGTCTGCCCATCGGTGCCGTGCTGGCAAGCAAAAAGGTTGCCGATACCATGGGTCCCGGCTCTCACGGTTCCACCTTTGGCGGCAACCCGGTCGTCTGTGCAGGCGGCTGCGCTGTGCTGGATGCCATGGATGATGCATTCATGCGCAACGTCAACGCCCGCGCCGCCCAGCTGCGGGAGGGTCTTGCCTCTCTGCCGCATGTCGCATCTGTCAGCGGCATGGGCCTGATGGTCGGCATTGCCTTTGCCGATGACGTAAAAGCCGCCGATGTGCGTGCTGCCTGCGAGCGCAAGGGCCTTCTGGTGCTGACCGCCAAGACCCGCCTGCGCCTGCTGCCCCCGCTGATTTTGAGCGAAGCAGACGTTGCCAAGGCACTGGCTATTCTGGATGACGTGCTTTCATCCATGTAACTGATCAGGAGGGTTTTCATGGAGCATTTACTCAAGTTAAGCAGCCTGACCCCCGATGAGATCATCCACATTCTGGATGTCGCCGATGAATACAAGCGCCTGCACAAAGCAGGCACTGACCCCAAGGATCTGCAGGGCAAGGCCGTTGCCCTGATGTTTGGCAAGCATTCAACCCGCACTCGCACCAGCCTGGAGGTCGGCATCTACCAGATGGGCGGCCTTGGCACCTATCTGAGCGCCGCTGACATGCAGATCGCCCGCGGCGAGCCGATCCAGGATACCGCCCGCGTGCTGGGCCGCTACCTGGACGGCATCATGATCCGCACCTTCGAGCAGAAGGAGGTCGAAGACCTCGCAAAGTACGGCTCCGTGCCGGTCATCAACGGTTTGACGGATTTCTGCCACCCGTGCCAGATCTTAGCCGACCTCATGACGATCCGCGAATATAAGGGCTCGTTCGACGGCCTGAAGATGTGCTTCATCGGCGACGGCAACAACATGATGAACTCCCTCATCGTCGGCGGCCTGAAGGTTGGCATGGAAGTTGCTGTGGCTTGCCCGGAGGGCTACCGCCCGCCGCAGGAGATTCTCGATTTTGCAGCCGGCTATGACTGCTTCACGCTGACCGATGACCCGATGGTTGCCGCAAAGGACGCAGATGTCGTTATCACCGACGTGTGGACGTCTATGGGTCAGGAAGAAGAGCGCGCGGCACGCGAAAAGGCGTTTGCAGGCTATTGCATCGATGAGAAGATCATGGGCGTTGCAAAGAGCGATGCCATTGTACAGCACTGTCTGCCGGCACACCGCGGCGAGGAGATTACCGAAGAGGTGTTCGAGGCGAACGCAGGCCCAATCTTCGACGAAGCGGAGAACCGTTTGCACGCACAAAAGGCCGTTATGGTCACGTTAATGAAAGATTGATTGTACAAAACGCTGTGTTTTCACACGGCGTTTTGTATTTGCCTTTTGAGAAATTATGCGGTATAATTAAAAACAGAAATATCGCGCACGATATGTGCGTGAAATAACCGTTTCAGCCATTACGCGCAAAGCGATTGCGTGTCGTATATTTATGCAGACGCAAATGCGCCGGAGAGGAGACAGCTTATGCTCAGAGAACAGTTGTGGTTTGATTTTTGTGACGATTTGCCCATTGAGATCGAGCAGAGGATTGACGAGGGCATTTTGGAAGCGGAACGCTTTAAAGAGCGTGCCGAGCAGGTAAAGGAAATGCCGCGCGGCGCGGCGCGTACCGCCGCAGGCGCAGAGCTTTTAGAGCAGCTTTGTGCGTTTGAAAACCCGCAGGACAAAGACGAGCCGTCCGACCTTCCGGGCATCAAGGCGGCATCTGTCGGTGAGCCGAAAGAGAAAGCCGAAGCGGATTGCGACAAAATCTACGGCGCGTGGCTCGGCCGCTGTGCGGGTTGCCTGTTGGGTCAGCCGGTAGAGGGCTGGCGGCGTGCACGCATCAACGGGCTTTTGAAAGAGACCGGCAACCTGCCGCTGCAAAACTACATTTCGTCCGATATCGGGCCTGTTCTGCGCGAAAAATACAACGTGCGCGACGACGGACACGCCTACGGCGCGGAAAAAACCGGGTGGATCAACAACGTCTCTTACATGCCGGAGGACGATGACACGAACTACACGCTCATCGCGTTAAAGCTCGTCGAGCAGTACGGGCGCGATTTCACACCCGATGACGCGGCGGAAAACTGGCTGATGAACCTGCCGCTTTTACACCTGTGCACGGCGGAGCGCGTGGCATATATCAACCTCGCACAATCCGTTTTCCCGCCGGAATCGGCGTTGTACCGCAACCCGTACAGGGAGTGGATCGGCGCACAGATCAGAGGCGATCTGTTCGGCTATATTTGCCCCGGCGATATGGAAACGGCGGCGGAAATGGCATGGCGCGATGCGTCCGTTTCTCACGTGAAAAACGGCATCTACGGCGAAATGTGGATTGCCTCGATGCTTGCGAAAGCGGCGATTAACGACGACATGCCGACCATCATTCGCTACGGCATGAAGCAGATCCCGAAAAAGAGTCGTCTTTATGAAGAGCTTGCGGAAATTTTGAGCCGCTTTGAAAGCGGCGACACCGCTGAGGAGACGAAAGCATATATCCTCGGCAAGTACGATGAAAATAATCAGCACCACTGGTGTCACACCGTCTCGAATGCGGCAATCGTCGCGATGGGCTTATTGTGGGGCAAGAAGGACTTCACCTACACAATGGAGCTGTGCCTGACGATGGGCTTTGACACGGACTGCAACTGCGCCACGGCGGGCTCTGTGCTTGGTATGGTACTGGGTGCACAGCTTTTGCCGGAGGTCTGGACGGCGCCGCTCAACGACCGTGTGCTTTCCGGCGTGGACGGCTTCGGACTCGTGCATATTTCGGACATGGCAGCGCGTACACAGGCGCTCGCCGAGTAAAAAATAATAAGTTTTTTGCGGGCACACGGCTTTTTGGCGGTGTGTCCGCTTTTTATACGGAAAACCCGCGTGCCGTTCACAATTTTTTCGGAATTTTCGGCTATTCAAAAGGGCTGAGATATGATATACTATAAGGCAGTATGGGCTTTTCTGCCCTTTGGTTTTGAAAGGAAAAACGGCATGATCGTTCTCGGCATCGACCCCGGCTACGCCATTGTCGGCTACGGCGTGGTGGAAATGAAAAATAACCGTTACCGCACGTTGGAGCACGGCGCGGTGACAACCAAAGCGGGCACGGATTTCAACCGCCGTTTGGAGATCATTTACGACGGCATCGCGCAGGTTTTGGCGCAGTATCACCCGGATGCGGTCTCCGTGGAAAAGCTCTATTTTTCAAACAATAAAACGACCGGCATCGGTGTGGCGGAAGCCCGTGGCGTCATTTTGCTTGCGGCGCAGAAGGCCCGCGTGCCTGTTTTTGAATACACCCCCGTGCAGGTGAAATTGGCCGTTACGGGATACGGCAAGGCCTTAAAGCCG
>OKTW01001219.1_pt1 | contig 9936 bp, 7 predicted proteins | sample 1606371 | NCBI WGS metagenome assembly OKTW01 (sample SAMEA3879568, study PRJEB24766) | human gut metagenome | biome: human-associated habitat; feature: feces | place: USA | collected 1985/1987
TGAATTCACGCGCTTGATTGACGGCGTTCTGCCCCGTTGTGGCATCGAGCACAAGCAAAACTTCTTTACTGCAGCCCGGCAGACCCTTATCGATGATGCGCGAAATTTTGGAAAGCTCGTCCATCAGGTTTTTCTTATTGTGCAGGCGTCCGGCCGTATCACAGATGACCACATCGGCGTGACGTGCCTTTGCCGCGGAGATTGTATCGTACACGACGGCGGCGGGGTCTGCGCCCTCTGCATGCTTGATGATCGGCACGTCTGCGCGCTCTGCCCAGACTTCAAGCTGTTCAATGGCCGCCGCGCGGAACGTATCCGCCGCGCCCAAAATTACCGATTTGCCCTCTTTTTTAAGGCGGGAAGCCAGCTTGCCGATGGTCGTCGTTTTGCCGACGCCGTTCACGCCGATGACAAGGATGACGGATGGCTGCGTATCGAGATGCAACTCGTTGTCGCCGCTGACCATCTCCGTGACGACCTCCTGCAAAAGCGTCATAATCTCGTTCGGGTCTGTGATGCCGCGCTCTTTCACGCGTGCGCGGAGCGTATCGCAGATTTCGGTCGCGGTGTTCATGCCGACGTCCGCCATGACAAGCAGCTCCTCAAGCTCCTCAAACAGCTCCTCATCGATCTTTGTGAACGCGTGGAGCATGCTGTTAATCTGCCCGGTGATGCTGTCTCTTGTTTTTTTCAGTCCCGCTTTGATCTTATCAAAAAAGCCCATTCAGGCACCTCTTTTCCGAATTTATGTTGTTATACCCAGTTTTTCCTGCGCTTCGTGTGCGTGCAGTGCCAAGAGTTTCGAAATGCCCTGGTCCTGCATCGTCACACCGTAGAGCATATCAGCTTCTTCCATCGTGCCGCGGCGGTGCGTGATGACGATGAACTGTGTCTTTTGGTTCATGCGGCGCAGGTAATTTGCAAAGCGCACGACATTTACGTCATCCAGCGCAGCTTCAATCTCGTCGAGCATACAGAACGACGGTGGATTCACGCGCATGATCGCAAAGTAAAGCGAAATTGCCACAAGCGCCTTTTCGCCGCCGGAAAGCAGCTCGATGTGCGAGACGATCTTGCCCGGCGGATGCACGCGGATATCAATGCCAGAATGCAGTACATCGCCGCTGTCCGTAAAGCAAAGCTCTGCCGAGCCGCCGCCGAATAACTCCTGAAAAATCCGGCTGAAATTCTGATTGATGACGGAAAAACGCTCTGCAAACTGCGTCTGCATCTGCTTTGTCAAGTTGTCGATGAGCTTTAACAGCTCGGCGCGGGAGCGCTGCACGTCGTCCGTTTGCGTTTTGAGAAAATTGTAGCGCTCCGAAACCTCTTTGTATTCCACAACAGCCGCCACGTTGACGGAGCCGAGCGCTTTGATGCTGTTTTTAAGTTCGGACAACCGCCTTTGCGCCGTGGGCACATCTTCAATCGTGATGTTCATTTCCTCGGCTTCGCGGCGGGTGAGCTCGTATTCTTCCCACAGCTTTTTGAGGATAGCGTCGTATTCACCGCTCTGGTTTTCACGGCGTTCGCGCAGACGAGCAAGTTCAAGTCCAATCGTCTCGCGGCGCGAGGAAGCTTCACGTTCCTTTTGGCGCAACTCGCTCGTCTGTTGCTCGAGTACCGTGCGCTTTGCGGCGATGGCGCTGACCGTTTGCCGTTTTTCCTTTGCGGTCTCACGCAGATTAGCAGATTCAATTTTTCGGTTTTCAATATCCGCTTCGCGCGCTTTGATCTTCTCGAAGCTTTCCGCAAGTTCTTGGTTTAAACTTTCTATACGTGCAGCGCGTTCGGACTGCTGCGCTTTCAGCGTTTGCACAGCATTTTCAAGCGATTCTTTATCTTTTTCGATGGCGAGCCCCGCAAAACGGATTTCCTGCAAATGCTGCAAGGTCTCATCACAACGATGCATTGCGTCCTCGCGGTCGCCGACCATGGATTCCATTTTACTTCTGGCTGCCTGAATTTTGTCTTCTGTTTCTTCTGTTTTCTGCTGGGCGCTGTCTGCGGTCTGCACAAAACCGCTCAGACGCTTTGCGGCACTTTCTTTTTCGTCGCGCAGAGAAGCAAGGTTCGCGGTTTCTGTCTCCACGTCGCGTGCGGCACGGGCAGCTTCCGTTTTGAAGCGGATCTCATCTTCCCTGTGCTGCGCCAGCACGGCCTTGGCGTTTTCAAGCTCCGCCATGGCCTGCAGCACTTCCTGCTGTGTAGCCTTGTGGCGCTCCAGTGTTTCATTTGCAGCCTGCGCCAGCATTTGTGCGTCTGCGCGAATGCGTGCAATCTCCGCCGAGCGGCTCAAAAGACCGGAGTTTCGCGCCGCGGAACCGCCGGTGAACGAACCGCCCGCATTGACGATCTGCCCGTCCAAGCTGACGACACGGTAGCGGAACCGAATACGCCGTGCAATCTCCGCCGCGCGGTCAAGGTCTTCTGCAACAATAGTGCGGCCGAGCAGAGAATCGCGGATGCCGGCGTACTGCTCATCACAGTGGCAGAGTGTTGAAGCCACGCCCACAAAGCCGGGCATATTCTGCACATCGCGCGCATCGATAACCGTACCGCGCACCGTGGTCAGCGGCAGGAATGTCGCACGGCCGGAATCGCGCTGTTTCAATAAGCGAATAGCCGCTTTCGCCGCATCTTCGGAATCAACGACGACGTTCTGCATGGCGGCGCCGAGCGCGGCCTCCAGCGCCACGGCGTATTCGCGCGGGACTTTTAAAAGCCGTGTAACAGGTCCGTGGATACCACGCAGATTGCCGCGCGTGCTCTCGCGCATGACGGTTTTAACGCTCTGCGTGAAGCCTTCAAGATTGCGTTCAAGGTCTTCCAACAGTCCAGCGCGGCGCTCTTTTTCTTTGGCGTCGAGCATCTGGCGGTCGGCTTCGGCTTTCACGGCTTCGGCGCGTTTTCTGCGCTGTTGCACACGCATTTCATGCCCCTGCACAGTGTTTTCAGCGTTTTGAATGTACTCCGCCGTATCGTGCAGCATGGCGTCAAGCTCCTCGCACTCCGTGTGAAGCGCTGCGAGGCGTTCTTCGCTTTCGGTGATCGCAGCATCCACTGTTTCGGCGCGGGCGCGAATCTCCTGCATGGAGGATTCCGCCGAGGACTGCTGCACGCGCATTTCGGAAAGTGCGGCGTTCAGTGCCACAAGCTCAGCCGAAACGGCGTCGATCTCACGCGTGGTGCTGTCCGTGCCGGCACGCAGCTCCTCGAGTTGTGCGGTAAAGGCAACGAAATCGGCGTGGTTCTGCGCAGCTTCCGCTTCCTTTGCTTTTACCGCCTGTTCTTTTTCTTGAATATCCGCTTCAAGCGTTTGTCCGGTCAGCGCGGCGCTTTCGATCTCGCCATTTAATCTGCGGATGGTCTGCTGCTCGTGCAGAATATCATTTTCAAGCACCGAAACTTCTCCCTCTTTACGGGTGGCGAGTTCATCGGCTTCGGAAGCCTTCAAACGTGCTTCTTCCATCTGTGCGGTGCAGCCATTCGTTTCCGTGAAATTCTGTTCGATTTGCGCGGAAAGCACATTGAGCTCACTTTCGACTTCCTCGTAGCTGTTCTGCGTGGAGGCAATCTTTTCCTCCACCTCGCGCACGATCTTGCCGGAGCGCTCCAGCGTTTCAAGCCACAAACCGATCTCCAGTTCCTTTTTCTCGCTGTCGAGTGCAATAAACTTTTCGGCTTTCTCCGCCTGCTCGCGTAAAGGGCCCACGCGTTCTTCGAGTTCGTTTAAAATATCGTGCAGGCGAATGAGGTTTTCTTCGGCTTTTTCCAAGCGGCGTTCGGCTTCCTCTTTGCGGTAGCGAAAGCGCGAAATGCCGGCGGCCTCTTCAAAAATCTCGCGGCGGTCTTCGCTTTTTGCGGAGACGATGCTATCGATCTTGCCCTGTCCGATGATGGAATAACCGTCGCGGCCGAGGCCGGTATCCATGAACAGCTCATGCACGTCGCGCAGACGTACGAGCGTTTTGTTAATGCGGTATTCACTTTCGCCGGAGCGGTAAAAACGACGCGTAACGGAAACGGTGTCGCCGTCGTAATTCAACTCGCGGTCGGTGTTATCCATGGTGACGGTCACTTCGCAAAAGCCCTGCGCTTTGCGCTGCGGCGTGCCGCTGAAAATGATGTCCTCCATTTTGGAGCAGCGCAGTGCGCGGGTAGACTGCTCGCCGAGTACCCAACGCATGGCATCGCTGATGTTGCTCTTGCCGCTGCCGTTTGGACCGACGACCGCCGTGATGCCGTTTTCAAATTTTAAAGTCGTTTTATCGGGAAAGGTTTTGAAGCCCTGCAGCTCCAGAGATTTTAAAAGCATCTGTTTACCTGCCTATCGTAGCCTGTATGTGCCGCCGGAAAGCGAAGCATCCGGGCGGATGTGCACGGTGTAGCCGTGCTTAGAGAAATGCTGCAAATTTTCTTTTTTCTGTCCGAGTGCAATGGAAAGCATGCGTGGGTCAACATCGATCGTAACTTCCGAATCGTTTCGGGCTTGAAGCGCTTTAAGGACGTTTTCTCGGAAGATCGCGCTGCGGCACAGCTCCATAAAAGCGGGGTGAAACGGTCCCGCGACGCGGTTTTCCAGTTCTTCGCTGGCGTGCAGCCCCACACGGATGAGCTTTACACCGCGCTGCTCAATCATCGGGATGAGCTTTGCACAGAGTGAAACGGCCTCCTCTAAGGTCTGCGGTGTGTATTTTCCTGCGCGGTACAAATCGCACAGCGGTGTGTTTTCTAAGACGATCGTAGGGTAAATGCGCATGGTGTTCGGCTTTAGAGCCAACAGCCTTTCGACAGTCTTCATCGCCTTTGCGTCACTGTCGCCGGGCAGCCCGGTCATCATCTGCAAGCCGAGCTCAAAGCCGTATGCGCGAATTAACCGCGCAGCGTTTTCCACATCCTTTGCGGTATGCCCCCGACGATTGAGCAGCAACACTTCGCCATCCATCGACTGCGCACCGAGCTCGATTGCCGTTACGCCGTATTGCTTTAATACGGTCAGACGTTCATCATCAATGGCATCCGGCCGCGTAGAGCAGCGGATACCGGCAAAGCCGTATGTTTCGCATGCTGCGTGCGCTGTTTTTAAAAGCGCCAAACGGTAATCGGGGTCGATTGCCGTGAAGCTGCCGCCGAAAAATGCGATCTCGGCGTTCTGCACGCGCTCCCCCATTTGCTTTGCTGCGTTTTGCAGCAGCGCCGCCACTTCTTCGGGCTGCGGCTGATGATTTTCACCTGTAATGCGGTTCTGATTACAGAAGCTGCATTGCTGCGGGCAACCGTTGTGCGGAATAAAAATTGAGATATTCGCGTGCTTAATAGCCCATCAGCTCCAGTGCTTCGCGTGCCGCCTGCTGTTCGGCTTCCTTCTTGCTGCGTCCGCCGCCCTTGCCGATGACATTGCTGTTGAGGTGCACCTCTACGGTGAAGTGCTTGTCATGGTCGGGGCCATGCTCGCCGGTAAGAACGTATTCGAGCCGTTCACCGGGGTTCTGCTGAATGATTTCCTGCAGCATCGTCTTGTGGTCTTTAAACGGGCGTTCGCCTGCAGACTGCGCCGCCGGTTCAATGTAGTGCAGTACAAAGCGCTTGGCTTCCTCCAAGCTGCCGGAATCGAGATAGATCGCCGCCGTAATGGATTCGAACACGTCCGCTAAGATGCTTGGGCGTTCTCTGCCGCCGCTGTGCTGCTCGCCGTGGCTGAGACGCAGCAGCTCGCCTGCGCCGAAGCTGCGTGTAAACCCGCAAAGCGATTTTTCGCATACGAGCGCCGCACGCTTCTTTGTCAGCTTGCCTTCGGGAATATCCGGGAACGCTTTGCACAGGTATTCCGCCGTGACAAACCCCAAAATGGAATCGCCGAGGAACTCCAGTCGCTCATAGCTCTGGTCGCCGCCGCGGCTCTCGTTTGCGTAGGAGGAGTGCGTCAGCGCTGTGATGAGCAGGTTGCGGTTCTTAAATTTATATCCGATCTTTTTTTCAAATTCATCCAATGATCTCATAGTCATACCTTTGCTGTCTTGTTATTCGTTCGTGTTTTCCGTTTTCTCGTTTTGCAGGGCTGCGGTGATCTCACTTATAATGCCGGACTCGGCGTACTTCACCGTAAGCGCAATGGCGTTTTTCAGCGTGGAAGCCTTGGCGCTGCCATGTACCTTAAAGACCGGCTTCGAGCACCCGAGGATCGGCGCACCGCCGTATTCGTTATAATCAAGCTCTTTTTTCATGGCTTTCATGTCGTTTAAAACCATTGCCGCCGCAAGCTTATTTTTTAGGTTCTTTTTGAAAACGGCCTTGAATTTATTCATCAGCGCCATGGCGACGCCTTCATACATCTTAAGAAGGATATTGCCCGTAAAACCGTCGCACACCACAACATCTGCCGCATCAAACGGAATGTCTCTGGCTTCAATGTTGCCGATGAAATGAACATCTTTGTTTTCGCTCAGCAGTGCAAACGCCGCGTGCTGCAGTTCGCCGCCCTTGTGCGGCTCCGTGCCGACATTTGCAAGGCCGATGCGCGGCTTTTGAACACCCATGACCTTCTGCATATACACAGAGCCCATCATGCCGAACTGCTCCAGCATTTCGGGGCGGCATTCGTTGTTTGCGCCGCCGTCTGCCAGCATGAAAAAGCCCTCGGATTTCGGCATGAGCGGTGCAAATGCCACGCGCTTGACGCCTTTGATGCGCTTGACGAGCAATGTGGCGCCAACGACGAGTGCGCCGCTGTTGCCGGCGGACGCAAACGCATCGCCCTTGCCCTCTGCCAAAGCGCGCAGGCCAACCGCCATAGAGCTTTGCTTTTTGGCGCGCGTGATCGCTGTGGGCTCATCCTCCATCGTGATGACATCCGGGCAGTCAATGATCTTAAAATCAGAAACGTTAACATTCAGTTTTTCCGCCGCCGCTCTGATCTTCTTTTCGTCGCCGGTTAAAACGATCTGCACATGGAGCTCATCTGCCGCCAGACGGCAGCCTTTTATAATTTCGTCCGGGGCGTTGTCGCCGCCGAATGCATCGATTATGATCCGCATGTTTTTCCCTCACTTTAATATTCAGCTTCCGGCAAAAGCCGGTTTTGTTCGGGCATTTCGGTTTATCAAACACGGATTTTCCGCCGATAAACCGCTTTAGACTATAATTCACTCTATTATAGCAAAAAAACAACGCAATTTCAATACCGCGCTCCCCATAAGTTGCACAAAACAAAAAACGTGCGCCAGGCTTTCCCGGTACACGTCTTTTGCTGATTTGGAGGAAAAATTTTGAGTTTTGATTTTTAGAATTTATCCGGCAGGCGGATCTCGCGGCGCACGGCTGTGCCGTCGATCTCGTTAAACCGCACGGCTTCGTTCTTTACGACCATTGCGGCGGCTACGGCATCGGCAATATTTTGGAGCGCCTGCACATTTATTACGATGATGATTTTATGTTTGAGATCGATTCCGCCATTTTGGTCGGCACCACGGTGACGATCCGCGTCCCCTATTCCCTCAACGATTCCCCGCAGATCCACGCGGAGCGCCCCATCGGCGGCGCAGAGCAAAATTGATGCTTTATATCGATTTTTACTAAAATACTACGCACTGCATATTCACCTCTTGTTTTTTTCGCTTGTCTTCGTTATCTTTAAAGTAGCGCAGCGTTTATCTGCCTGATCTAAAGATGAAAAGAGGTTCAATATGTATACCCTTAGATCCCGTTCCATTCCGCTCAATACCGATTACGACGTGATCGTGGTCGGCGGCAGACGCATTGCAAAGCAGTACCGCGATGCCCTCGCAACTTATTTCCCGGAGGCCTTCGGCAACGCGTACCTTGTTGCCACTGCGCCCGTGATTGGCGTGCGCGAAAGCCGTATGATCGACGGTGTGTACACGCTGACGGTCACGGATCTCAAGGATTGCGTACATTTTGAAGACGGTATTGCGGCGTGTAACTATGATATTGACATTCACAACCCGGAGGGCACCGGCACGAGCCATTATTACTTCAAAGAGGGCACGTACTACACCGTTCCCTATCGAAGCCTGACGCCGAAGAACATCAAAAACCTGCTTGCAGCCGGCCGCTGCATTTCCGGCAGTCACGAGGCACAGGCATCATTCCGTATTATGCCCACGTGTTGCAGCACGGGTGAAGCCGCCGGTGTTGCGGCTGCCGTTGCCGCGCAGGAACACACCGATTTCCCGGAAACGGACGTGAAGAAAATTCAAGCGTTGCTGCGTAAACACCACGCGTTTATCGGCGAGTAAAATCTGAAAATACAGCGAAAAACCCTCGACATCTGAAATGTGCTTCAGCTTGTCGGGGGTTTTCTATCGTTCATCCCTTATGCGTTTTTCAGTGTTTCGGCAAGGTCTTCGAGCGCGCGAGCGGAAAGCGCGGCGTAGCGCTCTTTTTTGTCACGAATGTGCGGCTCAATGACGGGCAGAATGCCGAAGTTCGCACCCATCGGCTGGAAATCTTTCGAGGGGCTGTGCGCGGCGTGCTCCGCAAGTGAGCCCATCATGGTAGTGATGGGCAGAATGAGCGGCGCTTTGCCCTCTAAACGGCGCACGGCGTTGCGTCCCGCAAGCAAGCCGGATGACGCCGATTCCATATAGCCCTCCACGCCGGTCATCTGCCCCGCAAAGAACAGCTCCGGGCGCGTGCGCATGGAGAAATCCGCGTTCAAAAGCTTCGGCGAATCGAGGAACGTGTTGCGGTGCATCACGCCGTAGCGCATGTACTCGGCGTTTTTCAAGCCGGGAATCATACCGAACACGCGCTTTTGCTCGGGAAATTTCAAGTTTGTCTGGAATCCTACAAGATTGAACAGCGTTTTTTCTGCGTTTTCGGTGCGCAGCTGCACCACGGCCCACGGGCGGTGACCCGTGCGGGGGTCGCGTAAGCCGACCGGCTTCAACGGGCCGAAGCGAATCGTATCGTGTCCGCGCTGTGCCATGACTTCAATGGGCATACAGCCCTCGTAGACCTTCGGGTTCATCACGTCAAAATCGTGAATGGGCGCGCGCTCCGCGGTGATAAGCGCTTCATAAAACGCATCGTACTCCTCTTTGTTCATCGGGCAGTTGATGTAATCGTCGTCGCCCTTATCGTAGCGGGAGGCCGTGAAGCAGTGCTCCATATCCAGGCTTTCACGCGTGACGATCGGTGCGGCGGCATCGAAAAAGCTGAGCGCACCGCCGCATAAGTTCGTGATCTGTTCGGCAAGCGTGTCGCTCGTCAGCGGGCCGCTTGCAATAACGGTCACGCCCTCTGCGGGAATTTCCGTCACTTCGCCGTGCATCACTTCGATGTTCGGATGCTCCGTAATCGCTTTTGTGACGAGCTCTGAAAAGCGGTCGCGGTCAACGGCGAGCGCGCCGCCTGCGGGCACGGCGGTTTTATCCGCACAGGCAACGAGCAGAGAATCCATGCGGCGCATTTCCTCTTTCAAAAGCCCGGCGGCGCTGTCGATGCGCGCAGCCTTCAAAGAATTCGAGCAGATGAGCTCCGCAAACCCGGCGCTTTTATGCGCGGGCGAAAACTTCTGTGGCTTCATCTCGAAAAGGCGCACAGAATACCCCGCCTGCGCAATCTGCCACGCTGCTTCGGAGCCGGCAAGACCCGCGCCGATAACGGTGACGGTCTGCTTATTCTCCATCTTTCTCCCCCGCGTCGTCCTTATTGAACGTGTAAGTGCAGCCCGGCGTTACGCAGTAGAGCGTCTGGGCTTTGTCTTTTTTCTTTAAGAGCACCTTACCGCAGACCGGGCAGGTCTTGTCGGACGGCGCGTCCCAAGAGACGAAATCGCACTTCGGGTAGTTGTCGCAGCCGTAGAACACACGGCCGCGCTTCGATTTTTTCTCGATGATCTTGCCGCCGCACTTCGGGCACTTTGCACCCGTATCGTTAACGATTTTCTGCACGGTTTTGCACTCCGGGTAG
>OKTW01001223.1_pt1 | contig 9900 bp, 10 predicted proteins | sample 1606371 | NCBI WGS metagenome assembly OKTW01 (sample SAMEA3879568, study PRJEB24766) | human gut metagenome | biome: human-associated habitat; feature: feces | place: USA | collected 1985/1987
AATAAGATTAGAAATATAATAATTAATCTTACCACCATCAGTATCAGAAGTAATTTCTATATCTTTATCCTCACCATTATATAAAGTAAGACATAAACTATCATAATTCTTATCTTTAATATCAATATTACCTTCTATATTAAAATGATTACCATAAACATAATATTTAGAAGCATTACTAACCTCTTCTTCTAAATTAAGTTTGGGTACTTTACTTTTAATATAATTAACATATACAAAATAACCACCGCACCCCAAAATAACAATTACAAATAAAAATCCTAGTATCTTTTTCATCTATTTATCTCCTATATTAATAGCAAGTAGTCTGTTAAGTTCTACTGCATACTCTGTTGGTAATTCTTCTCTAAATGCTGATATAAATCCCATAATAATAAGCTCTTTAGCCTTATCCTCATCAAGCCCCCTACTCATCAAATAAAATAACTTATCTTCACTAATCTTTGATACTGTTGCCTCATGTTCCATAAAGGAACTATTATTATTAACAATATTAGTAGGAATAGTATCACTCTTAGATTTATCATCAAGAATCAAAGTATCACATTTAACTGAAGCCTTTGAGCCAATTGCATTCTTCGTAATTTTAACAGTACCTCTATAAGTGGCATTACCACCACCTGATGCAATAGATTTAGATATAATATTACTCTTTGTATATTTACCCAAATGAATCATTTTAGCACCAGAATCTTGTATCTGACCACTACCAGCAGCAGCAACACTAATACAAGTACCTCTCGCATAATCACCTTTTAAAATACAAGCAGGATATTTCATATTAGTCTTAGAACCAACATTACCATCAATCCATTCCATTAAACCATTCTTTTCAACGATAGCCCTTTTAGTAACTAAGTTATATACATCCGTAGACCAATTCTGTACAGTACTATATCTACACTTACTATTCTTACCAACAAATATTTCAACTACTGCCGCATGAAGAGAATCCTCTGTATAAGTAGGAGCAGTACATCCCTCCATATAATGAACACTACTATTATCATCAACAATAATAAGCGTTCTCTCAAACTGTCCCATATTCTTACTATTAATTCTAAAATAACTCTGAAGAGGTCTATCAAGTTCCGTATTAGGAGGAATATAAATAAAAGTTCCTCCACTCCATACAGCACCATTTAAAGCTGTAAATTTATTTTCATTATATTTAACTAAAGTATTAAAGTATTTTTTAAATAATTCAGGATACTCTCTTAAAGCACTATCAGTATCCATAAAGATAACATTCTTTTTCTTTAGCTCCTCATTCATATTATGATAAATAACTTCGCTATCATATTGAGCCCCCATACCATCTAAGTATTTTGCTTCAGCAGAGATAACACCCAAATCATCAAAAATATTTCTAACATCACAAGAAATATTATTCCAATTATCTGTTAAATTATTCTCTCTCTCTTTATAATAAGTAATGTTATCATAATCAATATCAAGTTTAGGTCCAAAATTAGGATTATTACTCTTTAAAAAAGCATCAAGAGATCTAAGTCTAAAATCAAGCATCCATTTAGGTTCTCCCTTAATACTAGATATTTTTTCTACTACTTCTTTAGTTAATTTCATTTATATCACCTTGCACCCTTATTATATAAAATAAAATCCAATAAGTAAAGAAAAAAACTATCTATTTACAATAAATAGACAGTTTAATTACTTATATTAGACCTACTACTAAAACCATTCATATAATAATCAGGAATTTTACCCTGTACAACTTTCATAGCGATAGGAATACTAGCATCAATATTAATTTCTTCACTAATAATAGGTAAAATAATTCTCGTATCAACTTTAACATCAATCATTAATTTAATTAAAGCATTATTAATACCATATTCTGTAACATCCGTAGAAAATCCAGTAACAACATCTCCCACTAAAGATAACTTAACTGGAATCTTAGGGCCAAGATTATATAAAAGACTAGAACCAGTAACCATACCAAAAGGAATATAAGTAATAATACCCTTATCAAGCAAATCCATATCATAAGCATCTAAACTATTAAGAGGAAGTTCTAACATATCAATCTTTCCTTCTTCAATAGCCCTAAGATTAAGTTCAATTAAACTAGTCATAGTACTAAGTATTTTAGAAGAATTCTTACTATTAAAATCAATTAAAACAATTTCTCCTTTATCATTATAAACAATATCAAAAATATCATCAGCCCATGAATCACTCATCTGTTTAGTAATAGCCTTATTAATAACTAAAACAGTAAGTTTCCTAGTTTCAGCCTCAGCATAAGCCATAAGTACATCTCTGGATTTATTAGAATAATAATTAATAAATATAATAACAAATAATACCAGAAATATAAAAATAACAATAATAGTATTAATAACTTTACTTTTTTTCCTTTTCTTATTCTTCAGTAACATTCTCATACTAAATTATATGAAATAACCCTATTTAAAAGAAATAAAACCTCCAGTAATACTCATAGTATCATATCCAAAAGCATTAAGTCTCTTACTAATCTCTAAACTTTGTTTGCCCTCTTCACAATAAAGATAATATCTCTTATTCTTATTTAAATAATGAGAATAATTATTAAGTAAATTATAATAAGGTATATTAATAGCATTCTTAACATGAGAAATACTATATGAATAATTATCTCTAATATCAATAATAATAGGACTACTAATTTTCTTTAATTCATAAATAGAAATCGTATTCATATCACACCTCACTATAATATATACTAAATATAAATAAGTGAAAAGTAAAATAGTACAAATTTTTCATACCTTTCACTAAAAGCCAAAGTCTTTTAGTGTTACTTCTAGCCTGTAGTCTAGAAGTAAAAATTATAAAATATGTATTGGTGTGAAATACTTTCTAACTAAAATATTCTCCAAAGAAAAAAACTTAAGAATAATCTTAAGTAATTATAAACTAAGTAATTTTTTAGCTGTCCTAACCATTTGAGCAGAATATCCCATCTCGTTATCATACCAAGAAATAACTTTAACCATTTGTTTACCATCATGTTCTACTACTTTAGTTAAAGATAAATCTGCTAGTGCACCACAAGTAGTACCAATAACATCAGAAGAAACAATTGGATCAGTAGTAGTAACTAAAGTCTCACTAGCATTATTTATAAATGCACTATTAATTTCTTCTACTGTAACTTTCTCAGTAAGTTCTAAAGATAAATCAACTAAGCTACCATCAGATACTGGTACCCTAATAGCACCACCACTAAGTTTACCATCTAAACTTGGAATTACTTTACCAATTGCAATAGCAGCCCCAGTAGAAGTAGGAACAATATTCATTGCACATGCTCTGCCTCTTCTTTCTTTAATACCTTTTTTATGTGAAACATCTAAAGTAACTTGATCATTAGTATAAGCATGAATTGTAGTCATAAATCCTCTTTCAATACCAAAATTATCATCAAGTACTTTAACAATTGGTGCTAAACAATTAGTAGTACAAGAAGCTGCTGATACAATAACATCATCACTAGTTAATATATCATCATTAACATTATAAACAATAGTCTTCATATCTCCCTTACCAGGAGCACTAATAAGTACTTTCTTAGCACCTGCCAAAATATGTTTATTAGCATCTTCCTTCTTAGTAAACTTACCAGTACATTCAAATACTAAATCAATGCCAAGTTCTCCCCACGGAAGATTACTAGGATCCATCTCACTATATACTCTAGTTTTCTTACCATCAACAATAATATCTTCTTCATCAAAAGTAATATCTTTATCATAAGTTCTATGATTAGTATCATATCTAAGTAAATAAGCAAGTTCTTCACTACTAGATAAATCATTAATAGCTACTACATCAAAGAAATCATCCTCTTTCATTAATCTATATACTAATCTACCAATTCTACCAAAACCATTTATTGCTATTTTCATTTCTATCATCTCCTAAGTATATTATATATTATTTTATCCAAAATATAAAATATTTTCTTTCCTACTTTACACTTTTTTGATACTTTAATAACCTAAATATCATGTAAACACTTATTAATACCATCACCAATAATCATAGAAAGTTTATCAATAACAAAATCAACTTCTTTAGGAGTAACAATGAAATTATAATTAACAGATGCAAGAACCTCCTCAATTAAACTTTTCTTATCAGTATCAGACAATTCTCCTATCATACCAAGAATATCTCTTTTCTCTTCTAAATTTAAATCCTTATCTTTTATTTTATCTACATAATTACTTCTACTAAAAATAAGTTTGTTTTTACTTTGATTATCTTTAATATAAGAAATATGTTTGAATAAATAATTAATAGTATCATATACAATAACAGAAGCCTCTACTACTGTAGGAACCCCAATAGCAATAACAGGAATACCCATAGTATCATAACTAATTTCTTTTCTCATATTACCAACACCACTACCAGGATGAATACCAGTATCAGTAATTTGAATACTCTTATTAACTCTATCCATACTGCCAGCAGCAAGAGCATCAACTACTACTACCATATTCGGCTTAACTTCATTAATAACAGCCTTAATATAATCACCAGTCTCTATCCCAGTACATGCCATAACACCTGGAGAAAAACCAGCTACTTCTTTAATACCTTTACTAATGTCTTCACCAAGTACAAATAAATGTCTAGTAATAATTAAATTATCAATAACTTTAGGTCCCAAACTATCAGGAGTACTCTTATCATTACCAAGACCAATAACAAGAATATTATTATTATCACCAACAAAATCATTAAAAACTTTAATAAAAATTTCCTCTATCCTATCACAATTTTCTTTATCTGTAGCATCATTAAATAAAATAGTAACATACTTACCCTTCTTTCTATTAATAAGTTTACTACTTTCATCATCAATATTAACACTAGTAACAGAAATATTTCCGTAATTTTCTGTTTGAGTATCAATATAATTATCATTATTAGTAATACTTTCAAGTATCAAATCAGTCCTAATATTATACTTGTTTAAGTCAATTTCATGTCCCATATCTATCACCAGTAATATTTTTTGCAAAAAACACCAAAAATATTTGCTTTTTCTATAATTTTTTGGTAAAATTATAATTAGTTTTGGAAGGAGATGAATTTTTATGGCAAATGTTAAAAATGCAAAGAAAAAAATAATTCAAATAAGAAAAACAACTTTAGCACATCAACAATTAAAGTCTACTGTTAAAAATGCTATTAAAGAAACAGATAAAGCTGTATTAGCAGGAAATAAAGAACTAGCAGACAAATCATTAAAGAAAGCAATTAAAGCTTTAGATAACGCTAAAGTTAAAGGTTTAGTTCATAAAAATAAAGTTGATAGAGAAAAATCAAGATTAACTAAAAAAGTAAATACTATGGAAGTAAAATAATTACTTCTTTTTTTTACATAAAAAAAATGAGATATTACTCTCATTTAATTATTCTATTTAAACATTATCACTATATTTAGTAACGACATATTTACCATCTATCTTCTCTATCTTAGAAGAAATAGTAAGTAAGTTACTAGGAGTATTATCTCCCACTGAATAATAAGAAATAACAACTTCCACATCAAAACTATCATTACCTAAATTTAAAACATCATATTTAGTATTATCATTATTAATCATATTTTCATTTCTAAGGTAAGCTAAATCAACACCTTTATGTGCTACCATACAATATAATTTACCATCATTTTCTTGATACTTATTATTATCAAAATACTCATTAATAAGTTCACTACTAATATTTTCTTCCAAATATTTTTTAACTTCACTAACACTCTTAAATTCAGAAGATAAATCATAAGTATCATTACCTATAGTCAAAAAGTCTGCATCTTCATCAAATTCACCACAGTAACCATATAGTCCTCTCTTTTGATTAGCCAAACTAATCATAACAGGCATCTTCTCTTTACTAATAGTAATTGCTTCTTCCTTAGAAATAGTTTTATCATTCTTATCATTATTGTTTTTATTATTATCTATATTAGTATTATCTTCTACTAAATCATCATTCTTATTATTAAAATCAATTCTTTTAGTAGCCAGTAAATAAACAAATAAACTAAGTAACACTATAACTATAATCATAATTATAGTACCAACATTACTCTTTCTCTTCTTTCTTTTTCCCATACCTATCCTCCTACTAAATTATATCAAAAAAATATAAAAAAAGAAAGAGAAAAATCTTCTCTTCCTACATCATATTTTCTAGGTCACTAATAGCTTTAGTTTTAGCGGAATTCATCTTTCTAACTAACTTCTTCATATTACCATTTTTTATATTTGTGTATAGAGCGGCGCTCCCAACTCCAATACCTAATCCCATTAAAGCCATACCTGTCTTAGATTTCATAATCTCACCTCTCTAAAATATGATTGGTATTTAATATACCAATCATATTATTAACCATATGTCAATAATTATACTATTCATTATAAAAATTAATAATAAAATCTTTTAAAGTAGTTTTTCTATTATCAACATAATCATTATTAATACCATAAATAAAAGCATTCGAATCTCCCACTATAACAAGACTTTTTTTAGCTCTAGTAACACCAGTATAAACAAGTTTGTTATAAAGCATTCTCTTAAAAGAATTAACAATAGGCATAATAACCATATCAAATTCACTACCTTGTGCTTTATGAATACTAATTGCATATCCATGTCTAAAATTAATAAATTTATCTGGTGTATACTCAACAATATTACCATCATAATTAATATTAATCTGATTAATTATCTTTTTATCTTTAGAAATAATAATATCTTCAATATATCCAATATCACCATTATAAACATTATTATCTGGATCATTAACAAGTTGTAATACCTTATCACATTCTCTAAAAGTAACATTTCTAATTTCTTTTTTATTTTTACTACTAGGATTAAACAATTCTTGTAGCATAATATTAAGATTATCAATACCATTTAAAGACTTATACATAGGAGCTAATATTTGTACTTCCCTATCAGTATATCCTTTTTTAATAGCTTTTTTAACAACTTCTTTAATATAACTACCAGCATTATCATTATCACTACTAATAAATAAATAATCATCTTTTTTAATAAATAAATCTTCACTAATATTTTTATTTTTAATATCATAAGCTAAGTTAAGAATATATGAGTCTTCACTTTGTCTATATATTTGATTAAGTCTAATTACAGGCAAACAATCACTATCAATAATATCTTTAAGCATCTGTCCTTCACTAACACTAGGTAATTGATAGTAATCTCCTACTAAAATAAGTTTAGCATCTCTTCTAATACCCTTAAATAAAGCTTCCATAAGTAAAGTATCAATCATACTAACTTCATCAACAATAATATATTTTTGGCCATTTGGAGAATATTCATCGGTAGCAAAAGTATTAGTATCCTTATCCCATCCTAAATATTTATGAATAGTACTAGCACTAATACCAGTAGTTTCCATAAGTTTCTTACTAGCTCTCCCTGTTGGAGCAAGAAGTGCAATATCATCTTTTTTTAATTTTTTTTCATGAATGAGAATATTAACAATTGCCTTAACAATTGTAGTCTTACCAGTTCCAGGTCCACCAGTAATAATAGTAATATTATTATTAACTCCAGAATATATAGCCTTTTTCTGTAATTCATCATACTTAATTTTATTATCTTTTTCTTTATTATCAATATATTTATCAATACTAATATTACTATTAATACTCATATCATTAAGAAAACAAAGTCTTTCACAAATATATTTTTCAGCATCATAAAATTTTCTTAAATAATATCTCTTATCTTCAATAATAATTTTTTTATTCTTAACAAGTTTCACCATCAAATAGTCAAATTTTTCATTACTAATACTAACATAATTAGATAACATATTAGATATTTCTTCCAAAAATAAATAAGTATCTCCATTATTAAAACACAATTCTTTCATAATATAGATAATTAATGCCTTAATTCTTCTTTCATCATCTTCATTAATTCCCATACCAAGAGCAATTTCATCAATCTTAACAAAAGACATTTCATCACTATCAATAAGCTCATATATATTATTATTAACAGTATCTAATATTTTATTATTATACTTATTTAGAAAAGATAAAGAATCTTTCATATCAAAACCAAGTTTAGTAAGTTCCATAACAATATTAGAAGTACTTTGATAATCCACTAAAACATTGTATATTCTATTAATTTTATTTTCCCCAAGTCTAGGTATCAATTGAAGGCAATCTTTGTTTTCAAGTATTTTATTAATAGTATCCTCATGAAAAGTATCAACGATCTTTTTAGCAGTCTTTTCTCCAATTGGAAATAAATCACTTGATAAAAAGACAATCAACTCTTCTTCTTTAGTAGGAATATTAACTTCAAAAGAATTAACATTAAATTGTTTTCCATACTTATTATGATAAACAATTTCACCATATAAAATATATTCTTTTTTTTCACTAAGTCTAGGTAATATTCCAGTTATATGTATCATATCATCATCATAGTCAATATTATTATCCTTTATTTTAAAAAGACCAACCATATAACCATTAATCTCATTACGATATATTTCTTTATATAAAAAGCCTTTAATAAAATTATCTTTCATATAATTCCTCTTTTCTTAATAATTATAACAATTATAAGAATCAAAGTAAAGAAAAAACTCACCAAAGTAAGTTTTATTTCTATTCACAAATATATCCTTCATTTTTATAATGAGTTTTTATTTGTTCCTTATCATTAGCAGTTATTCTTTTACCAGAATCATAATAATTATAAAAGATAACAGTAAGTGTATTATTTGGCTTATCAGTAATATAACTCCAGCCAAAACCAGACGAATCGAAATTAAGACGATTGCTTACACAAAAATCATTATTACCGTCTATTATACAATCTAAAGAATTCAATTTGTTGATCATTTCAGTAATCTTATCATCTGTTAAACCATTTTGATACTTAATAACCATTCTATTATAAATAGCAAGTTTATAACTCTTTTGATAATTGTAAATAAAATCAGAATAAATAGATATATCAGTATCACCTGTATTATGACTATAAGCACAATTTAAATCCACATTAGCAGCCTTATAATCAGACAAACCAGTAGTATTTTTATGTACCCCAAATACCAAAAACTTAAGTATTAAAATCACCACAATAGAACCAACAATCGAAACAATAATTCCTATCAATATGGCTTTCTTTAATTCATTATTATTTTCATTCTTAACATTAACACTATTATTCATACTCTCCTCCTATCATAATTTATGATACCATATATTAGTCATTCTTACAAGTATATTTTAAAAGAACTATCTACTTTTGATAGTTCATAATTAAATTACTAGTTTTATACAAATATTCCATATTTTTATTTATTTTTATACACATATCATACTCACTACCATCAATAACAATTTTAGGAGGAATAGCCATATAAATAAATAAAAGTAATCTTTCATTATCTTTTAACGGATAATTACTTTCATAATAATGAAATAAATCATCAAAATCAAATTCTAAATAATGATTCTTATAAAAAGATAATAAATCATATATAGGACTATCAACCCTACTTTTATTCCAACTAATTAAATATGGCTTATCACTTTTAAGGTAGTGATCTAAATTAATATTATTATGAATATATGAAACTCTTTCATTCTTATTATCTTCAATTAATTTATACCATTTATCAATATTATCTTTAACATAATAAATACTACTAAATATAATATTAATATTTCTAGCAATCAAATAAGAAGAAGGAGACATATAAACCTCTTTTTCAATCAAAGAAATAAGTTCATTGTAATAATTATTCAAATAATCAATATCATTAACAATATCTTCATA
>OKTW01001232.1_pt1 | contig 9854 bp, 7 predicted proteins | sample 1606371 | NCBI WGS metagenome assembly OKTW01 (sample SAMEA3879568, study PRJEB24766) | human gut metagenome | biome: human-associated habitat; feature: feces | place: USA | collected 1985/1987
AAACGGTCTTAAAAAGCACTGGCACTGGCTGGCATATCTGTTCTCAGCGTTTGGCGTGCTCACCGTGTTCGGTACAGGAAACGCTACACAGGTAAACACCATAACCACAGCGATTGATTCAGCTTTATATAATTACGATATAATTTCAAAAGAATCGGCATCAACGCTCAATCTCATATTAGGAATAGTGCTTGCCGCTCTCATTGCGCTTATTCTGCTTGGAGGAATCAAGCGTATAGGCCAGGTTACTGAAAAGCTTGTGCCATTTATGGCAGTGATGTATATTCTGCTGGCACTTGGAGTAGTAATCATCAACTTTAAAGCTATACCGGGCGTATTCGGAGCCATAATAGAGGGCGCGTTCAATCCGTCAGCAGTGACAGGCGGAGCAGTAGGAAGCTTTTTTATGAGCATGAAAAAGGGAGTTTCCAGAGGAATTTTTTCAAACGAAGCAGGTCTTGGAACAGGCTCTATCGCACATGCCTGTGCAGACACCAAAAAGCCTGTAAAGCAGGGTTTCTTTGGCATATTTGAGGTGTTTGTGGACACTATCGTGATATGTACACTCACAGCGCTTGTCATACTTTGCAGCGGAGTTTCTGTGGGCTATGGAGAAGCAGCAGGCGCAGAGCTTACCATCAGCGGATTTACATCCACCTACGGCGGCTGGGTATCAATCTTTACAGCGGTTGCCATGTGCTGTTTTGCATTTTCTACCATTATCGGATGGGGATTATACGGGACGCGCTGCATCGAGTTTTTGTTCGGCTCCCGTGTCAATAAGCCGTTCATGCTGGTGTATGCACTGGTTGCCATTGTGGGTGCGACCATGGATCTGGGCCTGATGTGGAGTATTGCGGAAACGTTTAACGGACTCATGGCAATTCCGAACCTGACCGCAGTATTTTTGCTTTCCGGTGTCGTTGTTAAACTGGTGAAGGAATACTTTGTCGGAGAAGGTGCAAAAAGTTAGGGGAAGCTGGAAAGAAAAAGGGCGAAAAACTTGACATTTGTGCGTTTATCATAAATAATAAGGTACTGAAAAAACAAAGGAGGAACTTGTTATGAAAAAATTTGGAATCAAAGAAGTTGTAGCAACCGGTATCGGAACCGCATTGTTCATTGTTTTGACAGAAGTGCAGATTCCGCTGGGAATTATCCCGAATACATCCATGCAGCCACGTGCAGCAGTGCTGGCATTTCTTGCAGCAGTGTTTGGACCGGTTGTCGGAGGAATCATTGGTCTGCTGGGACATGCACTCGGAGATGCACTGTTTTACGGTGGTGTATGGTGGAGCTGGGTATTCCCAGATGCGATCTTTGGAATTTTAGTTGGTTTATTCGCAAAGAGCTTTGAGATTAAGGCCGGTGGATTTAATAAGAAGAAAGTAGTTCTTTTTAATGTCGTTCAGGTGGTTGCAAATGCAATTGCATGGATCGTTGTTGCACCGGTGCTTGATATTCTCATTTATGCAGAGCCTGCAAAGAAAGTATTCTCACAGGGCGTATTTGCGTTTGTAGCCAATATCATCATTGTGGGTGTACTTGGTTCATTACTCGGACTGGGATATACAAAGATTGGAGCAAAATCATCAAGTCTTACAAAGGAAGACTAAAAACGTATGGAACCGATTATTGAATTTGAAAATTTTACATTTAAATATCGGTCACAGATGGAGCCGACACTCCGGGATATCAATTTGAAAATTTATCCCGGAGAGAAGGTGCTCATCATTGGACCATCGGGATCAGGGAAGTCGACATTATCAAATTGTATCAACGGACTGATCCCTTTTTCGTATGAAGGAGACAGTACCGGAACTTTAAAAATCGAGGGAAAAGATCCGAAAAAACTTGGAATTTTCGGACTTTCCAAGATGGTCGGAACCGTGTTGCAGGATACGGACGGACAGTTTATCGGTCTGACGGTTGCGGAAGATATTGCTTTCGTGCTGGAAAATGACTGTATGGCACAGGAAGAGATGTTTCGCAAAGTAGACGATGTGGCAGAGACTGTAGAGGTAAAAGAACTGTTGCATCATGCACCATCGGAGATGTCCGGCGGACAGAAACAGAGAGTTTCCATGGCGGGGGTTATGATCGATGATGTGGATATTCTGCTGTTTGACGAGCCGCTGGCCAATCTCGATCCGGCGACCGGAAAGAAAGCCATTGCATTGATCGACCGAATCCAGAAGGAACAGAAGAAGACCATCGTGATCATCGAGCATCGTCTTGAGGATGTGCTTTATAAAGACGTGGACCGTATCGTTGTGGTAGGCGAGGGAACGATTGTGGCAGATATGAAGCCGGATGATCTGCTGGCTGGAAATATCCTGAAGGAACAGGGAATCCGCGAGCCGCTTTATGTCACGGCACTGAAACATGCCGGATGTACGATTGCGGCAGAAGATCATCCACAGCATGTGGAGACCATGAATTTTGAGCCGTACAGAGCGCAGGTCCGGGAATGGTTTGAGACAACGAAGATTCCGCAGAAACAGGAAGCAGAGGAAAAGGTGCTCAACGTGGATCATCTGCATTTTTCTTATCAGCCGGGAAAGGCGATTCTTTCGGATATCAGCTTTGATGTGAAAAAAGGGGAAATGATCAGCATTGTCGGGAAAAACGGTGCCGGAAAGACAACCATTTCCAATTTGATCTGTGGGTTCCTCGAGCCAAGCAACGGAAAAATCGAACTGAATGGAAAAGATATCTCACCGCTTTCGGTCAAAGAGCGTGGGGAGCATATCGGAATCGTCATGCAGAATCCGAATCAAATGATTTCTAAGCCTATGATTTATGAGGAAGTGGCACTTGGGCTTACTGTGCGCGGAGTTCCAGAGGAAGAAATCCGTGAGCGTGTGCATGAGACACTGAAAATCTGTGGATTGTACCAGTTCCGGAACTGGCCGGTTTCAGCATTGAGTTTCGGGCAGAAGAAGCGTGTGACGATTGCATCCATTCTTGTCATGAAGCCGGAGATCCTGATTCTGGATGAGCCGACAGCGGGGCAGGATTACCGCCATTATACGGAAATTATGGAGTTTTTAAAGACGATCAATGAGACACAGGGAACGACCATTATCATGATTACGCATGATATGCATCTGATGCTGGAATATACTAACCGCGCCATTGTTGTGGCGGATGGACAGCTGCTGACGATTGATACGCCGGCGAAAGTGCTGACGGATGAAACCATCACGGCTCCGGCATATCTCAAGCAGACATCTCTCTATGAGATGGCGGTCAAATGTGGAATTGAAGATCCTTCCCAGTTCGTGCAGCGGTTTATCAATTACGAAAGGGCGGTGCGGTAATGGCAAAGTTATTGACCTATGAGCAAAAAGATACCTGGATGGACCGGCTGTGCGGTGTCACAAAGCTGATCTATTTTCTGGCATGGTCCATCACAAGCATGCTTACTTATGATACCCGTGTACTCGCCGTGATGCTGGTTCTTAGTCTGATCCTGTTTAAGATTTCAAAAACAGAGTGGAAACAGGTCGGTTCTATTTTTAAGTTCATTATGTTCTTTCTGGTCATCAATGTGCTTGCCATTTTTATTTTTGCACCGGATCAGGGAACAAAAATTTATGGTACAAAGCATGTACTCTGGCAGCTTTCGGCGCATTATCCGATTACCGCTGAGCAGTTGTTTTATGAGCTGAACATTATTTTGAAATATTTTACAATTATCCCGGCGGTGTTCATTTTTGTCGTGACCACCAATCCGTCGGAGTTTGCAGCGTCGTTAAATCGTATTGGAATCAGTTACAACATCGGATATGCGGTGGCAATTGCACTGCGTTATATTCCGGATGTGCAGGATGATTTCCACAAAATTAAAAATGCGCAGGAGGCCCGTGGAATAGAAATGTCCGGGAAGGCAAAGCTGATGAGCCGTATAAAGAGTACGGCATCTATCATCTTTCCGCTCATTTTTACAAGTATCGGCCGCATTGATACAATCAGTAATGCGATGGAGCTGCGTGGGTATGGGAAGTACAAAAAGCGTACCTGGTATATGGGAAGAAAGTTACAGCGCAATGATTATCTGTGTATTGCACTGGTGCTTGGATTTGCCGTGGCTGCACTTGTGATTACATATCATGATGGCAGCCGGTTTTATAACCCGTTTATATAAACAGTAGAGATTGCGCAACTCGTCTTAATAAAATTAGAAAAGGAGCTATCGCACCAGCGAATATCGGCGGCACGACAGCTCCTTTTGTTTTCCATGTCTGTTTTTAAGCTTCGGTTGAAGAATCAGATGCAGGTGCTTCGGTCTGGGTTTCGGAAGCATTTTCCGACACGGTCTCAGAAGCTGGTTCCTCAGACGGCTGTTCCGGAGGAATCACCTCGACGTCCTCTTCCTTAACCGGTTCCGGTTTTGGCTTTTCCGGCATTTTCTGTCCACAGGCACTGCAGAATGCAGCATCGGCATCCACGCTTGCACCGCAGGATGGGCAGATCGCTACACCTTTCATCTGGTGAATGCTTTCACGGCATTCCTTAATTCTGGCTTCGGAAACGGCAATCGCATCCAGCCAGGTTTTTACATCTTCTTCGGCATCTTCGCGATGTTTTTCCACATACCATTTTCCAATCTGTTCGTATGCAGTATCAATCTTGCGTTCTTCCTCGGAGATATTTAAGTTTAATTTTGCAGTATCTGCCAGATCTTTTGTTTTTTTAATGGTAGTCTGGCTCACATCACTGATCTTTTGTCCTAAGTTGTTTAAAAAAGACATATATTTCACTCCTTTCCTATATCAAAAACCTTATGTTATGAATTATCATAACATGCTGTCTGAAAAACACAAGGAAGTTTACAGATTATTTATGTCTTTTTCTGTTTTTTTTCCGGGACATGCGTGGTACCCGGACGGATGGTGCTGCAGCCGGAGTTTCTTCCTGAGAGGATTCTTCCGATGCCGAAGCTTCCGCAGGAGCAGATTCAACTGGTGCCGGAGCTTCCACAGGAGCAGATTCCGCCGGTGCCGGAGCTTCCACAGGAGCAGATTCCGCTGATGCCGAAGTTTCCACAGGAGCAGATTCCGCTGGTGACGGAGCTTCGGATGAACCGGTGACAATTTCATTTAACAGCAATGCTTTTGCAAGATTTCCTTCCGCAGAAATTTTCCCACTCTGGTAAGCTTCGAGAATGTCAAGGCTGCCCTGCGCGAGTGCAAGCAGATCAGCAGCTGAAGTTGTGACTAAAATGTCACGGTCGTAATATTCATATGGTTCAACATGAAGCTGTCCGTTTGCAATTTCCAGATACAGGGCACCTTCGGCTTCTCCCTGTATGTTAAATTGGATGGCAAGATGTTCACTGATTTTGGAAGCATCTTTCTCCTGATAAGTATCTTTTAATTTTGAAACTAATTCCTGATAGGTCATATTCTGTTATTTCTCCCTTCTCCATCTGCTAATTAGATTGGTGATTGCGCAACTCGTTTCTGCGGGCTGTCGTTTTGTCGGGGACACCGTCTGAGCGATTTTGTGTCTGCCTTAGAGGGAAGCTTCGAATAAGCACGCCCACGGTTCTATTTGCGCAGTCACAGAGTGACATATTGAAAATAAAGTAAATATCAAGACAAATGGGGAGTGGGCGTAATAAACGTTTCGAAGATTCCCTCTTAGGCAGACTAAACGACAGCCCGCAGAAACGAGTTGCGCACCCACCTGTTTGCTAATTAGAGTATAGCTTTTCTGTTATGCTTGTCAAGCAAACTTTATGAAATTATCATTGCGGGAAGCCGCTAAAAAGCGTACAATAGGGATAACAAAATTTTAAAATAAAGGAAGGGATCAAGATTATGAGAAAAACCAAAACGCACAATGTACTCAGGCGTCTGCTTGCGTTTGTCCTGATTGTTTCACTGCTTCCACTGGGGTATGCGGGCAATGTGATGGCTGCAACAACCGGTACACGGAACGTAAGTATTCAGGTTACATACGGACAGACGGATGCCAGAAATGTCTATGGCATGATCAACAGTATGCGCAGAAATTTATCCGATGCATGGTACTGGGATGCAAACAATTACACGAAGACATATTGTAATAATCTGCAGCCGCTTACTTACGACTATGCACTGGAGCAGGTAGCCATGAAACGTGCAGCAGAGATTGCACTTTCGTATTCACACACCAGACCAAATGGCACAAATTATTATACTGCTTACAGTGAAAACGGTGTCTATGCGGGAGTTTATGCAGAGAATATCGGTGTGAATTATTCTTCAGCATCTGCACTTCACAACGCAATGCGGGAAGACAATGCAAATTATTCCGGACAGGAACAGCGTAGAAATATGTTAAACAGCCAGTTTACAGCTGTCGGAATCGGACATGTATATTACAATGGCTACCATTACTGGGTAGAGGAATTTGCCAACACGGTAACCAGAACATCCTATACAACACCGAACAACCAGACGACAACGGTAAACAATATTCAGATTGCGGAAAGCAATATTACTTCTGACCAGATTGTTGTTCCGTCATCTATTGGAACCTATATCCAGATGTCTGTCGGACAGACGAAAGATTTATCCGGATGCTATGAAAACATTAAGGTATCGAATCACTGGCCAAGCAATGCAAACTGTCCGATTGTACAGGGACTGAATATGTATGTATCCAATACTGCGGTTGCCTATATCAGCGGAACAAAACTGATCGCAAATACTGCAGGTTCCACAACACTGACACTGAATCGTCCGGATGGAAGAATTCCTCTGCAGATTCCGGTTCAGGTAACAGGAACCAATAACAGCAATAATACCTATTCGTACTATATTCCAAATGCTTCGGTAGGTACAATCGTTGATCAGACATACACCGGATATGATATTCGTCCGTCTGTATCGGTATGGCTGAATGGCGGCTATCTGTACGAGGGAAGAGATTATACACTTACTTACAGCAACAACCGCAATATCGGTACTGCATCCGTAACAATTAACGGAATCGGAAATTATTATGGAAGCAGAACAGTTTATTTCCGTATTGTAAATCATGGAAACGGAAATACAACGGTTTCATCCAATAATCTTGCAAATGCAGTGATCAGCAAAATTGCAACACAAAGTTATACGGGATCTTCCGTAAAACCGGAAGTTACCGTTACATTAAATAACATTGTTTTAAAAGAAGGTTCGGATTACTATCTGAATTATAGTGACAATGGTGCACCGGGAAAAGCTGCTGTTATGGTAGTGGGAACCGGTAATTATACGGGATCTGCAAAGACAAGCTTTATTATTAAGCCGGAGAAGCCGGTTATCACAAGATTGCGTGCACACGGATCAAAAGTCCGTATCACATGGCTGCCAGGTACTTCCGTTACCGGCTATGAAATCTACCGCTCCAAGGGAGCATATGATTATGGATACAAGAAGATTGCGGCTACAAAAGATGGTGAGATGCAGTCTTATACAAGGGCAAAACTCACCAAAGGAACGTATTATTACAAGATCCGCAGCTATGTTACTGTAGATGGAACAAAGTATTACAGTCCATACAGCAGTGTGAAGTCTGTAAAGATCCGCCGCTAGGATCAAAGCATAATTGAAAATAAGAATTAAAAATGTCGGTAGATATCTGTCAGATATCTACCGACATTTTTGGTATACAAAGTTAAAAGATTTATTTCATCTGTGCGACCCGGTCAAATTCCTCTTCGATTTCTTTGGAAGGTTTTGGTGTCAGCAGACTGACGATTACGATCGCAGCGCAGGCAATCAGGAATGCAGGAAGCAGTTCATAGATGTTCCAGATACCACCGAGCGGGCGGATCAGGTATTTCCAGATAAATACCATGGAACCCCCGCAGACCATACCGGCAAGTGCGCCCCATTTGTTGGTACGTTTCCAGAACAGGGAAAACAGAACAACCGGTCCGAATGCGGCACCGAATCCAGCCCAGGCGAAAGAAACGATGGCAAATACGGAACTGTCCGGATTTCTGGCAATGAATGCGGCAACGACAGAAATTACAAGGAGTGTAATTCTTGCAGCTGCCATGCTTCCGTTTTTGTTGGAAGAATCTTTGCGGAAAGCACCGAGAATGTCGGAAGAAACCGCAGAAGATGCAGCCAGCAGCTGCGAGTCCGAAGTGGACATGGTGGAAGCTAAAATGCCGGCGAGAATCACACCCGCAAGCAGGGCAAATATCACACCGTGCTGGGAGAGCAGGGCGGAAATTTTTACGATAATGGTTTCGGAATTCGATCCGGTCAGCATCTCCAGCGCGCCGACTTTGCTCATGGTATAACCGATCACACCGATAAAGACGGCAACGAACAGGGAGATTACGACCCAGATGGTTGCAACGCGGCGGGACAGTTTCAGTTTTTTTTCATCCTCGATTGCCATAAAGCGGAGCAGGATATGCGGCATACCGAAATATCCAAGTCCCCATGCGGCAGTGGAAACAATGGTCAGGGCACTGTAAGGAGCGGCCTTTCCGGTGTTTACATCATAGGAAAGTGTCATGGAAAGATAGCCCGGAAGCTCGGAGGCGTTGTGGATAACGGCACCGATACCGCCAGCAGTTTCTACACCAAAGATCAGAACTACAATCAGAGCAACCGACATGATGATACTCTGGATAAAGTCCGTTGTGGAAGCAGCAAGAAATCCGCCAAGTGTTGTGTATGCTACAATTACGATAGCACTGATGATCATGGCGGTCAGATACTTTACCCCGAATAAGCTGGAAAAAAGTTTTCCGCATGCGGCAAATCCAGAGGCCGTATAAGGAATAAAAAAGATAACAATAAAAATAGCAGCAATGACCTGCAGCATCTTTTTTTCATCGCGATAGCGGTTGCTGAAGAACGATGGGATGGTAATGGAATTGTTGCAGGTGTGCGTATAGCGGCGGATACGTTTGGCAACGATCAGCCAGTTAATGTATGTACCAGCAGCCAGTCCGATTGCTGTCCATCCGGCATCTGAAATTCCGGTGAGGTAAGCAACGCCCGGAAGTCCCATCAGAAGCCATCCGCTCATATCAGATGCCTGTGCCGACATTGCGGCTGTCCAACTGCCGAGGTTTCTGCCACCGAGAAAGTAGTCCTCATTGTTCTTGTTGCCCTTTGAACAAACGAAGCCTATTACGATCATAATAATCATATAAGCTATAAACGCACAAAGAACTATTATGTTGTTTGTTGTCATTATGCCCCTCCTGAAATTAAATTTATAAATCAAATACCTTTTAATTCTACCAAAAATGAATAAATAAATCAAGTGAATTGCAGTATTTAGGGCTTTTATGCAGATAATTTGTGCATTTGCAAAAATTCAGGAGTAACATTTTGCACATAATTACGAATAAAATAACTTTTATATGCATTTAAAGGGGGATTTTGTGTTGATTTGAAGAATCAAAAGTATTATAATTACATTGATTGCAAATTGACTGTAAAAGGTATGTGGAGAGATAGAAATGAATATGGTAAAAAGAACTTGGGCTGAAATTTCACTTAATGCAATTGAGCATAACTATAATATAATAAGAAATAAGGTTGCAGACGATACAAAGGTCTGTTGTGTTATAAAGGCTGACGGCTACGGACACGGTGCAGTTGAGCTTTCACAGATTTATGAAAAACTCGGAGCAGATTTTTTTGCTGTTTCAAATATTGACGAGGGTATAGAAATCAGAAAAAGCGGTTCAAAACTTCCTATTGTGATTCTTGGCTACACTCCCGTTTCAGAGGCTGAAAATCTTGCTGAATATGATATTTCTCAGGCTGTTTTTTCACTTGAGTATGCAAAGGAGCTTTCCGAAAAATGTGTTGAAGAGGATTGTATCTGCAAAATGCACATCA
>OKTW01001264.1_pt1 | contig 9657 bp, 4 predicted proteins | sample 1606371 | NCBI WGS metagenome assembly OKTW01 (sample SAMEA3879568, study PRJEB24766) | human gut metagenome | biome: human-associated habitat; feature: feces | place: USA | collected 1985/1987
AATAAATAGAATAATGTCCGGACGACGGTTATTTCCGTTTTCTAAAAACGTAAACTGATTTACCACATAGAAAGAGTTGTTCTTTACATTTGCATAATCAATCAAGCGTACAATAGATGATTGCTCCTCGCCCTTTACAAAGAACTTAACCGTGATACCATTTTGCAGATAATCCATGAAAATGATATTCTTCTGCAACAGACTTCCAGTATCAAAATTCTTCAATTTGGCTAGTGCCTCATCTATAGCTTCTACAGGCAGACCACGGTTGATACGCACCAAGCTATCTCTCAGAATAGAGTCCAGAAGCGGACTGGTATAATCTCTATCAAAATCCGGAGCGTAGAGGTGGTCATAGCCCATGTTTTCAAACAATTCAATGATTGCTTGTTCGTATGTATCTTCTGTAAAACAGTCAATGGAACCCAACAATACATCTGTACTGTTCTCTTCTTCATAAGCATCAATTATCTTGATAAAATCACTTGCGCTCACTACACTCAGAATAACATTATACTCTCCTGTATTCAGCGAATCAGCCAGCTTTTCATCCAGGTGATCTTTTGGATACCCCGGAACCAGAGTAATCTTAATGTCACTGCCTGTTTCAATTTCTTCAGTATCCTGCGTATTCACCAGTTCTTCTACAGACTTCTCATATGACAGGCCATATGCTTCCTGAAGCTTATTCAGAATACCAATCGTTCTCAGACGATGCATCTCATTACCGATAGCAGATCCTCCACATGCTATTATGTAATGATTCTGGTTATTCTGATCCTCTGAAACAAAATACTCCGCCATATTGGCAGCCGCATCCATTTCTGTTTCAACAGATGTTCCTATTGTTCCCAGAAAATAAGGATTATCCTTTACTTTCTCATACATTTCATCACTGATCGTTCCTGAGCCACGTACATAATACATACCATATTCTTCACATACCGGAAGAACTTCTTCAAGATCTGAGGAAAGGAAAGAAATAATTCCCTTTACATTTCTTTCATGAAGCTCGTTGATAAAGCTGATTTCTTCTTCTGCTGTACTTATACTGGAAGAATATAAAAACTCGACATCAAAAGCCATGCCGACATAATTTTCAAAATAATTTCTAAATGCTCTTACTTCTGCATCATTCAGATTATATACGGACACTCCTATTGTCATTTTTCCGTCCTGATTTGTTGTATCACTCTGAGTGTCAGCTGCCATAACTGAAATACTGGTGCAGGTAAGCAGCATAATCATTGTCAATATAAAACTTATTATCTTTTTCATTCCTTTTTTACCTTTCTGTCGTATTTGTATAAAAATTCAAGTTTTCTTTTCTCACATCCTTTCCTGAAATAAAAAAGATCCTTTTCTTAAAATGTATTTTAGGTATAAAAATAAAGCCTTTCTTATACACCGTAAGAAATAACCTTTTTTAATGCAAGCAGGTCTCCTGACTTAAGTTCATCGCATTTTATCGTCTTCCCGCCTCTTAAGCAGTGACATATATGATAAAAAGCTCCCTTTTACAGTGGCGGGACCGTACCGGACTTGCACCGGTTTCCCTTTTAATTCCATATTACTGGAAACATGCATTATTTTTATAATATGATATCAGGGGCTAAAAGTCAAAAACTATTTTTACTCCGCGCTAAGGCTTTTCCCCAACTTCATTATATTTTTATTATATAATTCCATTTGGTTAACGTCAATAATTTACATCTAATATTTATATGTTTTTTTATTCACTTTTACTATGGTCTTGAATATTCAGATTCCAGTATCTATTCCATAATAAGGGTCTCTTTGCAGCACTACCTTCTCTTGTGGCATTTCTTTGTTTATGCTAAAATATTTTTACTACTATAAATGAGCAAGTTCGTGATTTTGCATAAAAGAAAGACACCTCGATTCCGTGTGTTGTATAATGAAAGTGCCTAAACAAACATTTGCAACATTTACGAAAGAAGGTGTCTCTCGCAAATACTATACATCATTCCGCATTCATATACAACCAGCTTAAGAAATTAAATTTATGCAAATTTTATTCGAACCGGGTGATAAACCACCTTATAAGTATCCTGATCAGCATTTTCATTTCAGGATATCATGGAAAAACCACGGATTTTGCTAAAAACAGTTCCTGTCACAGAACTACGATTGCACATTTCCTTAATTCAGGGAAATGGGATGATTCTCTACTTTTAGATACGTTAAAACGTTCTGTTATAGAGATTATTTATTCAGAAGCAGCACGCACCGGAAAGCCTGTTTTCTGCATTGTAGACGATACGATAGCTTCAAAGACAAAGCCTTCGTCACGGGCTCTGCATCCGATTGAAGATGCGTATTTTCATCAATCTCATTTGAAAGGCAAACAGGACTATGGGCATCAGGCAGTTTCGGTTATGCTTTCCTATAACGGCATTGTTTTGAATTATGCTTTTGTGCTGTATAACAAGGCAATTTCTAAAATCGACATTGTCAGCGAATTGGCTGCCGAATTATCCGTGACACATAAAAACTTTGATCTTGTGACAGTTAAAGGCAGAAACTCTTCCTTAACCCCGACCATGAGCACACTACCCGCCTGACTGAATTTTATGGCATTGTCCATAATATTCGACAGAATCCTTCAAATCTCCGCTCTGTAGTTTATTCATACCCAGCACATCATTTACCAGAGACACCAGATATTTCAGGGATTCCATTACCTTTTCTCTGATCTTCTGCTGCATCTGTGGATCATCTGCGTACTGATTTCCATTTCCCTCTTCTACCTTGTGGGTTTTATGATGTTCCAGGCACCTAATCCAGATTCTTTTGTAACGTATCGATCAATTCTTCAATAATTATTGGCTTGGATAAGAATCCATCCATACCGCATTCCAGAACTTTCTTTCTATCCTCATCAAAAGCATTAGCAGTCATGGCAAGAATGGTAATTCCCGACAGTGCCGGATCAGTAAGCGCACGGATCTGCCTGGTAGCCTCATATCCATTCATTACAGGCATCTGCACATCCATCAGTACCAGATCATAATCCCCTGGTGTTGAATTTTTAATTTTCTCCACTGCCTCTGCTCCATTTTCTGCTGTATCAACCAGGAATCCATATTCTTTCAGAATTTCCACTGCAATTTCACTGTTCAGTTCATTATCTTCCACAAGAAGTATACGCCTGCCTCTGAAATCTAAATCTGCTGCCGGAAGAATCTTATCCTCTGCCTGGGCCTGTTTCTGACCGATGGCAGCCATCAGAGTCTCTCTGATATCTGACATAAACAGAGGTTTCGCGCAGAATGCAGTCACTCCTGCAGTTCTGGCTTCTGTTTCGATATCTGACCAGTCGTATGCAGTCAGAATAATGATCGGCGTATTGTCATCAAGACTGCGGATCTGACGTGTAACTTCAATTCCATTCATATCCGGCAGACGCCAATCAATGATATAAGCATGAAATGCATCCCCCAGCTCCATTGACTGTCGTGCACGGAGAACAGCCTCTTTACCCGAGACTGTCCATTCCGAACGCATTCCAACCTTTACAAGCATCTTTGTTACACTGTCACAGGTGTTAAAGTCATCGTCTACAACCAATGCCTTAAGACCCTCTAGTTCCGAAATCTTCTCTATGCGATGATGCTCAGGCTGAGTCCGAAATGGCAGACGGACTATAAACTCGGTGCCTTTGTCCTGCTCTGTCTGAACCTCAATAGTACCGCCCATCATATCCACGATGTTCTTGGTAATGGCCATTCCAAGTCCCGTACCCTGAGTCCTGCTGACTGTAGAAGTCCGCTCCCGCTCAAAAGGAGAAAAGATCTTCTGTACAAATTCCTGACTCATTCCAATTCCGTTATCCTTTACCCGAAATTCATACAGTTCGCTGCCTTTTGCTTTTCCCGGGTACTGTCTGAGACGGACAGAAACGGTTCCGCCTGCCGGAGTAAACTTAACCGCATTTGACAAAAGATTCAGCAGTATCTGGTTCAGCCGCAGTTTGTCACAATAGACATCCTCATTCGTAACATCCATGGCATCCATATAAAGCTCCAGCTGCTTCGCATGAATCTGTCCACTGATGATCGTCTTCAGATCATGAAGCACATCCGACAGACAGACTTCTGTTTCTTCCAGATGGATCTTTCCGCTCTCAATCCGGCTCATATCCAATATATCATTGATCAGAGAAAGTAAATGCTTACTGGAAGAAAGAATTTTGCCCAGATAATCCTGAACCCTTTTTTTGTCATCAATATTACTTGCAGCCAATGTTGTAAATCCAATAATCGCATTCATTGGTGTCCGGATATCATGAGACATATTGGAAAGAAAAATACTCTTCGCCCTATTTGCAGTCTCTGCCGCATGGACTGCCTCAGAAAGAGCCTGGTTCATTTTCCGGTCAGAGGTACGGTCTGACATAACCAGAATATATTTCTTTTCCCCGTTTACCTCACTTCCCATTGCAATATTATGAAACCAGCGCCTTTCCCCTGTCTTCCGATGTATAAATTCACAATCCCACTCCTGCTGTTCATGAACCGGAATTTCTTTCAGATGATTCTTCTGCGAGTCTTCAGAATCTGCAGGGTGCAGTTTTCTTAAAACACGAATATCCTTGCGAATCTGTTCTACTGTAATACCCAGCAGTTTTTCCGCATTAGGGCTGACGTAATCCGTCTGATATGTTTGGGCATCCAGCATCAGGAAAACGTCATCCACATTCATGGAAAGCTTTTGAAACAGCTCATCACGGTACCGGATCTCCACATCCTTTCTTCTGAGATTTTTCCTGTTTTTCTGGATAATAAGACTGATAAAAAAGGCAGCAATGCAAAGTACAACAGCTCCAACAAGAAGCATCGTGGTAAACTGCAGATTGTTCATACTGGCATTGACAATATCAGCCTGGACAAGTCCCAGAAACATCCAGTCCTGAATATCCGATTTTTCATAGACCAGATAATAATTTCTTCCATCCAGATTCAGCAACATCGCATCAGTACGTCCCGCTTTAAACTTCTCCAAAAGGACATTGATCTCTTTTTCAGACATATCAGAATGCCTACTCAGAAAACCGAAGAAATTATACACGTTCCCCCATAACTCGGAAGAATGATCAATCACAACACGACCATCCGGATGAATAATAAAACTCTGGGCATTTCCATCAAAAGCAGAAATATCCAGTACATCTACGATATCAGAATTTTCATAAGCAATGGCAATTGCATCGTATTCAAATCCCTGATAAATTCCATGCGCCTTAGGTGTGGCAAAAACAAGCAGCTGGGATTTTCCGGGAACTGCTGCATTCGCTATCACATCATTTCCCTGCCGGATATCCTCTTCAATATTTTCCTGTAATCCAAGATACCCGGTTTCACCTGTCGCCATCTTGTAGTCACCGTCAGATGATAGAAAAAAGAATTCCAAAAAGCCTGCATCTTCCTGCGCTTTCTTTATATAATCACGGATCTCGTCTTCACCGGAAATATTCTGCAGATTCTCGCCCCAAATATGGAGGTAAGTCAGGTTCTTATTTGTCAGTTCTCTCAGCATCTGATCAGACTGATGAAGAACTTCCGTCAGATGAGAAACACTTTCCTCGTAAATAGATTTCGACATAAACTTATAATATCGGAAAACAGCCAGAACAACTCCTATAAAGAGAAGAAGAAAAGCAACTATTCTTAATCCTTTTTTCCTGACAGGTTTCTTTCTATTTCTATTATAATTCTTAACATCCATTTTTCTCACCTCAGGGTTATGTAATCTTCAGGTTCTGCAAGAACGGCATTACCACCTGAAACATATGCTGTCCAGGTATCTTTCACAGATGTAGCTCCTCCATCAAATATCATATTTTCATCTACAGGATAAGTTTCCATATGCTGCGGTGTGGCAAGACAGGTCACCGTGAAAGTATCCTCATCCCGAACTGCCTTTCCATCCTTTGTAACTTTACTTAATGTATAGCCATCTTCCGTTTCATTAATTTCCACAGAAATACCACTAACCACTGGCAAAGAGCCACGGTTAAACGGAATAAATCCTCCCTCATAGCCTTCTACAAAGTTTTTGATTATTTCTTTCAGCTCGGCCCCACTCATCTTGCTGCTGTAAGCCGCCAGACCATTTGGCATGATCATGTCACCTGCCATTTTTTCTGTGTAACCGGCTTTCAGCACATTTCCCGTAAAGCTGTTTCCGGTTGCGATCAGCACATCTGACCCATAGATGCTGCGCAGAGTATTTGCCATAACAGAATACGCTTCATTGCCCCCGCTGGTATGAAAATAATTGGAATAAGCTTTCTTTGAATCGAGCACGATCTTCTCAGAATCAGATTTCTTCTTCAGAAGCTTTGTATTAAATGACTGGTAAGCCTGTTTGGCATCGTATTTTCCTGAAATCATCTTAGAGACTACATCTTGGGATACGTTGAAAAAGTCATTGGATGCGATTCGAATATACATATGATTTTCTTCGATCACAGGTCTGACATCTTTGAGATATTCTGTGAGATGTGTATCTACATCCTGACTATAGCTTAATATATCCTGACCATCATAAACGATCCGATTCTGTGCATCCTCTGACAGCATTACATTCAACACTTTCATTGCTTTCTGTCGGCGTGTTTCATCCTTTGTCAGGTTACGGTTCAGCGCCACCTGAAAATATGGTGTCGTCATCAGCCATTTTTCGCCGTTTTGTTGAAAGAATGGAAGAAATGTTGTATCAATGCCCTGATCCTGAAATATTTTTACACCAGAAGAACTGCCAAAGTACATAGCAAGCTTACCACTTTTATACATCTCCATCACATTATCATAATCCATATTCAGATCATCTTTGTTCAACCCTGTATCCTGAATGAATTGCTCCATACGTTCAAAAGCCTCCGGCCAGACTTTACTGTCCAAACCCTCTCTCTTTGTATTATCAGGGTCACTATAGACAGTACGCCATTTACGTCCAGCCGCTGTAGACAGCTCTGATGCAGATAGTCCCTGCAGTGTTTCCATGCAAGTATAATCATAAAAATAATCTGCCGTAAATCCACGGATCCCCACTTTTTTGAATGCCTGACAGGCAGAAACAAAACTTTTGTAATCTGTTGGCAGAGGAATATGATACTTTTTAAAAAGGTCTTTGTTAACTACAAACCCATGTGCATCCGCACACACTGGAAGCCAGTTTACACTGCCATCCTGATTCATAAAATTGTTGAGGTATGTATTATAGACAGCACCTGCTTCATTGGTTGTGGAAAGATCCATCAGGCTGTCTTTCAGAGGGTTTGCATCATGTAGTGAAAAACGACAGCAAGTTATGATATCCGGCAATCCGCCATTTTCCTTAAGAAACCGATAGAAATCCAGATCATTGTTGCCCACTACAAATTCAATATTAATATCTGGAAGCTGTTTCTGAATGTATGGGGCATATTTTTCATATAGATTTGTGCTCCATAAATATACAGTGATCGTATCTTTCTCTTCATTTTTCGCGCTCTTCCTATCACATCCTGACATAAGTGATATGGCTATCACCATCACCAAAAATATAGAAAGAACTCTATTCCATTTTCTCTTTTTCATTATGAATCCTCCTCTTTATTTTCCACGAATTCACTGATCACTTTTACTAATAATTTTGCATCTATAGGTTTCGCGATATGTTCATTCATTCCCGATTCTTTTGACTTTAATCTATCCTCGGTGAACGCATTTGCCGTCATTGCTATGATCGGAACCGTTTTTGCATCATCTCTGTCCAGTGCACGGATCATCTTTGCTGCTTCATAACCATTCTTGATCGGCATCATGATATCCATCAGAATGACATCAAATTCATCTGGTCTGCTTTTTTTGAATATCTCAACAGCTTCTTGGCCATTCCATGCCTTCGTCACAGATGCACCTTCATTCTGAATCACAAATTCTGCGATTTCCATATTCAGCTCATTATCTTCCACCAGAAGGATCTTCAGATCTTTTATAGATTTTTCTGATATAGCTTCCTGTTCTTCACGTTGATCAGCATCCTGATCTATTTTAAATGGAATCCTGATCACAAAGGTTGTGCCTTCTCCCTTCTTACTTTCAAACGTGATCGTTCCTCCCATTTTTTCGATCAGTTTTTTCGTGATCGGCATTCCAAGCCCTGTTCCGGAAAATTTTGTACGGCTTCCAGTATGCTCCTGTGCAAACGGTTCAAAAAGGCGTTTCTGGAAATCCTTTGTCATACCAATTCCTGTATCTCGGCAGATAAATTCAATCGTCACTCTTCCCTCCTGCTCCGATGTAAATTCCTGGCAGCTGATGTAGATATATCCGTTTTCTTTATTATATTTTACCGCATTTGACAAAATATTCATCATGATCCTTTTTACATATCCTGGACTTCCGATCAGATTCCAGTGTGTGATTTCTTCTTTCTCCCACACGATCCGAATATTTTGTTCTGCAGCTATCTGTTCGATCACAACAAAGATTTCCTTGGAAATATTGCTTAGATTAAATGGAATTTCTTCCAGAACTACTTCGTCCGATTCCAGCTTACTCATATCCAAAACTTCATTGATCAATTCCAGTAACAGATGAGATGTTTCTTTGATCTTTGCCCTGCATTCTGTCTGTTTTTCCATATCATCTGCATAATGCTCCGCCACATCGATCATACCGCATATTCCATTGATCGGTGTCCGGATATCATGACTCATCCTCTGGAGAAACTCAGTTTTCGCCTCGTTCGCTGCCTCTGCTTTTTTTGCCGATTTCAGAAGTTCTGCTTTATATTTTTCATCTTTTTCCTGTTCCTGTTTCTGATGTGCCAGATTGGTTATATATATCCAGGACCATGAAAAACTAAGAATGATAAGATAAAGGAATACAACACCTGTTACACTGAGTGGCAGATTACTGAATACCTCTTTATCTGGTAAATACATGTAGATATAATAATCCCTTTGTTTCAGCATGATACCATAGCATCCAGTTCCTTTATTCTTCAGATGAAAGATATGCCGACTATCTGTATGCTTCTTCATTTTCTGAATAATCTCATTGTCTGCGACATCCTGTGCCAATAATTTCTCATCGTTACTGGCAATAATCTTCCCTTTGTCTGCAACAATGATCGTCCCGTCTTTCTCAGTATTGTACCCCTTTAAAAGACTCTGGATCGTTAAAGTATAATTTCTGATAAATCTCGGAGATGTGTAATAGTAAACTGCAACGATCCCTGGGGCATCTTTTCTGGCGCAGGCTGCGATATCGATACGTGATCCATCTCCTCTGACAATCCGTTCTGAATAAGATCTTTCTTTATATCCTGTGTAATCCATAATGATATCTTTTTGCAGATAATCAATCATCTCATCCATCAAACCTTCATCCATACTGTATTCACAGACTTTCTTTCCTTCTTCATCCAATACAAGAATACCATCCACCCAGAGTGACTGCAGATTCTCTTTCAGAAACTTTCGGTCTAACTGCTTTCTATTCTTTACTTCCATATCAATATTTGTACTCATCTGTCTGGCACTTTCGATCGCACGAAGGAGACTTTTTGATTCTGAAGATTCATTATAATGAGTATAGGTTGAGCACTGTACTTTGACATAGTTTACAATCTCCACCATTCTTT
>OKTW01001275.1_pt1 | contig 9596 bp, 11 predicted proteins | sample 1606371 | NCBI WGS metagenome assembly OKTW01 (sample SAMEA3879568, study PRJEB24766) | human gut metagenome | biome: human-associated habitat; feature: feces | place: USA | collected 1985/1987
ATATAAGCAAAGCTGTCGAACAGGAAATTCTGGCTTCTTATGAAAAGCTTTACCGGCTTGCATTTTCATACGTGAAAAATGAGCAGGACGCTATGGACGTTGTGCAGGAGAGCGTATACAAAGCCATGAAAAATGCCAGTCAGATCAAAGAGAAAAAATATATCAAAACATGGCTGTGGCGTATTGTGATTAACACGGCGGTAGATGCAACCCGGCGTCAGTCAAGGTTCGTGAGCGATGATCAGGTTCAGGAGGAAGGACAGGAGGATCGCTATGAGGACACGGATATCATGGTTGCGCTTGATACGCTCGAGGAAAAAGAGCGTAAGGTGATCATGCTGAAAGTTTTTGAAGAGTGGACAATCCGCGAAATTGCGGATTGTCTGCATGAAAATCCGAATACGGTGAAATCAATGCTTTATCGCGGCCTGAAAAAATTAAGGGGAAAAGTGGAGGCAGAGATGGTATGAGCAGATTAGATGATATCAAAGGGGCATATGATAACATTCAAGTGCCAGTGGAATTAAAAGAACGTGTGCTGCAAAGCATGGAACGCGGCAAAAAGGATGCGTGTGGAGAAAAAAAAGAATCCGGAAAAGCGTTTGCCGGAAAAAGTGAACGGAATCAAAAGAAAGGTCAGTGGCTAATGCAATGGAACAGGTGCCAGTATTTGGTGCGATTGTTAAAATCGTGAATTTTACCACGTATTCGGATAAGCAGGAAAAAAAGCAGATGGAAGCAACAGTCAGGGTGCCGGAAGTAAAAGTCATCGGAACAGATGGAAAACCACTGACCAGGGAATCTAAGGAGTTAAATGCAGCAGTATCCGGATATCTGGACAAAATCTTTCAGATGTATAAGAAAGATGTGGCAGCTGTCAGTGACGGAGAGGAAGGCCATGAGGAAATTACTTCGGATTACCGGATTGTCACAGACAATAGGAGACTGTTTAGTCTGCGTGTGGATACGGTTATTGCCATGGGTGGTTCGGACAGTTTTACAAAGATATATAATATTGACAAGAAAACCGGAAAGATGATTACACTGAAAGATTTATTCCGCGAGGGAAGTGATTATAAAAAACGTATTTCCGACAGTATAAAAGAACAGATGCGTGCCCAGATGAAAAAGGACAGCAGTAAGACATATTTTCTGGACGATGATCAACCGGAATGGGATTTTAAGCAGATTAAGGATGATGCGAATTTTTATATCAGCGACAATGGAGAGTTAACGTTTGTCTTTGATAAGTATGAGGTGGCTCCTGGATATATGGGGCTGGTAGAATTTTCGGTTCCGACAGAGAAGCTTTCAGATATCGTTAAGGATGGATATTTGCAATAAAAATATAAAATATGCATAAAATTTTATAAAACTCGTTGCTTTTTTTGGTACTTATGATATAATGAAACCATGATACTTCTTGTATCAAATACACAGCAAAGGGGTTGGGCATCATGAGAATTACAATTACCGGAAGAAATATCGAACTGACAGAGGGATTAAAGGCAGCGGTAGAGGAGAAGCTTTCCAAACTGGAGAAGTTTTTCGCACCGGATACCAATGTATTTGTTACATTAAGCGTGGAGAAGGAGCGCCAGAAGATTGAGGTAACGATTCCGATTAAGGGACATGTGATTCGTTCAGAGCAGAGCAGCAATGATATGTATGTATCTATCGACTTGGTTGAGGAGGTTATCGAGCGTCAGCTTAGAAAATATCGTACCAAACTTGCGTCCAAGAAGATGAATGTAGCAGAAAATTTCAGCGAGGCATTTATTGACAGTGATGCAGATGAGGATGAGGAGATCAAGATCGTGCGTACCAAGAGATTTGGTATGAAGCCAATGTATCCGGAGGATGCATGTGTGCAGATGGAACTGACCGGACACGATTTCTTCGTATTCCGCAATGCAGAGACAGACGAGGTCAATGTCGTATACAAGAGAAAAGGAAATACATTTGGTCTGATTGAGCCGGAGTGCTAGTTCATAGAAACCGGAGGGCATCCATTGGATGCCCTTTTTTTGTGTAAAATGCATTATTTATACAGTAATACTTTGTGTAAAAAGCATACGCGAATCGCGTCTTTACATCAAATATGTAATAAGATATGATTACATATAGAAACTGACATTGGGGGTTGGTTTTTGATACAAATTCGGGTAGGAAAACAAAAGAAAAAGGAGAAGAAGAAAATTTATACAGAAAATAAAATTGGGCGCTACGTGCAGTTCCTCATAGAGCGGGAAGATTTTTTAGAGCTGGTTGCCAGCTGGCTTCTTTCCATAGAGGACGAGCGCATGCAGCTGTTAAGGCAGTTTATTTTTGAAGTGGAGTTATCGGAAACCGAAGAATTAAAAAATGTTTTGTATCAATATGGGAGTTATCTCACAGAGAAAAACTATCTGGAGAGAAAGTTTTTCGAATACATGGCAGAGCTGGTGCGGAAAATGGAACAGAATCGCAGGGCAGCGGCTTTGCCGGCAACAATAGAATAAAGGGGGAATCCTACCGGAGTTTGTGCAAAAGGAGACTGTAGTGCTGAGCAGTCTCTTTTTTTCTGTACAAGAAGTGCTGGATATTGTTAAAAAAGTGTCTAAAAGAAAATAATATCTTGTGTTAGTTAGGGGCAAACGTATATAATGATACAAAAGGTCTGATGCCGGAAAATAAAAAGGTTCCGGTATCCGAAGGATTATTATTAATGGAAAAGAGGAAAACAGATCATGGATATCATAGTATTAGCAGGTGGGCTCAGCACAGAGCGGGATGTGTCATTTAAGACAGGAAGCATGGTTGCTTCTGCATTAAAAGAAAATGGACACCGGGTGATCTTGCTGGATGTGTTCATGGGTTACAGTGATAAAGAGGAAAATCTGGACGGAATTTTTGACCGTGCGGATGAAATCAGCGTAAAAGTAGATGACATCCCGGAGGTAGCACCGGATCTGGCAGCCGTAAAAGCTTCCAGAAAGGATCAGTCCCCATGCTTTTTCGGACCGAATGTAATCCGTATGTGCCAGATGGCAGATATCGTGTTTATGGCACTGCACGGAGAAAACGGAGAGAACGGAAAGCTGCAGGCAGCTTTTGATCTGCTTGGTGTAAAATATACCGGAAGTGATTATTTGAGCAGCGCGATTGCCATGAATAAAGGTATGGCAAAACAGCTGTTTGCAAGTGCGGGAATTCCTGCACCGAGAGGCATTGCCATGAAAAAAGAGAATCGTGAGGATGATGTGACAAAGCTTCCGCTGACACTTCCGTGTGTTGTAAAGCCATGCTGCGGAGGGTCCAGTATCGGCGTGACGATTGTCAGGGATGCAGCAGAGTTTAAGAAAGCACTCGATGAAGCGTTTCACTGGGAAGATGAGCTGGTCATTGAGGAATATGTAAAAGGAAGAGAATTTTCTGTCGGTGTGGTAGACGGTACGGCTTATCCGATCATTGAGATCGCACCGATCGAAGGATTCTATGACTATACAAACAAATACAAAGCGGGCAGCACGATCGAAACCTGTCCGGCAGTACTGACAGAAGATGAGACAACGCAGATGCAGGCATATGCAGTGAAAGGCTTCAAAGCACTGCAGCTCAGTAATTATGCAAGACTGGATTTTATGATGGCAGAGGATGGAAAGATGTACTGTCTGGAAGCGAATACACTGCCTGGTATGACACCGACAAGCCTTCTGCCTCAGGAAGCACAGGCACTTGGTATGGATTTTGCGGATCTCTGCGAAAAACTGATCGCAGTATCTGACAGATAACACGTAAGAGACAGAGAAAAGAAGAGGTATCTTTATGAAAAATATGTCCCTGGAAAAGATTGCACAGGCATGCGGCGGCATTTACCATGGAAGTGAAGAAAAGAAAGCGAGTATCGTAGAGAGCATCACGACAGACAGCAGACAGGCATCGGAGGGCTGCCTGTTTGTGGCAATACCGGGAGAACGTGTGTTTTTGAAAAAGGTGCGCTGGCAGTCATAAGTGAGCGCGAACTGGAGGCTCCGGCAGGTCCGTACATTCAGGTAATGTCCTCCCTGGAAGCAGTAAAAGGCATTGCAGAGTATTACCGGCAGCAGTTGGATATCAAAGTAGTCGGGATTACCGGAAGCGTTGGAAAGACCAGCACGAAAGAAGTGATTGCATCTGTTCTGGCTCAGAAATACAACGTCCTGAAGACGCTAGGTAATTTCAACAATGAACTTGGACTTCCGCTTACTGTATTTCGTTTGAGAGATGAACACCAGATCGCAGTCCTTGAGATGGGAATCAGTCATTTCGGTGAGATGCATCGCCTGGCAAAAGTGGCAAGACCGGATATCTGTGTGATCACAAACATCGGACAGTGCCATCTGGAATTTTTAAAGGATCGTGAAGGTATTCTCAGAGCAAAGAGTGAGATTTTTGATTTTCTGGAAGAGGATGGAGAAATCGTACTCAATGGTGATGACGACAAGCTGGCACAGGTGAAAGAAGTAAAAGGAATTATGCCGGTGTTCTTCGGTATTGAAAGTGGGAGGGGGATTTATGCAGATGAGATTGAAAGCTGCGGACTTTCCGGGATCGCATGTACACTGCATGCAGGAGAGGAAAACGTCCGCGTGAAGATACCGATTCCAGGACAGCATATGGTATTAAATGCACTGGCAGCAACGGCAGTCGGAAGAAAACTCGGACTTACGATGGAAGAAATCAAGACCGGTATTGAGGCATTAGAACCGGTCAGCGGAAGATTTCATATCATCGAGACAGGCAAGATTCAGATCATTGATGACTGTTACAATGCAAACCCGGTCTCTATGAAAGCGTCTCTGGATGTTCTGCGGGATGCAAAAGGTCGCAAAGTGGCGATTCTTGGTGATATGGGAGAGCTTGGCGAAAATGAAGCAGATATGCATGCAGAAATAGGAGATCATGCAGCAAAGAATAAGATTGATCTTCTGATATGCACCGGAAAGATCAGCAGCCACATGGCAGAAGCAGCGATCGCAAATGGCGGCTGCGGAGAGGTACTTCAGATACCGACACTGGAAGCACTCCTTACCTGCCTGCCGTCCCTGGTCGAAGAAGGCGATGCGGTACTGGTAAAGGCATCCCATTTTATGCATTTCGAGAAAGTGGTTGAACGATTAAAAGAAGATTTTTAACTATAAAAATTGCGATTCAGTAAAAAGAATCGCAATTTTTTTTGTTCAAAAGCGAATAAAATCAGAAATGTAGCTATTGTTATGTGAGAAAAGAAACCGTCATGACCACTGACTCATATCATTTTATGTTCCAGACAATAGTGGTAGATACCATCTTCGGAAACATCGCCGCATACATCGTCTGCGATAGCTTTCAGATCATCGGAAGCGTTTGCCATGGCAACACCGCAGCCAACGTGCTGAAGCATTTCAATATCATTATTACCGTCACCGAATGCCATCGCTTCGGACTTGTCCAGATGATAATATTCGAGAATTTTATCAATGCCGCGTCCTTTTCCACCATCAGCAGGAATGATATCAACAGCGCGGTCCCACCAGTAGGTGATGCGTGCATGTTTGATATTTTCCATTAGTTTTGCATGTTCCGGAACAGAACTTCCTGCCATCAACTGATAGACTTTTTCATTTGCAACCTGACCGAAATCTTCTGCTACGTCAATTTCCTGTTTGGCAAAGGCATAGTATTCGATCAGATCGGCATCCTTTCCGTTTGCTGCCATGCGGTTTTTCGTGGCAACCGTCAGTGGACGGCCAAGGGCAGTTGCGTTTTTGATAATGGTATGTACATCTTCGGTTGGAATCGGATTGGAAAAAATATCTGCATTTTCTGTGAAGCAGTAAGAACCGTTAAAAGTCAGGAAAGCATCAAAATCCACACCTTCAAAATGTGGAAGCGCCATCGGACTTCTTCCGGTGGCAATACAGAGAATTGTGCCATTTTCTTTGAGGCGTCTGAGTGTCTCCAGCATTTTTGGGGAAATACGTTTTGTATTCATATCAATTAAAGTTCCGTCAATGTCAAAAAAAACAATTTTTATTGGATTCATAAAATCTCCTCTCTCAGGTAAATGGTGAAACAGAAATTGAAAAGGAAAAGGAGGGACAGGGCGCAATGACCGAAATGCACCCCGATCCCAAAGTAGTGTGATGAAATGAATTATAATGTTTAGGGGGATATGATTCGTGGATGTTGGGGCAAAAAAGTTTTTTGCCACTCAAATCAATTATAATTATAGTGCATGAACAGAATGGGAAATATCTTATTTCTGCCGTATTATAGTAAAATTCTGCCAAATTTTAAAATTGCTTGAATTGGAAAAGATTTGAAGATACTGGAAGATTTGTCAGGTGCGCAGATGTATGCGGTATTCGTTCGGGGTACATCCCAGATATTCCCGGAAGATTTTACCCATATAGCTGCTGCTGCCGAAACCGCAGGTCTGGCTGATAAAAGTAATATTTTCTCTTGTATTGGCAAGCATATCACAGGCTGCCTGTATGCGGTAATTTTTTATATATTCTGTCGGACTCATATGCAGGCAGTCATGAAAAAGACGGAAACATTCCCGCTCACTGGTAAAAGCAGCAGAAGCGATATCTTCCACCGTAAGTTTTTCACCATAATGTTCGTGGATATAGACCATCATCAGTTTCAGACGTTTATTTCGTTTGTCAAATTTGTCTTTAGTTTGTGTCAGTGGTACTGCAAGTTCAAAGATCTGAAACCAGATATCAGAAAGGGCGGAACGCAGTTTCAGTTCATAGCCAGGAGTGGTTTCTGAGATCAGAAAAGAATCACGGATGCCGGATAGAATCTTCTGATGTTCCAGGTGATCCGGATAAAAAGGGATGATCTCAATCTGGGATGCGGTGGTCAGCGGTGTCACATATTTTTCATCAATCAGATTGCCGTGAACACCGGAAATAAAAGAAGGGTCAAAAAGGTGCAGCAGCTGTGTCGAGGAAGAAGAATCAGGACCCGGCCTTGTCATATGCGGAACATTGGAGTTGATCATACCGCCGCAGCCTTCCGGGAGAAGAATTTTCTGTCCGGGAGTGTTGTATTCGATCGGTCCGTGTTTGAGATAGAACAGTTCTACCGCCGGATGCCAGTGCCAGGGGCAGAAATGTCCTGGATGTTTTGTGATATCCGAACAGGAGGAAATATAAGGGAATTTTGGAGTAAATCCCGGGAGCAGTTCTTCTCTGCTCCCAGTGTAAAAAGAAATTTTAGAAACTTTTTTCATCATAATGTTATACCAGTGACTGATTTTTAGAAACAGTATTCTGAATGATCTCCTGACAATGAGCACCAAGAAATTTTTTCTGTTCTTTCGGCAGATCTTTTGGGTAGATCGGCTCACCGTATTCCAGAATCACGTGTGCAGAACGGATAAACGGCATGTGGGCTTCAAAAATATTCCGGGTGTTGTTGATGGACATCGGAACGATCGGGTATCCGGTCTTTTCAGCCATTTTCAGGCTTCCTTCTTTAAAAGGAAGAAGCTGTGTCTCATCTTCTGACTCGCTGCGTGTACCTTCCGGGAAGATACACATGGAAATCCCGCTTTTCATCTGATCGATCCCTTTTAAGATGGTCTTCAGACCTTCTTTGATATCTGAACGATTCAAGAATAAACAATGCAGACGTTCCATCCAGATGGAGAGAAGCGGAATTTTTTTCATGCTGTCTTTTGCAACGTAACCGGTAAGATTCGGACATCTTGCATAAGTCAGAACAATATCAAAGTAGCTTCTGTGATTGCCGACATAGAGAACCGGCATATCTTTTGGTATACGGTCTTCGCCGATCACGGTTACTTTCGTTCCGGCAACAAATAAAATCAGTTTAAACATAAACTGAACAATACGCAGCGAAGAAATATCGCGGGCATATGGGTTGAACTTTCCGATAATCCATTCTACGATCAGGATCGGGATGGACAGAATCAGAAAGGCAACTACCAGGATTACAATGAGCAAAGCACGGATCATAAACTCTTGCTCCTTCCACGGCCAAATAATTCAGTAGTGCTTTTCAGCCAGTTTGCACGGTCCTGGGTAAGAGCAGATGCTTCATAGCGATAAGCCCAGTTTGCGAAAGCAGAACCAGGTATATTCATGCGGCAGGAGGAATCCTGCATAAACAGATCCTGAATCGGGAAGATCGCATATTTTGCAATGCTGCCCATGCACATGCGGATAAAATCAAGGCTGATAATACCACCGTCACAGTTACAGTAGCGGCGGATTTTGTCTTTCTGCGGTTCCGGAAGATTCTGATACCAGCCGGTAGTCGTGTCATTATCATGTGTTCCGGTGTAGCAGATGCAGTTGGTTGTTGTAAGATTGTGCGGATGATAATCGCTCTCGTCCAGTCCCTCGAAAGCAAACTGAAGAATTTTCATACCAGGGAAAGCAAAACCGTCACGCAGTTCTTCCACTTCTGGTGTGATCACACCAAGATCCTCTGCCCAGATCGGAAGATCTTCACCGAGTTCTTTCTGGATTGCCTGAAACAGTTTCTTGCCAGGACCTTTTTTCCATTTGCCGTTTATGGCAGTTTTTTCGTCGGCAGGTACAGACCAGTAAGCTTCAAAACCACGGAAATGGTCGATACGCAGATAGTCGGTCAGTTTTATCTGCATTTTGATACGGTCGATCCACCAGGAATAGCCGTCAGCTTCATGGCATTTCCAGTCATAAAGCGGATTACCCCAGAGTTGTCCGGTTGCACTGAAATAATCTGGCGGAACTCCGGCAACCTGAAGAGGATGACCTTTCGTATCAAGCTGATAGAGCTCTTTGTTTGCCCAGACATCAGCACTGTCTAAAGATACGAAAAACGGAATATCGCCGATGATCTCGATGTCAGCTTCATTTGCATATTTCTTAAGTTTCATCCATTCACGGAAGAACAGGAACTGGATAAATTTGTAATATTTAATCTGTTCTTTGTATTCGGCTTCAAAAGCAAGGCGTACCTTTACAGTCGGAGCAGTCATCTCATCATCCCATTCCTGCCAGGATCTGCCTTCATGAGCATCTTTGCATGCCATAAATACAGCATAGTCGCCCAGCCATTTTTTGTTTTCCAGACAGAAATCATCGAATTCTTCCAGGAGAAATTTGTTTGGTGTGTGATGGAAGGTATGGAATGCCTTTTTGAACAGGCTGTTTTTGTAGTTCAGTACAGCACCATAATCGACTTTTGTGGAATCAAACTCCGGGATCGGATAGAGATCATCTTTGGTGATCAGCTCCAGCTCGACCAGGTCGTCCGGACTGATCAGGAGAGTCTGTCCTGCAAAAGCAGAAAAGCTCTGATATGGAGAATCGCCGAAACCGGTCGGGCCAAGCGGCAGAACCTGCCATAAACTCTGGCCGGAAGCCTTTAGAAAGTCGATAAAGTCATAAGCCCCCTGACCGAGATCTCCAATACCGTACGGAGAAGGGAAGGAGGTCGGATGCACAAGTACACCCGAAAGTCTTGTGTGCAGTGTATTCATTGGTATGCCCTCTCTTTAATATATAATAGTTTTTCATAAAAAGATGCTGGTTTCAGGTTTTTGCCCCTGGCATCTTGAATACTGGATA